>Ga0255334_1000117_pt1 | contig 86205 bp, 84 predicted proteins | sample EtOH5_35cm_T3_12_FD_202080 | JGI IMG/M metagenome (GOLD analysis project Ga0255334, IMG submission 202080) | Sandy soil microbial communities from University of British Columbia, Vancouver, Canada - EtOH5_35cm_T3_129 | ecosystem: Engineered > Artificial ecosystem > Sand microcosm > Unclassified ...
TCCTTAAGCTTCCTACGGGATTGGCCTGAACATGGGCAAGAGCCTGGCTCAGGAAGGCATGGATGATCTGGACTCCAAAGCCGTAGCCCAAGGCATCGAAGATGCCGTCGGCAAGAAAGAACAGAAGCTGAAGGATGACGAACTGGTCGAAGCCTTCGCAGCACTGCAAAAGCGTGCTGAAGAGCGTATGGCCAAAATGAGCGAAGAGTCGGCAGCTGCCGGCAAGAAATTCCTCGAAGAAAACGCCAAGAAAGCCGGTGTAACCACTACCGCTTCGGGCCTGCAGTATGAAGTGGTCAAGAAAGCCGATGGCGCACAGCCTAAGCCGACCGACGTAGTGACCGTTCACTACACCGGCACCCTGACCAATGGCACCGTTTTCGACAGTTCCGTCGAGCGTGGCAGCCCGATCGATCTGCCGGTCAGCGGTGTGATTCCGGGTTGGGTCGAAGGCCTGCAACTGATGCACGTTGGCGAGAAGTACAAACTGTACATCCCTAGCGAACTGGCTTACGGCGCCCAAAGCCCAAGCCCGGCGATTCCAGCCAACTCGGTGCTGGTATTCGACCTGGAACTGCTGGCGATCAAGGATCCGGCAAAACAAGACGCTACTGCCAAGTAATCAGCGTCTGCTTTAAAAACAACGCCTCGCTTATGCGGGGCGTTGTTGCATCTGGCGTTTAGCGAAGGTAAACAAAGCGAACGGATGCTGTAGGCTGGAGTCATAGCCATTGAGGACGCCCGCGCTAGCCGCGCCAGAGCGCCAAGTCAATGAATTCTTGGGTTTTTTTATGTGAGTAAAAAACGCCCGATCTGAGTTGGGCCCTTATGAAACGGGGCTTTCAGCCATGAAAAGCAGCTCTGTTCACAAGGTTATCCACAATTTGTGTGGATAACATTTCAGTGGGAGGAAATGATGAAAACACCCTGGAATTTCGCTCGTTTCCTGCCTCTGGCCGGACGCCTGCTCGCGCGTGGACGTTTGCCGACCTTGCTCTTCGCGGTAGCCAGCAAAGGTGCCAGCCAGGGTAATCGGCTGGGCAAGCTCAAGGATGATCTACGCCTGTTGCAGGCACTCTGCCTGGCTTACTGGCGCGGTGAGTATCGGGCTATCAGCCCCACAGCGTTGATATCGGTGGTGGCAGGCCTGATGTATTTCCTCAGTCCCATTGATGCCATTCCGGACTTCATTCCAGTGTTCGGCATGCTCGATGACATCGCAGTGCTGGCCTGGCTGATGAAAGTTCTCGACGATGAACTCAACGCCTTCCGCGCCTGGCGCAAGCGTCAGTTGCCGGAAAAGCTTGCAGTGGTTGAACGCCTGCCCGATACCCCGGAGCAACTTCAACTTCAGGGTCCGAAAAAAAACTGAACTGATTCAATCTCATCCATAGATTGATACCCCCGCGACCTTAGCCGCTGTTAGGATTACACTTCTAGGGAAAAGTGCCGACTCGCTAAGTGTTGTTGTCCTACGGGGTAGTCATGGATATTCAGATAATTACACGCGAAGGAGAGCCCGAGTATGCGGTTCTTCCATGGGCTCAATATCAGGCTCTACTAAAAGCAGCAGGCATCAATGAACAACCGCCGCGGGTCGCCCCAGAGCGTCAGGCGGCAACACCAGACCAGATTCTTCCGGGTCTGGATCAACTACGCAGTTTGCGCGAAGGGAAGGGCATCGCCATCGAGGCGTTGGCCCACACGGTAGGCATCAGCCCGTCTTATCTGGCCTTGATCGAAAGTGGCGAGCGTCTACCCGACGCTGCGATTCGCCGCAGCCTGGCCTGGGAGTTGACGGTGCCAGGGTGGAGGGATGAATCGTGAGCGTACGCATCAGTCGTCAACACTGGGACGGGTTGCTGGGCGAACTGGATCAGGCACGCCGCCAGCGTCATCTTCTGACATACCGGGCGTTGCTTGAACGTTTGCAACTGCCCACACCGGCCATGCAAACCTTGACCGCCGCCCTTGAACATCTGGCCGCGCTGGACGCCAAGGCCGAGCAGCCATTGCGCAGTTCCCTGGTGATCAGCCAGGGCGCCAGCCGCCTGCCGCGCACAGGATTCTTTGAATGTGTCGAGCGTCTGGGGCGTTTCTCCGGGCCGTCCGATGGGGTCGCCGCAGCGTCCTGGCATGCCTCGGAAGTGGTGCGTGTGTTCGAATATGAGTACCCGGAATCGGCGGAGGCCTGAGTGTTTTTAAAACTCAAGGCGCGGGCCAGCTACTGGCTGGCTCGCCGCTTGTTTCACTGGTCGTGGTTTGTGCGTCAGCCGCGGGGCTGGAGCTGGCTTGAAGGCCAGTTCGCACGTATGGCGAACCTGGGTGATGTTGGCGCCCAGAGCTTCTATGGCCACATCCTGACCTTTCGCGGCGTCGGCCTTGGCGCTCGCGAAGAGGGCGTGCGCTTGCTGCGCCTGGCGGCGTTGGCGGGGGATGGCAAAGCGGCGTATCAGGTGGGCGTGATTAGTCTGGCGGGGACGCCGAGCAAGGCGCCAGACGCGGTTGAAGCTGCGCGGTTTTGGGAGATGGCCGCCAAAGCAGGACATCCGTTGGCCGAGATCAAACTGAAAGAGTTGGCGGCTCGCGGTTCCGAGACACCGCCCTCAATCTGAGTTGGCAGAACTGGCGTCTTCGCGAGCAAGCCCGCTCCCACAATTCAACCGAGTTAGTCCAGAAGAAATGGGATTGAATCGTGGGAGCGGGCTTGCTCGCGAAGGCGTCAGATCAATCACCGCTGTCCTACGAGCAAATCCTCACCCGGCACCGCCAGACTATCAATCACATGCACGCTATACCCCGGCACATTCTTCGCGTGATGTTTGGCCTGCGATGCCATCTCCGCCAACTGGCTTGCATCGAGTTGTCCACAGGCCTGTGGATGTAAATGCACCACGCCGATCGACAGTGACAGCAACGCGAACTCCTGACGCACACCCTGACGGTTTGGGGCGATGAAGCAGCCGGCTTCCAGATGTTCGCTGCGATAAAAGCGTCGGCATTGGCTCTGGAAGTCGTCCAGCAACTGGTTCAAGCGCTTGCGCCAGTCTTCCGGGCCGAGCACCAGCAGGAAGTCATCACCGCCGATATGGCCGACAAAGTCGCGGGAAGGGTCGACGCGATCATTCAGGCATTGCGCCAGGCACAGCAGGACTTCGTCCCCACGGCCGTAGCCGTAGATGTCGTTGAAGGGTTTGAAACTGTCGATATCGACGTAGCAGATCACCGACTCCCGTTGCTGTTGCAGCAGTCGCGACAGGCATTGCTGAATCGGCACGTTGCCCGGCAGCAGGGTCAGCGGGTTGGCGTAACGGGCTTGCTGGATCTTCAGTTCGGTAATCAGTTTAAGTACGTCGATCACTCGGCCCAGCCCCAGGTAACCGCCGTTGAGGGTAATGATGAAGTCCTCTTCGATGCGCTGCCGCGCGCGGCTGGTGATCAGGCGACTCACTTGTTGCAACGACTGGCTCATCTCAACGGCGAGGAAGTCATCACTCATTAAACGGCTTATCGGCTTGCGGGCGAACAGGTCGGTAGCAAAAGGCTTGAGCAGTGCATCGGAGAGCGAATGCCGGTGGACGATGCCGCAGGGCTGGCCTTGCTCGTCGAGCACCGCCAGGGAGTTCAGGTTGGCCTGGCGGCGAAAGGCTTCCAGGACGGTGGCGGTCGGGGTATCGCGACCCACTGCCGGTTGGTCGTTGAGCAAAGCGCTAAGGTCGCTGACTTCATCATTCAACGCCACCGCTGTGCTTTCCCGTTTGGGCATCAAGGCTCGGGCATCACGAGGTGGATGTTCCTGGGGGCGGCAGAGCAGATAACCCTGAACCAGATCCACGCCCATCTCGGTCAACACTGCGAGTTCTTCTGGTAGCTCGATACCTTCCGCGATCACTAGCGCCCGTGAGGCCTTGGCAATTTGCAGGATCGAGCCGACGAATTCGCGCTTGAGGGCGTCCTGGTGAATGCCGTCGATGAAGTGTCGATCAATCTTCACGTAGTCGGGACGCAATTCAGACCACAGCCGCAAACTCGAATAGCCTGCGCCTAGATCGTCCAGGGCAATGGAAAACCCCATCGCTCGATAGTGATGCAGGGCGGTTTGCAGCAGCTCGAAATCGTCGGTGGGTGTTTGTTCAGTCAGTTCGATCACCACCTGGTTCGGCGGTATACCGAAATCCTGTAGCAGTTGCAGGGTGCGCCCGGGTTGGTGGGCGGCCTCGAGCAGGGATTCAGGGGAAACGTTGAGGAACAGTTTGCCGGGCAGTTGCTGATCATTGAAGCGCCGGCAGGCGCTTTGACGGCAAGCGATTTCCAGCTCGCTCAGGCGGCCGGCCTGACGGGCAACGGCGAACAGTGCGAGGGGGGAGTGCAGCGGACTGTTGGAGGGGCCGCGACTGAGGGCTTCGTAACCGACAATACGTCGTTCAGAGAGGGAAATGATCGGCTGGAACAAACTGTGCAAACCGCTTTGAGTCAGTATGGAACTCAAGGCACTCAGCTGTTCTGTGGTGGTCATGGCTTTCTCTGGCGATAAAAAAAGGACTGGGAGCACTCTCTTGGGTAAAGAGGGGCTCCCAGTCCTTTATTTCACGACAGAATGATGACTGTATGATGACGCTCCGGAGAGCGTCAGCATTAAATTGCCATCATCTTGCTTGTTACAACTTAGTGCTTGGCTACCGCGGTATTGAGTTTCAGGTAGTCCAACAGAATCCGCCCGGTCTCGCTCAGGTAGGCATCGTCTTCTGGTTTGGTCTTGTCTGGCTCGGCCGCGATCGCGTCTTCGTCTTCTTTCTTCAGCTCTTTGAGCGGCTCTTCACCCTTGGCCTTGCGACGGATGTTTTCCATGGCAAGTTGCTTGGCTTCGATATCGGCGTGTTGTGCACGACGATCGGCTTCATTGAGGCTGACGGTTTTTTCCGTCATCAGTTTCTGCGCCAGGGCCAGTTTGTCGCGGATGAACACGAACTCCGCGTCTTTGGCCGAGCGTACGTCATGCTCGGATTTGAGCTGCGAAATGTACGGTTTGAACGGATCGACCGCAGGCTTGATGGCCGCGCGGATGGTGTCCCACGGCATGGCTTCAGGCAGTGCGCTTTCGCCGATTTCCTTGGTGTCGATGATCGACGGGTAATCGATGTCCGGCAGTACGCCCTGATGCTGGGTGCTCTGGCCGGAAACCCGATAGAACTTGGCCAGCGTCAGTTTCAGTTCGCCATGGTTCAGCGGCTGAATGGTCTGCACGGTGCCTTTACCGAAGGTCTGGCCACCGATGATCAATGCGCGGTGATAGTCCTGCATGGCGCCGGCAAAAATTTCCGAAGCCGAGGCAGACAAGCGGTTGACCAGCAACGCCATCGGCCCTTTGTAGAAGGCCCCCGGGTTTTCATCTTCCAGTACATCGACCCGACCATCGGCATTACGCACGAGAACGGTCGGACCTTTGTCGATGAACAGACTGGTCAGCTCGGTGGCTTCCTGCAGGGAACCGCCGCCGTTGTTGCGCAGATCGATGACCACGCCGTCGACCTTGTCTTTCTGCAACTCGGTCAGCAGTTTCTTGACGTCGCGAGTGGTGCTCTTGTAATCCGGATCGCCAGCACGGAAAGCCTTGAAGTCCAGGTAGAAGGCGGGGATCTCGATGACGCCGAGCTTGTAGTCCTTGCCGTCCTGTTTCAGGTTGAGGACCGACTTCTTCACCGCCTGGTCTTCAAGCTTCACCGCTTCGCGGGTGATCGGGACGATCTTGCTGGTCTGGTCGTTCGGCGCATTGCTGGCCGGGATCACTTCCAGGCGCACCACGGTGCCTTTGGGCCCACGGATCAACTTGACCACTTCGTCCAGGCGCCAGCCGACCACGTCGACCATTTCCTTGTTGCCCTGGGCAACACCGATGATCTTGTCGGCCGGTGCAACCATTTTGGTCTTGTCGGCCGGGCCGGCAGGTACCAGACGTACGACTTTCACCTGGTCGTTGTCGCTCTGCAACACGGCGCCAATGCCTTCGAGGGACAGGCTCATGTTGATGTCGAAGTTTTCCGCGTTATCCGGCGACAGATAGTTGGTATGCGGGTCGTAGGACATGGCGAAGGTATTGATGTACGCCTGGAAGATATCTTCCGCACGGGTCTGGTCCAGGCGCGTCAACTGATTCTTGTAACGCTTGGTCAGGGTTTCCTGAATCTGCTTGGAGTCCTTGCCCGCGATCTTCTGCCGCAAGACTTCGTCCTTGACGCGTTTGCGCCACAGGTCGTCGAGTTCTGCGGTGGACTTGAGCCAAGGGGCGTCCTTGCGATCGACCAGCAAGGTTTCCTTGGTGGTGAAGTCGATCTTGTCGACGCCTTTGTTCAACTCGGCAAGGGCGAAGTCCAGACGCGCTTTGACGCGGTCCAGGTAGCGCTTGTAGATGGTGAACCCGGCATTCAGGTCGCCGCTTTTGAGGAAATCGTCAAACTGGGTTTTCCACTTGTCGAATTCGGCAATGTCGCTGGCCATGAAGTAGCTGCGCGACGGGTCCAGCAGTTTGAGGTAGCTGTCATAGATGATCGCGGAGCGCGCGTCATCGAGCGGCGGCTTGCTGTAGTGATGGCGCTTCAGCAATTCGACGACGTTCAGGCTGGCGATCACTTCGTCACGATCAGGCTGAAGCTTGTCCCAGCTATTGGCTGCAAACGAACTGGTCGACATCGGCAACAGACCGATACCAATGAATAGGGCTAGGGCGGTGCTGGGGAAAAAATGCTTCATGCTGATTCGACGCGGGGACAATTGATCACGCATATTAGGCCGTCTTTGAAGTCGCCGGTACCACTAGTCTCTGTATGGAAACTGCCTGTTAGCTTTCGTACAGACCCAAGGGCCGGTCGCATAATGCAAGAAAGCCCGGCGCTACAGCTACGGGCTCAGTCCAGACTCACTATGGAGGCACTGTGAAAGCATTGCAAGGCGTTGAAGGTCGAGTGGAGTGGGTTGAAGAGCCCAGTCCTACATGCGATGTAGGACAAGTTCGGATTCGAGTGGCGGCTGCGGGTCTCAATCGCGCCGATTTGTTACAGAAAGCGGGTCTTTATCCGCCACCGCCGGGAGCCAGTCAGGTACTGGGTCTTGAGTGTTCGGGGGTGATCAGCGAGGTGGGCCCGGGCTCGTCCTGGCAGGTCGGGGATCGGGTTTGCGCCTTGCTGGCCGGGGGCGGGATGGCCGAGGAGGTAGTTGTCGACGGACGGCATGTGTTGCCGGTTCCCGAAGGTTTGTCCCTGGCTGAGGCGGCAGCGCTGCCAGAAGTGTATGCGACCGTTTGGCTGAATTTGTTTCAACTGGCTGCGCTCAAGCCGGGTGAGAAAGTTCTGCTGCACGCTGGAGCAAGTGGAATCGGTTCAGCTGCCATTCAGCTGTGCAAGGCGTTTGGTAACCCGTGCTGGGTCAGCGTCGGTTCCGCCGAGCGTTTGGCTTACTGCGAAGCGCTGGGCGCCCAAGGTGGGGTCGTGCGCAACGGGGATCTGGACAGCTTGAGTGACCTGGGGCCGTTCGATGTGATTCTCGACCCGGTGGGCGGCAACTATGCCGCGCTGAATCTGAAACTGATGGCGCTCGATGGTCGTTGGGTGCTGATCGGCCTGATGGGCGGTCGTGAGGCGCAGCTGGATCTGGCGCAGGTATTGGCCAAGCGCGTGCAACTGCTGGGTTCGACCTTGCGCAGTCGCGACGAACAGTTCAAGGCGGATCTGTTCAGCGATCTCAGCCAACATGTCTGGCCGCTGTTTGCCGAAGGGCGTTTGAGCCCGCAATTGGCCAAGACCTTCCCGATCAAGGACGCCGAAGCGGCGTTTGCGGAGTTGGCGACTAATAAGGTGTCGGGAAAGTTGGTGTTGGTGATCGACGAAAGCCTGGTTTGATCCCTGTGGGAGCGGGCCCTGTGGCGAGGGGATTTATCCCCGTTCGGCTGCGAAGCAGTCGTAAACGCGCTTTAACTTTGAAATGCCGGGGCCGCTCCGCAGCCCAACGGGGATAAATCCCCTCGCCACAGGGCCCGCTCCCACAGGGGCGCGTGGTTACTTCCAGGTATGGATCGGCCAGCCGGCCTTTTCGGCGTGTTCAAGCAGTACCGGATCCGGGTTTACCACGTGTGGGAAATCTACTTTCAGCAGCAACGGCAAATCATTGCGTGAGTCGGAGTAGAAACTGGCGCCTTCCAGGTTTTCCTCTTGCGCATCCAGCCACTCCAGCAAACGCGTGATCTTGCCTTCGCGGTAGGTCAGCGTGCCAACGGTGTTGCCGCTAAACACCCCATGTGCCACTTCCAGCTCGATGCCGAGAATCTCGTCAATGCCCAAACGATCGGCAATCGGCCTGACCAAGTGCGTGCCCGACGCCGAAATCACCAAAATCCGGTCGCCGGCCTTGCGATGGGCCGCAATGGCTTTGGTGGCGTCACTGAAAATGATCGGCTCGATGAAGTCTTCCACCCAAGGCCCTACCAAATGGTCGACCTCTTCAGGGGTGCGCCCGATCATCGGCTCCAGGCTGAAGGTCATGTACTCCTCCATCCGCAGTTTGCCGTGGCTGTAGGCGTCCATCAGTTCGTTGTTCTGACGCATGAACGACTCGGGATCGACCCAACCCAGGCGACCCATTTGCTCGCTCCAGAGGGTGGCGCAGTCGCCGTGGATCAGGGTTTCGTCCAAATCAAAAATTGCCAGGGCCATCAGTGCGGTTCTCTCTTCAACATCAGCAAAGTCATCAGGCTACCTCACACAGGGCCGTCGGATCGATGGAAAGCGCCAGACGCTGACCATCGGGATGCAAATCGGCCGCCGAGCGGTTCAGCACATCTACCACCAATTCCACGCCCCTGGCTTCGACCCGGTAGCGAATCACGTTGCCCAACAGGCTATGGCTGCGGATTTGTGCGTCGAGTTCGCCGTTGAGGCTCAGTTCGATGGCTTCCGGGCGAATCGCGATGCGGTGGGTAATCGGTCGCTGCAGCAGTTTTGTGGCGCTGTCGGCGTCCAGCAGGTTGTAGTTGCCGATGAAACCTGCGGCAAAGATATCGATGGGTGCGGTGTAAAGGGTCTGGGCATCGCCGCTCTGTACGATCTTTCCCTGATTCATCAAGAAAATCCGGTCGGACATGGTCAGGGCTTCTTCCTGATCGTGAGTGACGAAGATCGTGGTCAAGCCGAGTTCACGCTGGATCTGACGGATCTGTTCACGCAAGTGCTTGCGAATCCGTGCATCCAGGGCCGACAGCGGTTCATCCAGCAACAACAGACGAGGCCGGGTCACCAACGAGCGGGCGAGGGCGACTCGCTGGCATTGGCCGCCGGACAGTTGATGCGGATAACGCGCGGCGAAGTCATTGAGTTCCACCAGTTTCAGTACTTCGGCAACACGCTTGTGGCTGTCGTCGGCGTTGACCTTCTGCATGCGCAAACCAAAGGCGACGTTCTGCTCGACGGTCATGTTCGGAAACAGCGCGTAGCTCTGGAACACCATGCCGATCCCGCGTTTTTGCGGGCTCAACGGAACGAGGTCCTGGCCATCGAGCAGGATTTTGCCGCCATCCACCGAGGTCAGCCCGGCGATGCAGCGTAGCAGTGTGGACTTGCCGCAACCGGACGGGCCGAGGAGGGTGACGAACTCACCCTTCTGGATTTCACAGTTGATGTCGCTGAACACCGTGGTGCCCGCGTAGCTTTTCAGTAGGTGTTGGACGCTGACGAAGCTCATTGGCTTTTGTCCTTGTTCAAAATATTGGCAGCCCAGGTCAGAACCAGCACAAAGAAGAAATAGGAAATCACCAGCGCACTGGTGAAGTGGCCGCTGCTGTTGCGCATGTTGTTGAGGTAGACCTGCAGGGTTTCGTAGCGGGTCCCGACGAGGATGTTGGCGAACACGAACTCACCGAACAGGAACGAGAACGACAGCAGCAATGCCACCATCAAACCTTTGCGCAAGTTTGGCAGCACCACCAGGAACGCCGCTTGCCAGGTGCTGGCACCGAGCAGTTGGGCGGAGTCCATCAGGTCTCGCAGGTTGATCGCCTGCAAGTTGTTGGTGATCGCCCGGTACATGAACGGCAGCGCCACGGTGAAGTAGCAGCCGATCAGAATCCACGGCGTCCCGACCATCGCGAACGGCCCCGAACCGTAGAGTTGCAACAGACCCACCGACGACACCACCGGCGGCACCGCGAAGGGCAGCAGGATCAGGATGTTCATCAGCGCATCGAGTTTCGGAAAATGGTAATGCACCACAAACAGCAACGGCAGAATCAGCACCACGGACAGAATCAGCGAGCCGACGCAGACCAGCAGCGATTGGCCGAACGAATGAAGAAACCGCGGATCGCTCCACAGCTCCACGTACCATTTAACGGTGAAGCCACTGGGCAGAATGGTCGCCGACCAACTGCTGGCGATCGAGTAGATCAGCGTTCCGAGCAACGGTAGCAACAGGATGGCAAACAGCAAATACACCACCACCCGGTGATAGACCCCGACGGGGCTCAGTTCAGCGCGAGACATGGTAGCTCCTCTTCAACAGCAACTGATGCACGATGGTCACCAGGGTCATCAACGCCACCAGCACCACGGCCAGGGCACTGGCCAGGTTCGGGTCCAGGGAAATGTCGCCGGAAACCATCGCTGCGATGCGGATCGGCAGCACGTTGAAGTTGCCGGTGGTCAGGGCGTACACCGTGGCGTAGGCGCCCAGGGCGTTGGCCAGCAGGATGACAAACGTACCGAGCAGCGCCGGGGTCAGCACTGGCAAACCGATGTGCCGCCAGAACTGCCAGCCATTGGCGCCGAGCAGCGCGGCGGATTCACGCCAGTCTTCGCGCAGGGCATCAAAGGCCGGGTAGAGCAGCAGCACGCCCAGCGGAATCTGGAAGTAGGTGTAGAGAATGATCAGCCCGGTTTTCGAATACAGGTTGAAGTCCTGAATGATCCCGGCCTGCTTGAGCATGATGGTGAAGCTACCGTTGAAGCCCAGCAGAATGATGAACGCGAAGGCCAAAGGCACGCCGGCAAAGTTGCTGGTCATGTTGGCGAAGGCGTTGACGAAGTTGCGCAGTTTCGAGTCGACCCGGCGCAGGGAGTAGGCGCCGAGCACCGCGATGATGATCCCGAACACGCTGGACCAGAAACTGATCTCGAGGCTGAACTGGATCGCCTGCAGATAGAACTTCGAATTGAAGATCCTGGTGAAGTTGGCGATGCCCCAGCCGAACTCTTCCGATTGCAGGCTGTTGATCATCACCCAGGACAGCGGCGCGATCTGGAACACGATAAAGAACAGTGCAAAAGGCACCAGGCACAAGGCTGCCAGCCATTTTCCGCGCTTCATGGTGTTCACTTGAGCAGCTCCCGGCATACAGGTTTGTCGTGGGGCACACCCAGCAGTTCACAGACGGTGCCGCAGATTTCAGTCTGTTTCGGTGCGGCGTTGGCATTGAAGCTGAAAGCGTCGCCGAGGACGAACAGCGGTACTTCGCGTTCTTCCGGCAGCAAGCCGTTGTGGGAGCGGTCGTTGTTCATGCCATGGTCGGCGGTCACCAGCACCTGATACCCGGCGTCGAGCCAGGTTTGCAGATAGTCGGCCAGAATAATGTCGGCCGAGCGGGCGCTGTTACGGTACTGCGAGGTGTCGAGACCGTGCTTGTGCCCGGCGTCGTCGATGTTCATGGGGTGGACCAGTAAAAAGTTCGGCGCATGACGCAGGCGCAGGTTTTCGGCGTCGGCGAACAGGTGCGAGTCCGGGTAGTGATCGTTCCAGTAGAAATGTCCGTGCTGGATCGGCAGGTCCGGGTCGTCGGTGTGACGATCCCGCGGCGCACTAAACGGCGAACGGTTATACAGCTCACTGACCCAGTGATAGGCCGCGGCGGCGGTGACAAGGCCGGCATCGCTGGCGTAGTGATAGATGCTGCGCTGGTTGGACAAGCGTGAGACGTTGTTGTGAACGATGCCACTGTCGATCGGCGTGACGCCGGTCAGGATGCACTCGTAAAGCGGTCGGGACAGTGCCGGCAATTCGCACTCCAGTTTGTAGAGCGCCGCGCGTCCTGCGCCGACATAAGCCTGCAGGTGCCCCATGGCGTGACGGGCGACCTCGTAATTAAGGCCGTCGAGCACGACAAGGATGACGTTGTGCTTCATAGGGGCTGGAACTCCGCAAAACAGATGATTCAAATACGCAACCAATCCTTTGTGGGAGCGAGCCTGCTCGCGATAGCGGTCTGACATTCAACATTGATGTTGGCTGACAGTCCCTCATCGCGAGCAGGCTCGCTCCCACATTGGGTCTCCATCAGATCCCCAAATGGGGATCTACCGCATTACTGCTTCATATTGACGATGACTTCTTCCTGCCACTTCTGCGGAAGGGCTTTGGAGGTCTTTTCCCATGCGTCGGCGTCTTTGATCGGCGTGACCTTTTTGTACTGCTCGTTAGGCAGCAACTGGGCCTGAACCTCGGCCGGCAGCGTCAGATGCTCGGCGCGGATCGGACGGGCGTTACCGCGTGCCAGGTTGATCTGGCCGGCGTCGCTGAAGATGTATTCGCGGGCCAGTTTGGCGGCATTCGGGTGCTTGGCGTATTTGTTGATGATGGTGGTGTAACCGGAGATCACCGAGCCATCGGATGGAATCAGCACGGTGTAGTCATTCGGGTTGACCATTTTGGCCTTGTAGCTCAGACCGTTGAAGTCCCAGACCACGCCGACTTCGATTTCACCCTTTTCCATGGTGGCAATGGTCGGGTTAGCCATCGACAGGCGGCCTTGTTTGGCGATCTCGGAAAACAGATCCAGCGCCGGCTGGAGGTTTTTCTCATTGCCACCATTGGCGAGCGCGGCAGCCAGAACACCGTTGGCGGCTTGGGCTGCGGTGCTCACATCACCGATGGAAACTTTGTATTTGCCGTTCTTGAGGTCAGCCCATTTGGTCGGAGCGTCGGAGCCGTGCAGCAACTTTTTGTTGACGATGAACGCGATGGTGCCGGTGTAGGCGAGCGCCCAGTTGCCGTCCTTATCCTTTGCCCAGCTCGGGATCTGATCCCAGGTGCTTGGCTTGTAAGGTTGAACAACGCCTTGTTTCACCGCGATCGGACCGAACGCTGCACCGACATCACCGATATCGGCAGTGGCGTTGTCTTTTTCAGCGGCGAACTTGGCGATTTCCTGGGCCGAGCTCATGTCGGTGTCGATATGTTTCAGGCCGTAGTTCTTGGCCAGGTCATCCCAGGTGCCTTTCCAGTTGGCCCAGTTGTCGGGCATGCCGACGCTGTTGACCTCTCCTTCCGCTTTCGCCGCGGCTTCCAGGGTTTTCAAATCGCTATCAGCCGCCATCGCGGCGGTACACATGGCAATGGTCGAGCCTAACAGTGAGGCCAGGAAAAGCTGTTTCATCCGAAGCTCCTTTGGGCGTTTTCAACGCTGCGATTGCGGTTATGTTGGTCTAGGTCAGCAATACCTGAGCCAATTTAGGCGTCTCTGATGACATTTTGATGTCGACGACCGGTCGGCCTATATTTCTTGAGCGGCAATGGTCAGGCTTCGGAGTAAGCGTAGACCATGGCTAATAGGCTGATATAAAAGGACTTGGCCGTGAATTTGCAGGTGTCTGGATCAACCGTTCGGCGGCTTTGTCATCTGTCAGTCATGTGCAGTGCCTAGGCTTGTCGGGAGTTGAGGGAACCGATTTGAATCGCGGTTCCGCCCCGAAACAGTGCTGGTCTAGTCCAGATAGGTAACGTTGATGCGCATCGAGACAACCAAAGCGGTGACAGCCATCGGGCAGGTTCTGCAGGAACAGCTCGACCATGGCCTGTTGGCGCCCGGGAGCAAACTGCCGGCCGAGCGCAAGCTCAGTGAGTTGTTCGGGACCACGCGGATTACCGTGCGTGAAGCTTTGTTGCAACTGGAAGCCCAGGGGCAGATTTATCGAGAGGAGCGCCGTGGCTGGTTCGTATCGCCACCGCGCCTGGCCTATAACCTGATGCAGCGCAGTCACTTTCACGCGATGGTCAGTGCACAGGGGCGGGTGCCGTCCACCGAGGTGATTTCCGCGCGGTTGCAACCGGCGTCGGCGGCGGTCTGTGCCTGGTTGCAGTTGCCGGCGTTGTCCAGCGTGATTCAGATTTGCCGGGCACGGCGGATTGATGAGCGGCTGGTGTTGTATGTGGAGCACTATTTGAATCCGCAGTTTTTTCCGGGGATTCTGGATTTCGATCTGAATCAGTCGATTACCGAGCTGTATGCGCGGCATTACGACTTGCACTATGGGCGGGTGCGTTTCGAGATTGTGCCGACGGCGTTGTCGGTGGATGCGGCGGCGGCTTTACGGGTGTCGGTGGGGAGTCCGGGGTTGCGCATCGCTCGGGTCAATTACGATCAACATGAGCGGTTGATCGATTGTGATCTGGAGTTTTGGCGGCACGATGCGATCCATGTCGGGGTTGATGTGGTCTGAGCCTGGCCGCCACAGGCCTCGGTTCTGTCATTACCCGAATCGGTAAATGTCCATGCCCAGAGCGCCCATGGTAAATCCCTTGTGGGTCACGCTGAATGTCCCTCCCGCGCCGCGCGCAAAGTACAACGGCAACAGGTGTTCATCACTGGGATGGTTGCGCACCGCATTCGGTGCTTGCTGGCGGTAATCGTGCAACGCGGTTTCGTCGTTGGCAGCGAGTTTTTCGATCATCCAGTCACGAAAGGCCTGGGCCCACGGTTCGACGCTCTCCGGGCCGGCGTGCCAGTCCAGTTCGCGCAGGTTGTGGGTGATGCTCCCGGAACCGATCAGCAGCACGCCGTGTTCGCGCAGACTGGCCAGGGCATGACCGACGCGGGTCTGCAGGGCCGGGCCGCCGCGGGTGGGCAGCGAGACTTGCACCACGGGGATGTCGGCTTGTGGATACATCAACGACAAGGGCACCCAGACACCATGGTCGAATGGCCGTTCGGCGTCGATGCGTGCGGGCAGGCCATCGCTTTTCAGCAGTTCGACAACCTCTGCGGCCAATTGTGGATTGCCGGGCGCCGGGTATTGCACGTCGAACAACGCCTGCGGAAAGCCGCCGAAGTCATGCCAGGTTTCAGGCTGGGGGTTGCCGCTGACCAGCAATTCATTGCTTTCCCAATGCGCAGAAACAATTACGATGGCTTTGGGTTTCGGCAATTCTGCGGCCAGGCGAGCGAGGGCGGGCCCGCTGGCGCCCGGTTCCAGTGCCAACATGGGCGAGCCATGGGATATGTAGAGGCTGGGGAACATGAATGAGCTCCTGAGGGGTAAGATGGCATCATCTTCAGTCAGATCATTGATCTAAATCTAATATAAGTTTTAGGGTCTTTTGATCGAATTTTCGGGATTAATTATGCAGCCGGAGTTTTGGCACAAGCGGTGGACGTCGAATCAGATCGGCTTTCACCTGCCGGAAGTGAATCCATATCTGCAACGGTACTGGCCGCAGCTGGGCCTGGAAGAGGGCGCGCGTGTACTGGTGCCGTTATGTGGGAAAAGCCTGGATCTGCTGTGGCTGGCGAAATGCGGTCACGAGGTGCTGGGCGTCGAGTTGTCGGAAAAAGCGGTGGAAGACTTTTTCCATGAGCATCAATTTGACCCGGACGTCAGCGACCAAGGCCCCTTCACGGTCTATCGGGCGGGCTCGATCGAGATCTGGTGTGGTGATTTCTTCGCGTTGACGGCCGGCGATGTCGCCGATTGCAGTGCGCTGTACGACCGCGCTGCGTTGATCGCCTTGCCACCGAAGATGCGCGAGCAATACGCCGAGCATCTGAAGCGGATTGTGCCGAAGGATTCGCTGGGGCTGCTGATCACCCTGGATTACGACCAGGCACAAATGGAAGGACCGCCCTTTGCCGTGCTGGATGACGAAGTGCAGCGGTTGTTCGGTGCTTCGTGGGAGTTGAAGATTCTGGAGGACCAGGACGTGCTGGGCGAGAGCTGGAAGTTCCTGGAAAGCGGTGTTACGCGGCTTGAAGAGCGGGTTTATCGGGTTTCCAGCCGATAGATTGGTGTTGTTTGTACCGGCCTCATCGCGAGCAAGCCCGCTCCCACACTCGATCTCTGTGCACCGAAGATCCAATGTGGGAGTGAGCCTGCTCGCGATGGGGCCCGAATGAACACTGCAAAAATCAGCAGACAAAAAAAAAGGCCCGCATTCACTGCGGGCCTTTTCTTTTAGTGCGGAACCTCTCAGCCCCGACGACGCAACGCGTCGATACGCTCTTCCAGCGGCGGGTGGCTCATGAACATGCGCGCGAACCCCTGTTTGATGCCACCGTTGATGCCGAAAGCCGTCAGGGTGTCCGGCATGTGCACCGGCAGCCCCTGTTCGGCACGCAGGCGTTGCAGGGCGCCGATCATTGCGGCGGTGCCGGCCAGACGTGCACCGGCTTCGTCTGCACGGAATTCGCGTTTACGCGAGAACCACATGACGATGGCGCTGGCCAGAATGCCCAGGACGAGTTCGGCGAAGATGGTCGCCACGTAGTAGGCGATGCCCTGGCCTTCTTCGTTCTTGAAGATCACCTTGTCGACAAAGTTGCCGATGATCCGTGCGAAGAACATCACGAAGGTGTTCACCACGCCCTGGATCAATGCCAGGGTGACCATGTCGCCATTGGCGACGTGGCCGATTTCGTGGGCCAGAACGGCCTTCACTTCATCAGGCGAGAAACGCTCGAGCAGCCCTTGGCTGACCGCGACCAACGCGTCGTTCTTGTTCCAGCCGGTGGCAAAGGCGTTCGCCTCGTAGGCCGGAAAAATACCGACTTCGGGCATTTTGATCCCGGCTTCCCGGGACAATTGCTCGACGGTTTGCAGCAGCCATTGCTCGTGACGTGTGCGCGGCTGGCTGATGATTTGGGTGCTGGTGCTCATCTTCGCCATCCACTTGGAGATGAACAGCGAGAACAGCGAACCGGCGAAACCAAAGACCGCACAGAAAATCAGCAGCTGATTGAGGTTGAGATCAACCCCGTTGGCCGCCATGAACCCGTTGAAGCCGAAAAGGCTCAGGGTGATGCTGGCAATCAGCACGACCGCCAGGTTAGTGGCCAAAAACAGCAGGATGCGCATCATGGTTGTAGAAATCTCCTCATGCTAAAGATGTAGCGTACTGCGGGGTATATAAGGTGCTGACTCGGGCTATTCAACCGGGTGACTATTTCAAACTGTGTCCTACGGCAACAGTCTAGCTGTTTGAAGGGCATTTCCGACGTCGATGCAGGAAGTGTTTGTCAGCCAATTAACGTCGTAAACCCCGCCGTTGTTAGACGCGAGCACACAACGAGTCATCAGTCAGCGATTGAAGAAGCGATGTTCGGCAGGGTGCAAAGAAATGTTGCTGAATCAATCACCGTGCGACTTGCGCAAGCGTCGCACGGTGACAGGCAGGTTATTGGCGATAGGACTTGAGGAAGTTGCCGATACGTCCGATGGCCATGTCCAGGTCGTCCACGCGCGGCAGGGTCACCACACGGAAGTGGTCCGGCCATGGCCAGTTGAAGGCGGTGCCTTGAACCACCAGCAGCTTTTCCGACAGCAGCAGGTCGAGCACGAATTTCTCGTCGTTATGGATCGGGCAGACTTTCGGGTCGATCCGTGGGAACGCATATAGCGCGCCCATTGGCTTGACGCAGCTCACGCCGGGAATGTCGTTGAGTAGTTCCCAGGTACGGTTGCGCTGTTCCAACAGGCGTCCGTTGGGCAATATCAGATCATTGATGCTCTGGTAGCCGCCGAGGGCGGTCTGGATCGCATGCTGGCTCGGCACGTTGGCACACAGGCGCATGTTCGCCAGCATGTCGATGCCTTCGATGTAGCTCTGGGCGTGGTGTTTCGGGCCGGAAATGGCGATCCAGCCGGAACGGAAGCCGGCTACGCGATAGGACTTGGACAGACCGTTGAACGTCAGGCACAGCAGGTCTGGCGCCAGGGAAGCCGTGCAGATGTGCACGGCATCGTCGTACAGAATCTTGTCGTAGATCTCGTCGGAAAAAACCACCAGGTTGTGCTGACGAGCCAGTTCCAGCATGCCCAGCAGGACTTCTTTCGAATACACCGCGCCGGTCGGGTTGTTCGGGTTGATGATCACCAGTGCTTTGGTGTTCGGGGTGATCTTGGCCTTGATGTCGGCCAGATCCGGCCACCAGTTGGCCTGCTCGTCGCACAGGTAATGCACCGGGTTGCCGCCCGACAGGCTCACCGCGGCAGTCCACAGCGGGTAGTCCGGTGCCGGCACCAGCACTTCGTCGCCGTTGTTGAGCAGGGCCTGCATCGACATCACGATCAGCTCGGAAACGCCGTTGCCCAAATAGATGTCTTCAATGCCAACGCCTTCTACCTGCTTTTGCTGGTAGTACTGCATCACGGCCTTGCGGGCGCTGAACAGACCTTTGGAATCGCTGTAGCCCTGAGCAGTCGGCAGGTTGCGGATGACGTCCTGGAGAATTTCATCCGGCGCTTCGAAACCAAAAGGCGCCGGGTTGCCGATGTTCAGCTTGAGGATGCGATGGCCTTCCTCTTCCAGGCGTTTGGCGTGCTTGAGCACTGGGCCGCGAATGTCGTAGCAGACGTTGGCGAGCTTGTTCGATTTGCTGACCTGCATGGCGATGTGTTCCCGAAAATGAACGATCCAGGCGGCGTATGAACGACCGTGCTGGGAATCCTGCGTATTCACACAGGCCTGACGCCTTGAGAAGCAGCACCCATAAATCCGTTTGAATGCGCGTGGTCTGGCTGCCAGACTGGCGTTTGACGAGGCGCAATCATACGTGCCGCCCGATCCGTGGAAAAGGTACAGATCGGGCTTTTTCAGCTGCTGAGGTGTGACGATGGAAAAGTTGGAAAAAACCCAGGAAGAATGGAAGGCGATGCTCGACCCGGAGCAGTACAACGTTTGCCGCCTCAAGGGCACCGAGCGACCGTTCTCCGGCAAGTACAACGACACCAAAACTGACGGTGTCTACCACTGCATCTGCTGCAACGAGCCGCTGTTCGACTCCAAAACCAAATTCGACTCCGGCTGCGGCTGGCCGAGCTTTTATGCACCGATTGGCGACAGCGCCATGGTCGAGATCCGTGACGTCAGCCACGGCATGATCCGCACCGAAGTGGTCTGCGCCAAATGCGATGCGCACCTGGGGCACGTGTTCCCGGACGGCCCGCCGCCGACCGGCCTGCGTTATTGCATCAACTCGGTGTGCCTGGACCTGGTACCGCGCTCGTAATGCGAGCCCTGTATCTGTAGGAGCAAAGCTTGCTCGCGATAGCGATCTCAAGACCGCCATCGCAGGCAAGCCGTGCTCCTACAATTAATCGACGATGCCTGTAGGAACCGAGCTTGCTCGCGATAGCGATCTCAAGACCGCCATCGCAGGCAAGCCGTGCTCCTACAATTAATCGACGACGCCTGTAGGAGCCGAGCTTGCTCGCGATGGCGCCCCCAAGACCGCCATCGCCGGCAAGCCTTGCTCCTGCAGTCAATCAGCAATCGATTTATTAAATTGCACACAATTCAATTGCTCGCTATGTTCGTCTCATCTTCCCTCATTTAGAGTCCGAGCCATGAGCGACAACCTGCTGAGCATCCCTTGCACCACCATCAAGGGTGAGCAAAAGACCCTGGCCGATTTCGCCGGCAAGGCCGTGCTGGTGGTCAACACCGCGAGCAAATGCGGCTTCACCCCGCAGTACAAAGGCCTTGAAGAGTTGTGGCAGACCTACAAGGATCAAGGTTTGGTGGTGCTGGGTTTTCCGTGTAACCAGTTCGGCAAGCAAGAGCCAGGCAACGAAGGGGCGATTTCCGAGTTCTGCGAGTTGAACTTCGGCGTCAGTTTTCCGCTGTTCAAAAAGATTGAAGTCAATGGCGCAGGCGCCCATCCGCTGTTCGTTCAACTGAAAAAGCGCGCACCGGGTGTGCTGGGTTCCCAAGGCATCAAGTGGAACTTCACCAAGTTTCTGATTGGCAAGGATGGCCAACTGGTCAAGCGCTTCGCCCCCGCGACCAAGCCGCAGGACCTGACCCGCGAGATCGAAGCCCTGCTCAAATGAACACCTTGTCAGTCGATTCCCTGAAGCTTGACAGTCAACTGTGCTTCAAGCTGTACGCCGCTTCCCGGGCGGTGATCCGCGCCTACAAGCCGATGCTCGATCAGCTCGGCCTGACCTACCCGCAATACCTGGCGATGCTGGTGTTGTGGGAATGGCAGGAGGCGGCCCCTGAGCAACCGACGGTCAAGGCGTTGGGCGAACGCCTGGCGCTGGATTCCGGCACGCTGACGCCGTTGCTCAAGCGTCTTGAGCAACTGCAACTGGTTCAGCGTCAGCGCTCGGCGCGGGACGAGCGGGAAGTGCACTTGAGCCTGTCGCCAACCGGCAAGGCTTTGCGCGATCAGGTCGGGCCGCTCAAGGCCCGTCTGTTATGCGACAGCGGTGTGGATCTGGATCGCCTGAATGATCTGCGTGATGGCCTTGATCACCTTTTGGGGCAAATCAAAGCACTGTCGTAGTAGGAATCCACAAGTCCAACAGGGCAGCCAACTCTTCCCGGCGGAAGGGTTTTGCCAGGTAATCGCTCATGCCTGCCGCACGGCAGCGTTCGCGCTCTTCGGACATGGCGTTGGCGGTCAGGGCGACGATGGGCAGCTGTGGCCAGCGTCCGCTGCGACGGATTTGCCGACTGGCCTCGTAGCCGTCCATCACCGGCATGTTGCAGTCCATCAGCACCAGATCGAATTCGCTCTGCTCCAGCTGATCCAGCGCCTCCCCACCGTGACCGGCGACAATCACCTCGCAACCGAGTTTTCCGAGCATCCCCTTGGCCACCAGTTGGTTGACCGGATTGTCCTCCACCAGCAGCACGCGTCCGCGTCGTTGTGGGGAGAGGCTGTCGAGCCGGGCACCGTTGATCGTGTTGAGTTCCGGCTGCAGGGTTCGCCGCAGCGTCTGGTACAGCGCGTTGCGTGCCAGAGGCCGCGCCTGTTGCTGTAAGGGAGCGAGGGCGAGGGCTTGTTCGCTGGGCATGAAATTGCCGTAAGCGGTGACCAGCAAAATGGGGGCTGTACACGAAGGACGCAGGCCAAACAGGCATTCGGGGCAATCGGTAATCAGTACGTCGGGATTCAGGCCCAGTAACGAGTCATCGATGGAACGCTGCTCATAATCGAGCCCCCAGCCGGGTAATACACTTTTCAACAGTTCTGCCAGACCGCTGCTGGCGGCGGTGATGGCGATGACCTTGCCCTGTAAAGAGGCCGGGGGAAGGGCGCGGGTGTGGCTGGGCAGCGGCAGGTCTGCACAGAACTGGCTGCCGAAGCCCGCTTCCGAGCTGATGGTGAGGCGCCCTTGCATGGCTTCGCAGAGGTTGTAGGTCAGTGCCAGGCCCAACCCGGTTCCGCCGAATTGCCGGGTAATGCCGGCACCCGCCTGCGTGAAGGGCTGGAAGATCTTGACCTGGGCATCCTGGGCGATACCGATGCCGGTGTCGCAGACTTCGATTCTGACGCCGTCCCCGAACGTCGACAGGCGCACATCGACGCGACCGAAACGGGTGAACTTGAGGGCGTTGGACAAGAGGTTGCTGACGATCTGTCGGACCCGGGTCGGATCCCCAAGCACCAGGGCCGGGAACTGTGGGTCGATCAGGCAGCTCAGCTCGACACTCGGCGCGGCGTTTTGCGATAGCAGGTTGGCGGTGTCTTCAATCAGCGAACCGAGGTCGAACGGAATATGTTCGAGCTCCAGTTGGCCGGCATCGAACTTCGACAAATCGAGAATATCGTTGAGCAGTTCCACCAGTACTTTGCCCGAGTCATGGGCGATGGACAGCTGTTGCTGTTGCTCGGCATTGAGCGGGCCGTCCAGGGAAAGCGCGATCATCCCCAGCAGGCCATTGAGCGGCGTGCGGATCTCGTGGCTCATGTTGGCCAGGAACACCGAGCGCGCTTCGGCCATGTCCAGGGCGGTCCTGCGGGCGACTTCCAGCTCCTCGTTGGATTGGCTGAGCCGCGAGTTGATCGCCTTGAGTTCCGCGGTGCGGGCCGAGACGATGTTCTCCAGTTGCCCGAGGTAGTCGGTCAGGCGGTTCTCGGCGTTGCGTCGCTGCTGGATTTCGGTGGCGATGTTTTCGAATTGTTGATTGGCAACTTTGACCAGTACACCGATTTCATCGTTTTCATGGTCCGTCGGACACTCCAGCGACGTCGACTCCGTACTGCGCGGGTCGCGACTGCTGAGTTCACGGATGACCCGCACCAAAGGCTTGGTCAGCATCACGTAGAACAACGCCAGCAGGATGCCGGTCAGCAGCAGGCTGCGAGCGAAGCCATTGAGCAGGGTCACCTCGGCCCGACGCAGGAACCGGTTCCCGAATGAATAGGTGTCGACGTCCAGACGCAGGGTGCCGAGGGATTCGGTCGGCAAGTGATCCAGGTAGAGACGGTCTTCGAACTGCCGGTTGGCGCCGAACAGGAAGTCGCTGATAACCCGATAACTGCTTTGCACGCCTGGCCGTTTGACGTTGGCCAGCACGTTATTGTTGTTGTCGATCAATTGCGCGCCGATGATCGCCGGCGAGCGCAACAGGCCCAGGGTCAGTTCCTGAGCGAGTTCGGCGTCGATGTTGTAGGCGATGCGGGACGCGGGGTTATGGCTGATTTCCAGCAAAGACAGGATTTCGCGGTTGATGGAGGCGTCTTCACTGGCATAATCGATGCCTATTTGCAGCAGGCTGAGCAGCGTGCCCAGAATGAAACCGACCAGCACAGTAAGCCTGGCTTGCTTGTAGGACAGCCGGTTGGTGAACTTGATATCCATGGGGTGTTGAACCACTTCCGTTTCCCTTCGCTGCTCAAGCATAGCCGATGATGCATGGATACCGATGTTCTCGCGAGCCCTTGTGCAAAGGGCTGAACCTGACACCGAACGCTGTGTTTCGTCGCTGTATCGCCATCATTACTGTGAACGAGCCCGAGGAGAAGACGTGGATTCCCGATTAAATGCTTTTCTTGAACGCGCCGATGCCGTTTTGGCCCGTATCGAACCGCTGCTGCCCGCCCCTCGGCAAGCGATCGACTGGAATCATTGCCTTGCCGCGCGCTGGCAGCGCGAGGGTCGCAGCGGATTTCTATTGCCGCTGGAAGTCAGCCTCGACATGCGTTTGTCCGACCTGATCGGTGTCGACCGGCAACGGGAGCAACTGGGGCGAAATACTCAGCAGTTCCTCGATGGCATGCCGGCCAACCACGCGTTGCTCTGGGGCTCGCGCGGCACCGGTAAATCATCGCTGATTCGCGCCTTGCTGGCCGAACACGCGAAGGCCGGTCTGCGGCTGATCGAGATCGAGCGCGATCACCTGGCGGATTTGCCGCGAGTGGTCGAACAGATCGCCAAGCTGCCCCAGCGTTTTGTGCTGTTCTGCGATGACCTGTCGTTCGAGTCGGGCGAGGGCGATTATCGCGTGCTCAAAAGCGTGCTCGACGGCTCTCTCGAACAGGCACCGGATAACGTCTTGCTGTACGCCACGTCCAACCGTCGCCATCTGGTACCGGAAAAGGAAAGCGATAACGAAAACTGGAAACGCGTTGACGGCGAACTCCATCCCAGCGAGGCGGTGGAAGACAAGATTGCGCTGTCGGATCGTTTTGGATTGTGGCTGTCGTTCTATCCGTTTACCCAGGAGCACTTCCTTAACGTCGTCGAACACTGGATCGGTCAACTGGCCGACAAGGCGGGCCTCAAGTGGCAGCGAGACGAAGAACTGGACATCCTCGCAGTTCGCTGGGCCACGGGCCGCGGTAATCGCAACGGACGTTGCGCGTATCAATTTGCCCGCTATTGGGTCGGGCTGAAGCTGTTGGAGCACAAGGCATGATCGATTTACAAAAGAGCGGCCAGGGCCTCGAAGGCTACGGCATGCTGTGGGCGCAATTGGAGTCATTGCTGGCGCACGAGCGGGATTTCATTGCCAACGCCGCGCAGTTTTCTGCGTTCCTGTTCAACCAGCTCGATGACCTGAACTGGGCCGGGTTCTACCTCAATCGCAACGAAGAACTGGTACTTGGCCCGTTTCAGGGACAAATCGCCTGCGTACGGATTCCGTTCGGCCGAGGCGTGTGCGGAGCGGCGGCGGCCACCTTGCAGACCCAGTTGGTCGAGGACGTGCACGCGTTCCCCGGGCACATCGCTTGCGACAGCGCATCGAACAGCGAACTGGTGGTGCCACTGGTCAAGGACGGTCGATTGATTGGCGTGCTGGACCTCGACAGCCCGAAACTGGCGCGTTTCAGCGCTGAAGATCAGGCCGGTATTGAGCAATTGGCGGCGATTTTCCTGCGCCTGACCGACTGCTGATCATGCCAGGCCTGCCTTGACCAGCAGGCTTGTCGGATCAACCGCATCGATCTGTTGGGGATCGAGGAATCGATCGGCGTACTGCAAGTAGATTTGCGCGTTGACGAACAGCCCGAACAACTCAGGATCGATGTGGGCATCCCGGCACATCGTGGCCATGATGCCCAGCGCTTCGCTCAAGGACTTGGCTTTCTTGTAGGGGCGATCGGCGGCGGTCAGGGCTTCGAAAATATCGGCAATCGCCATCATCCGCGCCGGCAGGCTCATTTCTTCACGCTTCAACTGTTTGGGATACCCGGTGCCGTCCATTTTCTCGTGGTGGCCGCCGGCGATCTCCGCGACGTTGGCGAGGTGGCCGGGGAAGGGCAGGTGGCTGAGCATCAGAATCGTCTGCACCATGTGGTGATTGATGATGTAACGCTCCTCGCGGGTCAGGGTGCCTCGGGCAATGCTCAGGTTGTACAGCTCGCCCCGGTTGTACTTGTAGCGCGGCACATCGAGCTTGAACCCCCAGGGATTGTCCTGCGGAATCAGTTCGGCTTCGGGCCGTTCGACCAGGTGCTCGGGTTTGTCCGCCAGCAATGGCTCGCTGACCGGCAGTGTCGGTGCCGGGGTCCGCGCCTGACGCCGATTCTCTTCCCAGGAAACGCCCAACCGGTCATCCAGGGTTCGGGTCCAGGTGCGTTGGGCGATGCTGCGCAGGCGTTGCTGGTCGGATTCGGCCATCGCCTCGCCACCCAGGTTGCAGCGGGCAACGAACGCGAAATCATCGTCCAGCCCCGCCAGCGTGGTGTTACGCAGTTCGGCCAGGTGCTGCTCGTTACCGCCCAGGGCCATTGCTTGCCAATAGTTGATCCAGGCATCGCGCTTGAGTACTTCGAAGCGGGTGCGGATTTCATGAATACGGTCGTTAAGGGTTTCCAGCTTCGTGGCTTTATCGACTACATATTCCGGCGTGGTGACCTTGCCGCAGTCGTGCAGCCAGGCGGCGATGTGCAGCGCTTCCCATTCATCTTCGTTGGGTTGATAGCCACTGAAGGCCGGGTCCTGGCTGGCAGCGGCGGCTTGGGCGAGCATCAGGGTCAGCGCCGGTACTCGCTGGCAGTGACCGCCGGTATAGGGGCTTTTGGCGTCAATCGCACCCGCCAGCAGTTGAATGAAGGAATCCAGCAGTTGTTTTTGTTTGGCTTGCAGGCGCTGACTTTCAATACTCACGGCGGCCGCGCCGGACACGGCCTGGAGGAATGCGATGCGGTCCGGACGAAGTTTCTCCAGATCGCTCTGCTGGCCGGTATCGGCCAACAGCAGGACCAGCAGGCCCACCGTTTCGTTATGACGATTGTGTAACCGAATACCGATCAGGTGAACGCGGGGACACTCCAGTGCAAGCAACACCTTTTGCAAATCCCCGGCCTGTTCAAAACCAAACGTGGTGACGACGTTGTCGGCATTCGACAGCTGTTGTAGCCATGCAGGGCTTTGCGGAGCCTGGAGTTCGTGTCCTTGAAGATCAAATGACGACAATGCCCGTGACGTGCCGTTGACGACCAGACCATGGGGTTCCATGCGATCGCCATCACTTTCGCGCAGGTAGATCAGGCCGGCCTGGGCCTGGCCGATTTTCACGGTTTCAAACAACACCCGTTCGAGCAAGGGGGCGAAGCGAGTCTCGGCGCTCAGGCTGTCGGTGATCTGGAAAAAACTCGCCAGGGTGTCTTTCATGCGCGTCATCGACACGCTCAGTTGGTCGACTTCGAGCACGGGAGAGCGACGCGAGGCCGGGAAGTTGAAGTCGAAACTGCGGACCGCATCGGCCTCCCGCACCAGCGCGCGCAGGGGCTTGACCAGAACCCGTGAGGTCAGCCAGCCCACCGGCAGGCACAACAACAGCGTGGCCAGGGTAATCAGCGCGCCTTGCCAGCGCATGCGGTAGGCATCGACGAGTAACTCATCTTCCGGCACCAGCAGCGCCAGTTGCAGCCCTTGGGGGCCGCCTTCCTGCATGCTGCTGCGGGCAACGATCCATTGACGACCGGCGACATTCAGGCGATTGCCTGCGAGGGGATTGTTGAGCAATGCGCCAAGACTGGGGCTCAGGTCGGCGGCTTTGATCAGGCGGGCAGTCTGATCGTCGATGATCAGTTTGCGGCTGTCGGGATACGCGATGGCATCCCCTTCAGCATCGAACAGCACTATTTCGGTATTGGGGGTCACGACATGTTTGGCCAGGGTCGCGGAGAGTTCCGCCAGGGTCAGATCGGCCCCCATGACAGCCTGTTCGCCACTGCGCCGGGCCAGGGTAGTGCCGACATTGTGGGTGGAGAAAAAGATGTAGGGTTCGGTAGTGATCTGATCGCTGTCGCTATGGGCGTTGGCATACCAGGCGCGGGTTCGCGGATCGTAGGTTTCGTCGGGGTTGTCCTGGCGGCTGATGAGGGCCAGATCCTGATCGAAAAACAATGATTGGGAGCGGACCTGACCGCTGTTGCCTGTTCGCTCAATGCTCCATACCTGATAAGCCGCAGTATCCGGTGCCTTGAGGAGCGTTTTCAGCTCGGGGGTTCGCAAGGGCCGAACCATGAAGAAATCACCGTTGCCATAGCCCAGATACAACGAGGCCAGGTCGGGGTTGTCCTTGAGCGACTGGCTGAAGGGTTTGAGCAGCGCCAGGCGTTGCGCCAGGTCAGGTGCCTGGGTCGCCGGGTATTCCGCCAGCAGGGTCAGCAGATGGCGAATTGGTTCATAAGTGGCGTGCAGGTCGAGACGGACGTCCTGCTCGATGCGGTTGAAGAGCTTTTCACTGCTGGAAAGAATGATCTGCGTGGTTTGCTGGTAGTTGAAAAGGCCCAGCACCACGCCCGTCAGCAACAGCAGGAAAGTGAACATCACGCTGATATGGACGTGCAGGGGAAACCGACGTTGATCCGGGCGCAGTGGGCTGGGCATTGCAGGTCTCTCCATGATGGTTAACGCACTGCTCAGCGTCCAAGCATAGTTAAGGCTCGGTCATTCCGCTTTTGTCGTTTTGACCGATCTGTTGCTGTAATGCTTGCTCCAGTTCGAGCAGGGCGCGCTCTATAGCCTTGCTGCAATCGGCCACTTCGTCGTGACGGAACACTTCATGGCAGGCCTTTTCCATTGCCTCGCAGCTGTCGATCACCCGGGACGCCTGGACAATTCGGGCGGCGCCCTTGATTTTGTGGGCGACGTCGAGAAATGGCTGAGGTTCTTTGGCGGGGGACAGCGCCAGCAGTTCTTGTCGGTCCAGACGGTTGCTGTTCAACAGTTCGGTCAACAATCGCTGGTCCAATACCGGATCTCCGCCGGTCAAAAGACGCAATCCTTGCAGGCTGAATGCGGGATCGTGGACGGTTGGTCTGATACCTTCAAACCACTGACTCAAGGCTGTCAGGGTAAGGGGCTTGAACAGGCAGTCGTCCATCCCGGCTTGTTTGCAGCGTTGTATTTCTTCCGGTTGTGCGTTGGCGGTAAAACCCAGCACGGTACAGGGCGGGCGGTGTGTTTTTTGTTCATGTCGGCGAATGGCGCGGGCCAGTTCGTATCCGTTCATGATCGGCATGTTGCAATCGGCAATCACCAGGTCGAACGGCTCGGCTTCCCATGCCTGAAATCCCGCCTGGCCATCCGGCGCGACGCTGAATCGGTGGCCCAGAAACTCCAGTTGCTGGCACATGAGCAAGCGATTGGCGGGGTGATCGTCGACCACCAGAACATTCAAGGGGATCGTCGTGGTGCGGATTTGCGCCTCAGCCGTCTCCGGCCTCCGTACGAATGGCAGTGTGGCCAGGTGCAACGACACCTCGACGTGAGTGCCGACACCCGGCTGGCTGCTCAATTGCAGGCTGCCGCCCATCATTTCGCACAGGCTGCGGCTGATCACCAGCCCAAGCCCCGCACCACCTCTGGCTGACTGCCCGGCGTGATCGGCCTGAGCAAAAGGTTCGAACAACCGCCGCTGATCCTGTTCACTGATCCCTATGCCGCTGTCGTGAACCTGCAACAGCATCCGGACCCGCTCAGGCTCGGCGGTCGGCTGCAGGTCGACGATGATCCTGATTTGGCCGTGCTCGGTAAACTTGATGGCGTTGCTCACCAGGTTGGACAGCACCTGTTTGAAGCGCATCGGGTCCAACAGGACATCAAACCCCGGATTGGCAGGGTGAAATTCCAGCAGCAGCCGCAGACTTTTCTGGCGCGCCAGTCCATCGAAGACCCGCACCACCGAGGCCACGATTTCACTGGGATTGACCCGTTCCGGGCTCAGGCTCAGCTGTCCGGATTCAATCCGTGCAATGTCGAGAATGTCTCCGATCAGCTCCAGCAGGTCCTTCGCCGAGTTGTACGCCACATCGATGGCCGGGCGATCCGGGTGCTTATGATCAATGCGCTTGAGCGTGAGTTCGAGCATGCCGATGACCGCATTCATGGGGGTGCGGATTTCATGGCTCATGGTCGCCAGAAATGTGGTTTTGGCACGGTTGGCTTCATCGGCGCGCTCTTTGGCATAACGCAGATCATCGAACAGTTGCCGCCGTTCGCTGATGTCGATCCAGCCGCCAATGATGCCTTGTACTTCACCGCTCGAATCACGGTAGGGAAGTATCCAGTGGTAAATCGTCAGCCTGCGGTCGCCGATGTGCAGTGGGCGATCGAGAATCAGCGGTTTGCCCTCGGCCATGACGCGCTGGTAATCGGCCTGATATTCCCGGGCTTCGAATGCATTGCTCATGTTGGCTTGCAGGACGCCTTTGCCGATCACGTCTTCACGTCTGGCGCAGAAGGCTTCCAGATAACTGTCGTTGCAGCTTTGCAGCAGTCCCTGGCGATCGCGGACGTAGATGGGATGAGGCGTCCCGTTGACCAGTGACCGCATGAATTCGAGTTGATCGTTCAATGCACGCTCGGCTGCCTGACGCTGCTTTATCTGGCGACGCATGTAAGCGTTCCAGGCAACGGAAATCAGCAGCAGCACTCCGGCACCGATAACGATTTGGTAGAACAGCCGGTGATAGTTGCGCCAGGTACTTTGCGAAGACGCCGAATAGCCGCGCCAACGGCTGTTGATGATGCCCAGTTCTTCCGGGGCAATGCTCAGCAGCGCCTTGTCGAGGATGGTGTTCAGTTCTTTGGCTTCCCGGCCTGTGGCCAGGGAAAACGCGGCCTGCCGAGTGCCGATGGTGGTACTGATTTGTAGGGTCTGCTCAAAGAGCTGCGATGAGATGAAGTAGTTGGCAATCACCAGTGAATTCACTGCACCTTCTGCCTTGCCCTCGGCCAGCAACTCCACGGCACTGAACGTGTCCGGGGTTTCAATCAGCCTGATCCGCGGGAACTCGCTGCGCAGGTAATCCACCAGAGGATTGCCTTGGGCGATTGCCAGGCGTTTGTCCTGCAACTGCGCAAGGCTTGCCGGGCTGTCGGCGGCTTTGCGAGTCAGCAGGACAAAGGAGTTTTGCAGATAGGGGCGGGTGAAGTTCAACGTCGTTTCACGTTGGGCACTGGGGAGCAGGGCGGCGATCACGTCGGCCTTGTTGTCCCTGATCTGCTCGATCATCTCCTCGTCACTGCGGCTGCGACGGATGTCGAAGCGCAAGCCGGTGCGCAATCTGATCAGCTCTAGCAAGTCCGCGGTAACCCCTCGAAAGTTGCCATCACTGTCGAAAAACGTCAGCGGTGCAAAAGCCTCATTGACCACCACACGTACTGCCGGGTTTTGCCCCAGCCAGCGTTCCTCGTTGTGGGTGAGCTGCAGTTTTTGATCGGTGAGCAGCATGTCACTGCCGGCACTCCAGCGTTTGGCAATGTTGTCTCGTTCGCTGGTGGGGATGGCCATGAGCATTGCATTGATGATGGCGAGCAGCTGCGGGTTGTCCTTGTGCACCGCAAAGCTGAAGCCGTGGGCTTCGTGTTTGCCGAAGTTGGCCATGCGGATGTTGTTCAGATACCCCTTGTTGATCATGTAATGGGTGGAAATGGTGTCCCCCAGAAAAACGTCAGCCTGGTCGAAGGCAACGGCATTGATCGCATTCTGGTAGGACGGAAAGGACGTGATGATCGCCCCCGGATACATCGCCTTGACCTCCTTCAGCGGCAAATAGTGATACACCATGCTCAGCCGTAGGCCGGCCAGGCCATCGGTCAAGGATCTGGTTTCACCTTCGCGTGTCACCAGAACCGGCTGGTCTACGGCGTAGGGGTTGGAAAGTACGATGTCAGCATTATGAGCTTCGAATCCATTGGCGGTCCCCAGCAAATCGATCTTGCCGTTTTCGAGTGCCTCGATCGCGGCCTCCCGGGACGCAAAGCGCAGAACCTTGATGGGCAAACCGGTTGTTTTACCAAGGATACCTGCGTAATCGGCGGTAAAACCTTCGTAGTCGTGACCACTGATGGTCAGGTCGAAAGGGGGGTAGTCCGGGGCTGACGTGCCAAGGATCAGTTCCCGTTTATGCTCAATCCATTGTCGTTGTGATGTATCCAGTTGGAGTTCCTGGTGCCCGGCCATCGAGCGACTCATCAGGGTGTAGTTCTCGCTGACGGTCTGCGCAGCGGCCACTGCGGTGTTCAGGCATAAACCTGCGGCCATGAGTGTCAGATAATCCTTTATACGACTGGGCATCCTGTCTCTCACACTAACGCGTTACGTTTTGCCATATCGATGAGTTCAACCAGGGATTTGGCTTTGAGTTTTTGCATGAGGCGTTTTTTATAAGTGCTGACAGTCTTGTTGCTCAGAAACATGCCTTTGGCAATTTCCTTGTTGGTGCGTCCTTGGGCAAAGAGTTGCAAGACCATCAGTTCCCGGTCATTGACTGACTTGAACAGTTCCAGGTCGGCGAAACGTGCATCATCGCTGCGAACAGGATTCAAGGCCTGGCTTGGGAAATAGTTGTAACCTGACAATACGGCCTTTATAGCACTGACCAGTTCACTCAGGTCTTCCTGTTTGCACACATATCCCGATGCACCGGACTGCATGCAGCGAATACCGAAAAGTGTTGGGCACTGTGCTGTTAATACCAATGTTTTCAGGCGGGTACTCATTGCGTTGAATCGGGCGAGAACTTCCAGCCCGTCCAGTTTGGGAATGCTGATGTCGAGAATGACCAGATCAGGCATGCATTCGCGAACCATCTGCATGGCGTCGACCCCATTATCAGTTTCGCCGACGACTTTGTAACCTTCATGTTCAAGCAACATTCTGACGGCTAGGCGGATGACAGGGTGATCGTCGACAATAAAAACGGAGTTCATAATCAAATCCCATACGAGCTCTAATAAAGCGCGCACCTTAGCTCAGATAGTTGAGACGACGCATGAGCTGACGGACCTGCAGCGGCAATATAGGAACAATCCTACAACTGAAGAAGAATAGGACTACGTATCAACTAGGTTTTTTATGAAGAAGGGTGAAGGTTGTTGATAGTTAGTCGAGAGGTTGGAAGTCTTTAATTGCAAGTTTTGAGTTGTGTTTTGGCTGGGTTTTTAGTGTGTTTGTTATGCGGTTTTTTACAATGAGGCCAAGGTCAACAGGTTTCTAAATTCGGATTGTTTCAGCGGTTTTATCAAGTATCCCAACAATGGCAGTCCGTGTTCGTTGGCTTTTTTTTCAAGTTTATCCAGTTCGGCGGATGTCAGGCTACTTAACAGTATGGCCTGTCTAATCATCCCTCGGTGGCTGGCGAATTCGACCAGATCAAGCCCGCAGAGATCAGGCAGACATTGATCGCACAAAAGAATATCAAACGGTTGCACAGCCTTGAGCATTTGTTTCAAGGCACCATCGGCACTGTCGGTGGTGGTCAGTTGCGTGAAACCATAACTCTCAAGCAGGTATTGAGTTGCCCGGAGTTGGAAGGGGTGATCTTCTACCAGCAAGATGCGTAGATCGTCTTTGAACATAGGAGTATTCACGCTTCTTCTGTTGAACTGAAAGAAGCGAGATTATTTCGCGAAGTTACCGAATAATCGATCAGTTAGCTCAGCGTATGTTGTAGGGGGATTCGGCGAACGTTGAGTGCACTAGGGGTTTGAGAGGCAAATCAACCATTGCAGGCGGCGTAATGGCTGATCACCCAGGTCTCTTCAGTGGCTCGAACGACCGGTCATCTCCAGCGCCATTTCGCTGGCATAGCTGTCGGTCATGCCGGCGATGAAGTCAATCATCCGTAGAAACGAGGCGTGCAATGGGCCGTGAGGATCGGGCGCATTGTTACCCAACAAGTCGAGGACTCGGCGACTCTTGAAGGAGGGCGTTCGACCGTTATGCTGTTCCAGTGCCGCGCCGCAGAAGGCATTGAGCAGGATTTCCAGCGTGGTGTAGGCGCCGATTTCATGCAGGGTCTTGCGCTTGTCCTGGAAGATTTTTTTCCGCGCCATGTCCTTCGCATTCAAGACGCAACGCTTGGCAGGGCCGTGCATGTGCTCCACCAGATCACCGGGCAACGTGCCGGCCAGCAACGCGTCCTGTTGCTCGACAAAGGCCCGTGCTGCGGCGTTGGTCAGGTGTTCAATGGCTTTGCCTCGCAGGATCGCCAGTTTGCGCCGGCGCGAATCCAGTGGGCCAAGCTGGCGATAGGTTTCCGGCAGATCGTCACCCACAAGGTCCAGCAACAGGGACTCGACTTCGGCGTATTCCAGCAACTCCATTTCCAGACCGTCTTCCAGATCGATCAGCGCGTAGCAGATGTCATCGGCCGCTTCCATCAGATACACGAGCGGATGGCGCGCCCAACGCTGTTCCTCGAGTTGCGGCAGGCCGAGTTTATGGGCGATTTGTTCCAGAAGCGGAAGTTCGCTCTGATAGCAGCCGAACTTGTGTTTCTTGTAGCCCAGTGAATCCGCGTGTTTTGCCGTCCATGGGTACTTCAGATAAGTGCCCAGCGTGGCGTAGGTCAGTCGGGTGCCGCCGTCGAACTGGTGATATTCCAGCTGGGTGAGTACCCGGAAGCCTTGGGCATTGCCTTCGAAATTGAGGAAGTCATTGCGTTCGACTTCGCTCATCGCATCCAGCCAGCCACGGCCGGCGGCTTGCTGGAACCAGTGGCGAATAGCGTCTTCGCCGGAGTGGCCGAATGGCGGATTGCCGATGTCATGGGCCAGACAGGCCGATTGCACCACCATGCCCAGGTCGCTGGGCTCGCACCAGTCGGGCAGGGCGCTGCGGATGGTTTCGCCAACGCGCATGCCCAGCGAACGACCCACGCAGCTGACTTCCAGCGAGTGGGTCAGGCGCGTGTGGATATGATCGTTGCTGCTGACCGGATGGACTTGGGTCTTGCGCCCGAGGCGGCGAAACGCGCCCGAGAAAATGATCCGGTCGTGGTCTTTGTGGAAAGGACTGCGGCCGAGTTCTTCCGGGCTGTGCAGAGGCTTTCCGAGGCGTTCGCGAGTAAGCAGGGTTTGCCAATCCAAGGCGGGTTCTCTCCGTCAGGTGTTTGATTGCTTAAGCTTCCGGGTTCGCGTCCGGACCTGCAAGCGAAAAACAAGCACACACCTGTAGGAGCACGGCTTGCCGGCGCTGGCGGTGTATCAGGCGCTGCAATATTGAGTGAACTGCCGTCATCGCGAGCAAGCTCGGCTCCTACAGCCCGGCGGCGTCGATATCGATGAGCAGCAGTCGTTCGCCGTGGTCGAAAAATTGCCCGGCGGTGAGGCAATACTGATTGCTGGTGGCATCGCGGTAAGTATTGGAGAGCGTCAGTCTTCGCTCATCCCAACCCTCTGCCAGCAGGTGATAGAAGTAGGGGCGCCATGACCAGTTGTGGCCCACGTAGCGATTGTCGGCCTCCCAGCCGTTGTTGCGCCATTCAAGGTTGGGCGTCAGCTGCGTGCCGTGGCGGTCGCATTGGTAGAAGCGCAGCAGCCAGGGAAATGCATCCAGTTGTGGCAAGGCGCTGAGCGGCGCCTCGGCCTGAGCCCATGCTTGCAGGATGGTCATCAGCTCGCTGAGTTGCTGGCGCATGATCATCAGGCGGCCGCGCTCAGCCAGCTTCTGCTGAACATAGCGCAGACGCAGTTGCGCGAAGCGCTCGACAAAGGCGTGCGTGGCAAAGAAACCAGCTTGCGCCCGGGCAAACAGAAAACCCTGGACGTAGCGCGAACCGCACTCCAGGGCAAAACTCAGTTGAGCCTCGGTTTCCACCCCTTCGGCGATGATCCAGCAACCGGTTTTCTCCGCCATTTGCGCCAGAGCCTTGACCACGTCGCTGCTCGGTCCACCCAACGCAGCAGCCTGGAACAGGCGCATGTCGAGTTTGAGAATGTCCGGTTGCAGCGCGAGTACGCGATCAAGCTGAGAGTAGCCGGCACCAAAATCATCGATGGCGATCCGCGCGCCGGCCTGTCGGTAGCGTGCCACGACGTCGGCCAGGCGCTGAATATCGCCCCCCAGTTCGGTGATCTCGAAGACAATGCGTTGCGGGTCGACGTTGTGCCTGCTCAGTTGCTTGAGGCTCGGTAGCGCCTGGTCCTGTCGCAAGCGGTTGATCCAGCGTGGCGATATGTTCAGGCTCAGAAACCAGTCCGAGGGCGCTTCATGCAGACGGCTCAGCGCGTTATCGCGGATCTGGCGATCCAGACGACGCAGCGCGATGGCGGGCGTTCGCGGGTCGGCGAACAGCGGCCCCACCGAGGCCAGTTGACCGTCAGCCTGGCGCAATCGACCCAGGGCCTCGACGCCAGCGATACGGCCGGTGGCGGTATCGATGAAGGGTTGAAAGCAGGCGAGCGGTTGCCCGTCGATCACGAGGCCTCCTTGGTCAGGTCTTGTTATTGGATAAAACCTGTTCACCGGGTAGGCACGCAGGATTGAACCCCTCGATAAAGAGGTTCAATCCCAGTGTTGCAAGAATGCAGCCAGATAGTGGCCTAGTGGTGACGCGAAGAGCCTTGCATGACCAGCTTGATCAATGGCCCCAGCGTGGCGCCCAGTCGAACCAGTCGAGTGAGGCTGCTGACGCCACCGCCCTTGGCGCCCTTGCCCGTCAGAAAGCCCAGCAAGGTGACGGCTGCCACGCCCCAGAGTGGAGCGTGCTTGATACCGAAGCCATCCTGCAGGTTTTGCGTTATCCCGCGCACGCGCTGCAAGGGTTGCAGCAGTTGCGCGGATTCATGGCGGATTTCCTGACGATGCATTTCCATGCGCAGGCGAATCAGCGCCTTGCGCATTTCGGTGCGCGAGCTGTTGTGAGGCAGTTCAGGCAGGCTCATGGCAGCAGACGCTCCCGATCGTTGGCCAACTCTTCCAGGGTGCCGTGGAAGGGCGAGGACTCATCGAAAATCGCCGCTCTCAAGCGCATCGCACAGAAAATGGCCGCGAGTGTGTAGAAAACACAGAGCCCGATGATAGCCGCCAGGCGATAGGTGTCCCAAAACAGGATCAACACCAGCGTCGACAACCCCACCAGCAACAACAAGGCAAAAACCAGCGCCAGGCCTGCGAACAGCAACAGGCTTACCGTGCGGGCTTTTTGTTCCTGCAATTCGATGCCGAACAGTTCGACATGGCTGTGCAATAGTCCAAGGAACGCAGCACCCAGGCGCCGCGGTGAGGAGCTTGGGCCCGTCGCGGACGAGCCGGATTCGCCGATCGCCATATCAGCGCCGAGTGGCCAGCAAGCCAAGCAGGAAACCCACGCCGGCCGCGATCCCGACCGATTGCCATGGGTTGGCCTGGACATAGTCTTCGGTGGCGGTAACGGCGGCCTTGCTGCGTTCACGCAGGGAGTCTTCGGTCATTTTCAAGGTTTCGCGGGCACGCAGCAGACTGTCGTGGATTTGCTCGCGCAGCTCATCAGCCTGATCGCCGGCCAAGGTTGCGGTGTGTTCCAGCAAGCGTTCGGTGTCGCTGACCAGAGTCTGAAAATCGGTCATCAGGATTTCTTGAGCAGTCTTTGCCTTGATACTGGCCATGGGTGGATCTCCGTAAGTGGCTTCTGAATCGTTCGAGTATGAGCCTTGCGCGAAGGTTCAGTACAAATGACTGGTACAACTTTTGCTACGTCGTGGTGCGTCTGCCTGCGCCGTTGCGCTGTTGCTGGGCAGGATTCGAGCAAAACCTTATCTCAAATAATCAAAACTCGCGCAAAGGTTCCAACCTTGTGCGCCAAAGTGGCTCATCGGGATCAATCTGCTGATCCCGACAAGGTGCAACTTGGTGCATGAATTGTCTGCGCGAACTGCTTTGGTGCTTTTTTAGCCTTCAGGTCTGCCAACCCCATGGAAAATCTGCAAAGCGCTGTGGACAGTCTGGTCCATAGCTCCAATACGTTGTTCATTCTGATCGGCGCGGTCATGGTGCTGGCGATGCACGCCGGTTTCGCCTTTCTTGAAGTCGGCACGGTTCGACAAAAGAACCAGGTCAATGCCTTGTCGAAGATCCTCAGCGATTTCGCCATTTCGACCCTGGCCTACTTCTTTATAGGCTATTGGATTTCTTATGGGGTGACCTTCATGCAACCGGCGGCGGTGATCAATGCGGATCATGGCTATGGGCTGGTGAAGTTTTTCTTCCTGCTGACCTTTGCTGCGGCGATACCCGCGATCATTTCCGGAGGCATCGCCGAGCGTGCCCGGTTTGTCCCGCAGTTGTGCGCGACGGCACTGATCGTGGCGTTCATCTATCCGTTCTTCGAGGGCATGATCTGGAACGGCAACTTTGGCCTGCAAGCCTGGTTGCTGGAGCACTTTGGCGCCAGTTTCCATGATTTCGCGGGCTCGGTGGTGGTCCATGCCATGGGCGGTTGGCTGGCGCTGGCGGCAGTGTTGTTGCTCGGGCCGCGCAATGGTCGTTATCGCGAAGGGCGACTGGTGGCGTTCGCGCCCTCGAGCATTCCCTTTTTGGCGCTGGGGTCGTGGATCCTGATCGTCGGCTGGTTCGGTTTCAACGTGATGAGCGCGCAAACCCTGCAAGGTGTCAGCGGACTGGTGGCGGTGAACTCGCTGATGGCCATGGTCGGCGGTACCGTGGCGGCGCTGATCGTCGGGCGCAATGACCCGGGCTTTCTGCATAACGGCCCGCTGGCCGGGCTGGTGGCGATTTGTGCCGGTTCCGATCTGATGCACCCGGTGGGCGCGCTGATCACGGGTGTCATCGCCGGCGCATTGTTTGTCTGGTGCTTCACTGCGGCTCAAGTCAAATGGCGCATCGACGATGTGCTGGGGGTTTGGCCGTTGCATGGTTTGTGTGGCGTCTGGGGCGGAATCGCCTGCGGCATTTTCGGCCAGAGCGCGTTGGGTGGGCTGGGCGGCGTGAGTCTGGTCAGCCAGTTGATCGGCACTGCGTTGGGGGTGGTTGTGGCGCTGGCGGGTGGCTTTGCCGTGTATGGCACGATCAAGGCGTTCCATGGTCTGCGTCTGAGTCAGGAAGAAGAGTATTACGGCGCTGACTTGTCGGTGCACAAGATTGGCGCTGTGAGCCAGGACTAGGTCTCTTCGTCGTCAGCGCCAGGATAGAAACCGTGCAGCAGACGATAGCGGTCGTGCCGTATCTGGTCGGCCCGCTCCTGTACCTGATACGCGGGCAATCCCAGCATGATCAGCGCGTGGGAGGCGAGCATCAGGCTCGACTCCAGCAGTTCAGGCACGACTTCGCTGGCGCCGGCTGCTTTCAACTCGGCCAGTTGGCTGTCATCGCGCGTGCGCACCAGAATCGGCACGGTCGTGTTGAGTCGCCGCGCTTCCTTGAGGATCAGCAACGCGATGTCGGCCTGATCCACGGCGATCACCAACAGCCTGGCGCGCTCCAGCCCTATCGCGACCAGCAGTTCAGCGCGACGTGAGTCGCCATAATGCACGCAGGTCTCACCCACGGCGGCTTCGTGGACACGCACTGGATCAGAATCCAGTGCGATGTAGCGTTGCTGCGCGTTGCGTAGTGCGCGTCCGATTGACTGACCTACACGACCATAGCCACATATAACGACATGGTTGTGTAACCCGGCATTGAGCGCGTTGATTTGTTCAAGTTTTGCTTCTTCGTTGGGTTTGCGGTGCAGGCGTGTGGCGATGTGGGGGGCGGCGCGCAGCAACAACGGCGTGACGAGCATCGAACAAAAGGTCGCCGCCAGCAGCAGGCCGCCAAAATCCGCGGGCATCAGTTTGTTCTGCTGCATCTGTGCCATCAGCGCAAAGCAGAACTCGCCGCCCTGGGCCAATGCCAGGCCGCTGCGCCAGGCGGTTTCGCCATCGCTGCCACGCCATTTGACCAGCAGCGCAACGACGCAGCCCTTGAGCAGCAACAGTCCGAGGGTCAGGCCGAAAATCAGCAGGCCGTGGCTGGCGAACAACTGCAAGTCGATCAGCATGCCGATACTGACGAAGAAGAGCCCGAGCAGGATGTCGCGGAACGGGCGGATGTCGGCCTCGATCTGGTGCCGGTAATGGCTTTCCCCCAGCAGCATGCCGGCGAGAAACGCGCCCAGGGCAGGGGAGAGACCGAGCAGGTGCGTCAACCACGCCGTCAGCAGAACAATGACTAGCGCCAGTAGTACGAACAGTTCCGGGGAACGGGCAGCTGCCACTTCATGGAACAGCCGCGGCAGCAACCAGCGACTGACCAGCAGCAGGCCGACGAACAGTACGACGGTTTTACCCAGCGTCAGTGGCAGCGCCCAATACCAGGCCTGATCACTGCTGCCAGCGAACACCGGCACCAGGGTCAGCAGCAATACCGCGACGACGTCCTGGAACAACAACACGGCGATGGCATTCTGGCCGTGACTGCTGAAAATCTCGCCGAGACTGCTCAGCTCTTTACTGACAATGGCCGTGGAAGACAGCGACAGGCCGGCGCCGAGTAACAGCGCAGGCGTGACCGGCATGCCGAGCAGCATCAGCAACCCCCCTAACAGCATCCCGGAGCACAGCACCTGCAGACTGCCAAGCCCGAATACCACTCGGCGCAACGCGAGCATTTTCGACAGGGAAAACTCCAGCCCAAGGGAGAACAGCAGAAACACCACGCCCAACTCGGCGAGGTCCGGCAGCTCTTCGCTTTCATTCACCCAGTTGAATGCGCTCGGCCCGATCATCAGTCCCACGCACAGGTAACCCAGCACCGGTGGTAATCGCAGGCGCTGGAACAGTGCAATCACCACCAGAGAGGAGGCGAGGATGATCAACAGGTTGGCGAACACAAAAAAACTCCGGTGACGGGACGCTGGCCATTCAAGCGTAGAGGCAATTAATCCGAGAGCATCGCGCAAAGGATATTGAAGACGACTGATGTGCGTCAGCGTATTGCCGCGATCCGTTGTCGTTATGGCTCAAGGGTAGAGCATTCAATGGCTCGACGGCTTTTCGGGGCCGGCCTAGAATGATGACTTAAATTTTTCGGTTGAGCGCTCATGCTTCCTGAATGTCAGCTGTTCGGCACCCTTGGGTGTCATCTCTGTGAAGTCGCCGAAGCCATGCTGATGGAATTTGTCGAGCGCGGTCTGCTGGTGGAACTGGTGGATATCGCCGACGACGAAACATGGTTCGAAGCTTACAGTCTGCGTATTCCGGTATTACGACGGGTCGATACGGGCGCGGAGCTGGGCTGGCCGTTCAGTGCCGATCAGGTGGTGGCGTTCCTGCGTTAAGCGGTTGTTGCGGTGGTGGTGTTCCCGTCTGTCGAACTTTGCGATGGATCCCTTGGCTTTACCGGTACTGATCGGATACTGTATGCGCATACAGTAATTCGTAAAGCCTGCCTTGCCGTTTTTGGTGTTCGGGTTTGGGCGGGCGGTCCGGGCGTGAGAGGGATGAATCGTGGTCAATGTCGAACAATTGAAGAACAGCGTGAACCGGATGTCGGCGGACGTGGTGCGCGAGGCTGTCCTCGAATTGCGTCTGGATGGCCTGGTCACAGAAGGAAAAACGCCCTTCAGTAAACTGCATTTCAATACCTGTTTCGCCGAAATCGAAGCCTTGTTCCAGCGCGCGGGCTATCACCGGCAGCTGGATGTCGTGGGTTATCAGGGCTTGTTGTATGCGCTTTATGACCCTGGTCGCTGGGAGGCAGTCGATGTGCTGCGCTGGCTCAAGGAGTTCACCGAAGCGGCAGCGCGCACGCAGATACCGGCATGAGGATTCTCTTCTAGGTTCGTTCCGGCCGCTGTTGGATAATGCCGCCCAGTATTGAGGGTTAGAACTTTCGTATGTCCACTTCATCTTTTTCTGCTGCACACAATCAGGCCAGCACGCTCTACTTGCCGCCTGGTCCGTGGCAGACCGTACTCGATTGTCTGTGCGAACATTTCAGCGCCATCGGTCGTGAACAATGGCTGGACAGAATCGCTCGCGGTCGTGTCCTCGACGGTCACGGCATGCCGATCGCCCTTGATCTGCCTTACAAGGAAGGCTTGCGGATTCATTATTTCCGTGAGGTGCCGGACGAAAAGCCGATCCCGGTGGTTGAGTCGATTCTGTACGCGGATGAGCATCTGGTCGTGGCGGACAAGCCGCATTTTCTGCCGGTGACGCCGGCGGGTGAATACGTGGAACAGACCCTGTTGCGACGGCTGATCCGTCGACTCGACAACCCGCATCTGGTGCCTTTGCATCGCATTGACCGGCACACCGCGGGGCTGGTGCTGTTTTCCGCCAACCCTCAGAGCCGTTCTGCCTATCAGTCGTTGTTTCCTGCGCGGCAGATCGAAAAGCGCTACGAGGCCATTGCCCGAGCGTTGCCTGAACTCTCTTTTCCATTGGTCCATAAGAGTCGCCTCATCGATGGCGAGCCTTTCTTCCGCATGAAGGAAGGTCCGGGCGTCAGCAATACCGAAACGGCTGTCGACGTCAGGGAGAAGAATGGTGACCTCTGGCGTTATGCGCTTTACCCGGTGACGGGCAAGAAGCATCAGTTGCGGGTGCACATGACAGCCTTGGGCGCCAGCATCTGCAACGACCCGTTTTATCCGCAGGTACTCAAGGATGTTGAGGATGACTATGCCAATCCTTTGAAACTGCTCGCTCAGGGATTACGGTTTGTGGACCCGGTCACCGGCCAGGAAAGAACATTCGAAAGCACCATCACCCTGCAATGGTGATCACGAAGTTCAGTGAGTCTGCTGATTTTCAGCCACGAAAAAGCCCGCATATAGCGGGCTTTTACATATCCGGTTGTCACCGCAAAAATTACAGCTCTTTAACGGTACGAACCTGATCCTTGTTGATGCGGGTATGCTTGCCATCCAGTTGTTCGAATTCGTAGAAACCCGAATCCTTATCGTACTTTGGCGCGTCGACAGCCTGGATTTCTCGACCGTCATTCAAGGTGATCACTGTAGGCGATGCGCAACCGGCGAGGGTAGCGAGGCCCAGTGCGAGCATGAAAGTGGCGAGGGTCCGTTGAGTCATGAGTGTGTCTCCGAATATGAATTCTTTTGGTTGCTGAGCTTGAGACGTGTACAACGCGCGCAAGTTCCTTCTCCTGTCAGTCTGACACAGTGTAGTTGGCACTTAACAGTTCTGGTGTGTTGAGGTTGGCCAGGCGTGGATCATTGTCGGGGCATTGCAGGGCGGTAGCGCCCAGTTTGCGCATGAGGCGACCCGGGCTGCGTTCGCCGTCGTTCCAGGCACTGTCGAAATCGGCTGAGAGCGCCACGGGGATGATGCACAGCAGAGGTTCCCAGTGTTCGCCGTGGCGCAGCATCAGCGGTTGGTCCGGGTGCTGGTTGGCGGCGTCGCGCATGCTATTGAGCAGCGCGGCATCGATGCGCGGTACGTCACACGGCAGCACCAGCAGATGCGCATGGCGGGCGGCCTTCAGGCCTGCGCGAATACCGGCCAGGGGGCCAGGAAAGTCGCCTTCATCGTCATGGACCAGTTGGTCGGCGTACGGCGCGTACTTTTCCAGGTTTCTGTTGCAGGAGATGATCAGGTCATCGCTCAGTGAACGGGTCTTGCGGTGCAAGTGGGCAATCAATGGCTCGCCGTGCCATTCCAGCAGCCCTTTGTCCTGACCGCCCATGCGTTGGCCACGACCACCTGCCAGGAGCAGAATGGAGCAGGGTGGCAAATGTGTATTCGAGGTCATGGCAGGTCTCCATGGGGGCGGCGAAAAAATGAGGCGCTGTGATATAACACCGGGCTGTTTCTCCTACAACTGGATGAGCCTATGAAAGCCAAGGCTGATGTACCTTTCGCACCGCTCAACATCGCGGTGCTGACGGTCAGCGATACCCGCACCCTGGAAACCGATACTTCTGGCCAGCTCTTCGTCGATCGTTTGAGCGCTGCCGGCCATAACCTGGCGGCCCGGGTTCTACTCAAAGATGATCTCTACAAAATTCGCGCGCAAGTCGCCAACTGGATTGCCGACGATGTCGTGCAGGTGGTACTGATCACTGGCGGTACCGGTTTCACGGGACGCGACAGCACTCCGGAAGCGGTGAGTTGCCTGCTGGATAAACAGGTCGACGGTTTTGGTGAGCTGTTCAGGCAGATATCGGTGGCGGATATTGGCACCTCTACTGTTCAGTCCCGCGCCCTGGCCGGCTTGGCCAATAGCACGCTGGTCTGCTGTTTGCCGGGTTCGACCAATGCCGTGCGCACCGGTTGGGATGGCATTCTTGCCGAGCAGCTGGATTCGCGGCACCGCCCGTGCAACTTCGTCGCTCATCTCAAACAGGCGGCACCCTGTGAATCCCGCGGGTAAGCCAGGCAAGACGGGCAGTCTGATGGCTGTCGAGGTGGCACTGGCACGCTTGCTGGCAATGGCCGAAGCCTCACCGATTCGTGAGCGTGAACGCTTGCCATTGGCGCAGGTTCAGGGCCGGGTGCTGGCCGATGACCTGGTCTCGACGCTGGATCTGCCACCTTGGCCCAACAGTGCCATGGACGGCTATGCCTTGCGCGTGGCCGACTGGGCTGGAGAGCCACTGGTGGTCAGCCAGAAGATTTTTGCCGGTCAGGCTCCGGAGCCCTTGAAGCCTGGCACCTGTGCACGAATCTTCACCGGTGCGCCAGTGCCCGCGGGTGCAGATTGCGTCGAGATGCAGGAAAACACCGAGGTTCAGGCGGATGAGCGAGTACGTTTCACCGAAACCATGGCCCCAGGACAAAACATTCGTCCTCAAGGCCAGGAAGCTACTGTTGGTGAATTGATTCTGCCAGCCGGCACGCGCCTCGGGCCGATCGAACAGGGGTTGGCTGCATCGATGGGATGCGCGGAGCTGGACGTGATTCGCAAGGTTCGAGTTGCCGTTCTATCCACCGGCGATGAACTGATTGAACCGGGCCAGGCTCTAGGGCCGGGGCAGATCTACAACAGCAATCGAGTGTTGCTGTGTAGTTGGTTGCAGCGCCTGGGCTGTGAGGTGATCGATGCCGGAATTCTTCCGGATGATTTAGCGACCACCCGCACTCGCCTCGGTGAATTGAAAGATGTCGATCTGATCCTTTCCACCGGTGGTGTCTCGGTGGGAGAGGCTGACTTTCTGGGCATTGCCTTGCGTGAAGAGGGCGAGTTGACGTTGTGGAAACTCGCCATCAAACCCGGCAAACCGCTGACATTCGGGCATTTTCGCGGCGTACCTGTGATTGGTTTGCCTGGCAATCCGGCTTCAACGCTGGTGACCTTTGCTTTGTTGGCAAGGCCCTATCTCTTGCGCCGACAGGGTGTAAAAGAGGTTGAGCCCCTGAAGTTTCAGGTGCCTGCAGGGTTTACATGGCCAAAAGCAGGCAATCGACGCGAGTACTTGCGCGGACGTCTGGAGAATGGCCGGGCGATTATCTACAGGAATCAAAGCTCTGGTGTACTACGTAGCGCTGCCTGGGCTGATGGTCTGGTTGAGGTGCTGGAGGATCGCACGCTGATCGAAGGTGACTACGTGAGCTTCATCCCGCTGAGCGAAGTCCTGAGCTGACTCCTGCCGCTGGCTGACTGCGCAAACCCGGTTGATCGAACCGGGTTTTGCGTTCATGGCTTACCCTTGGTGAGCCAGGAGTGTCACGAGCTGGTCGAAACGGCTATTGGCGATCCAGGCCAGAACCCCGATGACGACGGCTGTTCCAATAGCCGAATAGGCGAGCCTGTGTTTTATGGATTTGACGTCACTACGGACTTCATCCATGTCTCGTCGGATGTATTTGAGGTGGGTCTCCAATTCAACGACGCGAGATTCCATAGCAGCTTCTCCAATGGGCTTTGCGCTGTTTTTGAATTCAGCTTGATGATTGGCGCGTTTTTCTGCGAACGGTGCAACCGGAATAACCGGTGACCTGATCTCTTGGCTTTGCATGGCACGTCCCTGTGTAGTTCCTGCTGATGTTTGATAACGGCAGGCGCCAAGGTGTACCAATCGCTTGGGGCGGTCAATTGAGCCAATTCCTCACGTCTTGTAAGAAAAAGTACCGCCTTGTAGGACGCCATACGGCTCGACTTCAAATAATTCAAATTCTTGCGACTTTTATGTGGCGAGACGAGGTCAACATCTCCCATACGGAATTCAATCATGGGAGTGACAACTGATGAGCGAACGCAAGGCGCTGTTGATTCTGCATGGCAAGCAAGCACTCAACGAGGCGGTTCGTTCTGCCGTTGCGGACAAGCGCGAGCAGGGTTGGGAGCTGGCCGTTCGAGTGACCTGGGAAGCGGGCGACGCGCAGCGCCTGGTAGATGAAGCACTGGCGGCAGGCTACACGCAAATCATTGCCGGCGGCGGTGACGGTACCTTGCGTGATATTGCCGAAGCCTTGGCGGCGCATTCGACAAAGGCCAGTCTGGTCCTGATGCCGTTGGGGACCGCCAATGATTTTGCGCGTGCCGCCGGCGTTTCTCTGGAGCCCGCGCAGGCGCTGGAACTTCTCGACATTGCGCCGAGCGCCATTGATCTGGGTGAGGTCGGCGGGCAGGTGTTCCTGAATATGGCCACGGGCGGTTTTGGCAGTCAGGTCACGGCAAACACCTCGGAGGACTTGAAAAAAATCCTCGGGGGCGCGGCTTACCTGTTCACCGGTTTATCGCGCTTCAGTGAGTTGCACGCAGCCTATGGCGAGTTGCAGGGGCCTGATTTTCAGTGGAGTGGCGAGCTGTTGGCATTGGGCATCGGCAATGGCCGGCAGGCCGGCGGTGGGCATGTGTTGTGTCCGGAAGCGCTGGCCGACGACGGTCTGCTGGACATCAGTATTCTGCCTGCGCCGCAGGAAGTCGTCGGCACCTTGAAAACCCTGCTCGCCGATGGCTTCGGCATCGACAACATGTTTGTGCGAGTCCGGTTGCCATGGGTCGAAATCAAGGTCTCGGAAGGCCTCTACATCAACCTCGATGGCGAACCTCTGGAAGGTGACAACTTGCGTTTCTCGACACGTCCAGCGGCACTGCGCGTGCATTTACCTGAAAACTCGCCGCTGCTGGGGTCATCGCAATTGATCAATCATCCAGGCTGATGATCTGCTCGCGCACGGCGAACAGCACCAGGCCCGCCACATCGTAGATCTGCAAACGCTTCATGATCTGCGAGCGGTGGGTTTCAACGGTCTTGATGCTGAGGCCCAGGCCATTGGCAATTTCCCGGGTGGATTTTCCGCGAACGATCAGCCGAAGGATTTCCAGCTGACGCGCCGTCAGGTTGTGCGAGTCGGCAAGTTCCGGCTGGTTTTTCTGAGTTCGAGTCAGCGCCTGGTTGATGACGGTGTGGGCGATGGCCGGGCTCAGGTAGCGTTCGTTGTTCCGCAAGGCATCCAGGGCATGTTCGAGCTCGGTAGCCGTGGTGTCCTTGAGCAGGTAGCCATGTGCACCGGATTCCAGTGCCTGCATGATGAGTGCGGGATCGGTGTGCATCGACAGGATCAGCACCTTGCTCTGCGGGCGTACTCGCTTGAGTCGCTGCAATGCGTCAAGGCCACTGGTTTCCTTCATGGAAATATCCAGCAGGATAATGTCGGGGGACAACTGCTCGACCATCTCGAGCAACTGCGAGCCGTCATTGGCCTCACCGATTACCGCGTAGCCGGGAATATCCAGCACCAGAGCGCGCACGCCTGCCCTGATAAGCGAGTGGTCATCCACCAGAAGTAAGTTACAAGTCAACGCATAACCTTATTCGTACTGGCCCGTTCGAGCGCACGAGGCGCCCAGGGGAAGAGGGCTTCGATTTGAGTGCCTTTGCCCGGCTCGCTGGTCACGCTCAGTGTGCCTCCCAGCTGATTGATCCGTTCCGACATCCCTGCCATTCCACGTTGCCCCTCACGACCTGGATCGGTCGCGGGTGCGAATCCCAGGCCATCGTCACTGATCAACAGTGTCAGGCCCTGAGGCAGACGTTGCAGGCGGACCAACAGGTTTTTCGCTTCGGCATGGCGCAATATATTGGTCACCGCTTCCTGGGTGATTCGAAAGGCGGCCAGCGTCATTTCCTCCGGTATACCGGCCAAACGCTGATGGCATTCCAGGCTCCAGTGCACCGGCGTGTTGGCCAGCGTCTTGAGTAAATGCGCCCGCAGACTGGCTTCCAGCCCGAGACTGGTCAGCTGCCTCGGATTGAGAATGGCCGATACGTCTCGCACTTTGGCCAGGGTTTCTTCCAGCGTGTCGCAGAGCACCGAACACTGGCCCTGAAGTTCTTCGGGCATTCGGCGTTTGAGCCAGTCGCTTTGAAGTTTTGCCGCGGTCAGCAATTGGCCGATGTCGTCATGCAGTTCCCGACTAAGCCTGTGACGTTCGTTTTCCTGAACCTCCAACAGCCGGTCAGCCAACTCCTGGGGTTGAAACTTTATCGACTTGCGCGAAAGACAATGCTGTACCCAGACGCAGGCCAATGCGGCGATATTGAGTACCAGCAGACTCAGCGGCAGGCGAGTGGACAGGCTATAAATCAGCAGGCAGCCAAGCGCCGAGCAGGTACACAACACAAGCGTGACCAGGCGCGCGTTTTTTGGGGAAGGTGGCTTTAGGGTGATCGACTTGAGGCTGGCGTACATAGCGGATGGAGCCAATGGATGTTCGCTGCGGGAAGACCGGGCATCGTGGATGACGGGTCTCTGTCTGGAGTCACTCTGCCATTAATTGACGTCAACTAATGGGCGGCATAGTACCACTTAAGATACCGTTGGTCGCGTTTGGTATATATGTCCGCAGAGTCAGGAAACAAGCATTTATGGACAACAGTTCCATAATGGAAAAAGTTGGCTGGCAAGAGTGGTTTATTTGTTTCGAGTTGTCGTAAGCAGGTAGAGAATATTCAAATGCGACATGATCCCGCCAAAGTTGGAAGGGCAGTCATGGCAATAAAAATTCACAACACGGCATAGGGCCCGATAATTCAGGCTTGCCGACCTGCAAAGGAAACGAGTGTGAACGGTTTGGAATTAGCGGGGGGCTGAAACTGACTGTGTCCGACCTGAAAGGCGAAGGCTTCGATCAGGGATGTCTGTTCACTGTCATCAAGGCTGAGTTGGCCGGTCTTCTGATCGATTAGCTCGAGTTGCCAGGCGATCAACGTCAGGCAGTCTTTCAGCGCACTCAGGGCCTGGTCGTGTAAATCCATGTGATTCTGGGCATGGCTCAGCAAACCATGAATGTGCAGCGAAAACTCCGAAACGGCTGCCAGAGCGAGGGCATCAGCCTTGTTGGCCAATTTGAGCAGGGTGCTCAGCAGGCAGTCGATGGCGTCCTTGTCATTGCTGATCAGTTGCAAATGACTCAGGCATTCCTCGGTTTTAACCAGGAGTGTCTCAGCTTCGACGAGAAACTCAGGGAGCCGGTGCGCCCATTCTTTACGATCGTTCGGCATGTTTATCTCCACAACGTCATGTCAAATGCGGGAATGTCGTGTGTGTCGACGGGGACGATCAGCGTCCCCGTATTGCCATGCCGGCGTGAGATCGCGCGCCAGCCTGTCTGGCTGCAGGCTGGGGAACTCGATAGGGTGGATGGCCACTTACCTGCGATCGCACACAAAAGCCTGACTCCGTTCATGCAATGAGAATGGCGTCACATTAATGGCTATTGGATATTGCGAATATCAGGTTGGGCCTGATTGTTACTAGGGGAATCCCTTACACGGGGGAACCAACCGAACGAAACGAGGTCTCGCGGCAGGCAGTGGGGCAGATGAAATTGCCTGGCCAGTAAAGCATGATGTTAATGTGACATCAACGTTTGGTCGTGGCATTTTACACGGGGGTCAAGGTCTAGCAGAAACAGCCGATAACCCCCTTTAGTGAATTCATCAGAACAAGCCCAGGAGTCATTGATGGCCGGCATTCTCGACACGGTAGACCAACGCACGCAACTGGTGGGTGAGAATCGCCTGGAAATTCTCATGTTCCGGCTGGCCGGACGTCAATTGTTCGCGATCAACGTCTTCAAAGTGCAGGAAGTGCTGCAATTGCCGAAGCTGACCCTGATGCCCCAGCGTCATCCGTTTGTCTGCGGCGTGGTGAATCTGCGTGGCCAGACCCTGCCAGTGATCGACCTGTCCCAGGCCATCGGTATGCGTCCGCTGGTGCCAAGTCCGACCAGTACGATCATCGTTACTGAGTACAACCGTTCGGTGCAGGCGTTCCTGGTCGGTGGTGTGGACCGTATCGTCAACATGAACTGGGAAGCCATTCTGCCGCCGCCGGCCAGCGCCGGCCGTCAGCATTATTTGACGGCTATCAGCAAGGTCGACGATCAGTTGGTGGAAATCATCGACGTCGAAAAAGTCCTCGCGGAAATCGTCCCGTACAACGCCAAGGTATCGCGCGACAAACTCGACGATCCGGTTCTGGAACGTGCCCGTGGCCGTGAAGTGCTGCTGGTGGACGACTCGAACGTGGCCCTGTCGCAATTGCGCGACACCCTGGGTCAATTGGGCGTGAAGATGCACATCGCCAGCGACGGCCTGAAGGCTCTGAACATGCTCAAGGCCTGGGCCGATACCGGTGTGAACATGACCGACAAACTGCTGATGGTCTTCACCGACGCGGAAATGCCGGAAATGGACGGCTATCGCCTGACCACGGAAATCCGCAACGACCCGCGCCTGCGTGGCCTTTATGTGGTTCTGCATACCTCATTGTCCGGCAGCTTCAACGACTCGATGGTGAAGAAGGTCGGCTGCGACAACTTCCTCTCCAAATTCCAGCCGGACAAACTCGTCGATGTGGTGCGCCAGCGTCTGATGCTCGACGAAGTGCCTGCCTGACCAAAACACGGTCCATGTGGGAGCGGGCTTGCTCGCGAAGGCGGTGTAACAGTCAACGAAGATGTTGAATGTTATGGCCCCTTCGCGAGCAAGCCCGCTCCCACAGTTTTTGGCCTTTGATTCGGTGATCAAGCTCGTATAGGGTGGCGTTTTTACCCACCAAGGAGCTGGCCATGTTGCGTCTGAGCGCGCTGTATCGTTATCCGTTGAAATCCGGCAAGGGCGAGATCCTGCAGCAGGTCAGCCTCGACAAGCTGGGCCTGGACGGTGATCGACGCTGGATGCTGGTGGACGAGGCCAGCGGGCGCTTTCTGACCCAGCGTGCAGTGGCGCAGATGAGTCAGCTGTCGGCGTTGTGGAATGCCGACGGTGGCTTGACCCTCAGTGCGCCGGGCCGCTCTCCGATCGATATCGCCTTGCCTGCCAGCGAAGCGCAACTGCGTGGCGTAACCATTTGGCGCGATACGTTGCGTGTACCGGATGCCGGTGACGAGGCGGGTGCCTGGGTCAGTGAATTCATTGGTAAACCGACTCGCCTGGTACAAGTCCCTCTTGATCGCGCACGGACCACCCAGGCCGGCTACGGCAAGGACGATGATCAGGTGGCCTTCGCCGATGGCTTTCCGCTGTTGCTGATCGGACAGGCCTCACTGGAGGACTTGTCGCAAAAAGTCGGCCGCCCACTGGAAATGCTGCGCTTTCGGCCCAACCTGGTGATCGAGGGCAGCGAGGCGTATGCCGAAGATGGCTGGAAGCGCATTCGCATCGGCGACGTCGAGTTCCGCGTGGTCAAGTCGTGTTCACGCTGCATTCTGACCACCCTCGATCCGCAAACCGGCGAGCGCAGCGAAGATCGCGAACCGCTGGCGACGTTGCAGAAATACCGTGCCGAAGCCGACGGCGCGATGTTCGGACAGAACCTGGTCAACGACAGCAATGGCCAACTTGAAGTCGGTATGCCGGTGACAGTTCTGGAATAAGACAAGCTGAATAAAAAAATGCCCGAGTCCAAGGACGCGGGCATTTTTTTTGTCGCTGTGAAACCCAGGGTTTTAGCCGCGGTATTCGCACAGGTAAGCGGTGTCGACGGCCACTTTCAGTTGGAACTTGCTGTTGGCGGGCACGTTGAACTGGCTGCCGGCGGCGAAGGTTTCCCAGTCGCTGCTGTCCGGCAGTTTGACGGTCAGGGCGCCGGACACCACGTGCATGATTTCACGCTGGCTGGTGCCGAATTCGTATTCGCCCGGTGCCATGACGCCGATGGTCGCAGGACCTTCAGCGGTGCCAAAGGCGATCGACTTGACGGTGCCGTCGAAGTACTCGTTGACTTTAAACATGGGCGATTCCTCGAAAAGGGCTGAAAAGGGCCGGCCAGTATGCACAAGGCCCTTGCCGGCGTCACCTCTCTAAGACGGAAGAACCAGTGGTAATAATCGTGCGGTATTGCGCGCATCTTCCAGCGCCCGATGTTGTTGGCCACTGAACTGCATGCCCACCAGTTGTAGCGCACCGTTAAGTCCCAGCGGGCGCTCCAGCCGACGAGCCTTGGCAAAGCGCTGTTTGAGGTTCATGTGCGGCACCCGGCTCAGGGCGCTGTCGAGTTGCAGGCGCTCCCACTCCTGAACCAACTGTTTGCGATCGTAATCCCCCCAACTGACCCAGCCTTCGAGGCGCGAGTGATGCTGGCCGAGCCAGTGTTCGAACGACGCCCAAACCTCGCTCAGAGGCTGCGCGGCGTCGATATTGGCCTGGGTGATGTGGGTCAGTTGCCGGCAAAACGGCGTCAGCAAAGGCCGACGTGTCGGGCGCACGAAGCACTGAAAGCTATCCAGTTCTCGGCCTTTTCGGTCCACCAGGGTGGCGCCGATTTCGATGATTTCCATTTCTGTTACTGGCCAACCACCCTCATCGGTGGTGGCTTCCAGATCAATGACCAGCCAGTGAGGCATCGCAGGGTTCCTGGTATCCGCGTCCTGATAGGGCTTGAGCGTAGCCAAACCCGGCGGATCCGCCTAGCGGCTTATTCGACCTCCAACAAAATCTGACGATTTTTCACCTGGTCACCGACCCTGACCTGCAAGCGTTTGAGCACGCCGTCGATGCCCGACTTGAGCGGATGCTCCATTTTCATGGCCTCCAGCACCACCAATAACTGGCCTTTACTGACCGGGCTGCCCTCAGTCACCAGCACGTCGACGATCGCCCCATCCATCGGGGCCTTGAGGGTGCCGGAGCTGACGCTGGCCTGGCTGCTGACCAAGGCCTGCGTCCGGTCCACCAGTCGCACACTGCCGGGGCGGGTGAACAGCCAGAGTTGCCCGGCCTCAAGACGGTAAGCATGGCGTTGCCGGATACCGTTGATGTCCAGGCTGGCCCAGCGTCCGTCGCACTGGATGATCTTCAATTCAAAAGGCGTTGTGGCGACTTGAAGCCGATACGGTTCACCCGGCACAGCGTTCAGTTCCACCGGCCAATCCTGATCCTCAAGGCCGATTCGATAGAGCAGCGGCACACTGGCGTTGTTGCGCCAACCGGCCAGTGGCGCGTGATGAGCCTGCGCCGAGGCCTGATAGAACAATGCAGCAGCGATGGCCAGTTCTTCGGCGCTCGGCACATGCGCATGCAGGCAAGGATGCTCGGCAAAGTGAGTCTGGATGAACCCGGTACTGAATTCGCCACTGATGAACTGCGGGTGTTCGAGCAGGCCGGCAAGCAAGCGCTGATTGCTCTGCACGCCGAGCAGCACGCTGTCCTGCACCGCCCGCAGTAATTTGCGCCGGGCTTCTTCGCGGGTGGCGCCGTGGGCGATGATCTTGCCCAGCATCGGGTCATAAAACGGGCTGACTGTCTGGCCTTCAATCAAGCCATGATCGATCCGCACGCCGCTCTGCAACGCTGGCTCCCAAGCGGTGATGCGACCGGTCTGTGGCAGAAAACCGTGTGCTGGATCTTCGGCGTACAAACGGGCTTCCATGGCATGGCCGCTGAGCTGGACCTGCTCCTGTCGCAAGGGCAGCGGCAGTCCTTCGGCGACGTGGAACTGCCAGGCCACCAGATCGAGGCCGGTGATCAATTCAGTCACCGGGTGCTCCACCTGGAGTCGGGTGTTCATCTCCAGAAAGTAAAACTGCCCGCGCGCATCCAGCAGGAACTCGACGGTGCCAGCGCCGACGTAATTCACTGCGCGACCTGCCTTTAGCGCCGCTTCACCCATGGCCTGACGCAACTCGGCGTTCATCACCGGGCAGGGCGCTTCTTCGATGACTTTTTGATGGCGACGCTGGATCGAGCAGTCGCGCTCGCCAAGGTAGATCAGGTTGCCGTGCTGGTCGCCGAACAGTTGAACTTCGACGTGACGCGGGTCGATCAGCGCTTGCTCGAGAATCAGTTCGTCACTGCCAAACCCATGCAGCGCTTCGGAGCGGGCGGTGCGCAATTGTTCGAGCAAATCATTGGCCTGGTGCACCAGGCGCATGCCACGCCCGCCACCGCCGGCACTGGCCTTGATCATCAGCGGATAGCCGATGCGTGCGGCTTCGCGGCTCAGGGTGGCGTCGTCCTGTTCTTCGCCCTGATAACCCTTGATGCACGGCACACCGGCATCGAGCATGGCGAGTTTCGACAGGCGTTTGCTGCCCATCAGTTCGATGGCGTCGGGACTGGGGCCGATGAAGGTGATGCCGGCATCCTGGCAGGCGCGGGCGAACCCGGCGTTTTCCGAGAGGAAGCCGTAGCCCGGATGGATGGCGTCAGCGCCCGTGCGCCGGGCGGCGTCGAGAATGGCCGGGATATTCAGATAGGACTGCTGCACCGGGGCCGGGCCGATGTTCACGGCTTCGTCAGCCAGCTGCACGTGCAGGGCATCGGCGTCGGCATCGCTGAACACCGCGACCGTGCGGTAGCCCAGGGCCTGGGCGGTGCGCTGGATGCGGCAGGCGATTTCACCGCGGTTGGCGATCAGGATTTTTCTGAGTCCGGGCATGGGTCTTCTCTGAAGTTGTGCGTTGAAAGTGATGGCCTCATCGCGGGCAAGCCTTGCTCCTACAAGTTCACGGTCGATCCCACCAAGGTGATTCAATCCACCCCCTGTAGGAGCAAGGCTTGCCCGCGATGCTTTTAAGGCGCCCACCCGGGTTTGCGTTTCTGCACGAAGGCCATGGTCCCCTCAATACCTTCAGCCCCGGTCACCGCCTCGCTGAACCAGTCGGCCGCTTCATCCAGCAACGCATTCGATGGCTGTCCGGCACTCGCGAGCAACAGCTTTTTGGTCATTGCATTGGCCTCCGGCGCGCAGCACAACACATGGGCCAGAATTTCATCGAGACGCTCGGCCAACGCTTGCGCGTCATGCTCGACAAAATGCACCAACCCCATGCGCCGTGCGTGTGTGCCATCGAAACGTGCCGCGGTCAGTGCCAGTCGGCGAGTCTGGGTCAGACCGATGCGCTGCACCACGAACGGCGCGATTTGCGCGGGTAGCAGACCGAGGCTGGTTTCCGGCAGACCAAATTGCGCCTGGTGATCGGCCAAGGCGACGTCGCTGACGCAGGCCAGACCCAAACCACCGCCGAGCACCGCGCCTTGCAGCACCGTGATCACCACTTGCGGCGCGTGTTGCACCTCTTGCAGCAGCGCACCGAACGCGCGATTCAAATCGCGATAGGCACTCGGGCCTTGAGCGCGTGCGTTGGCCATGTCCTTGATGTCGCCACCGGCGCAAAAATGCCCGCCCGCGCCACCGATCACCAAGGCCCGAATCTCACGGTCATCGCGCACGGCCAACAGCACGGCACGCAGTTCCGCGACCATCAACAGGCTCATGGCATTGCGGCTTTCGGGGCGGTTGAGGGTGATGTGCAGGACGCCGTTATGCGATTCCAGCAGCAAGGTCTGGCAAACCGGCAGGGCGCTCATTTGTTTTTCCCCGGCAGGATGCCCATGAGTTTGCAGATGATCCCCAGCATGATTTCGTCGGCACCGCCGCCAATCGACACCAGCCGCACGTCACGGTAAGCGCGGGCCACCGGGTTGTCCCACATGAAGCCCATGCCGCCCCAATATTGCAGGCAGCTGTCGCTGACTTCCCGGCCCAGACGCCCGGCCTTGAGTTTGGCCATCGACGCCAGACGGGTAACGTCCTGGCCTTTGATGTACTGCTCGGTGGCCTGATAGACCAATGCCCGCAGGCATTCGATTTCGGTTTGCAGTTCGGCCAGGCGGAAATGGATAACCTGATTGTCGATCAGCGCACTGCCGAAGGTTTTACGTTCCTTGCAGTACTCGATGGTGCTGTCGACGCAGTACTCCAGGCCCTTGATCATGTTCGCCGCGCCGAACAGCCGTTCCTCCTGGAACTGCAGCATCTGCATCATGAACCCCGCGCCTTCATGGCCGATGCGGTTGCGTTGCGGCACGCGCACGTTGTCGAAAAACACCTGAGCGGTTTCCGAGCTGCGCATGCCGAGCTTGTCCAGGTGCGAACTGAGGCTGATGCCGGGGGTGTTCATCGGCACCATGATCAGCGACTTGTTGATGTGCGGTTTGTCGTCTGAGGTGTTGGCCAGCAGGCAGATGAAGTCCGCGCTCGGCGAGTTGGTAATCCACATCTTGCTGCCGTTGATCACGTAGTCGTCGCCGTCTTTACGGGCGGTGGTTTTCAAGCCGGCCACGTCGGAACCGGCACCGACTTCGGAAACACCGATGCAGCCGACCTGCTCGCCAGTGATCGCCGGCCGCAGGAACTCTTCACGCAGTTCATCGGAGCCGAAGCGGGCGAGGGCCGGGGTGCACATGTCGGTCTGCACGCCGATGGACATCGGAATGCCGCCGCAGTGGATGGTGCCGAACTCTTCAGCCGCGACAATCGAATAGCTGTAATCGAGCCCCATGCCGCCAAACTTTTCCGGTTTGGAAATCCCCAGCAGGCCGAGGTCGCCGGCCTTGCGGAAGAGCTCGTGGATCGGAAAGCGCCCGGCCTTTTCCCACTCCTCGACGTGAGGATTGATTTCGTGATCGACGAATTGGCGGACAGTGCGGCGCAGTGCTTCGTGTTCCTGGGTGAAGATCATTCTTATTGTTCTCCTGAATAACGGATCGTTGCCGTGTCTTCCCGATCGTTCCCACGCTCTGCGTCCGCTCTTGGGACGCGGAGCGTCCCTGGCTGCATTCCCACGCAGAGCGTGGGAACGATCTAATCAAAAGCGGGCTACACCAAAACTGTTGGATTGCAGCGGCCGCACTTCAGCCTCATGACAAATATCCAGCAAGTACCCGAGCAAGGTCCGGGTATCCCGCGGATCGATCAACCCGTCGTCCCACAGGCTGGCGCTGCCGTACAGTGCGGTGGACTGGCTGTCGAGTTTCTGCGCGGTGACCTGTTCCAGCATGTCGAGCATTTTCGGGTCGGGCACCAGACCGTCCTTGGCCTGCTTGGCCTCGGTGACGATCCTCAGCACTTTGCCGGCCTGGGCGCCGCCCATCACCGCCGTGCGGCTGTTGGGCCAGGCGAAAATGAAGCGCGGGTCGAGGCCGCGGCCGCACATCGCGTAGTTGCCGGCGCCGTAGGAGCCGCCGACGACGATGGTCAGTTTAGGCACCCGGGCGTTGGCCACCGCTTGAATCATTTTCGCGCCGTGTTTGATCACGCCTTGCTGCTCCGACTCGGTGCCGACCATGAACCCGGTGGTGTTGTGGAAGAACAGCAACGGGGTCTTGCTCTGGTCGCAGAGCTGAATGAACTGCGCGGCCTTGCTCGCACCCTTGGGCGTGATCGGCCCATTGTTGCCAATGAACCCGCAGGCGCGGCCTTGAATCTGCAAATGGCCGCAGACGGTCTGCTGATCGAACTCGCCCTTGAATTCGAGAAAGTTCGAGCCGTCGGCTATCCGCGCGATGATTTCGCGCACGTCGTAAGGTTTTTTCGCGTCGTCTGGAATCAGCCCGAGCAACTCATCGATGGGGTAGAGCGGTTCTTCCCAGTGACGTTCGGGTAGCCATTGCAGCTGATCGTTCCACCGCAGCAGGCCGACAATCTCGCGCACCAAGCGCACGCCGTCGGCATCGTTCTCGGCCAGGTATTCCGCGGTGCCGGCGATTTGCGCATGCATCTCGGCGCCGCCCAGTGCTTCATCGGTGGCGATTTCGCCGGTGGCAGCCTTGAGCAGCGGCGGGCCGGCCAGAAACAGCTTGGCCTTGCCACGCACCACCACCACATAATCCGACAACCCTGGCTGATAGGCGCCACCCGCCGTGGCCGAGCCATGGACCACGGTGATTTGCGGCAGGCCCATGGCCGACATCCGCGCCTGATTGGCAAAGCTGCGGGCGCCTTCGACGAAAATTTCCGCGGCGTAATTGAGGTTGGCGCCACCGCTTTCGGCCAGGGTAATGACCGGCAGTTTGTTCTCCATGGCGATCTGTTGCAGGCGCAGGGATTTTTTCAAACCGCTGGGGGAAATGGTCCCGCCCTTGATCGCACTGTTGTTTGCCACCACCAATACGCGCACGCCGGACACGTAGCCGATCCCGGCGATCAACCCGCCGCCAGCCGAACTGCCGTCCTTGTCGTCATGCAGCTTGTAGCCCGCCAGGCTCGCCAGTTCGAGGAACGGTGCGCCAGGGTCCAGCAGCAGATTGAGGCGTTCGCGGGGCAACAATTGGCCGCGTTTGTCGAACCTGGGTTTGGCTTCGGCCGCCTTGTTCAGCAAGTTCTGTTCGAGCTGGCGGACGTGCTCGATGCCGACCAGCATCGCCGCGCGATTGCGGGCGAACTGTTCACTGAACGGGTCCACTTGCGACTGAATCACCGGCATGAATTATTCCTTGTCCTTGAGCACGTCAGGCAGGTAGGCACGGTGGAAACCGTTATACGACTCGCTGATCTGCGCCTTGTGTATCGGCCAGGCGCGCCCGCCCAGGCTGGCGGCGCCGTCGATGCGCAAGGTGCTGCCGCTGATAAACGCCGCGGCCGGGCTGAGCAGGAAAACGATCGCCGCGCTGACTTCCGATTCAGTGCCGATGCGTTTCAGTGGCACGTGCTCGCGCAACGTCGGGATCACCGCTTTGAACGCGCCTTCGTAGGTGTCCATGCCACTGGACGCGATCCAGCCCGGCGCCACGGCGTTGACCCGCACCCCGGCATAACCCCATTCGAACGCGGCGGTCTTGGTGAGGTTGTCCATGCCCGAACGCGCCGCGCCCGAGTGGCCCATGCCGGGCATGCCGCCCCACATGTCGGCGAGCATATTGACGATGGCGCCGCCGTGTTTGCTCATGGACTGGTTGAACACTTCCCTGGCCATCAGGAAGCCGCCCATCAGGTTGGTGCGCAACACCGTATCGAAGCCTTTTTGATTGATCGACGCCAACGGCGACGGGTACTGCCCGCCAGCATTGTTGACCAGGCCGTTAATCGGTCCGTGCTTGCGGATCAACTCGCTGATCACATGCTTGACCGTTTCTTCCTCACGAATATCGCAGACCATCCAGTCAGCCTTGCCGCCATCTTCGGTAATCTCGGCCGCGACGTTTTTCAGCTTGTCAGCCTTGCGCCCGAGCAACAGCACGTGGGCGCCGAGGGCCGCCAGTTCGTGAGCGGTGCAACGACCGATGCCGCTGCCGCCACCGGTGACGATGATGTTTTGGCCTGCAAACAAACCGGCTTTGAAAATCGAATCGTAAGCCATGGCGACAGTCCTCTAGTTGACCTGGTCGGCGATGCGCTGAGGCACCGGTATCTGGATTTCCAGCAGTTGCTGGGCGAAGGCTTTGCCTTGCGGATCGATCCGCAGGCTGGCCACGCCACCGCCTCCCAGGGCGTTTTCCAGCAGAAAATTAAGGCTGTGGGTGCCCGGCAGGTACCAGCGTTCGACACGTCCGTGGATCGGGTCGAGGACATGACTCATCCAGTCGACGATCACTGCCGGCGTCAAGGCTTCGGCAATCCACGGCAGGTACTCCGGCTCGCGGGCCATGACGCCGATGTTGCTGTGGTTACCCTTGTCACCGGAGCGCGCCACGGCGAGTTTGACCAGGGCCACGCTGGCATCGGCCCGGCCTGAGGGTTTCGGTGGGGCACACGCCACGGGCAGGTCGGCGGTGTCGAGCACATCAACGGCGGGCAAGGCGCAGGGGTGGCGCTGGCCCTTGAGATCAATGTCCAGCGTGCAGGCGGTTTTGTCGATAAGGAACGAGAACAGCCGGATCAGCGGATACACCGTCGGCCGTCCACCGACAATCCCGGTCAGCCCTGGCGCCATGCCGGTGGCGGCCTGGGCGATCTCCCGGGAGAACACAATCAACGCCTGTTTCCCCGGATGGCGCACCGCGAGTTTGATCACCACTTCACGGCTGTCCTGACGCTGACCGTGGGGGCCGTAAGTGGCCTCGCTGCCGAGCAGTTCGATGTTCACTTCGCTGTAGGGTGGCCAACCGCGCTGACTGAAGATTTCCGAGGTCTTGTTGATGATGGCTTCGCTGACTCGACGCGCTTTGTCGACCGCATCGATCCCGGCGATCAGGCAACTGGCGGTGCAGCGGAAACCGTCCGGGTACGTCGCGCTGACCTTGTACTGATCGGTCGGTGGCAAGCCTTTTGCTCCGTGCACCTGGACCGCGTTTTTGCCTTGTTGCACGAGTTTGACTTCAGTGAAATCGCAGACCACGTCCGGCAGCAGATACGCCTGCGGGTTACCGATTTCATACAGCATCTGCTCGCCGACCGTCAGGGGTGTGACCAGTCCGCCGGAGCCTTCGGGTTTGCTGACGATGAACTGGCTGTCGGCGTTGACTTCGACGATGGGGAAGCCGATGTGTTCGTAGTCGGGCACCTCGCGCCAATCGGTGAAGTTGCCGCCGGTGCACTGGGCGCCGCATTCGATCAGGTGCCCGGCCAATGCGGCCTGGGCGAGCTTGTCGTAGTCGTGCCAGGACCAGCCGAATTCATGCACCAGCGCGGCGCTGACCACGGCGCTGTCGACCACCCGTCCGGTGATGACGATGTCGGCGCCCAGCCGCAGGGCTTCGACGATGCCCGGTGCGCCGAGGTAGGCGTTGGTCGAGACACACATCGGCGGCAGAGGGGCGCCGCTGAACATTTCATGGATACCGCGGCTGCTCAGCTGTTTGAGTTGCGGCTGCAAGTCATCGCCCAGCAGCACGGCGATTTTCAGCGCCACTCCGGCCTTGTCGCAGGCCGCTTGGAGGGCGGCGGCGCAGGCTTGCGGATTGACCCCACCGGCGTTGCTGATGACGCGGATTTTCTGTTCGGCCAGTTGAGCCAACAGCGGGCTGAGGACTTCGATGAAGTCGCTGGCGTAACCGGCCAGAGGGTCTTTCATCCGCGCACCGGCCATGATCGACATCGTAACCTCGGCCAGATAATCGAAGACCAGATAATCCAGACGCCCACCTTCTACCAATTGCGCGGCGGCGGTCGAGGTGTCGCCCCAAAAGGCGCTGGCGCAACCGATGCGGATTGTTTTGGGCACAGTCAACTCCATACTCACCTGCGATAGAAGTGCATCGAGACTACCAAGCAAGCGCTTGGTTTGTAAACGGCATAAATATCTTCTGCCCGAGCGCTTGCTTGGTCGCGCCGGCCAGCTTAAATTGCCCGCGCAACCCCGCAGGTTTAGCGGCGAGCGGCGTACTTGATTGATCGACTGTAGGAGAGAACGGGTGGACGAGCAAAAAGCCCTGAGGGTGATGCGCGAATTGGTCGACAGCGGCCAATTGACCGACCCGGATAGCGCCCGCGGCAAACTGCTGCAAGTGGCGGCTCACCTGTTCCGCAACAAAGGTTACGAACGCACCACCGTGCGCGATCTGGCCGGCGCCGTGGGGATTCAGTCCGGCAGCATTTTTCATCACTTCAAGAGCAAGGACGAGATCCTGCGGGCGGTGATGGAAGAAACCATTCGCTATAACACTGCGTTGATGCGTGCAGCCCTGGCCGAAGCCGGCAGTGTGCGCGAGCGGGTACTGGCGCTGATTCGTTGTGAATTGCAGTCGATCATGGGCGGCAGCGGCGAGGCCATGGCGGTGTTGGTGTATGAATGGCGTTCGCTGTCCGCAGACGGGCAGGCGCAGGTGCTGGCGCTGCGCGACATTTATGAAGAACTCTGGCTTCAGGTGCTGGGTGAGGCCAAGGAGGCCGGTTTTATCCGCGGGGATGTGTTCATCACCCGCCGTTTTCTGACCGGTGCATTGTCCTGGACCACCACCTGGTTTCGCGCAGGCGGCAGCATGAGCCTCGATCAATTGGCCGATGAGGCGTTGATTCTGGTGCTGGAAGAGAAGCAATAGTTTGTTCAGGTCAAAGGAAACTGGCTAAGTCGCGGAAACCGCCTAGCTTGAATGCATTGAAGCGTATTTTTTTGGGGAGTGGATTGTTTTGATGTCTTCGCCAATTCGGACGGCTTCGCGGCTTTTGCTGGCGACGCTTGCGGTGTGCTTCGTGTTGCCGTCTCAGGCTGCACAACAGGTGCGGGTCGGTGCCGCGCATTTTCCACCCTATACCGTGCGCCCGGAGTCCGGTGCCGACACCGGTCTGTTGCCGCAACTGGTGGAAGCGCTGAATCAGTTGCAAACCGATTATCAGTTTGTATTGGTGCCCACCTCCATTCCTCGACGTTTCAACGACTTCAAGGAAGGCCGGGTCGATATGGCGATTTTCGAGAACCCGGACTGGGGCTGGAAGGATATTCCGCATACCGACGTCGACATGGGCCTGGAAGATGCAGAAATCTTTGTCGCGCAGAAGAAACCCGATCGCGACGAGAATTACTTCAAGGATCTGGCGGGCAAGCGCTTGGCGCTGTACAGCGGCTATCACTACGAGTTTGCCAATTTCAATGCCGATCCCAAGTATCTGGCCGACTCCTACAACGCCACGCTGACCTATTCCCACGACAGCAACTTGCTGATGGTGCTGCGTGGACGAGCGGATATTGCCTTGGTGACTCGCTCCTATCTGAGCGATTATCTGCTGCGTAACGAGAAAGTCGGCGAGCAGTTGCTGGTGTCGCAACGCATCGATCAGGTCTATCACCACTACGCCATCCTCCGCCCGATGGCACCGATCAGCGGCGAGACGTTTGCCAAATTGCTGCAGGGGTTGAGGGATAACGGCCAAATGCTGAAGATTTTCGATCCCTACAAAATTGCCCTGGTACCGGTGGGTAAGCCCTGATGAAAAATCAGAGTGAATACCAGACGACCTGAAGTTGCAGGGTTGCCCTGCAACATAGAATCTCCCACAGTTAATCTCTGGTGTTCACACACTGTGTGTTCACAACAGATCCCATGTGGGAGCGAGCCTGCTCGCGAAGGGGGGCGACGCAAATTTCAACGACGGGCAAAAGCATCCACACGACTCCCCGACACCTTGCGGCAATGAACCAGCGCATCGCGAATCATGAAGTTCACCAGGGTCGGCGAGACGCCAAGCTCTTTGGCGATGTCCTTTTGCGGCACGCCGTGCAGGCGATACATCTCGAAAGCGTAGCGGGTGCGGCTGGGCAGCTCGGTCAGCGCGTCGGCGATGTGTTGCAGCGTCGAGAAGTTGATGTGCGAGGTTTCCGGCGAAGCACCTTGAATCACCACGTTCAGGCCTTCCTCTTCAGGGCCCGAATACTTCTGCTCCAGCGCCTGTTTGCGGTAGTGATCGATCGCCAGATTGCGCACGATCTGAAACAGGTAGCTGAGCTGAGCCTTGAACGAGGACGTGATCTGCGGCGCTGATTGCAGCCGGAAGAACGCATCCTGCACCACGTCTTCTGCACGCGACCGGCAGCCGGTAATGCGGGCTGCGATCTTGACCAGAATCAGTCGATTGTCGACGAATGCCTGAAGTAACGGTGAATCGCACCTGCTTGTGGACACTTGTTCCGTCATTGGAAATCACCTTGCTGCAATAGGTTGGCGGACGGCAAGCGGGGGGCTGGGCCGTCCAACACATCGAGCGACAAATTATTCTTAATGATAATTATTGTCAAATGAGAAGTTGAACTAATACGATGCTGTTCGTGGCCGGCAGCCCTCGCGGTCAGAGCATTGGCCACCTGCGCGTGGACGATCAAACCCTGGCACAAACGCCACAAGGTTGACTGTAGAGCCACCGCAGCCCAGTCTGCCTGCTCCATTTTTGGTGAGGAGACAGCTGATGCCCTTCGCAACAATAGACGGACAACCCCTTCACTACATTGATCAAGGCACCGGCCCTGCCGTTCTGCTGGCCGGCAGTTATCTGTGGGACCAGGCCATGTGGGCGCCGCAGATCGCCGCTCTGTCGCAGCAATACCGGGTAATTGCTCTGGATCTCTGGGGCCACGGTGAATCCGGGCCGCTACCCCAAGGTACGCACTCGCTGGATGACATTGCGCGCCAGGCACTGGCGTTGCTCGATCACCTGGACATCGACCGTGTCACGCTGGTCGGTCTTTCAGTCGGTGGCATGTGGGGCGTGCGTCTGGCGCTGTCGGCCCCGCAACGGATCAACGGCCTGGTGCTGATGGACACCTACGTCGGCGTCGAGCCGGAACCGACTCGCCAATACTATTTCTCGCTGTTCAAACAGATCGAAGACACCGGCGTGATCGCGCCACAGTTACTCGATATCGTCGTGCCGATCTTCTTCCGTTCGGGCATCGATCCGCAGTCGGCGCTGTATCAGGACTTCCGCGCCAAACTGGCCGCGCTGTCGCCAGAGCGTCTGCGTGAGAGCATCGTGCCGATGGGGCGAATTACGTTTGGGCGCGATGATCTGTTGCCGCGACTGGGCGAGTTGAATCCTGACACCACGCTGCTGATGTGCGGTGATCAGGACAAACCGCGACCGCCATCGGAGACAAGGGAGATGGCCGGGTTGATCGGTTGCCCATTTTTGCTGGTGCCGGAAGCGGGGCATATCTCCAATCTGGAGAATCCGCAGTTTGTCACCGAGACGCTGCTTGAGTTTCTAGCGCAGAGAAATTAGTCGGTCACATAGACGCAATCGCGAGCAGGCTCGCTCCCACATGGGAATGCATTCCAATGTGGGAGCGAGCCTGCTCGCGATGGGGCCGGTGGGGTCACTTAGGCCCGAGAATTTGCACCAGCTTGTCCGGCGACGGCGCGCCTTGCTGTTGTTGTAGCTCGCCCTTGCCGTCCATGTAGAAAATTGCCGGGGTGGCTTGCAGCTCCAGGTCTTCCATCAACTGCATGTTGGCCGCCAGCTTCGCCTGAATCGCCGGGGGCACGTTTTTCAGGGCTTTTAGCGAGCTGTCCTTGCCTGATTTTTCATGGTCTTCCAGCGCTTTCTGCGGATCCTTGGCGGCCAGCAGTGCAGCCGATTTCCCCGGACTGTCTTCGCGAATGATGCCGACCATGATGTGCCGCAACTGCACCTTGCCCGCCTCGACCCATGGCCGCGCCTGTTCCCAGAACATATTGCAATAAGGGCAGTTCGGATCGCTGAACAGGTACACGACCCGTGGGGCATCTTTCTTCCCGTCGCCGATCCAGTTGCTGGCTTCCATCTTGCCCCAGATTTCCTTGGCCAGCGGCGCGTAAACCAGCTTCTGCAACGGCGCGCTGCTCAGGTCGTTGCCGTCGGCGTCGTACAGATTGCCGAGCAGCACGTGCTTGCCATCCGGTGTCAGGTACAACGCCATGCCCCGGTTCTGGTACTGCGCTGCATAGCCGCGCAAGCCGTCGGGTGCGTCGAATTGGCCGACGATTTTCGCGCCCTTGGCCTCGATTTTCTTGATCGCTTCGGGCAATTCTTCGGCGGCCTGCACTGATGGTAAATGCAGCAGGGCGGCGCCCAGGGTCAACGTCAGCAGGTGGCGGAGGCGGGGCATGGCAGTTTCCTTGAAGAGGTGGCCGGTACGGCAGGATTCGGGGTGTCGAAGTTTTCCAGGGCGCGGGCCAGGCTGGCTTCCGACAGCTCGCCCAGATGGCTGCCCAGCAGGCGACCGTCTGGGCTATAGAACAGCGTAGTCGGCAACGCCATGGAGCCGACGGCCTGGCTTAATCGGCCACTGCCGTCGAACAGCACGTTGGACAGGCTCAGGCCCTGGGTTTCCAGAAAAGTACTGACGCTTTGCATGCTTTCAGCCTGATTGACGAACAGGAACGTCAGGTCCGGGCGGTGTTGCTGGGCGTTTTCCAGCACCGGCATTTCCCGACGGCACGGCGGACACCAGGTGGCCCAGAGATTGATCACCAACGGGCCGCCCTTGTAGTCCGCCAGTTGCACGGTTTCACCGGCGGCATTGCGCAGGGTTATTTCCGGCAGGCGTGTGCCTTGTTCGTAAAGGGTCAGGGAGAAGGTCGCCAGCAACCAGAACGCCAGGCCGCTGGCCACGCCAAAGCCCAACGGGCGGCGCAAGCCCGGGCGGCGCCAGCCTCGATACAACGCGGCCAGCAGCAGCACGATCACACCGGGCCAGGCGAGGAAACCGCCGTCGCGCAGGTCGATGATCTGCCAGAGGTCATTGCGATAATGGGCCCAGTAAACGGCCACGAAACCGACCCGGGCGGCCAGCATGCCGAGCAGGAACAGGCTGAACAGCACCGACTCCGGATTCTCGCCGCCGCGCTTGGCCACCCGCCAGCCGACGAAGGTCGCCAGCGCCAGGGCACTGATCAGCAGCAGGTGATTAAGCGCGATGGCAAAAGTGCCGAGGGTAAAGGTCAGCATTAACGGGCGTCTCGGGTAGTGGTCCAGCGTTGCAGGAAGGTGCCGGCATCGACCTCACCGGTGATGCGCTGGCTGCGACGCTCGATGCCGTCGGCGCCGATCCACAGCAGGCTCGGTGGCCCCGGCACTTTATAACGGCCGAGCAGTTCGCGGCTGGCGGCATTGTCGGCGGTGACATCCAGCCGTAGCAAGCGCACATCGCTCAAGGCCTCCAGTACGTGGGCTTTGCCGAACACCTGTTTTTCCATGACCTTGCACGACACGCACCAGTCGGCGTAGTAGTCCAGCAGCACCCATTGGCCTTGAGCCTGTGCCGCATCGAGCTCCCGTTGCAGAGCTGCCGGGTCCTTGAGCGTGGTGAATGCGTCGTGCCCGACCGGGTTGGCGGCGCTGCTCGAGTTCGAAGCGCTGTAGACCTGCAATGGCTTCACCAAGTCATCGCTGCCGCCGGCGGCGCCGATCATCAGCAGGCTGCCCCACATACCCAGCAAGAGTGAGCTGGCGCCGAACACATGGGCGACGCGACCGAAACCTTCCGACTGCTTCCAGGCGCTGTACGCGGCAATCAACAGCAACGCACCGCACAGACCAATCCACAGTGATTCGTCCAGCACGGGGCGCAGCATCAGCAACGCGGTGGCGAGGAACAGGAAACCAAATACGCCCTTGAGCAGGTTCATCCACGCGCCGGGTTTGGGCAGGAAGCGATTGCCGACGGTGACCAACAACAGCAGCGGTACACCGATACCGATGCCCATGGTGAACAGAATCAGCCCGCCATGCAGCGCATTGCCGCTTTGCGCGATGTAGAGCAAGGCGCCCGCCAGCGGGGCGGTCATGCACGGACCCACCAGCAAACCGGACAAGGCCCCCAACACACCGGCACCGAACAGGCTGCCGCCGCGTTGATTGCGCGAGACATTTTCCAATCGATCACGCACGGCCACCGGCAGTTGTAACTCGAAGAAGCCGAACATCGGCAACGCCAGCAACACAAATACAGCCGCGAAACTGCCCAGCAACCAAGGGTTTTGCAACAACGCCTGCAAATTTGCCCCGAGCATTGCAGCCAGCACGCCCATCACCGCATACACCAGCGCCATGCTCACGACGTAGCTGGTGGCCAAGGCGAAACCGCGCTTGGGTGTGGCGCCACTGCCGACGATCAAACCGGCCAGAATCGGCAGCATCGGCAACGAGCAAGGCGTGAAGGCCAGCAACAGTCCCAGACCGAAGAACACCAGCAAACTCCAGCCCAGCGCCCGTTGTTGCAGGCCGCTGGCCAGGGCTTGGTCCGGTGCTTCGTTTGTCGCAGTGATAGCGGATGTGCCGCCCAGATCCACGACCTGAGTGTGCGGCGGATAACACAAACCGGCGTCGGCACAGCCCTGGAAGCCCACTTTGATTTGCCCGGTGGCACCGGCCGCAACCTTCAGTTCCAGGCCCTGACGATAGACCTGCTGTTCGCCGAAGAACTCATCGCTGTGCGCTTCGCCTTGAGGTAATACGGGATGCTGCTCAGCGGGCAAGCCATCGAATTTCAGGCGTTTCTGATACAGGTAATAGCCGTCGGCGATCTGCCAATAGAGCTGGGTTTCGCCCGACTCAAGTCGCTCGGACGTGAAGACGAACGCTTTTTCCACCGGCAAAAATTCAGGTTTGGTCTCGAACGGATTGGTCCCTGCCTGGGCCACACCCGAGATCAAGAGAACAAAAAACAAAAACAGTCGACGCATGGGTAAGCCTTATCCCTGTGCAAGTGAGGTGCACAATGGGAGGCGGCGATTAACCGATGATTAACCAGAGTGGCCTTGTGGCAATGGCGCTTGCGGCATAATGTCCGCTTAATCGGCCCCCGGCCTAATCACCTTTTTTTCAACAGGTCTCACCATGCACGTACTGGTTTGCGAAGACGACGAGTTGATCGCCAGCGGCATTGTCGCCGGCCTCACCGCTCAAGGCCTGACGGTAGAGCATGTCGCCACCGCATCGTCTGCCCGGGCGATGCTCAAGGTCGCCGAGTTCGATGTGATGGTGCTCGACCTCGGTCTGCCCGATGAAGACGGTTTGAAGCTGTTGCAGCAATTGCGTCACAGCGGTCTGGAAATCCCGGTGCTGATCCTCACCGCCCGGGATTCAGTCACCGACCGCGTCGATGGCTTGCAGGCCGGCGCTGACGATTACTTGCTCAAGCCTTTCGACCTGCGCGAACTCGCCGCGCGCCTGCACACCCTGCTGCGACGGGTGGCGGGGCGTAGCGTCAACCTGATCGAGCACGGTCGTCTGACCTACGACCCAAGCAGCCGCGAAACCATGCTTGGCGGCCAGCCGGTGGACCTTTCCCGTCGTGAGCAGTCGCTGTTGCAGGCTTTGTTGCATAACCGGGGCCGCGTGCTGTCGACCGAGCAACTGAAAGACAGCGTTTATGGTTTTAACGATGAGCTGGAAAGCAACGCTCTCAATGTGCATATCCATCACCTGCGGCGCAAACTCGGCAATGGCATTGTCGAGACGGTGCGCGGCCTGGGCTATCGCCTGGGGCCGGCCGATGGCGCAGAGGAACTGAAAAAGTGATGAGCCTGCGTTTGCGCCTGAGCCTGACACTCGGCGCCGCTTTTGCCCTGATCTGGGCGTTGGCGGCGGCCTGGATGCTCAGCGACCTGCGCAATCAGATGATGTTTTCCCTCGACCAGCGCCTGGTGGCCTCGGCACGCATGGTCGCCGGCCTGATGGAGCAATTGCCGCCATTGCCGAGCAAGGGCGAGGGCACCCATTTCAGTGCTGAACAACTGAATATCCCTGGTGGCATGGCCTGTCAGGTCAGTTCGCTACGTGGCGAAATCCTCGCCCGCAGTCACACCGATCCGCAACAAACCCTGGAAGCCGAGAAAATGGGCTTCCACGACCAGATGATCGACGGTGCGCCGTGGCGCAGTTTCACCCTGGCCCGCGGCGACGTGCGCATCACCACCGCCGACCGGCAGATCGAGCGTGAGGCGCTGAACATGTCAATCCTGCTGGCCGCTTCGGTGCCGGTGGGCGTGGCCTTGCTCGGTTGCCTGTGCCTGCTCTGGCTGGGGATCGGCCAGGGGCTGGCGCCGCTGAATCGCATGCGCGATGCCTTGATGCGCCGCAGCGCCGATTCTCTCGAACCCTTGCAAATCCAGCCGCTGCCCAGCGAACTGCAACCGTTGCTGGATACCCAGAATCAGCTGTTCCAGCGCATCGGCAAGACCATCGAACGGGAACGCCGTCTGACCGGTGACGCCGCCCATGAATTGCGCAGCCCACTAACAGCGATCAAGACCCACCTGCAAGTGGCGCGCATGACCGACGGCGCGGCCCGGGATCAATCCCTGGCCCGGGCTGAAGAGGGCGCGGATCGCCTGCACCGGACCCTGGAGCAATTGCTGTTGCTGGCGCGGGTCGAGGGCAGTCTGTCGTTCGATGACGGTGTGCAATGCAGCGCCGAGCAGGTGGCGAAACTGGCGATTCAGGACGCCGCCAGCGGTGATCGTCAGCGGATCAAATTTCAGCTGCCGCCGAAAATCTCCCACGCCCCGGTGCAAATGCCCGCGGTGCTGTCGATTGCCGCGCTGCGCAACCTGCTGGACAACGCGCTGCGGCATACCCCGGGTGATGGCGCGGTGGAGTTGAGCCTGGAAACCACCGGCAACCGCGTGCAGTTTGTGGTTCGCGACCATGGGCCGGGCATTGCCGAAGACGATCTGCAACACCTGACCCAACGCTTCTGGCGCAACGGCCAGAGCACCGGCTGCGGTCTGGGGCTGGCGATTGTTCAGGCAATCGTCCAGCGTTGCGGCTGTACGTTGCATTTCGACAGCCGGCCGGATGGATTGCGAGTCGAACTGACTATGCCGTTGCAACCGGTGTGAACTTCAAAATCCACCCCTCTCCCCACAGGGGAGAGGGGGAAAGGGAGCCGATTTTCATGCTTTTCAAAAACTGAGTTCGACTCGGACTTTCAGGTCGATGTAGCTCTAAGAACAACTCGGTCAGTCCCCTCTCCCTCCGGGAGAGGGTTAGGGTGAGGGGGGATTGCGCAAGCACACCAAATGTAACGTCTCTCCATTAGCCACCCGCTCCCCGCAGCGCTATCGTCCCCGGCAGCAGCTTTCTCTCAATGGATTGAGGTAACAGCGCCATGGATGCACCCCTACACATCTGCAAAGCAACCCCCGCCGACGCCGGCATCATCAGCCGGATCGTCGAGCGATCCATCCGCGTGGGTTGCGCGCTCGACCATCGCAACGATCCGCTCACCGTCGCCACCTGGACCCACAACAAGACCATCGAACACGTGCAGCCCTGGCTGGCCGACGAGCGGTTGTACCTGAACATCGCCCTGTTGCAGGACAAACCGGTCGGCGTCGCGATGGCAGCGATCAGCGGCAAAGTGGCGTTTTGTTACGTGCAACCGGAATGGTTTCGTCGCGGGGCCGGGCAAGCGCTGGTGCACGACCTCGAAGGCTGGTTGACCGATCAGGGTTTGCGCCAGGCACGACTCAACAGCACCCGCACCAGTGAAGCGTTTTACCGTCATCTGGGTTACCAGCCTTGCGCTGAAACCTTCGCCGTAGCCGGGCTCCACGCCATTCCCATGCACAAAGCGCTGACACCACCTTCATAGAAAGCTGATCGAGGGTCTAAATCCTCGGCGTCCTGCTCACTGAGTCACCGCGCAAAAAGAAACCCGCTGAACCAAGAAGGTCAGCGGGCTTTTTCATATCTGGAATGTGTGTTGTTTGTGAGGCCGCCTTCGCGAGCAAGCCCGCTCCCACAGTGGATCGGTGTTGAACGTTAATTCTGTGTACACAGCCAATCCCCTGTGGGAACTATCATTGGATCAACCTTGGCTAAACATCTCCTTCGCCCGCTGCTCGATCTGTTGCTGAGTCAGATCCTCCTTGCGCGTGGCCAGAAACCACAGATGCCCATAGGGATCCTTCAAAGTCCCCGAGCGGTCGCCATAAAACTGATCCTTGACCTCGGACACCACGGTGCCGCCAGCCGCAATCGCCTGTTTATAAGACTTGTCCACATCGTTCACATACAGATGCAGACCTACGGACGGCGACTTGTCCGGATTGCTCAGCGGACCCTGATCGCATGGAGTGCCAAGCATGATCGGGCAATCGCCGATACGCAGTTCGGCGTGGCCGATGCCGCCATCGGGCATGGACAGGCGCATGACTTCGGTGGCGCCAAAGGCTTTCTTGTAGAACTCGATGGCTTCGGCCGCTTTTTGAATGCCCAGATACGGGGTGATGCTGTGATAACCCTCTGGAATAGGTTTGACGCTCATGACCGTTCTCCCTGATTTTTTTGTAGATGGAAGATTTCACTTCGCCGCTTTTCAGCAGGACCAATAAGTGTAGGTGCTGCCAAAAATGGCGATGTCTTGATTTTGATCCTCGGCATTCACCAAGTTCACAAAAAAGATCACCGCCCGCGGCTGCATTCCCACCAGAGCGTGGGAACGATCATTACAACAGCTGCGGCCCCGGCCCCTGTTCCCCCAACACATCGCCAAAGTTGCGCAACGGACACGCCTCCATCGACAGACACCCACAGCCAATGCAGCCATTGAGCTTGTCCCGCAGCAAGGTCAGCTGAGTGATCCGCTCATCCAGATCCCGACTCCACTGCGCCGACAACACTTTCCAATCCGCCGCCGTCGGCGCCCGATTATCCGGCAGGGACTTAAGCGCCTCACCAATCTCCGACAACGGAATGCCCAATCGCTGAGCCACTTTGATCAACGCCACCCGTCGCAACACCTCCCGTGGATAACGCCGCTGGTTGCCCTGGTTGCGATTACTTTTGATCAAACCCTTGGATTCGTAAAAGTGCAGCGCCGTGACCGCGACACCGCTGCGCGCAGCCACTTGGCCGACGGTGAGTTCCTTGTGCAGATTTTCCGAGGTGATCATTTAAAAAATGCCCCTTGACCTCAAGTTAACTCGAGGTTTTACCCTGCAGGCCTTCGGATCGCAAGATCCGGCTTACACGTCAGTGGGGACTTTTCATGCAAGCGTCAGAGAAAAATCGCAGCTTCACCCAATTGATCGAATTCGAGATTGAACCCCATCAACAGCCCGCACTGGTGTCGGCTCTGTCGAAGCAGACCGAGCGTCTCGCCCAGGGTTACAGCGGTTTTCTGAGTGCCAGCATCCAGGCCAGCGACGATGGCCGGCGGGTACTCAACTACCTGCAATGGCAAACACGCGAGGCGGGAGAGGCCGCGTTTAAAAGCTTTGAAAGCGGCGAGCAGGATTTCTGGCAACTGATCCGCGCCCATCAGGCGAAAACCGTGACCTTCGGCTCGTTCCAGGTGCTGCACAGCCTGGAACGCAGCCACGACAATGCGCTGCACTGCAATCTGGTGGGTTAGATCGACAGCTGCATGACACGCTCGCCCTGAAGGTTTTCCGTGGGCCGGCGCTTGTTCACTGCCAGTTCGCCGATCTTGATCAGTCGCGTGCGCGTTACGTTGCGGCTCAAGCCCAGCAGTGCGGCGGTGTGCACCTGGTTGTAATGGCTGAAGCGATAGGCGGCTCGCAGCAACGCGTCTTCGACTTTCTCGTGCAGGGCCCCGGCCTGTTCTTCGAAGAGCTTTTGAAAGGCCCGATTGAGCAGGGCTTCCGGTGAATCGTCGACGGTGCTGTGGTAATCGTCCTGACGCTCGATGCGCATGTTCGACAGGCGCAGGTCGTCGCGTTCGATCACGCCGTTGCGGCAGATCAGCAGGGTGTGGTGAATGACGTTTTCCAGTTCGCGAATATTGCCCGGCCAGCTGTAGCTGCGCAGTTTCAGCTCGGCCTCTTTGCTGATGCTGATGGTGCCGTAGCCGAGGCGCTGACTGTAGGCTTCGACGAAATGTCGGGTCAGCGGCAGGATGTCGCCGGGGCGGTCGCGCAGCGGGCTCAATTCCAGGCTGACGACGTCGAGGCGGTAGTACAAATCCTCGCGGAAATGCCCGGCGTTGATGGCTTTCTCCAATTGCACGTTGGTCGCCGCCAGCACACGGACATTGATGGGAATGCTCTTGCGCGAACCCAGTCGCACCACTTCGCGCTCCTGTAATACCCGCAACAACTTGACCTGAATCGCCATCGGCAAATCGCCGATTTCATCAAGGAACAAGGTGCCGCCATCGGCCTCCTCGAACCAGCCGGCCTTGGCGCTCAACGCACCGGTGAAGGCACCTTTTTCATGGCCGAACAACTCGGCTTCCACCAAAGATTCGGAGAACGCGCCGCAGTTCACTGCCACGAAAGGCCGGTTACGGCGGGCACTGAGGTTGTGGATATGCCGCGCCACCAGCTCTTTGCCGGTGCCGGTCTCGCCGATGATCAGCACGCTGGCTTCACTCGGCGCGACTTGTTGAATGTGGGCGAGCAAGGCCTGGGATTTCGGGTCTTCGAACACTTGCGCCGTGGCGCGGATCGAGGTGGCCAGAGCGGGCGAGGGCGGTAAAGTCAGCAGTTGCATGGGCAGGCTCCATGAAGAGAAGGCTATGAATAGAAAGTCGGGATCGGCAGGGACTGGTTCAGCGCCCAGTCACCCAGCTCATGGAGTTTGTAATCCACCGGGTCGTGCAGGGTTTGCGTGCGCAGGTTGCGCCAGTGGCGATCCAGTCGCAGTGAGGCATGAGTTGAACGGGCTCCGGTCACTTCGAACAACCGGCTACAGAGTTCCAGACCGTTGCGAGTGGCAGCGACCTTGGCCGTGGCGATGGCGGTAGCGAGATGCCCACGTTCTTCGGCACTGAGGTTCGGGCCTTTGGCCCACGCCTTGTCGAGCAATCCGGCAGCGCGCTCCACCAGCAGTCGAACACTTTCGAGGGCGACCCAGAATTCGCCGTAGTGGCCGAGGACATAAGGGTCCTGACGCACATCCTGAGCACTGGATTTGTGCCACGGACGGCTTTCGGTGAGGGTGTATTGCCGCGCTTCTTCGAAGGCCCCTTCGGCAATGCCGAGGAACATGTGGGTGAAGGTCAGCTGGGCAATCAACGGCCGCAGGCAGGCGAATGGCGTACTCAGCGGACCCGGATCGAGCAGCAATTCTGACTCTTCGACCCGCACCCGTTCGAATGTTGCGCTGCCGCTGTCGGTCTGGCGCTGGCCCATGTTGTTCCAGTCGTTATGCAAGGTGATGCCGCTGCGACCGCTGGGAATCGCGGCGATCAACAGCTTGCCGCCAGCGTTTTCGTCGACGGCCGAGGCGATCAGCATTTGCGAATCGCTGGCGCCGGAGCAGAAGCTTTTCTTGCCGGAAAACTCACGCCAGCCGCCGAGATTTTTCACCACAGTACGGGTGTCCAGCGGGTTGAGGGCGTTGCCCCAGAACCAGTTTTTGCGCGCGGTCTGTTCGAACCATGGCTGCCACTGCTCGGGTCGGGCGAACAGGCGCACGGTGGCGAGCATCAAGTGATGGAAGCCGAAGACATGGGCAATCGAACTGTCGACCTTGGCGAACTCACGCACGATGGTCAGGGTGTCACTCCAGCTGGCGCCGAGGCCGCCGTACTGCACAGGAATGCTTAACGCGAGCAGACCGCTGTGGCGCAAGGCGTCGCGTTCGGCTTTGGGCGTACCGCCTCGTTCATCGCGCTCGACAGCGGTCAGGGCAAACTCGGCCGCCAACAGACGGGCGGTTTGCAAGGGGGATATCAGGGCGCTGTGTGGTTTGGCCGTCACACGGGGGTTCCTTTTTAAAATCGAAGCAGTTCCCTGTGGGAGCGAGCCTGCTCGCGATGAGGCCGGAACAGTCAACATCAGTGTCGACTGTACGGACGCCTTCGCGAGCAGGCTCGCTCCCACAGGGGGGCTGAGTCAGGCCGTGGCTTTGGTGGGCAGCACATCATTGGCGATCATTTCGCCAAACGGCCCGGTCAGATTAGTGACGCCGCGCCCCGCAAGGCTGGCATACGGCTCAGGCAACAGCGGGAACACCAACTCGGCAAAACGATAAGCCTCTTCAAGGTGCGGATAGCCGGAGAAGATAAAACTCTCGATCCCCAGGTCCGCGTACTCTTTGATTCGCGCCGCCACTTGCTGCGGATCGCCCACCAACGCCGTGCCGGCACCGCCACGCACCAGACCGACGCCGGCCCACAGATTGGGGGAGATTTCCAGGTTGTCACGACGCCCGTCATGCAACGCGGCCATGCGCCGCTGACCTTCGGAATCGAAACGCGAGAACGACTTTTGCGCGGCCGCGATGGTCTCGTCGCTGATGTGCTCGATCAGTTTGTCTGCGGCTTTCCAGGCCTCTTCGGCGGTCTCGCGAACGATCACGTGCAAGCGAATCCCGAACTTCACCGTGCGACCGTTTCGCGCGGCACGCTCACGCACATCGGCCAGTTTTTCTGCCACGGCGGCCGGTGGTTCACCCCAGGTCAGGTAGACATCAACCTGCTCGGCGGCCAGTTCATGGGCGGCTTCGGAAGAACCGCCGAAGTACAGCGGCGGGTAAGGTTTTTGCACCGGCGGATACAACGCCTTGGCATTCTGTACTTGCAGGTGTTTGCCTTCGAAATCCACCGATTCGCCTTGCAGCACCCGGCGCCAGATTTGCAGGAATTCGTCGGTCACTTCGTAGCGTTCGCTGTGATCGAGGAAGATGCCGTCGCCACGGTTTTCATCCGGGTCACCGCCCGTAACCACGTTGATCAGCAAGCGGCCATTGGACAGTCGATCCAGTGTCGCGGCCATGCGCGCCGAGACCGTCGGCGAGATGATCCCCGGCCGGATCGCTACCAGATAACGCAGGCGTTCGGTCAGCGGCACCAGCGCCGAAGCAATCACCCACGAATCCTCGCAGGAGCGCCCGGTGGGAATCAGTACACCGTGGTAGCCGAGGCTGTCGGCCGCCTGGGCCACTTGTTTCAGGTAGTTGAGTGTCACCGGGCGAGCGCCCTGAGTGGTGCCCAAGTAATGGCCGTCGCCGTGAGTCGGCAGAAACCAGAAAACATCCATGAAGAAATCCTTAAGCGATTTTCAGCAGATTTTTGGGGTGCACGCCAAACAACGGCGCGGCGCGTTCTGCAGCAAGACGTATGCGGGCCTTCAAGGGCTCACTGGTTATTTGGTAATGGGAGAAATCGGCTTCGGTGGCGTAGACGCCAATCGGCAAGGTCAAGGCTTGGAAGAAACTGAACAGCGGGCGCAACTGGTGATCGAGAACCAGCGCATGGCGTTCGCTGCCACCGGTGGCGGCCAGCAATACCGGCGTGTCGATCAATGCATTGAGGTCGATCAGGTCGAATAGATGCTTGAGCAGTCCAGGGTAGGAACCGCGATAAACCGGCGCAGCGACGATCAGCAGGTCGGCATTCTCGATCGCTTGCAGCTCGGCTTCGATCTCGGCGCTCAACTCCTGACGGGACAGCGCGGCACCCAACGGTCGGGCGATGTCACCCAGTTCAATCAGCTTGCTTTCAATCGGCAATTGTTCGGCCAGTTGCGCCAACAGCGCCTGGGTCAGCACCAACGTGCGGGACGGACGCCAGGTACCGCCGGAGAGGGCAACGACTTTCAATGGACGCGACATGATCAGTTCCTTTTTAAACAGTTGCTCAGGGAGCAGTGAGTAGTCACTGACAGAGAGCAAGAGCTATACCAATCCCTCGGAGCCCCTGTTTACGGGGCTTTCAGCGCGTTGGCCGGTAGACACTGTGCGAATGGCAGAGCTGTTTGTTGAATGACTGTTGCCTGGCAAACAGTTGCTTGGGCAACAGTGCGTGAAGCGATGACCGTTGTTATAAAGGCTCGGTGTTATTCCGTAAAAGACATTAAATTAATATTTATAGATCGTTTGGAGATATAAGGCGTTCTACCTGAGCAGCATTAGTCAAAGTCGATAGCCACTATCGAGAGCGTTGATTTCTGCAGATCGGATGCGCGGCGTAGCCTGTGTTCATTGCCTCGAACCAGATGTCAGGACGCTCACAATGAAACCTCTAATCGCTACTTTCTTGCTGCTTGCGGTCTCCGTTCTCGCCGGATGTGCCAGCCATGTTTCCCCGGAATTACGGCCGTACACCGCAGAAGAAACCAGAGAATTGGCACTGGAGGCGTTGAATCGTCGCGGTTTGTCTTTCGACGAATACCACGCGAAAAAAGCCGAATTGCTCGGCCAACCGCAAAAATCGTTCAGTTTCGACAAAAAAGGCGAGATGAACGCCGAGCGTGCTGTACAGCTTCACGGTCGTCCTAGCTGATCGAAAACTGTACTGCTTGAAGTTTCACGCAACTGTCCATGGGTTTCCCGGAAGGCCTGCGATAGGGTCAACACCTGACTGATCCAATGGACTGCCACCCATGACGCTCTCGCTCGATTTGCTGCTGGGCTTCGCCCTGTTTGCCCTTGTCACTTCGATTACGCCCGGCCCCAACAACACGATGTTGCTGGCATCGGGTGTGAACTTCGGCTTTAACCGCACCATTCCCCACATGCTTGGCATTACCTGCGGCTTCTTCGTGCTTGTGGTGGCGGTAGGTTTTGGCTTGGGCGCGGTGTTTCAAACCTATCCTTTGCTCTACAGCGTGCTGCGTTACATCGGCGCGGCGTATTTGTTGTATCTGGCGTGGAAGATTGCCCATTCGGGACCGGTTTCCGAGCGTGAAAAGGGCGGGAGCAAGCCGATCAGTTATTTGGGCGCCGCCGCATTTCAGTGGGTCAATCCCAAGGCGTGGATCATGGCCATCGGTGCCATCAGCACCTACACGCCGATGCAGGGTTATTTCACCAACGTGATCGTGATTGCGGCGGTGTTCGCCTTGATCAACCTGCCGAGCGTCAGTGTCTGGGCAGGCTGCGGCACGTTGTTGCGCAACGTGCTGAAGGATCGCCGCTGGTTGCGGCTGTTCAACTGGGGCATGGCCTTGCTGCTGGTGGCTTCGCTGTATCCGTTGTTGCTAGAAAGCTTTAGGTGACGCATTGCTTCAACCGGTTGCCCGATGCCTGTTAAGCTCGACTTCAGGAGCGTTCCTACGCACTTTTAAATGAAGTTGTTCTTCTTTAACGGCCTCCGATCAGGTATTTCTAACGCTCTGAACGATCGGCGCAGCTCACGAGGCTGCGCTTTGACGTTTCAGTGACGAGCCTCCTGATCCCGGAACATGCTCTGCGAGTCTTCTATGAATAAACGTCCTCTGTATTTCGACTACGCCGCCACCACGCCGGTGGATGAGCGGGTCATCAAGGTCATGGTCGAGTGTCTGGGTTTTACCGGCAACTTCGGCAATCCGGCGTCCAGCTCCCATGCGTTCGGTCAACAGGCCCGGCAATCGGTCGAGCAGGCGCGGCGCCAGGTCGCCGATCTGGTCGGCGCTCAGGCGGACCAGATCGTCTGGACCTCCGGCGCCACTGAATCAAACAACCTTGCCCTCAAGGGCGTGGCCCAGGCTCGCGGCGTTTCTGGCGGCCACATCATCACCAGCCAGATCGAACACAAAGCGATTCTCGACACGGCAAAGCAGTTGCAGGACGCCGGCGTCGCGGTGACTTATTTGGTGCCTGACGCCGAGGGTTTGATAACCCCGCAAGCGGTCAGCGAAGCAATGCGCGAAGACACCTTTCTGGTGTCGCTGATGCTGGTCAACAACGAGCTGGGCACCGTCAACGACATCTCGGCCATCGGCGAAGTCGTGCGTGCTCGCGACGCGTTGTTCCATGTCGACGCGGCTCAAGGTGCAGGCAAAGTGGTGATCGACCTGGCCCGGTTGCCAGTGGATCTGATGTCATTTTCCGCCCACAAGATTTATGGCCCTAAAGGCATCGGCGCGCTGTACGTCGGGCCGCGGGCGCAGCAGCGTTTGCAGGCGCAGATCCATGGCGGTGGTCACGAGGGCGGTTTGCGTTCCGGCACCCTGGCGACTCACCAGATCGCTGGCATGGGTGTGGCGTTCGCCTTGGCGGCCTCTTCGTTCGATGAAGAGAAAGCCACGATCGTCCGGTTGCGTGAACGCTTGCTTGAGCAGTTGCTGAGTATTCCCGGCGTTCGCCTCAATGGCAGTCCGAACCAGCGCATCCCTCATACCTTGAGCCTGACCTTCAACGAAGGCGAGTTCAATTCAGCGGCGTTGAGCACCTCGATCGCGTTTTCCGCGACCTCGGCCTGCAATTCCGCGAGCAATGCGCCCTCCCATGTGCTGCTGGCCCTGGGGCATGACGCCCGTTCGGCGAGTCGCACCATTCGCTTGAGTCTCGGCCGGTTCACCACCGAGCAGGACATCGACCAAGCGGTACACCTGATCAAAGCGGCCTGCGCCAGTGCCCCGGCATTTTGGCAATAAGGTCTGAAAGTGTCGGCGTTGATCGACACTCAACAATAATGATGAAGTGATTAGCAGGAGACACGATGAGTACGCAGCCTTCGATCAATGGATCGGTGCCCCAACGCCTGGCGCAAACCCGCGAACTGATGAGCCGGGAGGGTATTCACGCTCTGCTGGTGCCGTCGGCCGATCCGCATCTTTCGGAATACCTGCCGGGTTATTGGCAAGGGCGGCAATGGTTATCGGGCTTCCATGGCTCGGTCGGCACGCTGATCGTTACGCCGGACTTTGCCGGCGTCTGGGCCGACAGCCGTTATTGGGAACAAGCGACCAAGGAACTCAAGGGCAGCGGCATCGAACTGGTCAAGCTGCAACCGGGTCAGCCCGGCCCGCTGGACTGGCTGGCCGAGCAAACCCCTGAAGGCGGCGTCGTTGCAGTAGATGGCGCGGTAATGGCCGTGGCTTCGGCGCGTACGTTGGGTGGCAAGCTCGAAGAGCGCGGCGCACGTCTGCGCACCGACATCGATGTGTTGAGCGAAGTCTGGAGCGACCGTCCGACGCTGCCCAATGAACCGATCTATCAACACCTGCCGCCTCAGGCGACGGTCAGCCGTGGCGAGAAACTGGCCAAGCTGCGTGAGGTTTTGAAAGATCGCGGTGCCGACTGGCATTTCATCGCCACCCTTGATGACATCGCCTGGCTGTTCAACTTGCGTGGCGGTGACGTGTCGTTCAACCCGGTGTTTGTTTCCTTTGCCTTGATCAGTCGGCAGCAGGCCACCCTGTTCGTGGCGCTGAGCAAGGTCGACACCAAGCTGCGCGCGATTCTCGAACAGGACGGCGTGACCCTGCGCGATTACAGCGAAGTGGCCGCCGCCTTACGTGCCGTTCCGAGCGGGGCGAGCCTGCAAGTCGATCCGGCGCGCGTCACCGCCGGCTTGCTGGATAACCTGGATAGCGGCGTGAAGCTGATCGAAGGCCTGAACCCGACGACGTTGGCCAAGTCGCAGAAAAGCCTGGCCGATGCCGAGCACATTCGTCAGGCCATGGAGCAGGACGGCGCGGCGCTGTGCGAATTCTTCACCTGGCTGGACACTGCGTTGGGGCGTGAGCGCATTACCGAACTGACCATCGACGAACACCTGACGGCGGCGCGTACCCGGCGCCCGGGCTATGTATCGCTGAGCTTCAACACCATTGCCGCGTTCAACGCCAATGGCGCAATGCCGCACTACCACGCCACCGAAGAAGAACACGCGGTGATCGAGGGTGACGGTCTGTTGTTGATCGACTCCGGTGGCCAGTACCTGGGCGGCACTACTGACATCACGCGGATGGTGCCGGTCGGTACACCAACCGATGAGCAGAAGCGCGATTGCACGCGGGTGCTCAAAGGCGTGATTGCGTTGTCCCGTGCGCAATTTCCTCGTGGCATTCTCTCGCCGTTGCTCGATTCGATTGCCCGCGCGCCGATCTGGGCTGAAAGCGTTGATTACGGTCACGGCACCGGTCACGGCGTCGGCTACTTCCTCAACGTGCACGAAGGCCCGCAGGTCATCGCCTATCAGGCCGCCGCGGCACCGCAAACCGCGATGCAACCGGGCATGATCACGTCCATCGAACCGGGCACTTACCGTCCGGGCCGCTGGGGTGTGCGGATCGAGAACCTGGTGTTGAACCGCGAGGCGGGCAAAAGCGAATTCGGTGAGTTCCTGAAGTTCGAAACCCTGACCTTGTGCCCGATCGACACTCGCTGCCTGGAACCGTCGCTGCTGACTGATGACGAAAAGCAGTGGTTCAACGCCTACCACGCCGAGGTGCGCCAGCGCTTGAGCCCGTTGCTCGATGGCGCAGCCCTTGAGTGGTTGAACACCCGGACGGCGGCTATTTGATCGGTTGGAGTTCAGGCGCTTCTTCGAGCGCCTGGCTCATGTAGTCGACAAAGGCTTTGACCCTGGCGGATTGGCGACGATTCGCCGGGGACACGGCATGAATCGGCAGTGACTGGGCGCTGTATTCCAGCAAAATCGCGGTCACGCGTCCCGCCTTCAAGTCCTCGCTGAACAGCCAGACCGGTGACAGCGAAATCCCCAATCCCCCCAGTACCATCTCGCGGATGGCCTCGGAGTTGTTGCTTTGTGCGTTGCCCTTGATTCGCACTGCGTGACGTTGCGCCTCTCTCTCGTAAACCCATAGGTTCTGACTGTTCAGCAGGTTGAACTGCAGGCAGTTGTGCCCGCTCAATTCTTCGGGCGTTTGCGGGTGGCCGTGTTGCGCAAGGTAGTTGGGGGCTGCGACGGTCACTCGGTGGGTGGTGCCGATGCGGCGGGCAATCAACCCGCTGTCGTTCAACTCGCCGATCCTGAAGGTGACGTCCAGTCCTTCACTGACCAGGTCCTGATTTTGATCGCTCAGTTGCAGATCAATCTGTACGTGAGGATGTTTTTTGAGGAATGCCGGCAGTCGCGGAGCAATCTGCAAGCGCCCGAAACTCACGGACGATCCGATTTTCAGGTTTCCGGCAACAGCTTCGCGGCCGGAGTGAAAACTGTGTTCTGCGGCGTCTACGGCCGCCAGAATTTGTCGACATTCGCTGTAGTACCGCTGACCTTCGTCGGTCAGGGACAGTTGTCGGGTGCTGCGGGAAATCAGCTTTCCACCCAGTTCAGTTTCCAGTGCTCGCAGCACTTTGCTGATGGTCGGCTGGCTGGTCTGCAATTCCCGGGCGACGGCAGAAAAGCTGCCACGTTCGACAACGCGAACGAAGATCGCCATTGCATTGAGTTTGTCCACGGGGTTTCTCATTGATGCCATATGGGCATGGTCACTATAGCTATATAGCGTCTTATCGGTATGAGTGAGGGGGAGGAAGATTAATCCGACAGCCACCTCTGACGGGAAATTGCGAAATGACTGACTTACTTGAAATGCGCGCTCTGATTGTTGACTCGGCCAACGGGCCTTTACGCTTGGCTTCCATTCCACAGCCCGCGCCCGGTGCGGGTCAGGTATTGGTCAGGATCAAGGCCAGTGGGGTGAACCCTCTGGATGGAAAGATTCGCTCGGGTCAGGCTGCTCATGCGCGCCAGCCATTGCCGGCGGTATTGGGTATTGATCTCGCAGGAACAGTGGAGGCATTGGGGGAGGGGGTGAGCGGATGGCTGCCGGGTGATGAGGTCTATGCGATGGCCACCGGCATTGGCGGTGCGCAGGGTTCACTGGCTGAATACGCCGCCGTCGATGCACGACTGCTGGCGCGCAAGCCAGGCAATCTGAGCATGCGCGAGGCGGCAGGGTTGCCGTTGATACTGATCACGGCGTGGGAAGGATTGGTGGATCGTGCGCGGGTGCGGGCGGGACAGAAAGTGCTGATTCATGGCGGTGCGGGTGGTGTCGGGCATGTGGCTGTGCAAATTGCCCGGGCTTTCGGTGCTGACGTGTTTGCCACCGGATCGGCCGGGAAGCAGGCGATCATCGAAGGGGTCGGTGCGACGTTTATTGATTATCGTAAATCTTCGGTTGAGGAGTACGTGGTTGAGCACACGGCGGGGGAGGGCTTCGACATTGTCTACGATACGGTGGGTGGTGAGACGCTGGACGCTTCATTCAAGGCTGCTCGGGTTTACGAGGGGCATGTCGTGAGTTGTCTCGGATGGGGGCAGCACAGTCTTGCGCCGCTCTCGTTTCGTGGGGCGACTTATTCTGGAGTGTTTACTTTGTTGCCGTTGCTGACTGGCAAGGGGCGCGAGCACCATGGGGAGATACTTCGGGAGGCTGCGCGGTTGATCGAGGCGGGGCAGTTGAAACCGCTGCTCGACCCTCGGCAGTTCACGCTACAAACCGCCGAGGCCGCCCATGAGCTGCTCGTCTCGGGAGCTGCGCAGGGGCGGTTGGTTATCGAGATCTAACTCAGGGCTTCAAGGACGAAGTCCAGGCGATCCTGGCCGAAGAACAGCTGATGATCGACAAACATGCTTGGAGCACCGAATACACCCCGTTGCACTGCTTTCTCTGTGTTGTCCTTGAGAGTGGCTTTGACTTCCTCGTCGGCGGTCAAGGCCAGCACCTCATTTGGATCGAAACCGTTCTGTGTCAGTACTGACGCGACGGTCGCCAGGTCATCAAGGCTGCGGCCTTCAACCCAGAGGGCGTGAAACAGGCAATCGATGAACGCCTGAAAGCGTTCGGGATGGCGCAACTGCATGCCAGTGACGGCGCGCATCAGCATCAGGGTGTTGATAGGGAAGTGGGGATTGAACTTCAGTGGCACGCCATAGCGCTTGGCATAGCGGTCCAGATCTTGAAACATGTAGCGGCCCTTGGCGGGGATAGCCGCGGGGGAGGCGTTACCTGTGGCTTTGAAGACGCCACCCAGCAAGATGGGTATGAAGATCAACTGGCTGTCGGTCTGCTCGCAGATCTTCGGTAGTTGGGTATAGGCCAGGTAGGTGGCGGGGCTGCCGAGGTCGAAGTAGAACTCCACGGTTTTGCTCATGGTCGATGCGCTCTGTTTTTTATTGTGGGGAGGGCTTACCAGCGTTCGCTCCAGGGGCGAAGGTCCAGCTCGAAGGTCCATGCGTCACGGGGCTGGCTGTGGAGGTACCAATAGTTCTCGGCAATATGCTCTGGGTTGAGAATTCCGTCCTGATCCTTGGTCGCATACTTTTCGGGGAAACTCTCGCGGATGAAATCGGTATCGATGGCACCGTCGACTACAACATGGGCGACGTGAATATTCATCGGCCCCAGTTCACGCGCCATGCTTTGCGCCAGGGCACGAATCCCGTGCTTGGCGCCGGCGAACGCCGCAAATCCTGAGGCTCCACGCAGGCCAGCGGTAGCACCGGTGAACAGGATAGTCCCGCGTTGACGCTTGGCCATGCGCTTGGCCACTTCACGAGCGTTGAGAAATCCTGAGAAGCAGGCCATTTCCCAGATCTTGAAATATTTGCGCGCGGTTTCTTCGAGAATGCTGCAAGGCACATTGGCGCCGATGTTGAAGACGAACGCTTCGATTGGGCCAATCTGGCTTTCGATCTGCTCAACTAACGCAATCACGTCCTCTTCCTTACGCGCATCGCAGGCAAATCCGTGGGCTTCACCGCCATCGGCCTTGATGGCATCCACCAGCGGCTGGAGTTTGTCCGCGCTGCGGCGGGTGACGCATGCCACAAATCCTTCCTGCGCAAAGCGTTTTGCAATTGCGCCGCCGGTGGCATCCCCAGCACCTACAACCAGTACGACCTTCTTGTTATTCATGGGTAGATCCCTTTGCTAAACGATCGTTAACTAAACGAACGTTATGCTACGATTCGGCAAGCGTCAAGGCGATCAATCCTGAGGGCAAGGCAATGCGTTACTCGGCCAATCACAAACTGGAAACCAAAGAGAAACTACTTGAAAGCAGTGCGGTGTCGGCCAAGAAGTCTGGTTTTTCAACGGTGGGTGTCGACGGGTTGATGAAGGCAATCGGCTTGAGTGGCGGGGCTTTCTACAGTCATTTTTCATCGAAGGATGAGCTGTTCGCTTCAATCGTCGAGCGTGAGTTGTCTCAAAGTCTGGAGCGTTTAGAGGCGGACCGGAGTCGCGAGAAGCTCCAGCGCTGCCTGAAACACTACCTGAGCATGGCTCATGTCGAGCACCCGGAATCCGGCTGTGCTTTGCCAGCATTGGGGGCTGAGATTGCACGTTCAGACGTGATGATTCGTCAGCAGGCGGAGAACTGGATTTGTCGGCTTCAGAAGAGTTGGGCGCAAGTTCTGGACAGCGACAGCCTGGCCTGGGCGATTCTGTCGCAATGTATCGGTGCGTTGGTCATTGCGCGAATGCTGGCCACGCCGGACATTCAGCGCACGGTACTGAAGTCCAGTTACGATGAGATTGGCCGCCAGATCGCAGGTCCACGAACCTGACAAGGCGGCATCAATCTATTTGCAGATGACGATCATGCTGCGGCTGGTATAGCCGGCAGGGTTGAGGCCGAACGGGTAATCGCCTGGTTCTTCTACAGCGTCCCCTGACTTGGCGATGACCTTGTAACCTTTGGGAGCGCACGAGTTGGCAGCGCTGGTGTAGCACTTGTCCCAGGATGACGAGAGCCCGGAACAGTTGATATGCAGCCCTCTCTTGCCGTGTTTTACCTGGGTTTTCGATGTCGCCGCGCAGCCCGCAACCGCAAGTACGGCGATCAGTATCAAAATTCGTTTCATTACTGTCCTTATAGCGTCCCCGGATCTTTGCGCCCGGGTCTGGCTGCATTCGCTTTTGCTTGAAGCGTTCTGATATCCCTATCTGAAAAATCCATGTCTGACACTGGGTTACGGGCCTAAACATGGCCTAATTGCGCGGCAAATACCAGACCCTCGTCAAATCCTGTTTCAATCTGCAGCGACAGCGGGCTTGGCCGCGCTCCCCATCGTCATGGTCGCGCCTATGGAAGCCAGAATGATGCACATGATGGCCATCCATTGAGACAGTGAAAGGTACTCATGGAGAAACAACAGGCCTGACAGTGCGCCGATCGCAGGTTCAATGCTCATCAACGTGCCGAATGTCCGGGTCGGGATTCGGGTGAGGGCGACCATCTCCAGCGTGTAGGGCACGGCGGTGGACAGTATGGCGACAGCGATGGCCACGGGGATCAGTGAGGGAGTGAGCAGCGCGGTACCAGCATGGACGATGCCGATAGGGGCTACAAAAAATGCCGCAATCATCACTCCCAGTGCCGCGGTCTGCACGCCATTGTCGGCGCCGGCCTTTTGGCCGAACAGAATGTAAAGCGCCCAGCAGACACCTGCGCCCAATGCATAACCGGCGCCTACCAGATCGATCCCCGCGGTCGTTTCTCCCATAGGTATTAACAGCAGCAAGCCGACGGCTGCCAGGGCGATCCACAAAAAGTCGATCGCGCGACGTGAGGCGTAGATGGCTACCGCCAGTGGGCCGGTGAACTCCAGCGCAACTGCAATACCGAGGGGGACGGTTTGCAATGACATGTAGAAGAGGAAGTTCATACCGCCCAACGCCATTCCGTAGACGATGACGGTGCGCAGGGATTTTGCGGTGAGCTTCGCTCGCCAGGGGCGCAGTATCAACATCATGATCACGCTGGCGAAGATCAGCCGCAGGGTGGTAGTCCCTTGCGCGCCGATAATGGGGAACATGCTTTTAGCGAGGGAGGCTCCCGACTGGATTGATGCCATGGCTATCAATAGCAGGCCAACCGAAAACAGGGTCGAGGCAAGGCTGCGAGGTTGGTCATTCATGGTGCGGCATCGTCCGAAGTAGGAAACGAGAGTGATATTGGGCAATATACTGCGCCTCATGGCGGGCGCGTCTATATATAAGCAGCGATTTTGAGCGTCCGTAGAGAAAAGCGTAATTAACGGTTGACGGCAGATTCTGGAAGTCTATAATTCGCCCCACTTCCGGCGCAGTCGAAACGGAAAACTCCTTGGTAAACAATGAGTTATACGGTTTTCGACAGCGAGTTGCTTCAGGTCATCGAAGCCCAGAAGGAGTTGAAAGAGCGAGGTTGTTTGGCTCTTTTGACGATTCGATCTTCTCGGTCGAAAGCGGTGTAAAAGAGGTGTTGACAGCAGCGAGTAACGCTGTAGAATTCGCCTCCCGCTAACGAGAGATCGCAAGCGCAAGTGGTTGAAGTTGCAAAGGAAACTTTGAAAACTTCGAAAAATAACCGC
>Ga0255334_1000119_pt1 | contig 85161 bp, 78 predicted proteins | sample EtOH5_35cm_T3_12_FD_202080 | JGI IMG/M metagenome (GOLD analysis project Ga0255334, IMG submission 202080) | Sandy soil microbial communities from University of British Columbia, Vancouver, Canada - EtOH5_35cm_T3_129 | ecosystem: Engineered > Artificial ecosystem > Sand microcosm > Unclassified ...
CGGAGCCGCCGCCACTCCACGCTCGGCTATGTATCGCCGGCACAGTACCTCAGGGACTGGACGGCCCCGCCGGGCATGGCGGCTTGACTCCTCACCCTTGGAAGGCGAAAAACAAGGGGAACCTCACAGCTAGAACAAGGAACCCAGCCTCCACCCTACGAAGCCGGCGTCCCGGCCCCCCCAACCACATCCTTCCACCCACCTCCAAGCGCCTTGTACAGATTGACCTCGCTGCTCAACTGGTTGAGCCGGTCGCCAATCAGCACCTGCTGCGCGCTATACAGCTGGCGCTGCGCGTCGAGCACGGTCAGGTAGTTGTCGACCCCGGTGCGGTAACGCTGCTCGGCCAGCTTGTAGTAGTCCTGCGTGGCGTCGACCAGCCGCGTCTGTGCCTGGAGCTGCTCGCTGAACGTGCCGCGCGCGGCCAGCCCGTCGGCGACTTCGCGGAAGGCGGTCTGGATGGTGCGTTCGTACTGCGCCACGTTGATGTCCTTCTGGATGCGCGCGTAGTCCAGGCTTGCCGACAGGCTGCCCGCGGTAAACAGCGGCAGGTTGATGTGCGGCTGGAACAGCCAGGTGCCCGAGCCCGCCGAGAACAGGTCGGAGAGCTGGTTGCTGGCCGTGCCGGCGGAGGCGGTCAGGCTGATGCTGGGGAAGAACGCCGCGCGCGCCGCGCCGATGTCGGCGTTGGTCGACAGCAGCTGGTGCTCGGCCGAGAGGATGTCGGGCCGGTTCTGCAGCAGGTCGGACGGCAGGCCGGCCGGGACTTCGGCCAGCAGCTTCTGGTCGAGGTCCAGCCCAGGCGGCAGGTCGGCCGGCATGCTGGCGGTGCCGAGCAGCACCAGCAGCGCGTTCTCGTCCTGCGCGACCTGGCGCGTGTAGCGTGCCAGGCTGGCGCGCGCGGTTTCCACGCTGGTCTGCGCCTGGCGCAGGTCCAGGCGCGAGGCCACGCCTTCGTCGTAGCTGCGCTTGGTCAGGCGGTAGCTGCGCTCGTAGGTGCCGAGCGTGTCGCGCGTGAGCTTCAGCAGCGCCTCGTCGGCGCGCAGCGTCAGGTAGGCGTCCGCCACGCTGGCGACCAGCGCGACATGGGTGCCGCGCATGGCTTCCTGGCTGGCGAAGTAGCGCTCCAGCGTGGCGGTGCTCAGGCTGCGCACGCGCCCGAACAGGTCGAGCTCCCACGCGGTGGTGCCGAGCGACACGCCGTAGCTGCTGCTGATGACGCGCTGGCCGGTGGTGGACAGGTCGGCCGGCACGCGCTGGCGCGAGCCCGAGCCGCTGGCGTCCACCTCGGGGAACAGCTCGGCGCGCTGGATGCGGTACTGCGCGCGGTAGGCCTCGACGTTGAGCGCGGCCACGCGCAGGTCGCGGTTGTTGTCGAGCGCCGTCTCGATGAGGCGGCGCAGGCGCGGGTCGGCGAAGAAATCGCGCCAGCCGAGTTCGGTCGCCTGCGGCGCCTGGGCGGGGGCGGCCTGCGGGTAGGCCGGGCCCTGCGGGTAGGCGCCCGCCACCGGCGCAGCCGGGCGCTCGTAGTGCGGAATCAGGCTGCAACCGGACAGCGCAGCGAGCGCCGCCGCGGCGGCCAGGCCAATCACGTGTTTTTTCATTGGAGCGCTTCCGTTTTGATGGGGGCGGCGTCGTCGTGGGGCTTGCGCTTGAACAGCGCGCCCACCGCGACGAAGAACAGCGGCACCCAGAAGATGGCCAGGACCGTGGCCGTCACCATGCCGCCGATCACGCCCGTGCCGATCGCGTGCTGGCTGCCGGCGCCGGCGCCGCTCGATACCGCCAGCGGCGCCACGCCCAGCATGAACGCGAGCGAGGTCATGATGATCGGGCGCAGCCGCATGCGGCAGGCCTCGACCGCGGACTCGACCAGGCCCTTGCCCTGCTCATGCAGCTCCTTGGCGAATTCCACGATCAGGATCGCGTTCTTGGCCGACAGGCCGACCGTGGTCAGCAGGCCCACCTGGAAGAACACGTCGTTGGACAGCCCGCGCAGCAGCGTGGCCAGCAGCGCGCCGATCACGCCCAGCGGCACCACCAGCATCACCGAGAACGGGATCGACCAGCTTTCGTACAGCGCGGCCAGGCACAGGAACACCACGAGCAGCGACAGCGCGTACAGCGCCGGCGCCTGCGAGCCCGACAGCCGCTCTTCATACGACAGGCCGGTCCACGCATAGCCGATGCCCGGCGGCATCTGCTTCATGATTTCCTCGACGGCGGCCATCGCCTCGCCCGAGCTGCGGCCCGCGGCCGGCTCGCCGAGCACTTCCACCGCCGGCACGCCGTTGTAGCGCTGCAGCTTGGGCGAGCCGTAGCCCCAGCGGCCGGTGGCGAAGGCCGAGAACGGCACCATCGTGCCCTTGTCGTTGCGCACGAACCACTTGTCCACGTCGTCCGGGTTCATGCGCGAGTTGGGCTGGCCCTGCAGGTAGACCCGCTTGACGCGGCCGCGGTCGATGAAGTCGTTGACGTAGCTCGAGCCCCACGCGATCGACACCGTGTTGTTGATGTCCGACAGCGACAGGCCCAGCGCGCGCGCCTTCTCGTCGTCGATCTCCAGCATGTACTGCGGCTGGTCGTTCAGGCCGTTCGGGCGCACGCGCTGCAGCACCGGGTTCTTCGACGCGAGCTGCAGGAACTTGTCGCGCGCGTTCATCAGCGCCTGGTGGCCGAGGCCCGCCTGGTCCTGCATGTAGAGGTCGAAGCCGGTGGCGTTGCCGAGCTCCTGCACCGCGGGCGGCGCGAACGCGAACGACAGCGAATCGCGGAACGAGGCGAACTTGCGCTGCGCGCGCTGGGTCAGGTCGAACACGCTGGTGTTCTCGCCGCTGCGTTCTTCCCACGGCTTGAGCAGGATGAACGCCAGGCCCGAGTTCTGGCCGCGGCCGGCGAAGTTGAAGCCGTTGACCGTGAACAGCGAGTCCACCACCTTGCCTTCGTCCTTGAGCAGGTACTCGCGCATCTGGTCGAGCACCTTCTGCGTGCGCTCGGCGGTCGCGCCCGGCGGCGTCTGCACCTGGGCATACAGCACGCCCTGGTCTTCTTCCGGCAGGAACGAGGTCGGGATGCGCGTGAACAGGAAGGCCATCGCCGCGACGATCGCCACGTAGAGCAGCAGGAACGGAATGCGCCGGCGCAGGATGCCCTGCACGCTGCGCTCGTAGCTCTGCGTGGTGGAGATGAATTTGCGGTTGAACCAGCCGAAGAAGCCGCGCTTGTGCTCGCCGTGGTCGCCCTTGTCGATCGGCTTGAGCATGGTCGCGCACAGCGCCGGCGTCAGCACCAGCGCCACCAGCACCGACAGCACCATCGACGAGACGATGGTGATCGAGAACTGGCGGTAGATCACGCCGGTCGAGCCGCCGAAGAACGCCATCGGCAGGAACACCGCCGAGAGCACCATCGCGATGCCCACCAGCGCGCCCTGGATCTGCCCCATCGACTTGCGCGCGGCCTCCTTGGGCGACAGCCCTTCCTCGGCCATCACCCGCTCGACGTTCTCCACCACCACGATGGCATCGTCCACCAGCAGGCCGATCGCCAGCACCATGCCGAACATGGTCAGCGTGTTGATCGAGTAGCCGAACGCCGCCAGCACGCCGAACGTGCCCAGCAGCACCACCGGCACGGCGATGGTCGGGATCAGCGTGGCGCGCACGTTCTGCAGGAACAGGTACATCACCAGGAACACCAGCACGATGGCTTCGAGCAGCGTCTTCACCACCTCGTGGATGGAGCCCGAGATCACCGGCGAGGTGTCATACGGGTACACCACCTTCATGCCCTGCGGGAAGAACGGCTGCAGCTGGTCCAGCGTCTGGCGGATCGCCTTGACCGTCTCCAGCGCGTTGGCGCCGCTGGCCAGGCGCACGGCGATGCCGGAAGCCGGCTGGCCGTTGTAGAGCGCGTTGATGTTGTAGTCCTGGCCGCCCAGCTCCACCTGCGCCACGTCCTTCAGGCGCACCTGCGAGCCGTCCGGGTTGACCTTGAGCAGGATGTTGCCGAACTGCTCGCTGGTCTGCAGGCGGGTCTTGCCGATCACGCTGGCGTTGAGCTGCTGGCCCTTGACCGCCGGCAGCCCGCCCAGCTGGCCGGAGGCCACCTGCACGTTCTGCGCCTTGATGGCGTTGCTGACGTCGAGCGGCGCGAGCTGGAAGCTGTTGAGCTTGGCCGGGTCGATCCACACGCGCATCGCGTACTGCGAGCCGAACACCTGGAAGTCGCCCACGCCGTAGGTGCGCGACAGCGGATCCTGGATGTTCGAGACGATGTAGTTCGACAAGTCCTCGCGCGTCACTTTCGGATCGGTCGAGATCAGGCCCACGATGAGCAGGAAGTTGCGCACCGACTTGGTCACGCGGATGCCCTGCTGCTGGACTTCCTGCGGCAGCAGCGGCGTGGCCAGCTGCAGCTTGTTCTGCACCTGCACCTGCGCGATGTCGGGGTTGGTGCCCTGCTCGAAGGTCACGGTGATGGTCATGCTGCCGTCGGAATTGCTTTCCGACGAGATGTAGCGCAGGCGGTCCAGGCCATTGAGCTGCTGCTCGATGACCTGCACGACCGTGTCCTGCACCGTCTCGGCGGAAGCGCCGGGGTAGTTGACCGAAATGGCGATGGTCGGCGGCGCGATCGCCGGGTACTGGCTGATCGGCAGTGCCCGGATCGACAGCACGCCGGCGAGCATGATGACCAGCGCGATCACCCACGCGAAGATCGGGCGATCGATGAAGAATTTAGACATGGAGGATTCCTTATCCCTTGTTCCTTGCTCGGGCGCGTGCTCAGGACTTGGCCGGCGCGGCGGCGGCCGGCGCGTTGCCGGAAGCCTGCGCGGCCGCCGGCACCGCCTTGACCTTGGCGCCCGGGCGCACGAACTGCAGGCCCTCGACGATGACGCGGTCGCCGGCGTTCAGGCCGCTGCTCACCAGCCACTTGTCGCCGACCGCGCGCTCGGTGGTGAGCGTGCGCAGCTCGACCTCGTCCTTGGCGTTGACCACCAGCGCGGTGGCCTGGCCCTTGAGGTCGCGCGTGACGCCGACCTGCGGCGCCAGGATCGCGTTGGCCTTGACGCCTTCGCTCAGGCGCGCGTGCACGAACATGCCCGGCAGCAGCACGTGGTTCGGGTTCGGGAACACCGCGCGCAGCGTCACCGAGCCGGTGCCCTGGTCCACCGACACCTCGGAGAACTCGAGCCGGCCGGTCTCGGGGTAGGTCGTGCCGTCCTCCAGCCGCAGGTTCACCTTGGCCGCGTTGGCGCCGGCGCCGTCGAGCTTGCCGTCGGCCAGCTCGCGGCGCAGGCGCAGCAGCGTGGACGAGGGCTGCGTCACGTCGACGAAGATCGGGTCGATCTGCTGCACCGTGGCCAGCGCGGTGGCCTGCCCGTTGACCGCCAGCGCGCCCTGGGTCACGCTGGAGCGGCCGATGCGCCCGGAGATCGGCGCCAGCACCTTGGTGTAGCGCAGGTTGATCTCGGCGCGCTGCACGGCGGCCTGCGCCTGCAGGAACGACGCCTTGGCCTCGGCCGCGGCCTGCTTGCTGACCGCCTCGTCGGCGACCAGCTTGCCGTAGCGCTCGGCCAGCAGCCGGCTCGATTCCAGCGTGGCCTGCGCGCTCTTGTAGGCGGCGTCGTAGGTGGACGGGTCGATCTGGTACAGCTGCTGACCCTGCTTGACGTCGCTGCCTTCCTTGAACAGCCGGTGCTGGATGATGCCGTCGACCTGCGGCCGCACTTCGGCGACGAGGTAGGCGGTGGTGCGGCCCGGCAGCTCGGAGTTCACCATGACCGACTCCGGCGCCAGCGTGACCACCCCGACCTGCGGCGGCTGCGGTGCCGCGGCCGCCTGTTCTTTCTTGCCGCATCCGGCGAGCGCGGCCAGGGCAATCCCCGGCACGCCCAGAATCAAAGCACGCGTGATGCGCGATCGTTGCATTGCGATTTCCTAGAAGATTGAAAGACTGCGAGACCCGCTCGACCGCCGGACCGTCCATTCTGCGGTCGCGTGGGTCAGCCGATACGGTTGAGTGAGAGCGCCCGCCAGCAGGCGCCTACGCCGGAAGTCCGGCGGCAATTGCGATTGTGGATGCGAAGATAGCTGACAGGTCAGATGATTACAAGAGGATGATAGGGAAATGAAATACCGGGCAACGAACGCTCAGGCAGCCTGCGCCGGAGTTTGGTTCCTGGCGCGGGGCACGAGGCAGCCCGGTGTCGGGCGTTTCGGGACGGTGGCAGTCATGCCGCAGAAGCGAGCAAGGAACGTGCCGCCGGGGCCTCACGATGCGTGGCGTGAGTGCACCTACCGATACGCAGATAGGTGATTCTATCCCGGCTACGCAGGGTTTTCCCGACATTGTCCGGGCGAAATATTTCAAACGATTAATGCGGTGCCCGATGCGGCGCTGTCACCTGCGGCATGTTGTCGCAGTGGCGGCGCGGCAATGATCCATTCTGGTGCGCGAGTCCGCACAAAAAACCGCACAAGAAAGCCGCACGAAAGAGCGCACGCGAAGCCGCGTCCCGCCCGCGCGCGGGCAATGAACGAAAATGGCGCGCGCCGGCAACTTTCAGATCTCAGACAGGACAAGGCAAGCATGAATATGTTCGAAGCGATGGGAATCTTCGTCCAGGTGGTCGACCACGGCAGCTTCGCGCGCGCCGCGCAGGCCAATCAGTTCCATCGCCCTGCCGTGACCAAGGCCATCCAGCAGCTCGAGCGCGAGCTGGGCGTGCAACTGCTCCACCGCACCACGCGCAAGCTGAGCATGACCGAGGAAGGCGAGGAGTTCTACCAGCGCTGCACCCAGCTGCTCGGCGACTTCGCCGACACGCTCGCGCTGTTCTCGCCGACGCGCCCGCCCAAGGGCAAGCTGCGCCTGGACATGCCCACGGCGGTGGCCAAGGCCATCATCGTGCCGGCGCTGCCCGACTTCCGCCGGCGCTATCCCGCCATCGAGCTCGTGCTGCGCTCATCCGACCACCACGTCGACCTGATCGGCGAAGGCGTGGACTGCGCCGTGCGCCTGGGCGAGCTGGCCGATTCCAGCCTGGTGGCGCGCCGTATCGGCACCATCCCGATGGTGACGTGCGGCTCGCCCGGCTACCTGTCCCGGCACGGCACGCCGGCCTCGCTCGACGACCTCGACCGCCACGTCGCGGTCAACTTCCTGGTCCAGCACGGCCGGCGCACGCTCGAATGGCAGTTCGACGCGGGCGACCGCATCGTCACCAGGCAGGTGCCCAGCGACATCGTGGTGGACGACTCCGAAGCGTTCCACGCCTGCGGGCTGGCCGGACTCGGCCTGCTGCAGGGCCTGCGGCCCGCGCTGCAGCCCTACATCGACGCCGGCCAGCTGGTCGAGGTCCTGCCGCACTGCAAGCCGGTGCCCAGGCCGATCTCCGTGGTCATGACGCAGCGCCGCCACCGGCCGCCCAAGGTCGATGCGTTCATCGGCTGGCTGGAGGCGCTGTTCGTCGAGCGCGGGCTGGCCTGAGCGCCGGCCGCGCGCCATTGTTATTGCCACGGCAATAGTCAAGTTCGCCGGCGCGCGTTTATCGGCGCGGGCATTGCGCGTAGATTCCCGCCGCGGGCAGTGCCGGTCCTTGCTGGTCTTCGCGGGTCTTCGCATGCCACGGCCGGGCGACGAGGTCGGCGCCTGCGCCCGCCTGCCAATCGCATTTGCCGCCCACGCGGCACCGAACCGGGAAACAAGATGGACCTGCAGCTCAGCGGCAAGACCGCCGTCGTCACCGGCGCCAGCCAGGGCATCGGCCGCGCCATCGCCAGGACGCTGGCCGCCGAGGGCGCCAGGGTGCTGGCGACCGCGCGCGACGAAGCGCTGCTCGCCAGCCTGGCCGACGAGATCGCCGCCGCCGGCGGCGCCGACCCCGTCCTGCTGGTGCAGGACTTCGTCGCCGACGACGGCCCGCGCCGCATCGCCGACGCCGCGCTGGCGCGGCTCGGCCACGTCGACATCCTCGTCAACAACGCCGGCGGCAGCCGCCCGATGGGCGTGGACGCCCCCGAGGCGCAATGGCTCGAAGGCATGACGCTCAACTTCGACCGCCACCGCCAGCTCACCCAGGCGCTGCTGCCCAATTTCCTCGAACGCAAGTCGGGCGCCATCGTCAGCCTGTCCGGCAACCTCGAGCCGGAAGTGGTCAATGCCGCGATGGTGGCCAAGGCCGGCCTCGTGGTCTGGTCCAAGGGCCTGTCCGAGCAGCTCGGCCAGCATGGCATCACGGTCAACTGCGTGCAGCCCGGCCTGATCGACACCGCGCAGATCCGCCGCCTGTACCCCGGCGACGAGCGCCGCAAGTTCGCCGAGCGCGAGATCGCGCTGCGCGACTTCGGCGAGCCCGAGGACGTGGCCAACGCGGTGGCGTTCCTGGTGTCGCCGCGGGCGCGCTACATCACCGGCACGGTGATGCTGGTCGACGGCGGCATGCGCCGCTACGCGTTCTGACCGCCGTTCCCCGCTTCGCCTCATTTTCAGACAACCGCCAGATTCGCCAAGAGAACGACGCAATGCCAAAGGTCTATCAGTTCAACCGCACCGGCGGTCCCGAGGTGCTGGAGCTGCATGAAGTGGAGGTGGCCGCGCCCGGCGCCGGCGAAGTGCGCATCCGCGTCAAGGCGATCGGCCTGAACCGCGCCGAAGTGATGTACCGCAGCGGGCAATACGTGATCGAGCCGCGCTTTCCGGCCCGCCTGGGCTATGAAGCCGCCGGCGTGGTCGATGCGGTCGGCGCCGGCGTGGCGGGCTTCGCGCCCGGCGACGAGGTCAGCGTGGTGCCCGCCTTCTCGTTCGCCGACTACGGCATGTACGGCGAGCTCGTCAATGCGCCCGCGCATGCGGTGGTGAAGCACCCGCGCGGCCTGTCGTTCGTCGATGCCGCCGCGGCGTGGATGATGTTCGTCACCGCCTACGGCGCGCTGGTCGAACTCGGCAACCTGCGCGCCGGCGAGACCGTGCTGGTGCGCGCGGCCTCCAGCAGCGTGGGCCTGGCCGCGATCCAGATCGCCAGGATGGCGGGCGCGGTGCCGGTGGCGCTGACGCGCGGCAGCGGCAAGCGGCAGGCGCTGCTGGACGCCGGCGCGGCGCACGTCATCGCCACGCAGGAGCAGGATCTCGTTGCCGAGGTGGCGCGCATCACCGGCGGCGCCGGCGCGCGCATGGCGTTCGACCCGGTCGGCGGGCCGGAGGCCGCCAGGCTGTTCAAGGCGCTGTGCGCGGGCGGCATCTTCTTCCAGTACGGCGCGCTCGACACCGGCGACATCCCGGTGCCGGTGATGGACCTGCTCGGCAAGCACCTGACGCTGCGCGGCTACGAGCTGTTCGAGATCACCACCGACCCGGAGCGGCTCGGCAAGGCCCGCGACTTCGTCAACGCCGGGCTCGCCTCCGGCCAGCTGCGCCCGGTGGTGGACAAGACCTTCGCCTTCGAGGACATGGCCGCGGCGCACCGCTACATGGAGTCCAACGCGCAGGTCGGCAAGATCGTCGTCACCTTGTAGTTGCCACCCCGTGGTCGCCGCCCGGCAGCGGGGCGGCCCGCGCGTCAGCGGCCCGGCGCGCCGATGCTGCTCAGGCCGATCGGCGCGCCCGAGCGGTCGGTCACGCGCGCCAGCTCGCGGTAGGCGCGCGCCTGCACGCGCTCGGGCAGCGGCACGAACTTCGCCTCGCGCGCCAGGTCGTCGCCGCGCAGGTAGCCCCAGGTGACGAACTTCAGCGCATCGAGCGTGCGCGCGCCGCTCTGGCTGACCGCCGGCACCACGATGAAGGTGCCCATCGTGATCGGCCACGCGTTGGTGCCCGGCTGGTTCACCAGGCTCGCGGTGAAGTTGCCCTTCTGGTTCCACTCGCTCTGCACCACCGCCTCGCGGAAGTTGTCGACCTGCGCCGGCACGAAGCGCCCGGCCGCGTTGCGCAGCTGCACGGCGTTGAGGCCGGCGTCGAGCACGTAGTTGTAGTCCACGTAGCCGATGGTGCCGGCCGAGCCCTGCACGGCGCCGACCACCTCGCTGCTGCCGCGCGCGGCGGTGAAGGACGACGGCCACGGCAAGGTGGACTGGGTGCCGTAGGTGGCCTTCCAGTCCGCGCTGACCGCGCTCAGGTAGCTGCTGAAATGGTAGGTGGTGCCCGAGCCGTCGGCGCGCACCACCGGGCGGATCGGCAGGCGCGGCAGCGCGACGCCGGGGTTGAGCGCGCGGATCTCCGGCGCGTCCCACGCCGTGAGCTTGCCGAGGAAGATCGCCGCCAGCACTTCGCCGGTCAGCTTGAGCCTGCCCTGCGGCACGCCGGGCAGGTTGACCACCGGCACCGCGCCCGTCACCACCGACGGCACGAACACCAGCCCGGCCTTCTTCGCTTCCGCCTCCGGCATGGGCACGTCCGACGCGCCGAAGTCCACCTGCCCGGCACGCACGCGCTTGAGGCCCTCGCCCGAGCCGACCGCGTCGTACTGGAGCGTGACGCCGGTGGCGGCCTTGTAGCCGTCCGCCCAGACGCGGTAGATGGGCGCGGCGGCGGTGGAGCCCGCGCCGCGGATCTCGGTGGCGGCCAGCGCGGACGCGCCGCAGGTCAGCGCCGCCAGGGCGGTCAGGAAAGCCTTTCGCATGATGGGGATACTTGTCGGAGGACGCTGGGAGACGAGGCGCGATTGTATAGGAGCGGCGTGACGCGCATGCCCGCCGGATGCGGCCCTGTCGCGCGGCGCGCATCGGCCCGCCGCCGTCATCATCCTGACGCACGGCGGCGGTAGCCGGCGCCGCGGGGAAGCAACCCGGAGCGTCACTCTCCGTACTGCCGCAGCCCCTCCAGGTCCAGCACCTCGATCACGCCGTAGTCCACTTTCACCAGCCCCTGCTGCTCCAGCACCTTGAGCGCCTGGTTGGCGCGCTGGCGCGAGATGCCCGCCAGCAGGCCGATCTCCTCCTGCGAGATTTCCAGCGTGGTGCCCAGCCCCGGATACAGGTGCTCGTTGAACAGCGACGACACCGCGCGCGCCACGCGCGAGTCGATGTCGAGCAGGCGCTCGTATTCCACCGCGGCGATGAACTGCCCGAGCCGCTCGTTGAACTGCGTGAGCAGGAAGCGCGTGAACGGCAGGCTGGTATCGAGCAGCCACTGGAAGGTGTCGAGCGGCAGGAAGGCGATGCGCGAGCGGCGCAGCGCCATCACGTCGTACTTGCGGATCTCGCGCTTGAGCACCGCGCCCTCGCCGAACCAGCCGCCGGTGGGCACGCCGGTGAACGTCACCGACTTGCCCGAGGGCGACACCGTGGTGATCTTGACGATGCCTTCGAGCACGCCCAGCCAGTGCTCGGCCACGTCGCCCTTGTGGCAGACGTAGTCGCCCTGGCTGTACTCGCGCACGCACATCGCGCGGCGCACGCGGTCGCGCTGCTCGGGCGTGAGGTCGGCCGCCCACACGCAGCGGTCCACGAAATCGTTAAGCATTAGCTGAAAACCCTTCCCGTAGGGATTAACCCCGAATTGTCACCGGCGTGACAACCGGGGGAAATGGCATGAACTATCTTACGATCACCACGAACCGCGAGTGCGCGCCAGGACAGGCGCGGCGGGCTTGTTGCGACGCGGCAGCCGCAGGGCCGCCGGCGGGCAAAACAGGCCAAGTATAACCAGCGGAAGCAGGCTTGACACCGGCCGCGGAGCCCCGCCGCCGAGGGAAAGGAGACAGCGATGCAGGAACCGTCGGCGACGACCTTCCCGCGCCTGCTGCTGGCGCATGCCCAGCAGCGGCCCGGAAGCCCGGCCTACCGCGAGAAGGACCTCGGTATCTGGCAGACCTACAGCTGGGCGCAGGCCGCGCAGGAGGTGCGCGCGCTCGCCTGCGGGCTGGCCGCGCTCGGTTTTGCGCGCGGCATGAACCTCGCGGTGGTGGGCGACAACCGCCCGCGCCTGTACTGGGCCATGAGCGCCGCGCAGGCGCTCGGCGGCGTGCCCGTGCCGCTGTACCAGGACGCCATCGGCGGCGAGATGGTCTACGTGCTCGACGACGCCGAGATCGACTTCGCCATCGTCGAGGACCAGGAGCAGGTCGACAAGCTGCTCGAAGTCCAGGCGCAGCGCGCCGTGCGCCACATCGTCTACGAAGACCCGCGCGGGCTGCGCGGCTACGACCATCCGGCGCTGATGTCGTATGCGCGCCTGCAGGAGATCGGCCGCGAGTTCGACCGCGCCAACCCCGGTTTCTTCGATGCCGCGGTCGAGGCCGGCTCGCCCGAGGACACCGCCATCATCCTCTACACCTCCGGCACCACCGGCAAGCCCAAGGGCGTGTGCCATTCGCACCGCGGCCTGATCGGCGCGGCGCGCAACGGCTGCGCGTTCGACGGCCTCGTGCCCGGCGACGACGTGCTGTCTTACCTGCCGATGGCGTGGGTCGGCGACAACCTGTTCTCCTACGCGCAGGCGCTGGTGGCCGGCTTCACGGTGAACTGCCCCGAGTCGCGCGACACCGTGATGACCGACCTGCGCGAGATCGGCCCCACGTATTACTTCGCGCCGCCGCGCATCTACGAGAACCTGCTCACGCAGGTGATGATCCGCATGGAAGACGCGGGCTGGGCCAAGCGGCGCCTGTTCCACTGGGCCATGAACGTGGCGCGCCGCTGCGGCACCGACATCCTCGACGGCCGCCCGGTGCCGCTGGCCGAGCGCCTGCGCTACGCCGCCGGCGAAGCGCTGATCTACGGGCCGTTGCGCAACGTGCTCGGCATGAGCCGCATCCGCGTGGGCTACACCGCCGGCGAGGCCATCGGCCCGGACCTGTTCCGCTTCTACCGCTCCATCGGCGTCAACCTCAAGCAGTTCTACGGCCAGACCGAGACCTGCGCCTACGTCTGCCTGCAGCCCGACGGCAAGGTCAAGTTCGACTCGGTCGGCCCGGCCGCGCCCGGCATGGAGATCCGCATCGCCGACAACGGCGAGGTGCTGGTGCGCGGCGTGGGCCTGCTCAAGTCCTACTACAAGCGCGACGACGCCACCCGCGAGGCCATCAACGACGAAGGCTATTTCATGACCGGCGACGCCGGCGTGATCGACGCCGACGGCCACCTCAAGATCATCGACCGCGCCAAGGACGTGGGCAAGCTCGCCGACGGCGCGATGTTCGCGCCCAAGTACATCGAGAACAAGCTCAAGTTCTTCCCCTACATCAAGGAAGCGGTGGCCTTCGGCACCGGGCGCGAGCGCGTCTGCGCGTTCATCAACATCGACTTCGACGCGGTGGGCAACTGGGCCGAGCGGCGCCACCTGCCGTATGCCGGTTATATCGACCTGGCCGCGCAGCCCGAGGTGATCGCCATGATCGGCGAGTGCGTGGCGCAGGTGAACGCGGACCTCGCGGCCGACGCCATGCTGGCCGGCTCGCAGGTGGCGCGCTTCCTGATCCTGCACAAGGAGCTCGATCCCGACGACGACGAGCTCACGCGCACGCGCAAGGTGCGGCGCGGCTTTATCGCGGAGAAATACGCCGCGCTGGTCGATGCGCTGTTCGCCGGCCGCGGCGAGCAGTTCATCGAGACGCGCGTGAAGTTCGAGGACGGACGCGAAGGCAGCGTCTCGGCCACCCTGAAGCTGGTCGATGTGAAGCGCTTCCCGCCGGCCGCCGGCGCGGCGCGCGCGGCATGAGCGGGGACGCAAGGATGACGCAGATGGCATGGCAAGGCGTAGCACGCGGCGGCGATGGCCAGCCCGCATGGAGCGGCGCGTCCGCCGCGGCGATCGCGGCGGAGTCTCCGCGGGAGGATGCGCAGGCCGCGCAGGCGCACGCGCGCCAGGCCGGCGACGTGATCCTGGACCTGCAGAACATCTCGCTCTCGTTCGGCGGGGTGAAGGCGCTCACCGACATCTCGTTCGACGTGCGCGAGCACGAGATCCGCGCCATCATCGGCCCCAACGGCGCGGGCAAGAGTTCCATGCTCAACGTCATCAACGGGGTCTACCACCCGCAGCAGGGCCGCATCGTCTTTCGCGGCGAGGAACGCCGCAAGATGCATCCGACCGAGGCCGCGCGCCAGGGCATCGCGCGCACCTTCCAGAACATCGCGCTGTTCAAGGGCATGACCGTGCTCGACAACATCATGACCGGGCGCAACACCAAATTCCGCAGCGGCCTGCTGGCCAACGCGCTGTGGTGGGGCCCGGCGCGCAACGAGGAAACGCGGCACCGCCGCAAGGTCGAGGAAGTGATCGACTTCCTGGAGATCCAGGCCATCCGCAAGACCCCGGTGGGGCGCCTGCCCTACGGCCTGCAAAAGCGCGTGGAACTCGCGCGCGCGCTGGCGGCCGAGCCGTCCATGCTGCTGCTCGACGAACCGATGGCCGGCATGAACGTGGAAGAAAAGCAGGACATGTGCCGCTTCATCCTCGACGTGAACCACCAGTTCGGCACCACCATCGTGCTGATCGAGCACGACATGGGCGTGGTGATGGACATCTCCGACCGCGTGGTGGTGCTCGACTACGGCAAGAAGATCGGCGACGGCACGCCCGACGTGGTCAAGGCCAACCCGGACGTGATCCGCGCCTACCTCGGCGCCGGGCACTGACGCGCGGGATCCAGGTAACAGGGAACAAGGAACACCATGACGTTCTTCTTCGAGATCCTGATCGGCGGCCTGCTGTCGGGACTGATGTACTCGCTGGTGGCGCTCGGCTTCGTGCTGATCTACAAGGCCTCGGGCGTGTTCAACTTCGCCCAGGGCGCGATGGTCTACTTCGCCGCGCTCGCGGTGGTGGGGCTGATGGACAAGGGCCTGCCGATGTGGGCCGCGGTGATCGGCGCGTTCGGCGTGATGCTGGTGGTGGGCATCAGCACCGAGCGCTTCGTGCTGCGCAAGCTGGTCAACCAGCCGCCCATCACGCTGTTCATGGCCACCATCGGCCTGTCCTTCTTCCTCGAAGGGCTGGGGCCGCTGCTGTTCGGCAACGAAGTGCGGCCGATCAACCTCGGCATCGTCGACGAGCCGATCGAGGCCATCCTCACGCGCTTCAACATCGTGCTGTCCAAGTTCGACCTCGCGGCGGCGGCCATCGCCGGCATCCTGGTCGGCGCGCTGGCGCTGTTCTTCCAGTTCACCAAGGTCGGCCGCGCGCTGCGCGCGGTGGCGGACGACCACCAGGCGGCGCTGTCGCTGGGGATTCCGCTGCAGCACATCTGGGCCATCGTGTGGGGCGTGGCGGGGTTCGTCGCGCTGGTGGCGGGCATGCTGTGGGGCTCGCGCAATGGCGTGCAGTTCGCGCTGACGCTGACGGCGCTCAAGGCGCTGCCGGTGCTGATCCTGGGCGGCTTCACCTCGGTGCCGGGCGCCATTGTCGGCGGGCTCGTCATCGGCGCGTCGGAGAAGCTGGCCGAGATCTACATTCCGCCGGTGTTCCAGTCCGCGTTCGGCGGCAACTTCGGCGGCATCGAAGGGTGGTTCCCCTACGTGTTCGCGTTGCTCTTCCTGCTGGTGCGGCCCGAGGGGCTGTTCGGCGAGAAACACATCGACCGCGTCTGAGCGGCACGGCCCCAACAGGAGACAACCCCATGTTCTATCGTGAAGCCGGCCAGTTCAAGACCACCTACGAGGCCGACAGCCAGGTATTCCCGATCCGCCAGGACCGCATCGGCTTCGCCGTGCTGATGGCGGTGGCCTTCGTGGCGATTCCGTTCACCGCGTCGGAATACTGGTTCTCCGCCATCCTGATCCCGTTCCTGATCTTCGCGCTGGCCGCGCTCGGCCTCAACATCCTGACCGGCTACGCCGGCCAGCTCTCGCTCGGCACCGCCGCGTTCATGGCGGTGGGCGCCTACGCCGCGTACAACTTCCAGCTGCGCATCGAAGGGCTGCCGGTGCTGCTCACCTTCATCCTGGCGGGGCTGTCCGCCGCGCTGGTCGGCGTGGCGTTCGGCCTGCCGTCGCTGCGCATCAAGGGCTTCTACCTCGCCGTGGCCACGCTGGCCGCGCAGTTCTTCGTGGTGTGGGCGCTGACCAAGTTTCCCTGGTTCTCCAACAACAGCTCCTCCGGCGTGATCACCGCGCAGAAGCTCGCGCTGTTCGGCATCGCCATCGACACGCCCGTGAAGAAATACCTGTTCGTGCTGGCGCTGGTGACGGTGCTGGCGGTGGTGGCCAAGAACCTGGTGCGCTCGTCCACGGGCCGCGCGTGGATGTCGGTGCGCGACATGGACGTGGCCGCCGAGGTGATCGGCATCCCGCTCATGCGCACCAAGCTGCTGGCGTTCGCCGTCAGCTCGTTCTACTGCGGCGTGGCCGGCGCGCTCTATGCGTTCTGCTACCTCGGCTCGGTGGAGCCGGACGGCTTCTCGCTGGACCTGTCGTTCCGCGTGCTGTTCATGATCATCATCGGCGGCGTGGGCAGCATCCTCGGCGCCTTCCTCGGCGCGGCCTTCATCCTGCTGCTGCCGATCTTCCTGGACAACGTGCTGCCGCCGCTGGCCGCGCTGCTGCACCTGCCGTTCACCAACGCGGCGGTGTCGCACATCCAGCTGATGGTGTTCGGCGCGCTCATCATCTTCTTCCTGGTGGTGGAGCCGCACGGGCTCGCGCGGCTGTGGCAGATCGCCAAGGAAAAGCTGCGGCTGTGGCCGTTCCCGCATTGAGACATTGACGAGATTTCGAGGTCGGACCAAGCAAAACGGGTATTCCATAACAAACACACACCTGCCAAGGTGAAGGAGACTGTCATGACCATCCTGATTCGCAACCTGCGGCGCATCGCCGTGGCCGCGGGCGCGTGCGCCGCGCTGCTGGCGCCGCCGGCCGCGCAGGCCCAGAGCGGCGAGCAGTTCGTGGCGCTGCCCAGCTACCGCGTGGGGCCGTACGGCGCCAACGGGCAGTCCTTCTACGGCGGCTTCATCGACTACCTCAACTACGTCAACCTCAAGGACGGCGGCGTCAACGGCGTCAAGCTCTCTTGGGAAGAATGCGAGACCGAGTACAACAACGCCAAGGGCGTGGAATGCTATGAGCGCCTGAAGTCCAAGAGCGCGGCCAGCAAGGGCACCGCGTACCACACCATGTCCACCGGCATTTCCTACGCGCTGGTGGACAAGACCTCGGCCGACAGGGTGCCGCTGGTGATGATGGGCTACGGCCGCACCGACGCGGTGGACGGCTCGGTGTTCCCCTACGCCTTCCCGCTCGTGACCACCTACCAGATGCAGGTCTCGGCCATCGTCAAGTTCCTGGCCGGCAAGAACGGCGGCTCGCTCGCCGGCAAGAAGATCGTCTACCTGTACCACGACTCCGCCTACGGCAAGGAACCCATCGTCGCGCTGGAAGCCGAGGCCAAGCTCGGCAAGTTCAACCTGGTCGAGATCCCGGTGGCGCACCCCGGCAACGAGCAGGGCGCGCAGTGGCTCAAGATCCGCCAGGAAAACCCCGACTACGTGATCTTCTGGGGCTGGGGCGTGATGAACCAGACCGCGCTCAAGGCCGCGCAGAAGGTCGGCTACGCGCGCGACAAGATGATCGGCTCGTGGTGGGCCGGCTCCGAGGAAGACACCGTGCCCGCCGGCGACGCCGCCAAGGGCTACATGAGCGCGACCTGGAACGTGGCCGGCAAGACCGTGCCCGTCATCGCCGACATCGACAAGGTGGTCTACGGCGCCGGCAAGGGCAACATGCAGGACCGCAACAAGGTCGGCTCCGTGCTCTACAACCGCGGCGTGTCCGCCGCCGTGGTCACGGTGGAAGCCATCCGCGTGGCGCAGGCCAAATACGGCAAGGGCAAGGTCATGAGCGGCGACGACATGCGCTGGGCCTTCGAGAACCTCAACCTCACCAGCGCGCGCCTGCAGCAGCTCGGCGCCACCGGCCTGCTGCCCGAGATCAAGACCAGCTGCGACAACCACGAAGGCTCCGGCAAGGTGAAGATCCAGCAATGGGACGGCACCAGGTGGACCGTGGTGTCCGACTGGATCGAAGGCAACAAGAACCTGATCCACCCGCTGTTCAAGGCCACCGCCGCGCAGTTCGCCAAGGAGAAGGGAATCACGCCGGGGTGCATGAAGTCGTGATGGCCTGATGCTGTGGGTTTGCTCCCCTCTCCCATGAAGTGGGAGAGGGGAGCAGGAAAACGCCAGGCGTAGCCAGAAAGAACCACCAACCGAGCCGTACCATGACCCTCTTGTCCGTCAACAACATCGAAGTCATCTACGACCACGTCATCCTGGTGCTCAAGGGCGTCTCGCTCGACGTGCCGGAAGGCCGGATCGTGGCGCTGCTGGGCGCCAACGGCGCGGGCAAGACCACCACGCTCAAGGCCATCTCCAACCTGCTGCATGCCGAGCGCGGCGACGTCACCAAGGGCTCCATCGAATACCGCGGCGACCGCGTGGACCGCCTCACGCCCAACGCGCTGGTCAGGCGCGGCGTGATCCAGGTGATGGAAGGGCGCCACTGCTTCGCCCACCTCACGCTGGAAGAAAACCTGCTCACCGGCGCCTACACGCGCGGCCTCTCGCGCGCCGAGACGCGCGACGCGCTGGAGCGCATCTATGCCTATTTCCCGCGCCTGAAGACGCGCCGCAAGTCGCAGGCCGGCTACACCTCCGGCGGCGAGCAGCAGATGTGCGCGATCGGCCGGGCCATGATGGCCAAGCCCAGCATGATCCTGCTCGACGAGCCCTCGATGGGCCTCGCGCCGCAGATCGTGGAAGAGATCTTCGAGATCGTGCGCGACCTCAACCAGCGCGAGAAGGTCAGCTTCCTGCTGGCCGAGCAGAACACGATGGTGGCGCTGCGCTACGCCGACTACGGCTACATCCTCGAGAACGGCCGCGTGGTGATGGACGGTGCCGCGGAGGCATTGCGCTCCAACGAGGACGTGAAGGAGTTCTACCTCGGCGTGGCGGCCAACGACGGCGAGGGCGGCGGGCGCAGCTCGTTCCGCGACGTCAAGAGTTATCGCCGCCGGAAGCGCTGGCTCGCCTGATTTCCGCATCGCCCCTATTCACGCGACTCATACGCAAACCATGTCCGAACACTTCGATTCGCTGGAAACGCGCGCGCCCGCCGCGCGCGCGCAGGCCCTGCTGGCGGACCTGCGCCGGCAGGTGGCCCACGCCAAGGCGCACGCGCCGTACTTCGCGCAACTGCTGCGCGAGGTGGACCCGGACGCGCTCGATTCGCGCGCGGCGCTGGCCGCGCTGCCGGTGACGCGCAAGTCCGAGCTCACGCAGCGCCAGCGTGCCGCGCCGCCGCTCGGCGGGCTCAACGCCACGCCGCTGGGCGGGCTGCGCCACATCTTCCAGTCGCCCGGCCCCATTCACGAGCCGGACGGCCACGGCGCGGACTGGTGGCGCATCGCGCGCGCCATGTTCGCCGCCGGCTTTCGCGCCGGGGATCTGGTCTACAACACCTTCTCCTATCACTTCACGCCGGCCGGCATGATGATGGAAAGCGGCGCCCACAAGCTGGGCTGCTGCGTGTTCCCGGCCGGCGTGGGCCAGACCGAATCGCAGGTGCAGGCGCTGGCCAGCCTGCAGCCGGCCGCCTACGCCGGCACACCCTCGTTCCTGCGCATCCTGCTGGAGAAGGGCGACGAGATGGGCCTGCCGTGCACCAGCCTGCGCAAGGCGCTGGTCTCCGGCGAGGCGCTGCCGCCCTCGCTGCGCGCGTGGTTCGGCGAGCGCGGCATCCGCGTGCAGCAGATGTACGGCAGCGCCGACGTCGGCCTGGTCGCCTACGAGAGCGAAGGCGCGGACGGCTGGGTGGTGGACGAAGGCGTGCTGGTGGAGATCGTCGAGCCCGGCGGCACGCAGCCGATGCCCGACGGCGAGGTCGGCGAGGTGGTGGTGACGGTGCTCGGCAACGGCGACTATCCGCTGATCCGCTTCGGCACCGGCGACCTCTCCGCCTTCGTGGCCGGCTCCGCCGAGCAAGCCAGCCCGTGCGGGCGCACCAACCTGCGGCTCAAGGGATGGCTCGGCCGCGCCGACCAGACCACCAAGGTCAAAGGGATGTTCGTGCATCCCGGGCAGGTTGGGGAGGTCATGCGGCGGCATCCCGAAGTGCGGGCCGCTCGCCTCATCGTCACGGGCCGCGTGGGAGCCGATGTGATGACCCTGCATTGCGAGGCTGTGGGGAATGACGAGAACCTGTCCCGCGCGATCGGGGAATCGGTGCGGGAGGTGTTGCGGTTGCGTGGGGAGGTACGGTTTGTGGCGGTGGGGGCGTTGCCGCAGGATGGGAGGGTTATTGAGGATGCTAGGAGTTATGAGTGAGGGGGGAGTGGTTTATTTGTGATGCTTGGCTTCAAAGTCAACGGCTTAACGTTGGCTGCTGAACGTCAAAGTCAACTTCTGAACGTCAACGGCTGAACGTCAAAATCAACGTCAACTTCAAAGTCAAAGTCAAAGGCTTTCGCTCCCCCGGAGCGACCTACTTTCTTTTCCCCGAAAAGAAAGTAGGCAAAGAAAGCGGGCTGCCTGGCCGGCAGGGGCAGAGCCGAACAGTGTTGCTGGTTGTTGGTGGTTTCGTGGTGGGGGTGGTGGTTCTGCTGGGGTTCTGCCGGTACCGGTTTTGGCGGCCACTGTCTCTCGGGTGGTGTTCGATTCGTGGTGGCGCTGCATGATGGCGGAGGTCCAGGCCCTTCGGGCTGCTGCCGCGACCGGGGCGGAGGGGATCGTCGTAGGGGCGGTGCTGGTTTCGTGGTGGGCGTGGTGGCCCCCATTCGATCTCAGTGCCAAACGGTTTTGACTTGAGAGGCAATCCGGTTCAAAGCAACCCAGTACACCCGCGTGGGGTCCACCACGCCCACCACGAAACCAGTGCCGGTGCTATGCCGTGACCGCCAGCACCGGTAACGGCAGATGGCCGAACAGGCAGTGCGCCCGCCATCATAAGTCTGACCCCGCAACCCATACCGCCAGCCAGATCGTGGCCAGCCGAACCGGTAACGGCAGGATGCCAGCAGAACCACTACCCCCACCACGAAACCACCAACAAGAGAAACCCCAACGTTTCTGCCCCTGCCGGCCAGGCAGCCCGCTTTCTTTGCCTACTTTCTTTTCGGGGAAAAGAAAGTAGGTCGCTCCGGGGGAGCGAAAGCCTTTGACTTTGAAGTTGAATTTGACTTTGAAGTTGAATTTGAATTTGACATTAGGCCGTTGAATTTAAGTTTTTTCCTAGGGAAAGATCAAATCTCCAGGATATCAAGAACAGACCCCGTCCTCTTAACTGTAGCCAAAACAATATGAGAATTAATAGCCATAACCCCCGGCGCCTTATGCAATCGATCGACAACAAACTCAGAATAATGCTCTAAACTCCGTGCCCGCACAGTCAACACATAGTTGGACGGCCCCGACACGATCCGTGCGGTCACTACCTCCGGCCAGTCGTTCAAGGCCTGCACGAAATTCTCGTGCCAGCGCTCCACGTCGGTGCGCATCGACACCTGCACCAGTGCCTCGAACTCCATGCCCAGCGCCTTGGCGTCGAGCACGCAGCGGTAGCCGGCGATCACGCCGGCTTCTTCCAGTAGCTTCACCCGCCGGAAGCATGCCGAGGCGGACAGGTTCACCGCCTCGGCCAGTTCCTGGTTGGTGGTTTTTCCGTCGCGGGTCAGGTGGCGCAGGATGCGGACATCGATCAGGTCAAGTTTCATTCTGAATATTTAACCGCGAAATCGTTATTTGGCGAAATAAATGCAGCGCAAAACGATTTGATGCGATAAAAAGTCGAAGAAAATTCAATTATCTGTTTGTTAATATACCTCTCCCTGAGCGTAAAAGCACTGGCTGGCATGCAGTGCCGCGCATCAGGCTGGCCCGTTCGCTGCGAGGTGCGCGGAGCCGGAAAAACAAAAAAGAGAGGAGACGCATTAATGAGAAAATTCCGACCCGCGCTATTGGCGGGCATGCTCGCCGCGGGCGGTGCCTGCGCACAGGGCTCGGCCACGCTCTACGGCATCGTCGACCAGAGCCTGCGCTTCACCACCCACGCCAACGCCGCCAACGACCACGACATCGCGCTGGCCAACGGCGCCGTGACCAACAGCCGCTTTGGCCTGCGCGGCGAGGAAACGCTGGGCGCCGGCCTCAAGGCCATCTTCCGCCTGGAAAACGGCTTCGACCCGCAGACCGGCCACACCAACCAGAACGGCCGGCTGTTCGGCCGCTACGCGTACGTCGGCCTGTCCGGCCGCCTCGGCACGCTGCGGCTCGGCCGCCAGTCCACCGAAGGCTTCAACCTGTTCGGCGACTTCGACCCGCTCACCATCGCCAACTACACCGCCAACTACTGGCCGTACTTCATCACCGCTGGCCGCATCGACAACGCCGCCAGCTATGACGGCACCTTCGGCGGCCTCAACGTGGGCGCCAGCTACGGCTTCGGCGAGCAGCCCGGCAGCGTGGGCCGCAACGCGTACTGGGGCGCGCGCGCCGCCTACACCGCCGGTGCCGTCAGCGTGGGCGGCGTGTACCAGGAGACGCGCGACGCCGCCAGCAACACGCAGCGCATGTGGGGCGCGGCCGCGCGCTACGCGGCGGGCGCCGGCAGGTATTTCCTCGGCTACCTCGGCGGCCGGGACGCCACCGGCTCGCTCGACGCCGCGCTCAACGACGCCGCCCGCACCGTCGCCCACGGCACCTTCACGGCCAACCCGCGCCGGGACGACACCGTCTATGCCGGCCTCGCTTATCAGATGGCGCCGGCGCTTACGCTGACCGCCGTCTTCTACTACGACCGCATCCGCAACGCCAACGGCATCGCCGGCAACGGCGGCAGGCGCTACACGGGCGTGGCGCTGGCCGAGTACGCGCTGTCGCGGCGCACGCAGCTGTACGGCACGGTGGACCACAACGTCGTCAGCGGCGGCGCCGCCACGGAACTGCCGGGGCGCGGCAACCAGACCGGCGTCGCGCTCGGCATCCGCCACGTGTTCTGAGCCGCGGCGCCCTGCATCATCCAGCCCCCCGGTCCCGAGCAGGGGACCACGCGGAGCACCCAGCACCCGAAGGAGACAAGCCATGACAAATCCCCCGCAGCAGTTCCAGCAGATCGTCGAGCGCGAGAAAGGGCTGCGGCGCAGCCTCAGCGCCAGCCAGATGACCATGATCGCCATCGGCGGCGCGGTCGGCACCGGGCTGTTCCTCGGCAGCGGCTTCGCCATCGGTTTTGCCGGCCCGAGCGTGCTGGTGAGCTACGCCATCGGCGCGTTCATTGCGCTGCTGCTGATGGGCTGCCTGGCCGAGATGACGGTCGCGCACCCCACCTCCGGCTCGTTCGGCGCCTATGCCGAGCACTACATCGGCCCGCTGGCCGGCTTCCTGGTGCGCTATGCCTACTGGGCCTGCATCGTGCTGGCGGTCGGCGCCGAGGTCACGGCCACCGCGCTCTACATGAAGTACTGGCTGCCGGCGGTGCCGGGCTGGTTCTGGATCGTGTCGTTCTCGGGCGCGCTGGTGCTGGTCAACGCGCTGAGCGTCAACATCTTCGGCGCGGTCGAGTACTGGTTCTCGGTCATCAAGATCACCGCCATCGTCGGCTTCATCCTGCTCGGCGCCTACGTGGTCTTCGGCGCGCCCACGCTGGTCGGCGACGGCGCGCGGCAGGCCGGCTTTCACCACTACACTGCGCACGGCGGCTTCTTTCCCAACGGCATCGGCGGCACGTGGGTGGCGGTGATCGTCTCCATCTTCAGCTACCTGAGCATCGAGATGATCGCCGTGGCCGCCGGCGAGGCGCAGGACCCGGAGCGCGCCGTCATGCGCGCGTTCCGCTCCACCATGCTGCGGCTGGTGCTGTTCTACCTGCTCACGCTCGCGCTGATGCTGGCCATCGTGCCGTGGACGGCCGCCGGCCACGACCAGAGCCCCTTCGTCAAGGTCATGGAAGCCATCCGCATCCCCGGCGCGGCCGGCGTCATCAACTTCGTGGTGCTGATCGCCGCGCTGTCGGCCATGAACAGCCAGCTCTACATCACCACGCGCATGATGTTCAGCCTCTCGCGCGCCGGCTACGCGCCGCGGCCGCTCGGCCAGCTCAGCGCGCGCGGCGTGCCGCTGCCGGCGCTGCTGCTGTCCACCGGCGGCATCGCCATCGCCACGCTGGTGAGCATCTTCTATCCCGATGCCTCGTTCACCATCATGATGGCCGTGTCGATGTTCGGCGCGCTGTTCACGTGGATGATGATCTTCGTCACCCACTACTTCTTCCGCCGCGCGTGGCATGCCCGGGGCGGCGCGCCGCTGCGCTTTCGCATGTGGGGCTTTCCGGTGCTCACGCTGCTCGGCGCGGGGCTGATGCTAGCCGTGATGCTCACCACGGCGTTCACGCAGGCATTCCGCATGACGCTGGTGTTCGGCGTGCCGTTCCTGGCGGTGCTGACGGTGGCTTACTTCGGCTGGTACAGGGCGCGCGCGCTGGCGGTGGCCGCGCGGGCAAACGAAGCGGCCTGAGCCGGCCGCTCAGGCCTCGCCGTCCGTGGCGGACGGCGGATAGCCGCCGCGCGGGCGCGTCGGCAGCCACAGCAGCCACGCGGTCACGGCCGCCGCGCAGGCCAGCAAGGCAACCGAGATGAACGGGCGCTCGCGCAGCAGCCACGCCGTGGCGCCCATCGACGGCCACATGGTGCCGATGGCCAGCCACTTGGCGCGCAGCGGCACGCTGTGGTGCTGCTGCCAGTCATGCACCAGCGGCCCCAGCCGCGGATGCGCCAGCAGCCGCGCATGAAAGCGCTCCGAGCCGCGCGCGAAGCACGCCGCGGCCAGCAGCACGAACGGCGTGGTCGGCAGCACCGGCAGGAAGATGCCGACGATGCCCAGCAGCAGGCTGAGCGCGCCGAGCGCGACGAACAGCGCGCGCAGCACCCGCTCGCGGTGGCTACGCACGGCGGCGCCGGTGCCGGCATTGGCGCCGGCGTCAGTGTCTGCGTCGGCGTTGGTGCCGGTGCCGGCGGGCGGCCGCTTCGCGCTCAGACCGCCAGCCCCAGGCGCGCGCGCGCCGCGTCGTACTCGGCCTTCATGCGCGCCACGATCTCGCCGGCGGCCGGGACATCGTGGATCTGGCCCACGCCCTGGCCCGCGCCCCACACGTCCTTCCACGCCTTCGCCTTGGACGCGCCGCTGGAGAAATCCATCTTGCTCTTGTCCGCTTCCGGCAGGTTCTCCGGGTCCAGCCCGGACGCCACGATGCTCTCGCGGATGTAGTTGCCGTGCACGCCGGTGAACAGATTGGTGTAGATGATGTCCGCCGCGGCCGACGTGGTGATCGACTGCTTGTACTGCTCGCTCGCGTGCGCCTCCTGTGAAGCGATGAAGCGCGTGCCCACGTAGGCGAAGTCCGCGCCCATCGCCTGCGCGGCCAGCACCGCCTCGCCGGTGGCGATCGACCCCGACAGCGCGATCACGCCGTCGAAGATCTTGCGCACCTCGCCCACCAGCGCGAACGGCGACAGCGTGCCCGCGTGCCCGCCCGCGCCGGCCGCCACCAGGATCAGGCCATCCACGCCGGCCTCGATGGCCTTCTGCGCATGGCGGATGCTGATCACGTCGTGCAGCACGATGCCGCCGTAGCCGTGCACCGCGTCGATCATCTCCCTGGGCGGCGCGCGCAGCGAAGTGATGAAGATCGGCACCTTGTGGTCCACGCACACCTTGATGTCATGCTCCAGCCGCACGTTGGACGCATGCACGATCTGGTTCACCGCCACCGGCCCCACCGGCGCGCCCGGGTTGGCCGCGCGGAAGCTGGCCAGCTCCTCCTCGATCTGCGTCAGCCAGTCGCCCAGCACCTCCGCCGGGCGCGCGTTCAGCGCGGGGAAGGAACCGACGATGCCCGCCTTGCACTGCGCCAGCACCAGCTCCGGATAACTGACGATGAACATCGGCGAGGCAATGACGGGCAGGGTGAGGTTCTGCAGGACCTTCGGCAATTGTCTGGCGGCGGGCATGGTGTCTCCTGAACCACGGCGGGCGCCGCGACCGGCGCCCGGGATGTGAACGATCGTTCGATTATAGGGAGTTTCCGCGCGGCGGCGTTGGGGGCTGGCTAGACGCGCCAGCCTACGGCCGGCTGGCCGGCGCGGGCGCGGGCGCGTGTAAGAAACGGATACAAGCCCGGAGCCCGCCCCGGTACACGGCGCATACGCCTCATCCGTTAAACCCATACGAGATGGCGCGCGGCGACTGGTGCATATGCAGCTTGGTTCCGCGCACATTGTTTCTTTTGCAGAACAGTGTATTGACTGAATCAGGGTTTCCCCTAGGTCAATCCCAGGCGTACATTTCGTGAACCGCCAGGCTTCCGCCCCACCGCCACAAGGCGACGGCCACGGAACCAGGCAGCAGCGCCGGCCCGGCCGGCGCGCGTCCCCAGCCAGTAGTCAGCAGCAAAGGAGTGCATTCATGAGTTCCATCCTCGAAGCCCTGTTCTCCAAGCACATCGGCGACCCCGATCGCGTGGTCACGGCGCTCAACCACCAGGAAATCGTCGTCGCCCTGTCAGCGCTGGTCGCCGAGAAGAACGTCGCCATCCTGCACATGCTCTACCCGCGCACCGACGCCCGCACCCACCGCAGCCTGGACGCCCTGGTCGGCGCGCTGCACAACCACGGGCTGCACCAGACGGCCGAGCTGATCGCGCAGGAAGCGCACTACCTCGTGTTCAAGGAACCCGACAAGGCGTGGAAGACCCTGCAGGAAATCCGCCACGACTCGCTGGCCATCGGCGTGCATCTTTACTACAAGGGTGCCACTGGCGACGCGGCGGAACGTGAGCTGGATAAGGATGCGCATCGGAAGGCTTGAGGTAGCGAGCGGTGGCGTTGGAAGCGGACATTGCAACGGCATCGCGCCGCGCTGCGTGGCAGTTTCCAGATGGCTGACCGGCTTCGCATTACTGCCGGTTTGCTCCCCTCTCCCATGAAATGGGAGAGGGGCCGGGGGAGAGGGCAAAGCGACTGCGAATGACGAACGCGGTCACTTTGTGGAGCGCCTGATTTCCTTCCCCCGACGTTGCTCCGCACTCGGGAGAGCTGCGGTCGCACAGCAACGAGCCGACTTCATCAACTGTCGTTCAGAGGCGCAAGAAAATCTGCGGTCGGTAACAGAAGTTATCAAATCGCACGCCAACTCGGAGCTAGACTCCAGTCGTTGCCGCTTTCTGCGGCGACCGGGAATAGCAGCCTGAATACGAAGGACGAACCGCCGGCATCCGGCGGACACCTTATTTCAGCCTGCGAGAACGCCCAATGCACCAGCACACCCGAGACGGCATCACCGCCGACCACAACGGCGCAGACATGTCCTTGACTGCGCGCTTCCCACATGAAAATCCCCTGAGCCTTGCGGTATTGAAGGCTGCGCAGCTGCATGCGTTGTTGTCGATGGCCAGCGATTTCGTGGTGGCCGATGGTTCGGCCAACGGCTTGCAGCCGATGGAGCGGGAGAGTGTTTTTTCGCTGGCTGCGGAGCTGGCGGGGGAGGTGTTGGCGTTGAGTGAGATGGTGGGGGTGGCGGGGCGGTCGGTGGTTGATGGGTGAGACAAGTGGCTCTTGGACCTAGCCTACCTAGAACACTGACTGTTGTTTACAGGGAATGGCTCACAGGTGTTTGAACTTGTTGGCCATTTTTCATTAGGGGTGGCTAAGAGAGAGGCTGGTAAGCGGACATTGGGTGAGGCTGTCAGAAGGCTGCCGTCGACCCAGGGCAGCCCTCTGGGCGCTCCCGACAAATGACCGGTTCCAGGCTTGTAACTGCCGCTCACAGGGATCGACTGCATACGGAAGTTGTGGCAATCAACCGACTGAATGCAGAGCATTAGGGTTTAGAGGGGCTAAAACGCGCATGGTCGGCGATATTGAGTTACGCTACGTCATTTTGCGTGAAATCGCCCAATTCATAGCAGTTTCTGTGAATAACACCGATGTGATAGGCGGAAAGATGAGTACGTCACCAAATGGTATACGGCAAGTTTTGACCCGCGCAGGTCAAACATCCGACCCTTGGGGGCGGTACTACACAACGCCCATTGTCAGTCACTCTCTAATCGACCAAATCGAAGCGACTGAGCCGAATCTGGTTCTTGAACTGGGATCTGGTTCTGGCTCTTTGTGCACCGCTGCCGCGAATCGCTGGCACGACGCGAAGCTGGTGACGGTTGACGTCGACCGCCGCGCTTCGACGGGGTTAAATGTCACAGCTGCGGGCCCCGACCGTCGACATAACCATTTCGTCCACGACGTGCTCGATTCGGCACTGTCGGACAAGATCGGTTTGACTCTTAGCTCAGTGGACGTCGCAGTCTGCAACCCGCCATACATCCGGCCCAAGTGGCGAGCCGACTTCGGCAAGATCCTGGAAGACGCGGGCCTTTCCGGCGCTCTCTCCTCACTGCGGGACGCTGGCGCCGACCTGCTTTTCTTGGCACAGAACCTGCGGCTGTTACGCCGCGGTGGCAAGCTAGGGTTGATTTTGCCGGATGGGCTTGTAACTGCCGAGCGTTTCCGTGGCGTGCGCCAAGCGCTCATGCGCCAACACAAGGTCGAACAGGTCGTTCAGCTTCCGCGCGGCGTTTTCAAGAGTACTGAAGCCCAGACCTACCTCGCCGTGCTATCGAAGATGGCCGGCGAGACGGAACAAGTGAAGCTGCGGCAAATGGGGCATGACGGGCGTTTGAGTATGGTTCTCGCGGTTCCTCATGATCTCGCAGCCAAACGCCTTGACTACACGTTCCACGCGCAACAAGCCTTTCAAGCGCACCGCGGGACTCGTCAACCGATCGCTGTGGGCACGGCAGTTACGCATATAGTGCGTGGGACGATTTGCTCGTCAGCGATCGCGGTTTTCCCAACACCGGTGTTTCACCTCGGCGACTTTGCTGAGTCTGCTGGGGAGCAGGATGTCCGCATCGTCCCTAAACGCTTCGCCCTGGGAAAACGATCCGCCAGGATTGCATCGCAGAACGCCCGCTTGGCGCTACCCGGCGACATTCTCGTGGCTCGCGTAGGCCGGAGGCTTGAAAGCCTGCTTGCGCTGGTAGTTCACGGCCCATGTGTCATTAGCGACTGCGTTTTTGCTCTGCGTGCGACCGATGAGCACCGAGAGCGCCTCTACCGTTTCTTCGAGAGCGAGGCTGGCCGGCTTGCCCTCGCAACATCGGCTCATGGCGTTGCAGCCAGGTTCTTGTCAAAGACGAACCTCTCTGAAATTCATTTTTGAACGGCTGGATGATGTCGCAGATACCCCAACTCGGTGGCTTCGATCAACTAGGTGTGGAACGGGCAGTCCACGGTCTAAGCCGATCGAACGTCCGCACCCCATTGTCCGTAGAGCGCATAAAGGCGTGGGTCAAGCAGTTCAAGTCGGACGAGGAAAAGACACTTGCGTGGCTGATCCTGCGCAACCTTATTTTCCGGACCACCGAGCAACTGCAGTCGTCAATGCGCCAAGCCTTAAAGCAGGCCGCCCTGCACTTCCTCTGCAATACTGGGCAGCGGGAAACGATCGCTTGGACCGACGCCTTGAAGGGCGCCGCCGGTCTCGATTTCAGCTGCGGCCCACCCACTCTCGTGTCCCATTACGGAATGACGCCTGTCGGCAAGAGCGGCGACATCATCACCAGAGCCATTAATCAACGGTACGGCATCAAAAAGTCCTTTCCTTCCGATTTCACAGTACTACAGGAGGACGAGCGTTTCATTGTCGTGGACGATGGAACCTACACCGGTGCGCAGCTCGCTAACTTTCTTCAGAGTTGGGAGCAAGACTATTCCACCGGGCGAGTGGCTATTGCTGTCGGCATGGCCCACCAGACGGCTTGCGAGTACCTACGCGGCAGCTTTCCTAATGTTCCACTGTTCTACGGTGAATTGATGACACCGGAAACCTGCTTCGCCTCGCTGACCCAGAAGTGGGTGGACACTCAGCAGTGGATGTACGACAAGTCGCCAATTGAGGTCTACGCTGAAGTTCACAAACGCGCCCAGCCATTTAGGGATGGAGACGGAGGAAATGGCTACGGGAACATCGGAGCGTTGGTTGCCTTCAGCCACGGCGTTCCGGATGACTCAATTCAGTTGCTCTGGGGCGTATCGGAGACTTGGAAACCTTTGGTCGAACGATAGACTTGATCATGCATATTGACGCTTCCATGCTAGCGCGCACCCGCGCGGAGGAACATAGTGCCGACGTCTGGGGCGAATTCTTCATCCCGCCGTATTTCGACCGGTTGGCTCTCACATCGGCCACGCGCTCGGTCTACATCACCGGCAAGCGCGGCTGCGGGAAGACCATGTTGCTGAAGTACTTTGATTACCACACCGCCTTTTCCAAACGGCGGAAGGAAATTCCGAATGATGCAATCGGTCATGTGGGAATCTATTGGCGCGTCGATACCCAGTTCTGCAGCTCGCTGAAGCACCGCGGAATCGGGGACGACGAATGGAGCGTGGTGTTCGAGAGCTACTTTAGCCTGGTGATTGCCACCGAGCTCCTGCGTGCAATTGAGACCATTGCTGAGAGCGCCTTCTCCGGCTTCGACCAGGAGGACTTGGCCGCGCTAAGTCTGCCTAGCGCCGCGGACTACCTCGCCGAAGCACCCACTAGCGTTCGCGACCTGACCAAGTACCTCGAATCGCTGCGACGTAGATTTACGACTTGGGTGTCCAATGTCAAGGCCATGGACTGCCCTGTTCTGCCTCCCGGCCGAGAGTTCATCTTGTCCCTAATTGCTGACTTGCAGACCCACGACGCGCTATCCGCGCTCGCAGTCTTTATATACGTCGACGAGATCGAGAACCTAGTGCCTTATCAGCGCCACGTGCTGAATGCCTTTCTGAAGCACAGCCAGCGCCCGATGATTGTCAGCTTCACGTCGAAGGAACATCCATCCAACAACGAAACGTCCGGCTCGGAATCCATCAATGCAACCCACGACTACCGTCTGGTAGACCTAGACTACTTGCTGGCCCTCAGCGAGGCCGCGATGATTTTCTTTGCCGAGGTATTTCTCGGCAATTTGGACATCGCCGCGGGGCAACCAGAGAGTGAGCGGCTGGATATTGTGAGGTCGCACGACCGGCTGGCTGAGCGCCAGACGCCCGCATATCAGAAGGCAGTGCTGGCGGACATGCGAGCGCGATTCCCCAACATGGCGGACAAGCAGATCGCAATTCACGCTCTGGAGCAGACGCCGCTACGCAAGGGTATACAGGAGAGGATCAGAAAAGCCCTGAAAGATCGCAGGAGCAGCCTCACTGTCGATGATTTCATGTTCGAGGGTGCGCCGGCTGAAGCAATCGTGACTCTACCTGCGCTGCTGAACCGGGAAACGCTCCACCCCGACAAGGTCCTGGCGGAGCTTAAGAGCTTTGCTGCCGAACAGAAGGGTCAATTCAGCTCCAGCTGGGTGCACAACAATCTGTTCGGATCCCTGCTCGAGTTGTATCGACCATTCGGCCGGGAATGCCCGCTGTATAGTGGCTTCGAGACACTGTGCACAATGTCGAATAACAACCTACGGAACTTCCTCATCCTTTGTTATAAGACCTTGGAAGTCGCAGAGTTGAGGGACCAGCCAGACCCGCCGTATGGGGTGTCGACCCAATGCCGCGCGGCATACGACGCGTCGGAACAATTGATCAAGGAGATCCGGACGTTTGGGCGATTTGGTGAGCCGCTGCGGATGTTCGTGCTTAGGCTGGGCAATATATTTCGGGCGTTGCAGGCCAGCCCTGCCATGAGCGAGCCTGAGCAGAACCAGTTTACGATCAATTCCGGTGGTCGCTCGCTCAATGAAGCCGAGCTCGACTTCATCGCCGAGGCACAACGCTACGGCATTTTGGTCGAGCAAATGGAAACCAAATCAAAGTCCGGTATTGGATTGGATATCCTCGACTACCAGCTGAATCCTATTTACGCGCCCTACTTCCAGATCAGCTACCGGCGCAAGCGCAAACTCGAAATGTCAGTGGAGCAGTTCCATACGCTAGTGATGGGCAACGAGAACGAATACAAAGAGCTGGCACGTGGCTTCGCGCGCCAACTATCGGACGCCGACGCCCAACAACTCGGCTTGCAGCTATGATGAAGACGAGGTTCTTCTCAGTCTCCGGCAAAAGCGCTGTGGACCTCCAACTTCCTGAGGACATGATCCTGCTGCACGGCGAGGAACTGGACGATCGCGGTGAATCGGCCTGTCGAAGCGCACCTGAAAGCAGCCGAGTCCAGCTGAGCTTCGGGGTGGACGACATGTCGCTGACTGTCGGTACCCAAAGAAAGTCCAGCGACTTGGCCGTCGAACTCCTAAGTGCGTACGACTGGCGCAGGGTGGTGCTAGAAGCCACGACGCTCGGCTTTGCCGAGCTGTTTTGTGCGGTTAACGCGCTACTTGCCGGCGGCGCAACCTCGATCAACATCATCTACGTTGAGCCGGCCGAGTACACGCGCGACGGCAAGGATACTGGGCTGTTCGCTTTGTCTGAGCCGACCCGCGGTTACGTGGCTATCCCCAATGCAATCGTCGACTTAGCCAGTGAGGAGGTTGAGGCCGGAGTCTTCTTCCTTGGCTTCGAGCCTGAGCGGCTCGACCGGGCACTTGAGGAATACCAAATGATCGTGTCGAAGGACGTGAAGGTGGTATTTGGGATCCCGGCATACCACCCTGGCTGGGAGCTCGACGCGATCATTCCGCACCTCACCGCCTTGGAGAGCCACAGGCTGCAACTCGACTATTGCTCGGCCAACGACCCGGAGGCTGCGTTCGAATGTCTCGAACGCACACGCGACACGCTTGGCGCCGAAAAGCGAATGTTTGTTGCACCCATAGGACCAAAGCCATGTGGTATCGCGTCAGCAATTTTCGCGAGCATCTATCCCAAACAGGTTGGCCTTCTGTTCGACCACCCACGTCGAAAGAAAAAACGTTCGTCGGGTGTTGACCTTTGGCATCGATTCACGGTGACGGTCCACCGTAGCGACGAGTCGGAGGCTGCGGCGGCAGCCGCAACCACCTAAGCCGGCTCAGGCCTTGGTGTTGGCGATGGCAGCCTGCAGGAGTTCCCTGATCTTCGGTTCTGGTTTCCAGTAGTTGGGCCCCTTCAGAAACTTGCCGTTGTCGTCGTAGATGGGCTCGCCATCCAATCCGAGCTTGCTCTCGTTGCTGTCCATGATGATGGATAGAACCTCTTCGAGCGGAATGCCGTATTTCAGAGCTTCGGAACGGCAATAGACGATTACATCGCCAAGAAGATCGGCCACTGCCACGAGGACATCCAGGGGCTCCTCCTGGCGCTCAGCGGCAGTAACAATCGCGTCGATCTCATTCACCTCTTCGAGCAAAGTCGCTTTGAATTTTCGCAACCTGTCGGCGGGTTCGGCTGGCAATACGGGGCTCGGCTGCGCCGGCAGCTTGTATATCGCGTTCATCCTGGCAATGCGTTTGGCAAAGGTCGGTTCAGTCAATCTCGTTCTCCAACAACGGTTTAGCATTAGGGTACAGTATTACCGCCCGCCCGAAGTCATTTATTCTGGACCGTCGCCGGCGCAGGGCACCTGAGCGGTGCACGACTCGACTGCCGCACCATCGCCCGCGTCCTGGCATCAGCACGGGCTCTTGGCCCAGCGGATCTTCCTGAACTTCCGCTTTCAGCCTGAACCCGTCGTTCGGAAAGATGTGTCGACGGACTGGTATTGGCCGATCTCAGTCGGATGAAGTGCAGTGGGTCCCATCTGGCTCTGACTAATCAAGCAGGCCCTCATCTCTCTTCGTAGCTCGCAAACGGCCCAGTAAAGAATAACTCTGACGCCAGGCGGTTCATCACATTTTTTTGACTCGGAAAATGATCTGAAAAATCTGACCATGCTTCCTTGATGAAATCATCCCATTTCATCGGGTCGAGTTCGTGGATCTTGTCATCGGCGATATCGAGAAACTCGAAACCCAATTTGCAAAGGCCGGAAACCGCAAGACGCGCGGCACTTTCGTGGTCCATTGCTCCGACAAACACTGGAACGTAAGCCCCAGCGAGATTAGTCGGCATTTCGGTATTACTACCCCGACCAACATGAAGTGTGATGCGAAACAGCCTTAACAAAGACTTTTCGCCTGTTTGCTTGCGATGGGAAAACATGTTTGAGGTGAATGTGGGCTCTATACGGAACTGATGCAAGCTGCGACGTTGGATGCTGCTTCTGGCCGACAGCGGCCAGTGGCAGGCTCGTAATCTATGACCGCTGTTGAAACGTGAACTATTGCCGAACTAGACTGGCAACGAAAGCCTATCGGCAGTTACTAGTTTAAGCAATGCAAGAGATCTGGAGCGGGGGCAATACTCTTACCATTAGCAAGCGCTGCGTCCGCCGTGTGGGTGGAGGGAGGCTTAACAGCAGCCTCATTGTAGAGCCCCAAGAAAAAACTAAGCCGCCAACACAAACTGCGCCCCAAGCTTATCCAGCAACTCAAACGTATTCATCCACCGCACACCAAAGTGCTGGCAGATATTCGGAATAAAGAACTTCTTCCGAGCATCCCTGTGAAAAGCCTCATGCGTAACCACAATCGCATCGGTCGCCATGGCCTTGGCAATCAACCAAGGATCGGCTCCGGCCATGAATTCTTCAAGGGCACCAACCTTCATCACCGGCGCCTGCTCGGCGACAACGCGCGCAACATCCACGAAGGCCAACTGCGTGGCGTCGTCGCTGACATCCACGAAAAGCCCTGTATTGTCCTTGGCCCATTGGGCCAGTTCGTCGTTGCCCTTCTTCAACTCGTCGGCAACCATAGAGATGCTGCCTACCTGCAACAACTGATTTTGGCCATGAACCCACTGCCAGAAAGCCGGGCAGAAGGTCATGCTGTAGTACCGGTTCTTTGCCTCAATCAACGTGTTGGAGTCGAGCAGATGCTTCATTCGGTGACGGTGCTGGCGTAGGCTTTCATTTTCGATGGCTGGACACCGAGTAGCCTTGCGGCGTCGCGCAATAGCATGTTGCCTCGCGTCGTCTCCGCCAGCACGGCTCTGCTGAAGCGCGCGCTGTTCTTGGCGCCGGCGTTGCGGTAGAAATTCCCGCCGCTGCTGTCTTTGTCCCGGTATGCCTGGAGTTCGGCGAGGTAGTAGCCGCTGTAGGCCTCCCTGGCAATGAGGCCAAGATCGGCGGCACGCCTGGCAATGACCAGCTTGCTGACCTTGAAGTCGGCGGCGAGCACGGGAAGATTTTCCTTCCAGTCGACATCACCGCGCCAGGCTTGGCGGAAGGCGGCCTCCGGCGCGAGAAATTCGCCGGCAACGGCGTTGCAGAAGATCTCTTCCCGCCGGTTGGCGTTCACCGATACGCTGGAAATGCCGCTGCTGTTGATCCAGACATGCGCCAATTCATGGATGAGCGTGAAGAGTCGCGCTGCCGGCGCATCGGCGCTGTTGATGAACACCACGGGCGCCAGCGGGTTGCTGATGGCAAAGCCGCGGAATTCGCCCACGTCGAGCTTGCGATGGGTATTGGTGCCCACGATGCCGCTGCGCATCACGAGTATGCCGACGGACTCGGCAGCCGCTATGAGCGTGCGAAGGAATTCCTCATGGGTCGGCCGCGCGGCATTTTCTGCGACATGCAGTGTCTTCCGCATGTCCGCGACGACCTCCTTGACAGGGCTCTGGCTGGTGAAGCGCCCGACGAACGGTAGCGGCCCGAACTCGTGTTCCTTGAGATAGTCCAGATACCAGCCGTGCTTCCAGAGAACGTCCTTTACCGCATCGACCAATTCGGGGCTCGGCCGGGCCGGCGCCGCGCCACCCAGCGTGCGCAGGTCCGGCAGCGGCAGTTCGTCAGAGGGTGGTTCCTTCAGGAACAGGAATCCGAACGGTATGTGAGACAGAAGGGCCCACTTCTGTGCCTGCTTGAAAGTGGGCTGGCTATCGCCTACCTCCCACTCAAAGACTTTCTCCGGCTTCACGGGGATTTTGTCCGCCACGTCGAACTCGGACAGCCCGGCCCGCAGGCGGGACCAGGTGAGCAGACGAGGGGTGACGAGAGCGTGACTCATGGCGTAGTGATGATAGGTCACGGTGTCGATTTGCGTCCAGTGTGGCGGAGAGGGGGCATTGCAGAGTGCTGATTTTCAGACTGTGCCTGTGTAGCCCAGGGGACGTTTCTGGTCACTCGCACCGATTAGCCGAAATCTGCGCCCCCGTCCTCTGAATCGCCTCCGCCGCCCGCTGCGCCTCCGCTGCATCGCCGCGCGCCATCGCGCGCTCCGACCAAGCCAGGTTTGCCGTGTACGTTTGTCGAAGGGAGGGGCAGACAATGCTGGACGCCAACCGCTTGGCGGATTGCTGGTCCCCAATCACGAACGGCTGCGCACGGTCCTCGGCGTTAAGTTGCCCGATGGACTTGCGAGTCAGTTCGGTCTTGGCGCTGTCCGGGCAAGGTGAATCCTGGAGCGTGACTTTCCCCGCGGCATTTCGGCATTGATAGATCGTCTGGGCCTGGACGCCCGTGCCGGTCACGATCAGCAGCAATAGTAGCGGTATCCGCATCGCAATCCTCCCGAGGGGGATTCTGCAGATGCTTGCCTTCGCTGGATTCCCCTCCGGAGCAGGGTGTTTCTCCGGGCTGTAAGTCTTCGCCTGCCATCCCGGTTGCATTACAACGGTCGGACGCGGACGCCACCTCACCGATAATGCCCATGCCTTTCCAAGACTTCGATCTTGTATCCGTCAGGGTCCTGGATAAAGAAAAACCGCGCCAACAGTTCCTCCCCAACCTTGAACTCCTTGACCGGCAGCGGACTGTACCCGGCGGCGGTCAGCGCCGCATGCGTGGCCGCAACATCGTCAACGACCGCCGCCACATGCCCGTAGCCGTCGCCATGCGTATAGGGCTCCTCGCGCCCCTTGTTCAACGTGAGCTCAAGCTCGACATCGTTCTCGGCATTGCGCAGATACACCAGCGCGAAGTCCGGAAAATCCAGCGTGTGGGCAGGCTTGAGGCCGAGGACTTCGTCGTAGAAGCGCAGCGATGCGTCGAGGTCGCGCACGCGGATCATCGTGTGGATCAGCTTGGCCATGATTAGTGGGTGGTGACGGTGGTTTTCTTCGGGGGCGGCGCGGGTTCGGCCAGGCTTTCCTGCGCGCTTTCGAGCCGGTCGCATTTGCGGCGCAGGTAGCGCAGGCACGTCACGCGCAGGAACGAGGTGAAGTTCTGCACGTCGCCGCGGTGGAGCATGATCTCGTCGTGGAACTGCACGATCAGCGCGTTGGTGGTCATGCCTTCTTCGGCGGCCAGGGTGGCCAGCGTGTCCCAGACGAAGTTCTCCAGGCGGATGCTGGTGTGCACGCCGTGGATGCGCACCGAGCGCGTGCGGGATTCGTAGTGGATCGGGTCGGCCGTGACGAAGAATTCGCACATGGGGGCCTCCTTGGCGGCAGGGGGTTCTCTCGGATGCCGCGCTCAGATCGTGCGCCTGGACATCTGCGCGGCGATGTAGTCGGCCTGGCGGATGGCGAGCGTCACGATGGTGAGCGTGGGGTTTTCGGAGCCGCCGGTGGTGAACTGGCTGCCGTCGCTGATGAACAGGTTGGGTATGTCGTGGGTCTGCCCCCATTTGTTGCACACGCCGTCGCGGGGGCGCGCGCTCATGCGCGCGGTGCCGAGGTTGTGGGTGGACGGGTAGGGCGGCGTGCGGAAGGTCTTGATGGCGCCGACCGCGCCGTAGATGCGCTCGGCCTGGGTGTAGGCGTGGCTGCGCATGGCGATGTCGTTGTCGTGGTCGTCGAAGTGGACGTTGGGCACGTAGTTGCCCCACTGATCCTTGACGTTCTGGTTGAGCGTGACGCGGTTGGTTTCGCGCGGCATGTCTTCGCCGACCAGCCACATGCCGGCGAGGCTGGTGTAGCGGTCCATCCACCACGTGAAGTCGCTGCCCCAGCCGCCGGGGTTGAGGAAGGCGGCCATGAACGGGATGCCGAGCGAGAGCGTTTCCAGCTCGTAGCCGCCGACGAAGCCGCGCCTGGTGTCGTGGCGGGATTCGTCGCGCACGATGCCGGCCATCGTGGTGCCGCGGTACATGTGCACGGGTTCGTTGAAGGCGGCGTAGACGGAGCCGGTCATGTGGCGCATGTAGTTGCGCCCGACCTGTCCGGAGGAGTTCGCCAGGCCGTCCTTGAACAGGCTGGAGGCGGACAGCAGCAGCAGTCGCGGCGTTTCGATGGCGTTGCCGGCCACGCAGACGATGCGCGCTTTCTGGCGCTGGGTTTTGCCGTCGGCGTCCACGTAGAGCACGGCGTTGACGCGGCCTTTGTCGTCGTGCTCGATGCGCGTGGCGTGCGCCTGCGTGCGCAGCTCGAACTTGCCGGTGGCTTCGGCTTCGGGCAGCTCGGTGTAGAGGGTGGACCATTTGGCGCCGCTCTTGCAGCCTTCGAAGCAGAAGCCGAGCTGCAGGCAGCGCGCGCGGCCGTTGCGCGGGCGGCTGTTGATGGCCATGTTGCCGGTGTGCACTTCCTTGTAGCCCAGGCGCGTGGCGCCGTTGTACATGACCTTGAAGTTGTTGTTGCCGGGCAGGCCGGGGATGCCGTGGGTGCGCGTGACACCCATCTTGTCCTCGGCCTTGCCGTAGTAGGGCGCGAGTTCGCGCAGCGTGAGGGGCCAGTCCTGCAGGTTGGCGCCCTTGATGTCGCCGTAGACCGTGCGTGCGCGGAATTCGTGTTCCTGGAAGCGCAGCGACGCGCCGGCCCAGTGCGTGGTGGTGCCGCCCACGGTCTTGCAGATCCACGCGGGCAGGCCGGCGAAGTCCTTGGCGACGCGCCAGCTTCCGGAGGTGGTGCGCTTGTCGAGCCACGCGAGCTGGCTGAACGCCTTCCATTCGTCGTTGATGAAGCTGGCGTTGGATTGCGTGCCGCCGGCTTCCAGCACCACCACCTTGACGCCTTTCTGGCACAGCTCGTTGGCCAGCGTGCCGCCGCCGGCGCCGGAGCCGATGATGACGACGACGGAGTCGTCGCCGAAGTCGAACTTGGCCATGTGCATGTCTCCTTTGTGGGCCCGGGCGCGCGGCTCGGGTTGTGTCCGGGTTGCGTCTTGTTCCGGCTCTGCGGCCAGATCGGGGGACTGCCGCCGGCGTCAACCCATGTACGGCGGCGGGCTCGCCGCCGCGGGCGGCGCGGGCAGCCACTTGAGGTCCTGGAAGCCGCGCAGGATGTAGCCGCCTTTTTCCCAGGAGGAGCCGGGATAGCCGAAGGTGGCGAACGCCATTTCGTTGTCGTAGAGCGCGGTCACGCACTTGCCCCGCACGGTGTCGAAGAAGGGCTGCCCTTCGAGCGCCTTGACGGCGGCCAGCTGCCGGTCCGGCGTGGCGGCGGTGAAGCTGCCGCCGGCGAGCTTGTCGAGCGAGGCCACGCCGGCGCGCAGCTGGCCGGCGACGGCGGCGTCCTTGGCCGCGGCGGCGTCGAGGTCCTTGACCAGCAGCGCGTAGACGGCGTCCGGCAGGCGCTCGTGCGGGTACAGCACGCGGCCCATGCGCAGCAGCGCCTCGCCTTCGCCCTGGTCCAGCGCGGCGAGCTCTAGCGCCCATACCGTCGACGGCGCCAGCAGCGCCAGCGGGCTGCCGATGGCCAGCGTGCCGATCAGCACGCCGGTGCCCTTGAGCAGCGAGCGGCGCGTGAGCGTCGGCGCGGTCTTGTGCGCTGCATCGCCGCGCTCGCGGATGTGCACGATGGGAATGGTTTTCACGGTGTCTGCTCCGAAGGGTTCGACGGGCGTGGTCCGCCGCGGGCGGTGTCTCGCATGATGTCGCGCGCCTGCGTGCTTCACATGGCGGTTGTCGGGAGGGGAGAGGCGGCGTTGTGCGATGCGGCACGATCCTGCCGCCGCGGCCGTGCCGCGTGGCCGGGCCGGCGTGCGCCTGGGGTGAGCGTGGTGGACAAGATGTCGTCTCCGTCGTTGTCGTTCCCTCCATTCTTGCGGGAGGGTCGATACGACTATAGGCCGAAGACGCCGGGTATGGGTCACAGCCCGCTACTCACACGGGAAAAACCCTAGTGAGGATGGCGGCGCATGCCGGCGCGCGCCGGCGGCGGGGTTCGCGCACGGCGGCGGAGGCAGCCGGCGCGGCGGGGAGGGAAGGGTCAGAAATCGACCTGCGCGCTCAGCATGAAGGTGCGCGGCGCGCCTTGCGTCAGGTACGAGGCGCTGGTGAGCCAGTACGCCCGGTCGGCGAGGTTGTCGATGTTGAAACGCACCGTGGCGCGCTTGCCGGCCACGCGCGTGACGTAGCGCACGCCGGCGTCGAGCAGCGTGTACGACGGCACCGACGCGGTGTTGGCGGCGTCGATCGGGCGCGCGCCGTAGTACTGCAGGCCGGCGGTGAGCGTGAAGCCGGTGTCCGCCAGGCGGTATTCGGTGTACAGCGCGGCCTGCTGCTTGGGCGTGCCGTCCACGCGCTTGCCGTTGAGCTCCTGGGCGACGTTTTCGTTGCGGGCGTTGAGGAACAGCACGCTGGCGCTGACCAGCCACAGCGGCGTCACCTGTGCGCGCGCGGACAGTTCCAGCCCGTCGTAGCGCGCTTCGCCGTCCTGCGTGAACACGTTCGACGCATTGGTGTACGTGAGTCCGCGCTTGATGCGGAACAGCGCGGCGTTGGCGGACCAGTTGGCGCGCTCGGCCTTGACGCCCACTTCCATCTGCTTGCTCTTGAGCGGCGCGAACACTTCCTGCGCGTTGGCCGCGGACAGCGGCGCGGTCGAGCCCTGCTCCAGCGACTCGACGTAGCTGCCGTAGGTGGACAGCCAGTTCACCGGCTTGAAGATGAGCGCCGCCGTGGGCGTGGTGGCGCTCTTGTCGTAATGGTTGATGGTGTCCTTGATGCTGTTGCGGCGCACGCCGGCCACCACGTCCCAGTGCTGGCCGAGATGGAGCGTGTCCGAGGCGAACACGGCGCGCTGCGCGGCGTAGCTGCCGAGCGTGTCGGCGGGCTCGGCGGCGATGCCGGGATTGGCGAAATTGCCCGGGTTGGCGAGGTTGCCGGTGCCGAGCACGGCGTAGTTCGACACGCTCGAATAGTAGGAGCGGGTGCGCCCGTAGGACAGGCCGAAGGCGAGGTCGTGCGAGACGAAGCCGGTGCGCGCCTTGCCGGTGACGAGCGCCTGCGCGTCGTCGGTCTTGAAGCGGTCGGTGCCGCCGTACTGGGCCTCGGTGTAGTCGCCCTGCGCGTTGGCGTAGACGGAGCCGTTCAGGTAGACCCGGTCCATGACCGAGCCGCGATAGGCCAGGCGCGCGTTCCAGTCTTCGGCGAAGCCCCAGTCGACGGCGGTGCCGTAGACCTTGGCGCGCGTCTCGTAGCTGGTGAACGGCGAGAAGATGCGCTTGCTGCCGCGGATCGGGCCGGGCGGCTGCGCCACGGTGAAGTCGCTGTCGGTGCCGCTGGCGTTGGGGAAGAGGCCCCAGGTGGAGGAGCCCTTGACCACGCGGTCCATGCCCAGCGCGTCCGCGCTCCAGACCAGGTTGGGCAGGATGCGCCAGTCCAGCGCCAGCGAGGCGGAGCCGCGCTTGACGCGCCCGCCGTCGGTGACATAGCTGTCGCCTTCCTCGCCGACCAGGTTGGCGCGGTAGCCGAAGCGGTCGTCGGGGCCGAAGCGCCCGCCGAGGTCGCCGGCCAGCAGGAAGGTGCCGCTGCCGGTGACGGAGGTGAGCACGCTGCGCACGGGCGTGTCGGTGGGGCGCTTGCTGACGAAGTTGACCGTGCCGCCGGGCTGCGCGAAGCCGTAGAGGAAGCCGGTGGCGCCGCGCAGCACCTGCAGCTGCTCGAAGTGCTCCAGCGGCAGGTCGCCGCTCCAGCCGAAGACGTTGAGGCCGTCGATCTTGCGGCCGTTGAGCAGGTCCAGCCCGATGCCGCGGATGGCGATCTGCGAGGACAGGCCGCCGATGTTGTTGCTGGTGGGCGAGACCGAGGCGTCGTTCTTGAGCGCCTGCACCAGCGAGCCCGCCTGCTGGTTGTCCATCAGCGCGCGCGTGACCACGTCCACGCTGTAGGGCGTGTCGAGCAGCGCCTTGTTGCCCAGGGCGCCGAGGCTGGCGCTGTCCGCGCGGTAGGCCAGGCCGGCGGGCGGCTCGGGCTGGTCGGCCAGCGCGCGCACGGTGACGGGCGGCAGCGTGGCCTCGGCGCCCGGGGCCGGCGCGGCGACGATGGTGTAGGTGCGCGGGCTGTTGGCCACCAGCCGCAGCCCCGAGCCGGCCAGCAGGCGGCCCAGCGCGTTTTCCACGCTGAGCGAGCCGCGCACGGCCGGCGCGCGGTGGCCTTCGGCCAGCGCGGTCGAGAACAGGATCTGCACGTCGGCCTGGCGCGCCAGCGCCGCGAGCGATTGCGCCAGCGGCTGCGCGGGCAGGTCGACCGCCAGCGCGGCGCTCTGCGCGATGGCGCCGGCGGCGAACAGCGCGGCCACGGCCGGCACGGCCAGAGACAACAGCCGCGCCACCGGGCGGCGCGCGGGCTGGTTACGAACGATCGGCTTCAATGATTTCTCCCGAATTCGGCCGGTGCATCCGGCCTTGTCAGAGAGTTGCCGAGCGGGAGGCGCGGGATGTACACCTGCGCGCGGAAAAAATTTTCGGGTGCGCGGTGGCGGCCGGGGTTCGCCGCCGCCGCGGTTTGCCGATGTTCGCCGGCCGCCGCTAGTTGCCGCCCTGTCCGGCCCGCAGCGCCAGGTGCGCGCTGCCGTCCGCCGCGGTGCGCAGCGTGACGGGCAGGATGCCGGGCAGCAGCGGCAGCATGGCGTCGGCCTGGTCGCGGTCGAACTCGGCGGACAGGCGCAGCGCCGCCGCCCGGCTGTCGTCGATGACGATGCGGCGCGCGGTGAACGGCTGCATCTCGCGCACCGCCTCGGCCAGCGTCAGGCCGTCGAACGAGAGCTTGCCGCGCCGCCAGGCGGTGATGCGCTCGGCGTCGACGCGGCTGGCCGCCGACGGCGCGCCGCCGTCAGGTACGTCCACCCGCTGGTTGGCGCCGACGCGGCGCGTGTCGCCGCCGGCGCTGACTTCCACGGCGCCTTCGAGCACCACCACGCGCGTGCTGCCGTCATGCCGGCGCACGTCGAACACGGTGCCGATGTCGCGCACGCGCGTGTCGCCGGCCTGCACCGTGAATGCGCGCGGGCCGTGGGCGACGCGGAACAGCGCCTCGCCGGCGGCCAGCGTGAGCCGGCGCGAGCGCAGGTGCCAGGCCACGTCGACGCGGCTGCCGCGGTCGAGCTCGATCTCGCTGCCGTCGGCCAGCACCTGCGTGGCGGGCTGGCCGGCCGCGGCGGTAACGTGATCGGTGCGGTATGCGGGATCGGCCACCCACAGCGCCGCGGCGAGCAGCGCGGCGCACGCGGCGGTGCCGGCCCGCGCGCGGCGCCGGCGCTCGCGGCGCGCCTGGGCGGCCTGCGTGATGGCCTCCACTGACGGGAAGCGTTCGCGCAGCGCCTGCTGGTACGGCGAGAGCGGATCGGCCGGCGCGGGCGGGGATGGCGGGGAAGGCCGGGATGGCCGGGAGGAGGGCGGGGATGGTTCGGTCATGGGCGCGTCGGATCTGGCCCGGGCTGGCGCGGCAATCGGCTTCATGAGGCGGACCCCGGAGGTTGGGCGCTGGCGGCCAGTTCGTCAAGCGCCGGCGCGAGCAGGGTCATGGCGCGCGCCATGTGGCGCGCCACCATGCCGCGCGAGATGCCGAGCCGCTCGGCCACCTCGTCCTGCGGCAGGTCGTGCAGCCGGTGCAGTACGAAGGCGTCCCGGCAGCGCGGCGGCAGGGCGGCGATGCACGCGGCGAGCCGGTCCACCTGCTGGCGGAACGCCAGCGCCTGGGCGCCGTCCGGCGCGCTCGCGCCATGCGCCTGCGTTACCGCGGCCCATTCGTCCAGCGCCTGCTGGCGGGCCTGCTCGGCGCGGTAGCGGTCGATCGCGCGGTGCGTGGAGACGTGGCGCAGGAACGCCAGCGGCCTGGCGACGATGCCGGCGGGCGGGCGCTCCAGCACCTGCACGCAGACGTCCTGCACCACGTCGCGGGCGAAATGGCGGTCGCCGAAGCGGCGCCGGACGTGGTCGACCAGGTCGTCATAGTGCCGTATCAGGGTGGCGAACAGCGTGAGGTGGGCGGGGTCGCGTAGCACGGCCGGGAGAACCTGGTTCTGTCGAGGTGCGCACGATTATAAATGCGAATGATTGTCATTTGTGTGATGTATTCATGCCCGGCCCGCGCGCGGCGAACCGAGATCGAGGGTCTGGCGCAGCCACTGCGCGAAATCGGCGATCTCCGCGCGGACCAGTTCGTGGCCCATGTCGTAGAGGCGGGTCTCGCGGCGCACGCCGAGGCGCGCCAGCAGCGCGTCGGCGCGCTGGGCCCAGAACGCGGGCAGCTTGTCGTCGTGGCGGCCGTGGGCGACGAAGGCGTCGAGCGTGCGCAGCGCCTCGGGCGGGGCGATGTGCGGTTCGATCTCGGGCAGGATGCGGCCGCTGAGCAGGCCGAAGCCGCTGACCTTGTGCGGCGCGCTGAGGCCCACGCTGGCGCTGACGATGCCGCCCTGGCTGAAGCCGGCGACGACGGTGGGTAGCGGCGGCAGAGCGTCGAGAAAGCGCAGCACGCGCGCGCGGCTGGCTTCGGCCTGCGCGGCGTCGATGACCGGGCCGCCGGCGGTGAAGCTGACCGGGAACCACGCGAAGCCGGACGGCCCCATGCGCAGCGGCGCGCGCAGCAGCAGCACTTCGAGGCCGTCGGGCCAGTCGCTTTCCAGCCCGGCGAAGTTGGTTTCGTTGCCGCCCACGCCGTGCAGCAGCACCAGCCGCGCGCGTGGCGCCCGCGGCTGGCAGGCGCGGCGGTAGTGCAGGCCGGAATGGGGTTCCAGTTCGAGGCTGGCGATTCCGTTCGCGTCGTTCATGCGGCCACCTCGCGTTGCGCGGCTTGCGTGGATCGGGTTTGCGCCGGCGGGCCGTCGAACAGATAGCTGTCCATCGACAGCACGCCGTGCGTGATGCCGCCGTCGAGCACGCGCAGCGTGTAGTTTTCGCCGGCGGCGCCGAGCGCGACGAACAGCGGCAGGAAATGCTCGTCGGTCGGGTGCGCGCGCGCGGCGCCGGGCGCGAGGTCGCGGTAGGCCAGCAGCTTGTCGAGCTGCCTGTCGCGCAGCGCGCCGGCGGTCCAGCGCGCGAAGTCGACCACATAGCCGGCCACATCGCCGGCCGCCTCCGGCGAGCCGTCGCGCGACGCGCGGAACTCGTACAGGTTGTGCGTGAGGCTGCCCGATGCCACGATCAGCACGCCCTGCTCGCGCAGCGGCCGCAGCGCCTGCCCGAGGCGCAGCGCGTCGGCCGGCGCGAGCGGCGCGGGCAGCGAGACCTGCACCACGGGCACGTCCGCCGCGGGCAGCAGGTGCATCAGCGGCACCCAGGCGCCGTGGTCGAGGCCGCGCTGCGGATCGAGCGTGGCGGGCCAGCCGGCGGCGCCGAGCAGCGTCTGGATCCGCGCGGCCAGCGCGGGCTGGCCCGGCGCGGGGTATTGCAGCCGGTACAGCGCTTCGGGGAAGCCGCCGAAGTCGTGGATGGTGGCCGGCGCGGCGCTGGCGCCGATGCGCACGCCGCCGCGCGTGTGCCAGTGCGGCGAGATCACGACCACGGCGCCGGGGCGCGGCAGCGCCTGGCCGAGCGCGGCGAGGCTGGCGCCGGCCAGGCCCGGTTCGATGGCGAACGTGGGCGCGCCGTGGGAGACGAAGAGAACCGGGGATGCATGCTGCATCGGGGTGTTCATGGGGGGCCTCTGCAAATCGGTGGGAACGTGATTCCGAGTGTATAGATTCGGTTGCAGGGATAAAGGTGGTCTAATGCGACAAATCATCCCGGCAGGTGAGACAAAGGCAGGTGAGACAAATGGATCGCGCCCTCGAGATGCAGGTGTTCTGCACGGTGGTGGACAAAGGCAGCTTCATCGCCGCCACCGAGCCGCTGGCCATGTCCAAGGCGGCGGTGTCGCGCTACGTGAACGCGCTGGAGGCGCGGCTCGGCGTGCGGCTGCTGCACCGGACCACGCGGCGGCTGTCGCTGACCGAGGAGGGGCGCATCTTCTACCAGCAGGCGCGCGACGTGCTGGCGCTGATGGATGCGGCCGAGGGCGCGGCGGCGTCCGGCTCGGAGGAGCCGGCGGGCGTGCTGCGCGTCAATGCGCCGCTGAGTTTCGGCATCGCGCACCTCGCGCCGCTGTGGGCGGACTTCATGCGCGCGCACCCGAGGATCGAGCTCGACATCAGCCTCAACGACCGAGTGGTGGATCTGGTGGAGGAGGGGTTCGACGTGGCGGTGCGCATTGCGCGCATGGAGGATTCGTCACTGGTGGGCCGCCGGCTGGCCAGCACGCGCATGCGCCTGTGCGCGGCGCCGGCGTACCTGGCGCGGCATCCGCCGCTGGCGCGGCCGGCGGACCTGCTGGCGCACAAGGTGATCGCGTACAGCCACTTCGCCTCGCGCAACGAATGGACCCTCACCGGCCCGGCGGGCGAGGCCACGGTGCAGACGCAGCCGGCGGTACGCTGCAACAACGGCGACACCTGCCGCGCCATCGGCCTGAGCGGCGGCGGCATCCTGCTGCAGCCGAGCTTCATGCTGGCCGACGACATCCGGCGCGGCGATCTCGTGGAAATCCTGCCGGACTACCGCGCCATCGAGCTCGGCATCTACGCGGTGTATCCGTCGCGCAAGCACCTGCCGCCCAAGGTACGGGCGCTGGTCAACTACCTCGTGGAGCGCTTCGCGGGCGTGCGCTGGGACGACTGACCCGGCCGGCTGGCCTGGCGCGCGCCGGGCGCTTGCGCCCGGCATCGGGCTGCGGCAAAATGCACAGCTTGCGGAGATGGCATGCCTCCCTTAACCGCCGACGGCAGCAACCTTGTCGGCTGATGATGCCTACGAGTTCCTGGACAGGGAAGTCGTAGGCTCGCGTCTATGCGATCACCATGCGGCGTCCCGCCGTCCAGGTTTGTGTTCTGCGAATCTGGTCATCATGAAGAAAACATTCGTTCCGCCGGAACAACTGGCGATGCTGCCTTACCTGGGCCGCTGGCTCGTTCTCGCGTCCGCCGCCGGCGTGCTTGCCGGCACCGGCTCGGCCGCGCTGCTGGTCGCGCTGGACTGGGCCACGGCCACGCGCGTGTCACATCCGTGGCTGCTGTGGCTGCTGCCGTTCGCGGGTCTCGCGGTCGGGCTGGCCTATCACTACCTGGGGCAGTCGGTGGAGGGCGGCAACAACCTGCTCATCGACGAGATCCACGACCCCAAGCGCATCGTGCCCAAGCGCATGGCGCCGCTGATTCTCGCCGGCACCGTGGTCACGCACCTGTTCGGCGGCTCGGCGGGGCGGGAGGGCACGGCGGTGCAGATGGGCGGCAGCTTTGCCGACTACCTCACGCGGCTGTTCCGGCTCGGCGCGCAGGCGCGCCGCATCCTGCTGATGGCGGGCATCAGCGCGGGTTTTGCCTCGGTGTTCGGCACGCCGCTGGCCGGCGCGGTGTTCGGGCTGGAGGTGCTGGCGATCGGGCGGCTGCGCTATGACGCGATCCTGCCGTGCTTCGTGGCGGCCATCGTGGGCGACCTGATCCCGCCGCTGCTGGGCGTGCATCACACCGCGTACGCGGTGCCGTTCGTGCCGCATCCCGGGCCGCTGACGCTGGGCGCGATGGTGCTGGCGGGCATCGTCTTCGGGGTGGCCGGCATGACGTTCGCCGAGGCCACGCACCGCCTGTCGCGCGCGCTCAAGCGCCGCGTCGCGTTCGGGCCGCTGCGGCCCCTGCTGGGCGGCGCGGTGGTCGCGGGCGCGGCCATGCTGATCGGCACCGACAAGTACCTGGGGCTGGGCATCCCGACCATCGTGGCGGCGTTCCAGGGGCCGCTGCCGGCCTACGACTTCGCCGGCAAGATGGCGTTCACGGTGGCGACGCTGGCCTCGGGCTTCAAGGGCGGGGAGGTGACGCCGCTGTTCTACATCGGCGCCACGCTCGGCAACGCGCTGGCCTACGTGCTGCCGCTGCCGGTGCCGCTGCTGGCCGGCGCGGGTTTTGTCGCGGTGTTCGCCGGCGCGGCCAACACGCCGATCGCCTCGACCATCATGGCGATGGAACTGTTCGGCCCGGAGGTGGGCGTGTTCGCGGGCATCGCCTGCGTGGTGAGCTATCTGTTCTCGGGGCACACCGGCATCTATCCTGCGCAGCGCGTCGGCCATGCCAAGCGCGCGCGCGTGCCGGAGGGGTTGCGGCTGTCCGAGGTGCCGGCTTTCCAGCGCGCCGAGAGGGATGCCGCGGAGAAACACTGAGCGCGGCGCCCGCGCCCGCTCATTCGTCCGCGGCGCCGGCCGCGCCGCGCGCGGGCCGGCGCACGACGCGCAGTTTGGCGCTGTTGCCGCCGCCGCAGTAGAACCTGTCCGCGCCGTCGGACTCGAGCCCGGACACGCCGACGCCGGCCGGCATGTCGAGCTGTTCCAGCACTTCGCCGGTCTGCGGATCGATGCGCCGCAGGTCGCTCTGCTCGTTTTCCCAGGTGCCGTGCCAGAGCTCGCCGTCGACCCAGGTGACGCCGGTGACGAAGCGGCTCGACGCGATGGTGCGCAGGACCGCGCCGGTCTCGGGGTCGACCTGGTGGATCTTGCGCTCGCGGTACTGGCCGACCCACAGCGTGCCTTCGGCCCATGCCATGCCCGAGACGGCGCCGCCGCCGGGCGCCGGGATGGTGGCGAGCACGCGGCCGCTTTGCGGGTCGATCTTCTGGATGCGGTCTTCGGCGATCTGGAACAGGTGGCGGCCGTCGAAGGCGGTGCCGGCGTGCGCGGGGACCGCGATGGCGCGCACGGTCTCGCCGCTGGCCGGGTCCAGGGCGTTGAGCTTGTCGCCGCTGGCGAACCAGACGTGGCGGCCGTCGTAGGTGACGCCGCCGATCTGGTCGACGCCGGGGAAGGGGCCGTATTCGCGCAGGATTTCGGCTGCGGATGGTTTCATGTCTGTCCTCGTGGTCACGCGGTGGTGGAGTGCATCCTACTCACTCGGCAGCGGCGCGGGGAGTAACAAGGCCGTCGCGAATCCGGGCACGGGCGGGGTCATCCAGCGGCGCGCGCGGCCGTGGCCGCACGGCTGCACCTTGCCGGCGGCGGCCAGCGCGTCGAGCGCGCGCTGCACGGTGCGCTGGCTGGCGCCGAGCGCGAGCGCCAGCGCGGAGCTGGACCACGATTCGCCGTCGGCGAGGCAGGCCAGCAGCGCGGCGTGCTTGTCCTCGACCGGGCGCGCCAGCAGGACCACTTCGCGCGTGTTGCGCGGCGCCAGCACGAAGCCCCGCGGCGTGGCGTCCACGCCGGCCAGCGCGCGCAGCAACGCGCGCAGCCGGCCGATCTCGACGCGCAGCCGCGCGCGGTGCGAGGCGTCGGCGTGCCGGGTGCGGAAGGCCTGCGCGATGAGCGTGTCGCGCGGCACGTCGGCGGGCCACGCCTCGGCCAGCGCGCGGGCGAGCGCGAACAGGACCGGGCGCGTGGCGAGCGAGACCGCGTGGCCGGCGTCGCGCACCGCGTGGCGGCAGGCGTCCACCACCAGCGCCGGCGATGCCAGCAGCGTTTCCACTTCGTCGAGCAGCACGGGGCGCGACTCGCCATGCGCGACCACGCGCGCGGCGGGCGTGTCGAGGACGGCGCCGGCGTGCTCGACTTCCGCCAGCAGCGCGGGGATGCCCGCGTCGCGCGCGGCGAGCCTGGCGCGGGCGAGCGCGGCGCGCGCGGCCCGCGCATGCAGGCGCCGCAGCGCGATGCCCGCGGCGATCAGTTCGTGGGCGGCGCGCAGCGCGGGCGGCAGGGGCGCGGGGTCGAGCGCGGCGAGCGCGTGCCCGGCGGCGTCGACGCGGCCGGTCAGCAGCAGGTGCCGGATGGCGAGATAACCCGCATGCGCGGCGTTGACCGGGTCGCCGTGCGCGGCGAGCGTGGCGCGCGCCGCGTCGAGCGCGCGGGCGGGCCAGCCGAGGTCGCGCGCGGCCAGCGCGATCTCGGCCTCGGCGACCACGCAGCGTGCGCGCGCCACGGCTTCCTGCGGGCCGAAGGCGCGCGCGGCGCCGCGCACCAGCGCCCGCGCGCGCGCGAAATCGCCGAGCTGCGCCAGCGCGATGCCGCGCAGCGCGAGCGCGGGCGCGTCGTCGCGCAGGGCGATCCGGTTGAGCGCGCCGAGCGGATCGCCGGCCGCGAGCGCGCGTGCTGCCGCCGTGATCAGCGAGTCCATCGGAATCCCGCCACGCTTGTCACTCCCGCCGTTCGATGTCCGGGGCTAATCTAGCACACGACCATCCATCGGCCGGCGCGCCGGATGCGGCGCCGCGGGCCAAGCCAAGGAGGACGAACCATGACCACGCACATCACCGGAACACACGAGGAATGGCTGGCGGCGCGGCTTGCGCTGCTGGAGGAGGAGAAGGCGCTGACGCGGCGCAGCGACGCGCTGGCGCGGCAGCGGCAGGCGCTGCCGTGGGTGCGCGTGGACAAGGCGTACCGCTTCGAGACCGAGGCGGGCGCGGCCTCGCTGGCGGACCTGTTCGGCGGGCGTTCGCAACTGCTGGTCTATCACTTCATGTTCGGCCCGGACTACACGGCGGGCTGCCCGTCCTGCTCGGCGCTCGCGGACGGCTTCGACGGCTTTGCCGTCCACCTGGCGCATCACGACGTCACGCTGGCGGCGGTGTCGCGCGCGCCGCTGGCGAAGCTGCTGGCGTACCGGCGGCGCATGGGCTGGACGTTTCCGTGGGCGTCCTCGCTCGGCGGCGACTTCAACTTCGACTTCAACTTCGATTTCAACGTCGCGGTCACGGAGGCGCAGCAGCGCGCGGGCGACGTGGAATACAACTACCGGCGCGGCGGCCACGCGATGGACGCGGCGCCGGTGCCGGAGCCGGTCGCGCGCTTCGCCGCCAGTTGCGGCACCGACGCGCCCACCTACTCGCGCGACCGGCCGGGCATGAGCGCGTTCGTGCTGGAGGACGGCGAGGTCTATCACACCTATTCCACCTACGCGCGCGGGCTGGACGGCCTGTGGGGCATGTACCAGTGGCTGGACCGCGCGCCCAGGGGACGCAACGAGACCGGCGTGTGGTGGCGCCGCCATGACGAATACGGCGCGCGTTGAGCAGGGCTTCCGGCGATGGCGGCGGCTGGCGGGAATGCGGCGCGGCGCGATGCCCGCGCCGCGCGCGTGACGTGCCGGATCAGGCGTTGAACGAGTCGTCGTCCAGGAAATCGTCGAGGCCGTCGTCGAGCCCGCCGTTGTCCAGCGCGGCATCCACGCCGGTGTCGCGCCCGTCCGCCAGCGCGCGGTCGTCGCTGCCGTAGAAGTTGTTGACGACGGTCTCGGTCGGCGCCTGTCCCGTGGCGGACTGCCCGAGGAAGCCGCCGCCGCCGCCGTTGCGGTGGAACAGGCTCTCGATGCCCTGGAACAGGAACGCGCCGCCGGCCACGCCGGCCGCCGTGGTGGCGATGCCGCCCAGCGCGCTGCCGAAGCCGCCGCCGAGGAATCCGGGCCGGGCCGCCTGTGCGGGCGTGGCCTGGGGTTCCGGCGGCAGCGGTGCCGGCGCGCTGGGCGGCGGCGCCATGACGGGGCGCGCCGCGGCGGGGTTGGCGTTAGCGTTGGCGTGGACGCCCCAGGCGTTCTCGGTGTCGAGGAAGCGGCTGGCGCCGCCGGCCTGGGCGGCCTGCAACTGGCTTTGCAGCGTGGTGATCTGGGTCCTGGCCGAGGCCAGCGCGTGGTCGAGCAGCATGGCGTGCTGGACCAGCAGGTAGGCGGCATCGGGCTGCCGGGCGACGGCTTCGGCGATCAGCGCGTCGGCCTGCGGGTCCTTCGCGCCGGCGCGGGCCTGCGTCAGCTGGTTCAGGAAGCCTTCCAGCGCTTGCATCTCTTGGGGGGTCATGGCACCACCTATCCGGGTTGTTGAGTGCTCCCAGTCTAGGGGCCGAGTCTTAAGCAAGACTTAAATCGGGCAAGACCTGGCGGGATGCAAAACCGGCGGCTGTGTGGCGGCGCCTGCCTGCGCCGGGTCCGGCGCGGCGCGGGGGAGGCTACTTCTTCTTGGCGGCGCCATCGTTGCCGACGCGCGACTGCACGGCGCCGAACGGGGTGGCCGGCGCGGCGGGTTTCTTGGGCTGCTTCGGTTTCTTGGCTTCGCGATTACCGCGTAGTTGACTCTTGGCCATGATGTACTCCTGTGGCGTGGTGGTGCATTGCTTGCCGGAGGGCGCATCCAGCATACGCCGTTAACCGGCGGCCAAGGGAAATATCGTGCACGGTGCGGTCGGCCACATTCGCGCGCGGCGCTTCGCGCGGCGCGCGCCGCCGGACGCATACAATTGAGCGGTTTTCCGTCCACAAATTCCCCGGCCGCCCGGATGCGGGCAGTGCCTGGGCCTGGCCGTCGCCACCGTGGCGGGCTCGGGCGCTTCGCCGCTGTGACGCGGCGCGCCGGACGTGCACCGGACGCGGCTAGATGCCTTCGTACTCGCCGGGGCCGTCGGGCCACGGCGTGAGGATCTCCACGCCGTCCGCCGTCACCGCCACCATGTGCTCCCACTGCGCGGAAAGCGAGTGGTCGCGCGTCACCACGGTCCAGCCGTCGGGCAGTTCCTTGACGTGGCGCTTTCCCGCGTTGATCATCGGCTCGATCGTAAACACCATGCCTTCCTTGAGGCGCAGCCCTTCGCCGCGGTTGCCGTAGTGCAGCACCTGCGGCTCGTCGTGGTAGATGGTGCCGATGCCGTGCCCGCAGTATTCGCGCACCACACTGAAGCCCTCGCGGTGCGCCACCGTCTGGATCGCGTGGCCCACGTCGCCGAGCGTGGCACCGGGGCGCACCTGGCGGATGCCGGCCAGCAGCGCCTCGTAGGTGGTGCGCACCAGCTTGCGGGCCAGCGGCGCGGGCTCGCCGACGAAGTACATGCGGCTGGTGTCGCCGAACCAGCCGTCCTTGATGATGGCCACGTCGAGGTTGACGATGTCGCCGGCCTTGAGCACCCTGGCCGGCGACGGGATGCCGTGGCACACCACCTGGTTCACCGACGCGCACAGCGTCTTCTGGTAGCCGTGATAGCCGATGTTGGCCGGCGTCACCTTGAGTTCATGGACGATGTAGTCGTGGCAGATGCGGTCCAGGTCCTCGGTGCTGGCGCCGGGCTTCACGTGGGGCGCGATCATGCGCAGCACGTCGGCGGCCAGCTTGCCGGCCTCGCGGGCGCGGGCGACTTCCGCCGGCGACTTGATCGGAACGCCGCGTCTCATCGCGCACCTCCGGCGGCGGCCAGGCGCGGCGCTTCGTCGGCCAGGATGGCGGCCAGGTCGAAATGGCCGGCCTGCTCGGCGCGCATGAGCAGTTGGCAGATCTGCGCGTGGTTCAGCGCCGGGTACAGCTCGGCCAGCATGCCGATGCGCATCCAGTGCTCGGCCTGCGCGTTGATGGAGCGGGACAGTGCACTGCTGCTCAGGCGCAGGTTCTCGTGCATCTGGTCCGAGATCTTGACGATACCCATGTTTTTTAATATACGAAACGTAAACGAATCGTATATTAACACGGTGCCGGCGGCCGCGCCAAGGGTGCCGCGGATGGTTTGCCCGCAAGCGGTACTTGCCGCGCCGATCTTCTCGAAACGGCTTGCTAGCAGTGCAGATCGAAGAACCCGCTCGCCATGCGCCGGCCGTTCACGACCAGTTCGACCTCGTGGCGGCCCGGGTAGTGGGTGCGCGTGGTGAAGTCGCGGATATGCTGGCTGCGCCGCACGGACACGCGCTGCCCGCCCGGCAGCGACAGTGCCTTGAGCTTGAACACCTTGGCCGAGGTCGCGCCGGATTTCTTCACGTAGGTGATCCGGTAGTCGACCACGAGCCGCTGCGGCGCCGGCGAGGTCGACACCAGCTCGAACGACAGCGTGACCGCGTCGCCGAGCGCGATGCTGGCCGGCGTGACGGCGAACCGGCCGATCTCCACCAGCGGCGCGGCTCCCGCGCCGATCGCCGCCAGCGCGCGCGGGTTGCCCTGCTTGACCAGCGTGCGCAGCGCCTGCTTCACGATCCACGCGGTGCGCGGATTGCCGGCGGGCCAGGCCTCGACCCGGTCCAGCACCCAGTCCGGGTGCCGCTTGGTGATGTCGTTGAGGTGGTTGGCCACCGACTTGCGGACGTAGAGGCTGTCGTCCGCGCGCAGGTTGTCGATGATGTTCGCGGTCAGCGCCGGGTTGGCTTCTATCTCGCCGAGCCGGAAGGACCACGGCAGGCGCGGGCGGCTGCCTTCGCTGGCGAGGCGGCGCACCGCGTCGCTGCTGTCCGTGGACCACGTTTCCATGATGGCGAGCGCGCGCGGCAGGTCGTCGCGCAGGAATTCCCGGACCGCGAATTCCGACGTGCCGAACTGCGTGAAGAACTTCAGCGCGTTCATCGAGGCATCGAACGCGCGGCGTCCGGCATGGCGCCCGTATTGCCCGACGTAGTCGGGCGGCACCAGCGACATGAAGCCTGCGCCGATATGCGGCGCGGCTTCGGTCAGCATGCGCAGCGCGCCGTCGAAGCCGGCGGGGCAAGCCGCGTGGATGGCCACGCTCGCCCGGCGCACGCGCGCCATCAGGGTCAGGTCTTCCAGGCCGTCGAGCGCGACCGAGAGAAAGGTCTTGTCGTCGAAGTCGGGCGCAACGGCGCGCAGGCGCTTCGCCAGCTGGCGGAAGCGCTGCGTGTCCATTGCCAGTTTCAGCGGAGCTGGCGCAGCTTTGGTCATGGGTCTCGTGCCGGTCAGACCGCCGTTCGGTCTGCTGGCGGGAGCATAGACCAGGCTGCTGTCAGTTTCTGTCAGGAGACTTCGGGGAGCGTGAAGCGCGCGCGCGGCGGGCGTGGCGAGTGGCGTGGCGAAAAAACCGGACGCCGGAAAACAGAAAACCCCGCGGGCACGAGGCTTTGCGGGGCTCTGACGGATTGCTTGTTGCTACCTTCTCACTGCAATACAGCTTCGTGGTGCCCAGGAGAGGACTCGAACCTCCACAGTGTTGCCACCGCTAGGACCTGAACCTAGTGCGTCTACCAATTTCGCCACCTGGGCAAGCTGAGCCGCGCATTTTACCCAAGACATGGAAATTTGCAAGCGTCCGGTTCGCGATGGCGGGAAGGCGCCGGCGAAGTCCCGTCATGGGCCTGCGCCTGCGCCGGCTTGCGGCGGGTGGGGAGCCGCGCTCAGCGCCGTGGCCGGCGTGCTCCCCGGGGCTGTCCCTGCGTCAGGTCAGGAGGTTGAACGCGAACCCCAGCGCGATCGCGCCGCCGAGGGCTTCCAGTGCTGCCAGTGCGAGAAGGTTCTTCAAAACGAAGGCATCATCCTGCTTGGTCACCATGTCGTCTCCCGATATAGGAATCCACGGCCGAAGGTCGATGGCGGGCACCGCGATGGCAAGCACAGCGGTACGGGTCCACGCTCCAGCCACGTCTTGATGCGCGTTCAGTAGACCGCAACGCGGGGGCGGCGAAAAGTCGGCATAAACCCGTACCGCGGTACGGTGCAGAGCAGCATTCGCCGCCGTCCGCGGCCTCATGCCGCCGCCATTGCCTTCGGCGCGCCGGGCGCGAGGTTCCCCATGCCGGCCAGCGTCGCCTCCACCGCTTCGTCGAGCGGGGTGTGCGGCTCGTGTCCCAGCACCGCCAGCAGGCGCGCGTTGTCCATGCGCACGGGCGTGTTCCACAGGTAGCGCATCTCGCGCAGTTCGCGCAGCGTCGCCACGAACGGCGACGCCAGCGCGGCCAGCCACCACGGGAACGCGGCCACGCGCGGCGCGGCGCCGGTGCGGCGCGCCACCACGCGGCGGATGGCGCCGCTCATCTGCGTGCCGTCCGCGTCCCAGTGGCCCGCCATGTGGAACGCGGCGAAGGCGTCGAGCGTGTCGCGGCGCGCGAGCAGCTCGACCATCGTGCGGGCGACGTCGGGCAGGTAGGACCACTGGTGCCCGACGCCGCGCCGGCCCGGGTAGCGGATGGTCTTCACCGGCTGCCCGGGTTTGACCAGCCCTTGCGAGAACCAGTTGTTGCCGGCACCCGGCCCGAAGAAGTCCCCGGCGCGCACGATGATGACGCGGGCGCCCGCGCGGCTGGCCTGTTCCAGGCGCCGCTCGAGCTCGACGCGGATGGCGCCCTTGCGCGTGGCCGGGTGCTGCGACGCGTCCTCGCGCAGCACGGGGAAGGCGTCGGCGCCGTAGTTGTAGACCGTGCCGGGCAGCACGATGGTCGCGCGCTGCGCGATGGCGGCGGCGATGGTGTTGTCGAGCATCGGCAGCACCAGCTGCTGCCAGTCGCGGTAGCCGGGCGGGTTGACCGCATGGACGATCACCGCGCAGCCCGCCGCGGCGCTGGCCACGTCCGCGGCGACGAGCGCATCGCCGCGCAGCCACAGGATGCCGTCCCTGCGCCCGGTGGCGCGCGCCGCGCCGCGCCGGAGCGCGCGCACGTCCCAGCCCGCGTCGCGCAACTGGCGCGCCACTTCGCCGCCGGCGCCGCCGGTGGCGCCGAGAACCAGGACCGTGTTGCCGTTTGCCATCTTGCTCTCCGAAAAGGCGTGTCGATGGCGGTATTCTGCGAGCGGATGGACTAAACGAAAATTACCGAATTCCGACTAGTCGCTATACATTTACGCATGACATCGAATATCGGCTGGGAACTCTACCGCTCCTTCCTCGGCGTGCTGAAGGCCGGCTCGCTGTCCGGCGCCGCGCGCGAACTGGGCCTGACCCAGCCGACCGTGGGGCGCCACGTCGCGGCGCTGGAGACGGCGCTGGGCGTGGCCCTGTTCACGCGCTCGCAGGTCGGCCTCGCGCCGACCGAGGTGGCGCTGGGCCTGCGCGCCCATGCGGAGATCATGGCCAGCACGGCCGCCTCGCTCGAGCGCGCGGCCTCCGGTTATGGCGAAGGCGTGCGCGGCGTGGTGCGCGTGTCGGCCAGCGAGGTGGTCGGGGTCGAGGTGCTGCCGCCCATCGTCGAGCGCCTGCGGCGCCGGCACGCGGAACTGAAGATCGAGCTGGTCCTGACCAACCGGGTGCAGGACCTGCTGCGGCGCGAGGCCGACATCGCGGTGCGCATGATGCGGCCCGAGCAGGCGCAACTGCTTGCCCGCCGCGTCGGCAACATCGAGATCGGCCTGCACGCGCGCAAGGACTACCTCGCCCGGCATGGCGCGCCGCGCCGGGTCAGCGAGCTGGCCGGGCACGCGCTGATCGGCTACGACCAGCCGAGCGCGTTCGTGCGCGCGGCCAGCCAGTCCTTCACGGGCTTCGACCGCGATGCGTTCTCGATCCGCACCGACAGCGACCTCGCGCAGCTCGCGCTGATCCGCAGCGGCGCCGGCATCGGCATCTGCCAGGCCGCGCTCGCCGCGCGCGACGACACGCTGGCGCGGGTGCTGCCAGGCGCGTTCTCCATGCAGCTCGACACCTGGGTGACGATGCACGAGGACCTGCGCAACAGCCCGCGCTGCCGGGTCACGTTCGATGCGCTGGTCGAGGGGCTGGTGGCCTACGCGCGGCCCTGATGCATGGCCGCGCGCGTCTGGCGCGGCGGCCGGGATTGCTGGTGCGTTCTTCCCCGCTCTTGCCGACGCAGGCTGGCATGAGGTGACGCCGCAGGCATCGGCGCCGTCGCGCCGCCGGCGAATGTGGCGGCGTGGGCGCCCGCCTGCCGCGCCCGCCGCGCTGGTGCTTGCCTTGCGCGGCCATTTCCCGAACACTGCGGGGACCCTCGTGCCAGGCTGGCCGCCAGCAAGGAGCGCCGCGTGATCACACTCTATTCCTACCCGGACCTGTTCGGCGTGGAGGACAACAATCCCTACGGCCTCAAGGTCTTCGCGTTCCTCAAGCTGTGCGGGCTGGCGTTCGGGCATCGCCACATCCTCGACGCGCGGTCGGCGCCGCGCGCGCAGTTGCCCTACGTGGACGACGACGGCCACGCCATCGGCGACAGCGACGCCATCGTGCGCCACCTGACGCAGCACTACGGCTTGTCCATCGACGCGGCGCTGACCGACGCGCAGCGCGACCTCGATCACCTCGTGCGGCGCACGCTGGACGACCTGTACTGGGTGATGTCGTATTCGCGCTGGCGCGACGAGCGCTACTGGCCGGCGTTCATGGCGGCGCTGCTGCGCACGCATGCCGACCTCACCGAGGACGCGCTCCTCGCCGCGCGGAAGTACAACTTCGAGCGCTATTACTACCAGGGCATCGGGCGCTACGAGCGGGACGAGGTGTATGCGCGGGGCATGGCCGACCTTGCGGTGGTGTCCCGCCTGATCGGCGAGCGGGTCTTCCTGTTCGGCGACGCGCCGGCCAGCACCGACGCGGGCATCTACGGCTTCGTCGCCAACATCCATTGCTACGACATCGACACGCCGCTCAAGCGCTTCGTGCTGTCGCGGCCGAACCTGGTGCGGCACTGCAACGGCGTGCGCGCGGCGATGGGGCAGGGTGCGCGGTAGCGCGGCGGGCCGTTCGGTTCCTGGCGCGTGGCCGCGCGTCCTTCCTGGCGGTGCTTTCGGTCCCGCTTTCGGTGACGTTTCCGCCGGCATTTTCCGGTAATGTGCCGCGGTCGTCATGCCGCCCGCCATGCCAGGTTTAAAAACAATTCGTGAATTCGTTTCAGAAATTTCTTTATTGATTGTTTCATATCAATTGCCCGCGCGATTGAAGTGCGGGCCGCCTTATTTCACGGAGAATTCGCCGCGAAATCAGGCCGGGAGTGGCGAAATGGAAGAACGGCGTTCAATTTGGCGCGGGAATGGCCGCCGGCAATGAGGGGAATCCACAATGCCGGCATAGATATGATTGACCTCGCTTCATGGCGATGGCAGTGTCTTGAAAAAACGGCAAGGCATCCGTTTTCGCGGGACCGGATCCGGATATTCGATCAGACGCTGTCGGACGCTTATCGGACATTTATCGGAAATTTATCGGACGATATCGGAAAATTCCTGTTCGATAAAAAAGACGAGACATCTGCAAGCTGCCCGCGCGCCACGCTCGTGCGCCAATTTCACCGGCTGCGAAGCCATCGCCGTACCATAGCCGGGCTTTGATCATGCCGGAGCGCCGCGCCCGGGCGACGCGCTCCGCTCGCCGGGCACCGGCGCTTTTCATCACAGGGAGTCAATCTTGTCCGAATCGGCCATCTCGGACCGCCCGCCGTGGCGCCGCCATCTGCTGCTGGCTTGCGTCGCGCTCGTGCCGCTGCTGTTGTGCGCGGTGCTGAGCTGGACCGAGGCGCGCCGCCACGAGCGGCGCGAGGCGATGCAGGTCGCCGACCTCGTGCGCAACCGGGCGGAAAGCATACTCGGGCACGCGCGCCTGGTGGCGGGCCAGTTGCTGCCGCTGACCGAGCAGCCGTGCGCGCCGATCGCCCACCAGCTGGCGCGCGTGGGCTCGCTGGAGCCGTATTTCCGCTCCGTGCTGCTGACCGACCACGACCGCATCTATTGCTCGTCGATCGACGGCCCCGTGGACTACCCGCTGTCCTCGGTCAAGGCGTTCCCGGTCAGGGTGCCCGGCAAGCCGTGGACCCGCATGGTGAGCGGCTCGCCGCTGATGCCGGACCGCCCGGCCCTGCTGGTGGAGAAATCCGGCGGCGCGCGCTCGGTGCTGACCATCGTCGACGGCCAGCACCTGCTCGACCTGCTGCAGGCCGTGGCGCCGCTCGGCGGCTACAGCCTGGAGCTGCGCGTGGGCGACGGCATCGCCCTGCGCGGCGGCGTGCCGGAGGCCACCCGCGCGATGACCTCGATGCTGTTCGAGGGCGACGCCGACGTGTCGGGCACCCGGATCGGCGTGCGCGTGCACGGCCTGCGCGCGCGCCTGTACGCCGCGTGGCACGAGCTGCTGCAGCGTTTCATGCCGTTCGCGGTGCTGCTGTCGGGCGTGCTGGTGTTCCTTTGCCACCGGCTGCAGCAGGGCCGGCGCTCGGAGCGCGAGCAACTGCTGCGCGCCATCCGCGACGGCGAGTTCCGCGTCGAGTACCAGCCGGTCTACAGCGCCGCCGAGGACCGCTGCGAGGGCGCGGAGGCGCTGCTGCGCTGGGACCGCCCGGGCACGGGCCCGGTGCGCCCCGATACCTTCATCGCCACCGCGGAGCAGACCCACGTCATCGTGCCGCTGACGCGGCACCTGCTGGAGATGGTGGCGCGCGATTTCCGCGGCTGGCAGACCCGGCCCGGGTTTCACCTCGGCATCAACCTCGCCGCCGAGCACCTGTCGAGCCCGGGCCTGCTGGCCGACATGCGCGCCTTCCTGGCCGAGGTGTCGGCGCGCCAGCCGGTGGTGGTGCTCGAAATCACCGAGCGCGGCCTGGTCGAGAACCCGGAGCAGGCGCAGCGCAACCTGCATGCCCTGCGCGCCGAGGGCGTGCGCGTGGCCATCGACGACTTCGGCACCGGCTATTGCGCGCTGTCGTACCTGCAGCGGTTTCCGTTCGACCTGCTCAAGGTCGACAAGGGCTTCGTGCAGGCCATCGACCCGGAGCAGGGCAACGCGCCGGTGCTGGACACCATCATCGGCCTGGCGCAGCGCCTCGGCGCGGGGCTGGTGGCCGAGGGCGTGGAGCGGCCGGTGCAGTTCGACTACCTGCGCGCGCGCGGCGTGTCGTTCATGCAGGGCTTCCTGTACGCGCGGCCGATGCCGCCGCTGGAATTCGCGCGCTGGTACGCGAGCGCGGGGCAGCGCCGCTTGCCCAGCAGCGCCGGCGAGGCAAAAAAAAGCCCCGCTACGCCGCGGGGCAACTACCACGAAGACTGATAGGAAGAGGCGGAAGGACACCTGCCAATGCCGCATCCGCACAGCGGACTATAGGCAGGTTTTGTGACGGACCGAAGACGTTCGCATGAAGACGTGATGACGGCGCGTGATGACGGCGGCGATGGGCCGCGAGGTCGGCCGCCGCGTCGCGGAAAACGGTGGCGCGGGGCGGCGCGCTAGCGGAAGGCGCCCGCGCGCGCATCGCCTTAGCGCCCGCCCGCGGCCGGCATGCCGAAGCCGCGCACGAGCGCGTCGAGCAGCGTGCGCACCGCCGGCACCAGCCCGCGCCGGCTCGGGAATACCGCGTGGACGATGCCGACCGGCAGGCGGAATTCCGGCAGCACGCGGATCAGCGCGCCTTCGTCGAGCGCGCGCTGCACGAAGTTGTGGGGCAGGCATGCCACGCCGGCGCCATCGCAGGCGGCATGCAGCAGGGTGGACATGTCGTCGGTCGCCAGCCGCGGCACGTGATGAAAGGGCACTTCCGTGCCGCCCGGCCCGCGCAGCGGCCATACGTGCTTGTCGGCCATGCGCGCGGTGCCCAGCGTGGGCAGGCCGGCGAGCGCCGCCACCGTGGCCGGATGGCCGTAGCAGGCGAGCAGGCGGGGGCTGGCGACCAGCACCATTGCCGAGTCGCCCAGCGGCCGCACGGCCAGGTCGGAGTCGTCGAGCGGCGGCCGCCGCACGCGGATGGCGATGTCGAACCCTTCCTTCACCACGTTGACGCGCCGGTTGGTGGCGACCAGGTCGATGCGCACCAGCGGGTGTTCGGCCAGGTAGCGCGACAGGATGGCCGCCACGTCGCTGCGCAGCAGCCCGGGCGGACAACTGAGGCGCACCACGCCCTGCGGCGCGGAACGCACGCGCTCGACGGCTTCGCGCGCCGCGCGCGCCTCGCTTTGCAGCGCCACGCAATGCCGGTAGAGCGTCTGCCCGATCTCCGTCACGGTGACGCTGCGGGTGGTGCGCTGGAGCAGCCGCACGCCGAGCTGCGCCTCGAGTTCCGCGACGCGCCGGCTCAGCTTCGATGCCTGCATGCCGGTGGCGCGCGCGGCGGCGGTATAGCCGCCGTGCTCGACCACCTGGGCGAACAGCAGCATGTCGGTCACGTCGGGGAAATCGGGCAGGTCGGCGGCGGCGGGCAAAAGTGGCTCCTTTGAACTATTGCAAATATAGAACGATCCCTTGCCGCAGGCTGCCTTGTTCCGCACCTGGGCGCGGCCTATTCTGCTCCCACACCGGCGTGCCAATGGTGGCAGGCCGCAAGACACCGCAAGGAATCGCAGCATGGGCAACAAACTCGAAGGCAAGATCGCCGTCATCACCGGCGCCAGCTCCGGCATCGGCCTGGCCACCGCCAGGCGCTTCGTCGCCGAAGGCGCGCGCGTCTTCATCACCGGCCGCCGCCAGGATGCGCTCGACGCCGCGGTCGCGCAGATCGGCGGCAATGTCACGGCATTGCGCGGCGACGTCGCCAGCCTCGACGACCTGGACCGGTTCTACGCGCTGGTCGGGCAGGAGGCGGGACGGATCGACGTGCTGTTCGCCAATGCCGGCGGCGGCGAGTTCGCGCCGCTCGGCACGATCACCGAGGCGCACTACGAAAGCACCTTCGATACCAATGTGAAGGGCACCCTGTTCACGGTGCAGAAGGCGCTGCCGCTGCTCAAGGATGGCGCCTCGGTGATCCTGACCGGCTCCACCGCCGGCTCCTCGGGCACCGAAGCGTTCAGCGTGTACAGCGCCAGCAAGGCCGCGGTGCGCAACTTCGCGCGCTCGTGGATCCTCGACCTGAAGCCGCGCGGCATCCGCGTCAATGTGCTGAGCCCCGGGGCCACGCGCACGCCCGGGCTGACCGGGCTGGTGCCCGAAGGACAGGCCGATGCGATCTACGGCCACCTGGCGGCGGCCACGCCGCTCGGCCGGGTCGGCGATCCGGCCGAGATCGCCGCCGCCGCGCTGTTCCTCGCGTCGGACGACAGCAGCTTCGTGAACGGTGCAGAATTCTTTGTCGACGGCGGGCTCGCGCAGGTCTGAGTCCCGGCAAAAAAAGCCCGCCGCGCTGCCTGGCGCGGCGGGCGGGCTGCCTGGCATTGCCGGAAACGGCGCCGCCGCGGCCTCAGATTTTTTCGAGCAGCAGGCCCTTGAGGTATTCGCCTTCGGGGAAGGCCGCCAGCATCGGGTGGTCGGTGCCGGCCGACAGGCGCCGCAGGATGCGCGCATCGACGCGCGCGTCGGTCGCCGCGCCGGCCACGATCTTCTGGAACAGCTCCATGCTGATCGCGCCCGAGCACGAGTACGTGAACAGCAGGCCGCCCGGGCGCAGCAACTGCATGCCGACCAGGTTGATCTCCTTGTAGGCGCGCGCGGCGCGGTCGATGTGCTGGGCCGACGGCGCGAACTTGGGCGGGTCGAGCACGATCAGGTCGAACTGGCGGCCCTCGGCGCGGAACTGGCGCAGCGTCTTGAACACGTCGGCGTCGAGCCAGGTGGCGCGCGCGGGGTCGAAGCCGTTGAGCGTGACGTTGCCGGCGGCGGTCTTGAGCGCTTCGCCCGACGAGTCGATCGAAGTCACGGCGGTGGCGCCGCCGCGCAGCGCGGCCAGCGAGAAGCCGCCGGTGTAGCAGAAGCAGTTGAGCACCTCGCGGCCGGCGGCGAGGTCGCCGACCAGCTTGCGGTTGTCGCGCTGGTCCACGTAGAAGCCGGTCTTGTGGCCGTTGCGCACGTCCACGTAGTAGCGCACGCCGTGCTCGGTGACGTTGAGCGCCGGGTCGGGCTCGGCGCCGGCCAGCACGCCAGTGACCAGCGGCAGGCCTTCGCGCTCGCGCACGGCGGCGTCGGAGCGCTCGTAGACGTTGGGGCAGCCGGTTTCCTTGACCAGCGCCTGCACCAGCGCGTCCTTCCAGGCTTCCACGCCGGCCGAGTTGAACTGGCACACCAGCTGGCCGCCCGCGCCGCTGCCGTAGTAGTCGACGATCAGGCCCGGCAGGCGGTCGGACTCGCCGAAGACCAGGCGCACGGCGTTGCTGTCGGCGACCCACTGCTTGCGGTGCGCGAGCGCGGCGGACACGCGGCGCTTGAACATGGCGTGGTCGACCGGCTCGTTCTCGTCGAAGCTCCACACCCGCGCGCGGATCTGCGAAGAGGGGCTGTACGCCGCGCGCGCCAGGAAGCGGCCGTCGGCGGCACGCACGATCACGGTGCTGCCCGGCTCGCAACGGCCTTCGGTGGCGGCCACGCCGGTGGCGTAGACCCAGGGGTGGCGGCGCAGCAGCGATTTTTCCTTGCCGGGCTTGAGGGTGATGGTGTTCATGGTTTTTTTGGTTTTGGGGCTGGCAGCGGCGGGCAACGAAGCCGGGGTTTTTTTTCGGCACGGCGGCATTCGCAAGCGCTGGCCCTCTCCCCCGGCCCCTCTCCCGCGGGCGGGAGAGGGGAGAAACTCCCGGGGCGATTGACGAAGCCGCGAACGGGCCCACACCGCGAGAGCTGGCCCAGGCAAGGTGTCCCCCCTCTCCCCTCACGGGGAGAGGGCCGGGGAGAGGGGCGGTTCGGCTAGGAGCCACATCAAGCGGGGCCAGCGGTTTTGTCCAGCGTAGAGGCGAGAAACGAAGCCGCCGGTTTTTTCCAGCACGGCAGCATTCGCAACCCCCGCGCCCTCTCCCGCAAGCAGGAGAGGAGCGCGAACTACAGCACGATCTTGACCATCGGGTGCGAGGTCAGCGCGCGGTACAGGTCGTCGAGCTGCTCGCGGCTGGTGACCCACACGGTGATGGTCAGGCCGAGGTAGTTGCCGTTGCGCGAGGGGCGCATTTCCAGCTTGCCGGCGTGAAAGTCGGCGTCGAACTCCTGCACCAGCGTGACGATGGCTTCGGCGAAGCCGTCCTGCATGCTGCCCATCACCTTGATGGGGAAATGGCTGGGGTATTCGATCAGCGATTCGGACGGCGGGATGTCGCCCGGCCTGCCCTTGGGGTCGTCGGTGCTCATGGCAAAGCCCTCCTGCTTACTTGCGCTTGAACCACAGGCGGATGGTATCCCACAGGCGGCCGAAGAAGCCGGCCTCGGGCACTTCCTCGAGCGCCACCACCGGGAACTCGGCCACCTTGGTGGCGCCGTCCATCAGCTTGACGGTGCCGACCTGCTGGCCGGCGGCGATCGGCGCCACCAGCAGCTCCTGGCGCTCCAGCACCGGCTTGATGCGCGCGCCCGTGCCCTTGGGCACGGTGATGAAGGTCTCGTCCTTGACGCCGATCTTGATGGTGGACGCGCGGCCCTTGTAGATGTCCGGCGTGGCCAGCACCTGGCCGCGGTCGTACAGGCGCAGCGTGTCGAAGAACTGGAAGCCGTAGTTGAGGATCTTCAGGCTTTCCTGCGTGCGCACGGCTTCGGTGGCGGTGCCGATCACCACCGAGATCAGGCGGCGCGAACCATTCGGCACGTTGGCCAGCGGGCGCTTGGCCGACGAGATCAGGCAGTAGCCGGCCGACTTGGTGTGGCCGGTCTTGACGCCGTCCACGGTCGGGTCGATGTAGAGCAGGCGGTTGCGGTTGGGCTGGCGGATCTTGTTGTAGGTGAATTCCTTCTGCGAGTACATGCCGTAGTACTCGGGGAAGTCCTTGATCAGGCGCGTGGTCAGCGTGGCCAGGTCGTTGGCCGTGGTGTAGTGGTTCGGGTCGGGGATGCCGTCGGTGTTGGTGAAGTGGGTGTTCTTCATGCCCAGTTGCTGGGCCTGGCGGTTCATCATCGCCACGAAGCCTTCTTCCGAGCCGCCCACGGCTTCGGCCAGCGCCAGCGCGGCGTCGTTGCCGGACTGCACGATCAGGCCCAGCAGCAGGTCCTGCACGCTGACCGGCTTGTTGGGCTCGAGGAACATGCGCGACTCGTCGCTCTTGACCTTGAGCACCAGCGTGGTCGGCACCACGGTCTGCTCCAGCGTCAGGCGCTTTTCCTTGAGCGCGGCGAAGGCCAGGTAGGCGGTCATCAGCTTGGTCAGCGAGGCCGGCTCGATGCGCTGGTCGGCGTTCTGCGAAGCCAGGGCCTGGCCGCTGGTGGCGTCGAACAGCATCCAGGACTTGGCCGCGACCTGCGGCGTTGGCACGCCCTGGGCGCGCGCGGGCGCGGGGGCGAGCAGCGTGGCGGCGCCGACCATGGCGGCGGTGGCGGCGGCGGCCAGGACGGACGTGTTGGCGGACGCGAGAAGCGGCGTGGCTCTATTCAACATGTTTCAGTTTCCGACAAAAAAATGGGTACGGGCAAGGCGCGGGCGGGGCGGGCAGAAGCGCTGCCGCGTCACCGCTCCCACGCATTGACGACGAGCTGCTTGATCAGGTGCAGCTTGCGGTGAAAGAAGTGGTCGGCGCCGGGAATCACGATCACGGGCAGCTCCTGCGGGCGCGCCCAGTCGAACACGCTCGCCAGCGGCACGGTCTCGTCCTGCTCGCCGTGGATGACGATGGTGTCGGCCGGCACCCCGGCCACCTGCCAGCGGCTGGCGGCGGTGCCGACCATGACCAGGCGCTGCGCGGGCGTGCCGGCCTCGGCCAGGCGCCGGGCGACGTGGCTGGCGACGAAGCTGCCGAACGAGAAGCCGCCCAGCGCCAGCGGCAGCGTGGCGGCCTCGGGCGACCAGCCGGTCTGCGCGCGCATCCAGTCGATCACGGCGAGCAGGTCGTCCTGCTCGCCCACGCCGTTGTCGTGGGTGCCGGCGCTGCCGCCCACGCCGCGGAAGTTGGGGCGCACGGTGGCGTAGCCGAGCTGCACGAAGCTGCGCGCCAGGGTCTGCGCCACCTTGTTGTCCTTGGTGCCACCGAACAGCGGATGCGGGTGGGCCACCAGCGCGAGGCCGCGCGGCGCCTGGCCCTGCGGCAGGTCCACCGAGAGTTCGATGGCGCCGGCCGGGCCGGTGATGGTGAGTACCTGGGTATGCGCGTTCATGGAAAACCGGAAGCAGGGAACTGGATGGCGGTATGGCTGGCGCCGGCGCGGTGGCGCGCGGGCTTGCAGCGATGCCGGGGATTCAGGGGCGTCCGCGCGGCGGGCGCGGACCGGCGGCTCAGCGGTCGATCATCAGGCGCTCGACCGGCTTGCCGCCCACCAGGTGGCTGTCGATGATTTCGTCGATGTCGTGCTCGTCGACGAAGGTGTACCAGACGGCCTCGGGATAGACCACCAGCACCGGGCCGAGTTCACAGCGGTCCAGGCAGCCGGACTTGTTGATCCGCACGCGCCCTTCGCCGTTGATGCCGAGCGCCTTGCAGCGCTTCTTGGCGTATTCCTGCATGGCCTGGGCGTTGTGGTCGGCACAGCAGGCCCGGCCGTCGTCGCGCTGGTTGAGGCAGAAGAAAACGTGGTGCTGGTAGAAGCTGCTCATGCGTGCTCGGCGGATGTCGTCGGGTGTCGGCGGAGGTCGGCGATCTGTGGCACCGGAGGCTGGTGCCCGGCGTGCGCCGGCCGCTGGGTCAGGTGGAAGCCCTGAATTATACGGCGTTGCGCGCGGCGATTTACCGCTTTGCCGCGGTGCCGCCGGGCGGGAACGCGGCGGCCGAGCTCGCGGGTGGCGTAACGTGCACCTTCGCCGGCGCCGGCGTACGGATTCCCGGACGCGCGCTTTCCGGAATTCCGGAAAGCCGGAGTGCGCGCGCCTGCGCCTGGAGAATTCCCGTTTGAAATCATGAGGTTGTCGCGTGGCGCCGGGCTGGCACGGCGGTTGCGATGCTTAAGCCAGACGCGTCCTCGTCGAGAAGGGCGCGCGATCCTGCCGCCGCCGCGGCGGCGGGCACGGTCAAAACACCGAGGACGACATCATGAGGAAACCCTTTTACAAGATCCTGTACGTGCAGGTGCTGTTCGCCATCGCGGTCGGCATCGTGCTCGGACACTACTGGCCCGATACCGGCGTGGCCATGAAACCGCTTGGCGACGCGTTCATCAAGCTGATCAAGATGATCATCGGGCCGATCATCTTCTGTACCGTGGTGTCCGGCATCGCCGGCATGCGCGACATGAAGAAGGTCGGCCGGGTCGGCGGCAAGGCGCTGCTGTACTTCGAGATCGTCTCCACCTTCGCGCTGCTGATCGGCCTGCTGGCCGCCCATGCGCTCAAGCCGGGCGTGGGCTTCAACATCGATCCGGCCACGCTGGACACCAAGGCGATCTCGCAGTACGTGAAGCAGGCGCACGGCCAGAGCACGGTCGACTTCTTCATGCACATCATCCCGGACACGATCTTCAGCGCGTTCGCCAACGGCGAAATCCTGCAGATCCTGCTGGTGTCGATGTTCTTCGGCTCGGCGCTGGCGGCGATGGGCGACCGCTCGAAGATCGTGTTCGACTTCGTCGAGCAGGTCTCCAAGGTGTTCTTCCACATCGTGCACGTCATCACCAAGGTCGCGCCGCTCGGCGCGTTCGGCGCGATGGCCTTCACCATCGGCAAGTACGGCCTGGGCTCGCTGGTGCCGCTGCTCAAGCTGATCGGCACGTTCTACTTCACGGCCATCGTGTTCGTGGTGGTGGTGCTGGGCACGATCGCGCGCTTCACCGGCTTCTCGATCTTCCGCTTCGTCGCCTACATCAAGGAAGAGCTGCTGATCGTGCTGGGCACCAGCTCGTCGGAAGCCGCGCTGCCGCACCTGATGGAAAAGCTGGAAAAGCTCGGCTGCTCCAAGTCGGTGGTGGGCCTGGTGGTGCCCACGGGTTACTCGTTCAACCTGGACGGCACCAACATCTACATGACGATGGCGGTGATCTTCATCGCCCAGGCCACCGGCATCGAGCTGACGCTGCTGCAGCAGTTCACCGTGCTGGGCGTGGCGATGATCACCTCCAAGGGCGCCAGCGGCGTGACCGGCTCGGGCTTCATCACGCTGGCCGCCACGCTGGCGGTGGTGCCTGACATCCCGGTGGCGGGCATGGTGCTGATCCTCGGCATCGACCGCTTCATGAGCGAGTGCCGCGCGCTGACCAACATCGTTGGCAACGGCGTGGCCACGGTGGTGATGTCGGCCTGGGAGCGCGAGCTCGACCGCAAGCAGCTCGACCGCGTGCTGCGCGGCGGCGGCGATGGCACGGCCGAACTTGCCGAAGCCGGCACCGGCGCCCGCTGAGGACGCCGCCGGCGCCCGCGGGCCGGCCGCGGCGCCCGCCGGCGCCGCCCGCCAGCGGGTATCATCGGCGCGTGTCCCAACGCATGCGCCGATGCCACATTCCGACGATTTCCTCGCCGTGCATGATCCCGCTTCCGACCGCCTGGTGCACGCGCCGGGCGAGGGCGGCGGGACGCTGCGGGGATTTGCCGCGGCGCTGGCCGCCGGCCTGCTGCTGCTGTGCGCGCTGACCTGGCTGGTCTCGGTGCAGCGCGGCATCGACGCACTGCAGCAGACCACCGCCACGCGCGCCGACCGCTACGCGGCCACGCTGGAAAGCACGCTGGATCGCTACGAGTTCCTGCCCGCGCTGGTCTCGCTCCATCCCTTCGTACACGATCTGCTGGCCGCGCCCGACGATCCCGCGCGCGTCGCGGCGGCCAACCGCTACCTGGCCGAGGTCAACCGGCGCGCGCGCGCCTCGGCCACCTATGTGATCGCCGCCAACGGCATCGCGCTGGCGGCCAGCAACCATGACCTGCCGGGCAGCTTCGTCGGCACCGACTACCGCTTCCGGCCCTATTTCCAGATGGCCGCGCGCGGCCAGGTCGGGCGCTTCTACGCCATCGGCGTGACCAGCGACGAGCCCGGCTACTACATCGCCCAGCCGGTCCGGTCGGGCGGGCGCGTGGTGGGCGTGACGGTGGTCAAGCTCAACCTGGAGTGGTTCCAGCGCGCCGGCGCCGGCGGCACCGAGCCGGTGATGGTGAGCGATGACCACGGCGTGATCTTCCTGTCCTCCGTGCCGGCCTGGCAGTACCGCACGCTGCGCCCGCTGCCGCCGGCGCTGCAGACGGAGCTGGACCGCACGCGCCAGTACCACGGCCAGGCGGTCAGGCCGCTGCCGCTCGAGGCGCTGCAGTCGCCGGTGACGCGCTGGCTCACCCAGGCCGTGCTGCGCGACGGCGCGCGGCTGGTGCGCATCGGCACCGGCGGCGGCGCCGAGCGCTACCTGGAGATCAGCCGCAAGGTCGGCCCGGCCGACTGGACCATGCAGGTGATGGCCGCGCTCGACCCGGTGCTGGCCAGCGCGCGCAACGCCACGCTGGGCGCGGCGCTGGCCTATGCCTGCATGTGCCTGCTGCTGTTCAACTGGCGCCAGCGCCGCCAGCGCGCGCGCGACATCGAGTACGGCCGGCGCCTGCTGGAAGCCGCCTACGACGAACTGGAGCGCCGCGTGGAGGCGCGCACCGCCGACCTGATGGCGATCAACGAGCAGCTCGAGGCCGAGGTGGCCGAGCGTACCCGCGCCGAGAGCGAGCTGCGCGCGGCCCAGGACGAGCTGGTGCAGGCCAGCAAGCTGGCGGCGCTGGGCCAGATGGCCGCCGGCATCACCCACGAGCTGAACCAGCCGCTGGCGGCGCTGCGCACGTTCTCCGACAACACGCGCGTGCTGCTCGAGCGCGGCAAGCTGGATGCCGCCACCGACAACCTCGCCGCCATCGCCGACCTGACCGCGCGCATGGGCAAGATCACCGGCCAGCTCAAGCTGTTCGCCGGCAAGGCGCGCCCGCGCCGCCACGCGGTGCCGGTGCGCGCCGCGCTCGACCACGTGCTGGCGCTGATGGCGCCGCGCCTGGGCGCGGTGGCGCTGCGGGTGGAAGGCCTGCAGGCGGCGCCCGGCCCGGCGGTGTGGGCCGACGAGCTCAAGCTCGAACAGGTGCTGCTCAACCTGCTCGGCAACGCGCTCGACGCGCTGGCCGCTGCCGCGCCCGCGGCGCCCTGCGTCGAGGTGGTGGTCGGCGAGCAGGGCGACACCGTCAGCATCGCGGTGCGCGACAATGGCGGCGGCATCGCCGAAGACGCGCTGCCGCGGCTGTTCGAACCGTTTTTCACCACCAAGGAAATCGGCCAGGGGCTGGGCCTGGGCCTGGCCATCTCCACCTCCATCGTGCGCGAGTTCGGCGGCCAGTTGAGCGCGGCCAACCGCGCTGGCGGCGGCGCCGAGTTCGTGGTGGTGCTGCGGCGCGCGCCCGCGCCGGACGGCGCCGGGGCGGTGCCCGCGGCGTCCGACGCCGCTTCCCCTACCCATACCGAGTGAGCATTGCCATGCAAGACGGATTGCGTGTCCTGTTCGTCGAAGACGAACCCCTGGTGCGCCAGGCTACCGCGCAGAGCCTGGAGCTTGCTGGCTTCAACGTGCTGGCGCTGCCTTCGGCCGAAGCCGCCATGCCGCACCTGTCGGCCGAGTTTCCCGGCGTGCTGGTGACGGACGTGCGCCTGACCGGCGCCAGCGGGCTGGACCTGCTGCAGCACTGCCGCAACGCCGCGCCGGGCGTGCCGGTGATCCTGGTCACCGGCCACGGCGACATCACGATGGCCGTGCAGGCCATGCGCGAGGGCGCCTACGATTTCATCGAGAAGCCGTTCGGCGCCGACCGCCTGACCGAGACCGTGCGCCGCGCGCTCGAGCGGCGCGCGCTGGAACTGGAAAACCACGCGCTGCGGCGCGAGCTGGCCGGGCCCGCGGCGGGCACGCGCATCATCGGCCGCTCGCCGGCCATCGAGCAGGTGCGCATGCTGGTGGCCAACGTCGCCGCCACCGACGTGCCGGTGATGATCAACGGCGAGACCGGCACCGGCAAGGAGCTGGTGGCGCGCAGCCTGCACGCGCTGTCCACGCGCCACCAGGCGCCGTTCGTGGCGCTGAACTGCGGCGCGGTGCCGGAGGCCATCTTCGAGAGCGAGATGTTCGGCCACGAGGCCGGCGCCTTCACCGGCGCGGGCAAGCGCCGCGTGGGCAAGCTCGAGCATGCCTCGGGCGGCACGCTGTTCCTCGACGAGATCGAGAGCATGCCGCTGGCGTTGCAGGTCAAGCTGCTGCGCGTGCTGCAGGAGGGCACGCTGGAGCGGCTCGGCTCCAATGCCTCGATCGGCATCGACGTGCGCATCGTGGCGGCGGCCAAGGGCGACATGGAGACGCTGGTGGCCAACGGCACCTTCCGCCAGGATCTGCTGTACCGGCTCAACGTGGTGACGATCCCGCTGCCGCCGCTGCGCGAGCGGCGCGAGGACATCGTGCCGCTGTTCGAGCATTTCATGCTGGTGGCGGCGGTGCGCTACCAGCGGCCCGCGCCGATCCTGTCCGAGCTGCAGCGCCAGGCGCTGATGCAGCGCGCCTGGCCCGGCAACGTGCGCGAGCTGCGCAACGCCGCCGACCGCCTCGTGCTGGGCGTGCCGGAGGGCGGCGCGCGCGCCGACGCGCCGGACGACTCCACGCCGCTCAAGGAGCGCATGGAGCACTACGAGCGCGCGGTGATTGCCGACACGCTGGCGCGCACCGGCGGCGCGGTCAGCCAGGCGGCCGACCTGCTGCAGGTCGGCAAGGCCACGCTGTACGAGAAGATCAAGCGCTACGGCCTGTGAAAGGCCCATGAAGGGTCGATGAAAGGCCCATGAAGGGCCGCCGGCGGGCCGCGGCCGGCGCCGGCTGCATCTCTTGATACACTCGCGGGCTCTGCATGCCGCGCGGCCCCGCGCCGCCCGGCATGCCTCCGAACAGCTCATCCGGAACAAGCCATGAACGAGGTATCCCTGGAGGCCGGCGCGACCGTGCGGGTCGACGGACATCAACTGACTGCCGCCGCGGTGGCGCAGGTGGCGCGCGGCGGCGCCGCGCGGCTGGACGACGCGGCGCGCGCGCACGTGGCCGATGCGCGCGCGCGCTTCGAGCAACTGGCCTCGGCCAATATCCCGATCTACGGCGTGTCCACCGGCTTCGGCGAGCTGGTCCACAACTGGGTGGACATCGAGCACGGCCGCGCGCTGCAGGAAAACCTGCTGCGCAGCCACTGCGCCGGCGTGGGCCCGCTGTTCGCGCGCGAGGAAGTGCGCGCCATGATGGTGGCGCGCGCCAACGCGCTGGCGCGCGGCTATTCGGCGGTGCGCCCGCTGGTGATCGAGCAGTTGCTGCGCTACGTGGAAGCCGGCATCACGCCGGCGGTGCCGCAGGTCGGCTCGCTCGGCGCCAGCGGCGACCTCGCGCCGCTGTCGCACATCGCCATCACGCTGATCGGCGAAGGCAAGGTGCTGCTGGCCGACGGCGGCACCGCGCCCACCGCGCAGGTGCTGCGCGAGCACGGCATCGAGCCGATCAAGCTGGCCTACAAGGAAGGGCTGGCGCTGATCAACGGCACCTCGGCCATGACCGGCATGTCGTGCCTGCTGCTGGAGACCATGCGCGCGCAGGTGACGCAGGCGGAGATCATCGCCGCGCTGGCGCTCGAAGGGCTGAACGCCTCGGCCGACGCCTTCATGACGCACGGCCACGACATCGCCAAGCCGCACCCCGGGCAGGTGCAGTCCGCCGCCAACATGCGCGCGCTGCTGGCGGGCGCCACGCGCCTGTCCGGCCACGGCGAGCTGGCCGGCGAGATGAAGACGCGCGCCGGCGCCGAGAAGAACACCGGCACCGGCGTGTTCATCCAGAAGGCCTACACGCTGCGCTGCATCCCGCAGGTGCTGGGCGCGGTGCGCGACACGCTGGGCCACTGTGCCGCGGTGGTGGAGCGCGAGCTGAACTCGTCCAACGACAACCCGCTGTTCTTCGACGACGGCGAGCTGTTCCACGGCGGCAATTTCCACGGCCAGCAGGTGGCGTTCGCGATGGACTTCCTGGCCATCGCGGCGACGCAGCTCGGCGTGGTGTCCGAGCGCCGCCTGAACCGCCTGCTGAGCCCGCACCTGAACAACGGCCTGCCGGCGTTCCTGGCGGCGGCCAACGAGGGCCTGAGCTGCGGCTTTGCCGGCGCGCAGTATCCGGCCACCGCGCTGATCGCCGAGAACCGCACCATCTGCAGCCCGGCCAGCATCCAGAGCGTGCCGTCCAACGGCGACAACCAGGACGTGGTGAGCATGGGCCTGATCGGCGCGCGCAACGCGCGCCGCATCATCGACAACAACCAGTACATCCTCGCCGTGGAACTGCTGGCCGCGTGCCAGGCGGCCGAGCTGGCGGGGGCGGTGGCGCACCTGTCGCCGGCCGGGCGCGCGGTGTTCGGCTTCGTGCGCGAGCGCGTGCCATTCCTGGACATGGACCGCTACATGACCGACGACATCGAGGCCATCGCCGCGCAGTTGCGCGCGGGCGCGCTGGTGGCGGTGGCGCGCGCGGCGGGCGCCGCGGTGCACTGAGGCGCTTGATTAGCGCCGATCTGCGCTGAGATGTGTCGGGATGTATTGAGGCGCGGCGGCTAGCGCCACATGTCGCGCATCTTGCTGCCGAGGTCCAGCTTCGGCAGCGAAGCCTTGGCCGGGGCCTGCGGCACCGGCGGCGGCTCCGGCCACGCCCGGCTGTGGAACAGCGGCATCACGCGGTTGGGCAGGAAGCGCGTGCGCGAGGCATAGATGTGGCGGTCGCCGAAGCCGCTTTGCTGCTGCACGTAGAAGCGCTGCGGCACCACGATGTCCAGGTGGTCGCGCGCGCGCGTCATGGCCACGTAGAGCAGGCGGCGCTCTTCCTCGATTTCCTCGGTGGTGCCGGTGGCGAGGTCCGACGGCATGCAGCCGTCCACGGCGTTGAGCACGTAGACCGCCTTCCATTCCTGGCCCTTGGCGGAGTGGATGGTGGACAGGATCAGGTAGTCCTCGTCGCGCAGCGGCGCGCCGGATTCGTCGCTCGACGCATCGGGCGGGTCGAGCGTGAGCTCGGTCAGGAAGCGTTCGCGCGAGGCGTAGGTGGCGGCGACGCGCTCGAGCTGCTGCAGGTCGGCGGCGCGCGCGTGGGCGTCGTCGTGCATGCGCTCCAGGTGCGGCTGGTACCACGCCACCACCTGCTCGAAGACCGACGGCCACGGCGCGGCCGGCGCCATCAGCACGCGCGCCAGCGCGACGAACTCCGGCCACGCCTCGGCCGCGGCCGGCGGCGCCTCGAACGATTCGAGCGCGAACAGCGGTTCGGTGGCGACCTCGATGGCGTCGAGTACGCGCGCGGCGGTCTTGGGCCCCACGCCCGGCATCAGCTGCAGGCTGCGGAAGGCCGCCATGCGGTCGCGCGGATTCTCCATCCAGCGCACCACCGACAGCACGTCCTTGACGTGCGTCGACTCCAGGAATTTCAGGCCGCCGAACTTCACGAACGGGATGTTGCGGCGGACCAGTTCGATCTCGAGCTGCGCGCTGTAGTCGGCGGCGCGGAACAGCACCGCCTGCGAGATCAGCGCCAGTCCGGCCTCGCGCCGCGCCAGGATCTGCTCGGCCACGTAGCGGGCCTGGTCGGCCTCGTCGTTGACCACCACGATGTGCGGCTTCTCGGCCGAGGCGCGCTCGGACCACAGGTCCTTGGTGAAGCGCTCGGCGGCCAGGCCGATCACGGCGTTGGCGGCGCACAGGATGGGCTGCGTGGAGCGGTAGTTCTGCGACAGCGTGACCATGTCCGCCGCCGGCGAGAACCGCGTGGGGAAATCGAGGATGTTGCGCACGGTGGCGCCGCGGAACGCGTAGATGGACTGCGCGTCGTCGCCGACCACCGTGAGGCCGCGCCCGTCCGGCTTCAGGCGCAGCAGGACGGCGGCCTGCAGCGCGTTGGTGTCCTGGTATTCGTCGACCAGCACGTGGTCGAAGCGCGCGCCCATGTCCTGCGCCAGCGCCGGCTCGCCGAGCGCCTGCGCCCAGTAGAGCAGCAGGTCGTCGTAGTCCAGCACCTGCTGCTTCTGCTTGGCTTCCACGTAGCCGGCGAACAGGCCGCGCAGCGCGTCGGCCCACTGGGCGTAGCGCGGGAACCAGTGCTTGAGCACGTCTTCGAGCGGGGCCTGGGTGTTGACCACGCGCGAATAGATCGACAGGCAGGTTTCCTTGCGCGGGAAGCGCGTGGCCTGCGCCGACAGGCCGAGGTCGTGCCGCACCATGTTCATCAGGTCGGCGGCGTCGCCGCGGTCGCTGATGGTGAAGGCGGGCGACAGGCCGAGCGTCTCGGCGTATTCGCGCAGCAGGCGCGCGCCGATGGCGTGGAAGGTGCCCGACCATTGCAGCGCGGCGCGCCCGGCGCCCGAGGCCTGGTTGCCGAGCGCCTGGTCGACGATGCGCTCCACGCGCCGCCCCATCTCGGCGGCGGCGCGCCGCGAGAACGTCAGCAGCAGGATGCGGCGCGGATCGGCGCCGCCCAGCACCAGGTGCGCCACGCGGTGCGCCAGCGTGTTGGTCTTGCCCGAGCCGGCGCCGGCGATGATGAGCAGCGGCGAGTGCGCCTCGTGCGTCACGGCGGCGCGCTGTTCGGGATTCAGCTTCGCGAGATGCGGCGGCACCTCCGCCGCGGGCGGCGGCGGCGTGGCGGGCGAAGCCGGAGGGGCGTCGCCGGGAGCGGCAATAGGGGTGGCAGGGGCGGCAGCGGGGGCGGAATCGAGTAGCACGGCAGGAGCCTCTGGGCTGCGGGGGCGCGCATGTGCGCTGCCCGGCATGGGCGGGACGAGGGCGAGAAACGGCTGCCGGTAACTGTATATCTATACAGGCCGCGCGCGCAAGCCGCAGCGTTGCGCGCGTGGCCCTGTCAGCGGGAAACGCTGCGGGAAAGTGCCTGCAAAGGCTGGCGGAGGCGGGGAAAGACGAGAAAGAAGGCGGGTCAGGCGGCCTTGGCCAGCGCGTCGTCGAGCAGCTTGTGCAGCGCGTCCCACTCGGGCTCGCCCACGTAGCGCTTGAGGATGTGGCCGTCCTTGTCGATCACGAAGGTGGTCGGGGTCAGTTGCACTTCGCCGAAGGCCTTGGCGGCGGCGCCGTCGGAGTCCATCGCCACCTTGAACGGCAGCTGGCGCGTCTGCGCATAGTTCATCACGTACATCGGCGGATCGTAGCTCATCGCCACCGCCACGAACTCCAGGCCCTTGCCCTTGAACTTGTCGTAGGTGCGGACCATTTCCGGCATCTCCTTGACGCAGGTGGTGCAGCTGGTGGCCCAGAAGTTGACGAGGTAGACCTTGCCCTTGAGGTCGGCGGTGCTGATCTTCTGGCCCGACAGCAGCGTGAAGGTGGCGGGCGGCGCGGCGTTGGCCGGCGCGATCGCGCGGTAGCCGAAGAAGCCGAGCACGGCGACCAGCACCACGGCGCCGATGACGGGCCACAGCTTGCGCTGGGCGGCGCGGGTGGTCGGGGTGGACATGGCGGGGGAAGCCGAGGTCGTCATGATGCTTGCCGGCGGGTCAGGGGATAAGTTCCCATTCTACTGCCGCGGCCGAAGCGTTGCCGGAGGCAATTCCGGGCGCGGCCGGGCTGCGGCGATTGGCCGCAGTGCCGGGCGGCGTCAGCGTGGCGCCGCCGCCAGCGCCGCGCGGGCCTGGTCCAGCGCCTGCTCCAGGTAGGCGCCGTAGAAATCCGGCTGCAGGCCTTGCAGCGGCGCGGCCAGCGAGCGGCCGCGGGCGTCGAGGAACAGCACCGTGGGCGCCACCGACACGTTGTGGCTGCGCGCCCAGTCGCGCGCGGTGGTCATGGTGCCGTCGGCATTGCGCAGCGGCGTGGCGGCGGTCATGTCCAGCTCGCGCGCCTCGATCTCGCCGGCGGCGGCCTGCGGGCCGAGATAGTTGCGGCGCACGGTCTCGCAGTAGACGCAGCCGGGCAGGCTGACCAGCACCACCAGCGGCTGGCCCTTGCCGGCGGCGGCCGCACCCTGCGCGGCGAGGTCGGTGGCGGGCGGCAGGTGGGCGGGCGCGGCCAGCGCGCTCGCGCCGCCGGCGAGCAGGGCGGCACCGAGCAGCACGGCGGCCACGGCATGCCGGGCGCGCGCGCATGGCGGCGGCATCGGGGACGGGGCGCGGGGCAGGCTCGGCATGGCGGGGGCGGGGGTGGGGAATGCAAGAATACGCGCTGGCGCCCGGGTTCCCCGATAATAGCGGCTTCCGTCCGTACCCGTGGCGCCGCGCCGGCCCGCGGGCGCGGGACCGCACCATCACGCAGCAGCCGTCCGCAGGACCGTTGCCCTATCCGCCGCCGCGATGCCCCACGCCTGGTTGTCCCGCCTGCCGTCCACGCTGTCAGCCCTTGGCGCGGTCGCTGCCGTCTGCGCGCTCGTCGGCTGCTCGCCGCGCTACGACTGGCGCACCATCCAGTCCAGCGAGGGCGCCTACGCCGCGCTCTACCCGGGCAAGCCGACCGGCGCGGCGCGCGAGGTGGCCATCGCCGGGCGCAAGCTGCCGATGACGATGGACGCGGCGCGCGTCGACGAGACCCTGTTCGCCGTGGGCGTGGTGATGCTGCCCGCCGACGACGCCGCCTTGCGCCAGGCCGCGCTCGAATCGATGCAGACCGGGCTGCTCGGCAACCTCGGGCCGCACGCGCCCGACGCGGTCAAGACGCGCCAGGTGACGGTGATGTCCGCCGCCACGCCGGCGGTGGCGCTGCCGGGTGTGGAGGTGCAGGTGGCGGCGGTGTCGCCGCAGGACCAGGCGCCGCGCCGGCTGACCGCGCGGCTGGTGGCCTCGGGCGTGCGGGTCTACCAGGCGGTGGTGCTGGAGGCCGGCGACGCCGCGCGCGACCAGCGCCAGGCCGAGCAGGTCGACCAGTTCCTGACGGGTTTCCACCCGTTCTGAGTGCGGGACTGGCGCAACGTTTTTTCAAGGAGTGATGTCATGCGTTGGGAAGTTTGGCTGGCCTATTTCGCGGCCTGTTGGGTGATTGCCGTGTCGCCGGGTTCGGGCGCGGTGCTGTCGATGAGCCACGGCCTGTCCTACGGGCTGCGCAAGACCACCACCACCATCTTCGGCCTGCAGGCGGGGCTGGTGATCATCCTGCTGGTGGCGGGCGGCGGCCTGGGCGCGCTGCTGCTGGCTTCCGAGCACGCCTTCGCCGTGGTCAAGACGATCGGCGCGCTCTACCTGATCTACCTGGGCGTGCAGCAGTGGCGCGCGCGCGTGGAGGACAGCCCGGCCGCCGCCGAGGACGCGGCCGCCGCGCCGCGCGTGGCCGCGCTGAGCCCGCGCCGGCGCTTCGCCACCGGGCTGCTGACCAACGTGACCAATCCCAAGGGCATCATCTTCATGGTGGCGGTGCTGCCGCAGTTCATCGACCCCACGCATCCGCTGGCGCCGCAGCTCGCCATCCTGGCCGCGACCATGTGCGGCGTGGACCTGGTGGTGATGCACGGCTACGCGCTGCTGGCCTCGCGCATGCGCGGCCTGTTCCGCAACGCGCGCGCCATGCGCTGGCAGAACCGCGTGTTCGGCAGCGTGCTGGTGGCGGTGGGCACGGCGCTGTTCTTCGTGCGGCGCCATCCGGCCTGACCGTCGGGCCCGCCCGCGCCGGCCGCATCGCGGCTGGCCCCGGGGTCGCGGGTTTGCTTAAATAGGTGCATCGTTCCGTTGCGGAGTCCAGCCATGCGCAGTCCCTCCCTCTTGCAGGCCCTGCCGTCCGGGCGTCCGTTCCATACCGTGCCGCCAGTGGAGGAGCCCGGGCCGCCGGGGGTGCCGCCCGACCTGCCGCTGCCGCCCGAGGAAGACCCGCCGCCGGCCGAGCCGCCGGTCGCGGTGCCGCCGCGCGGCTGAGGGCATTCGCCCAAGACCCTCCCAAGGCTTGCTCAAGACCATCTCAAGGCCCGCGCAGCGCGCGCCGGTACTGGATGGCCTCGCCCACATGACCGGGCTGCAATAGCCCGGCGCCTTCCAGGTCCGCCACCGTGCGGGCGATCTTCAATACCCGGAAATAGGCGCGCGCCGACCACGCCAGCTTGGTCATGGCGGCGCGCAGCATGGCTTGCGCCTCGGGCGCGAGCGGGCAGTGCTCGTCGATCTCGCGGCCGGCCAGGGCGGCGTTGGGTTTGCCCTGGCGCGCCTGCTGGCGGGCGCGCGCGGCCAGTATGCGCTCGCGCACGTCGGCGCTGGCTTCGCCGGGCGGGCCGTCGAGCATGTCCTGCTGGTCCTGGGCGCGCACCTCGACCTGCAGGTCGATGCGGTCGAGCAGCGGGCCGGAGAGCCGGGACTGGTAGCGCTGGACCTGGTCGGGCGTGCAGCGGCAGGGCCGGGACGGATGGCCGAGGTAGCCGCACGGGCACGGGTTCATGGCGGCGACGAACTGGAAGCGGGCCGGGAAGTCGGCCTGGCGGTTGGCGCGCGAGATGGTGACGCGGCCGGATTCCAGCGGCTCGCGCAGGACTTCGAGCACGCGGCGGTCGAACTCGGGCAGCTCGTCCAGGAACAGCACGCCGTGGTGGGCGAGGGAAATCTCGCCGGGCCGGGGATTGCCGCCGCCGCCGACCAGCGCGGCGGCCGAGGCGGTGTGGTGCGGCGCGCGGTAGGGCCGCTCGCGCCAGCGGGCGGGCTGGAAGCCGGCGTTGGTGAGGCTTTGCACGGCGGCCGACTCGAGCGCTTCTTCCAGCGTCATCGGCGGCAGCAGGCCCGGGAAGCGCTGCGCGAGCATCGACTTGCCGGTGCCGGGCGGCCCCACCAGCAGCGCCGAATGCTGGCCCGCGGCGGCGATCTCCATCGCGCGGCGGGCCTGGGCCTGGCCGCGCACGTCGCGCATGTCGGGGCAGTCCGGGCCATTGTCGGCGAGCGCGACCAGCGGTTCGGCGCGCGGCAGGCGGCCGTCGGGCAGCGGCCCAAGGTGAGCGCAGACTTCCAGCAGGGAGCGCGCCGCGTAGACGGTGACGCCGTCGATCAGGGCGGCCTCGGGGGCGTTCTCGGCCGCCACCACGAAGGCGCGCGCCGGCCCGGCGCCGGCGGCCGCGCGCGCGGCGTTGTCGCGCCCGAGGCCCATCGTCATGGCCAGCGCGCCGCGCACCGGGCGCAGCGCGCCGGACAGCGACAGCTCGCCGGCGAACTCGCAGGCGTCCAGCCCGTCGAGCGGGATCTGCCCGCTGGCGGCGAGGATGCCGAGGGCGATGGGCAGGTCGAAGCGCCCCGATTCCTTGGGCAGGTCGGCCGGCGCGAGATTGACGGTGATGCGCCGGTTCGGGAATTCGAAGCGGCTGTTGAGGATGGCCGCGCGCACGCGCTCGCGGCTTTCGCGGACCTCGGTCTCGGCCAGGCCGACGATGCTGCAGGCGGGCAGGCCGTTGGCGAGATGGACCTCGACCGACACCAGCGGGGCTTCCAGCCCGGTCAGGGCGCGGCTGCGCAGCAGGGCGAGGCTCATCGCGGCGCCGCCGGCGTTGCGGAAGTGTTAACGAAAATGGCCGCCGGAGTGCGGCGGCCATCGTGGCGGGTCGGGCTGCGGCCCGGGCTTCCCGGTGTCCCGGCGCGGTCCGGGACCATATTCGGGACACTATCCGGGACCATGCAGCGGCGGCGGCGCGGCAAGCGCGTCAGCCGGCAGCCGGGGTGTCGGTGCCGCCGGCGGCGCGGCGTTCCAGCTCGAGCACGCGCGCTTCCAGTTCTTCCAGGCGCGCGCGGGTGCGGGCCAGCACCTGCGACTGCACGTCGAATTCCTCGCGCGTGACCAGGTCGAGCTTGGAAAAGCCCTGCGCCATCATGCTGCGCACGTTTTTCTCGATGTCCTTGGCGGGCGAGTTGCGCAGCGCCTCGCTGACCTTGGCCTGGAAGTCGTTGAACAGGTCGGTCGGTTTCATGGTGATTCTCCTTTTGCACCGCGTTGGTGCGGATGATGGGTGGGCGGCTCCGCTCTGCTGCATCGCGGTGCAGCCTCCCGGGGGCGCGGGCAAACGCGGTGCGCACTCGGCACATGCCGCCGGCATGGGCCGATTATCGCGCTTCGCGCGCCGCCGGGAAAGCGCCAGCGCGGCCTGGTAACACCTTTTGACGTGTGGATGCCCTCGCGGCGGCCCGTGGCGGGGGGATCGGGGAGGGATTCAATCTGCACAAAAACCGTGGCCGGCGGGGTCCGTGAGGCTGGCACGGCAGTTGCAGTAATGAAACCAGGAGCCTCGTTTTACATTTATTCAAACACACGAGTACCGAGCCAAAAAAAGGAGAAGAAATCCATGAAGAAGTTGGCCTTTGCAGTCAGCGCCAGTGCAGTCGTGCTTTGCGGTCTTGTTCCCGCAGCTTACGCCCAGAGCACCCCGGACGCGGCGGCCGCCCCCGCCGCCGCTCCCGCCGCTGAAGAAGCCTCGCCGCATACGTTCTCGGCCAACGTGACGCTGGCCAGCGAATATCGCTATCGCGGCCTGATGCAGACCAACCGCCGCCCGGCCATCCAGGGCGGGTTCGACTACGCGCATTCGAGCGGCTTCTACATCGGTAACTGGAACTCGAGCATCAGCTGGCTCGACGACAGCAACCCGGACGTGTCGGCGCCGATCGAGATGGATTTCTACGCCGGCTTCAAGAATACCGTGACCATCGCCGGACTGGAGTGGAACTATGACGCCGGCGTGCTGCAGTACTACTACCCGGGCGACTACCCGAACGGCTACACGCGCCCGAACACGACGGAGCTCTATGTTGGCGCCGGCTACGGCCCGGTGTTCCTGAAGTATTCGCAGTCGATGACCAACCTGTTCGGTTATGCCGACAGCCGCTACAGCTACTACGTGGACCTGAGCGCGAACGTGCCGCTGAACTTCTGGGACCTGACGGCGAACGCGCACATCGGCTACCAGAACGTGAAGCACGTGGACAGCGCCTCGTACACGGACTGGAAGCTGGGCCTGACCAAGGACCTGGGCAAGGGTTTCGCGCTGGCGATCGCGTATATCGACACCAACGCGCACCGCTCGGTCTATACCAATACCTCCGGCCGCTATGTCGGCCGTGCCACGGCCTGGGCTTCGATCACCAAGACTTTCTAAACAAGCGTGAGGTAGGGCGGGCGGCCGGTGCATACTCGGCCGCGCTGCCCAGAGGAGAAATCGGATGAAACTCATCATCGCTGTCATCAAGCCGTTCAAGCTCGACGAGGTGCGCGAAGCGCTCTCCGACGTCGGCGTGTCCGGCATCACCGTGACCGAGGTCAAGGGCTTCGGTCGCCAGAAGGGCCATACCGAGCTGTACCGGGGCGCGGAGTACATCGTCGACTTCCTGCCCAAGGTGAAGATCGAAGTGGCGGTCCCGGACGACGTGGTGGACCGGGCCATCGAGGCGATCGAAAAATCGGCGCGCACCGGCAAGATTGGCGACGGCAAGATCTTCGTCGCCCCGATCGAGCAGGTCATCCGCATCCGCACCGGCGAGACCGGCGGCGATGCGCTGTGACGCACAGCCCAACGACAAGAGGTTAATCACATGAAATCCTGGTTCAAGCGCATCCTGACAACCGGCGCCGTGGCGCTGGCCCTGGGCACGGCCGGCCTCGGCCTGGCCACGCAAGCCGTGGCGCAGGACAAGCCTGCCGCCGAAGCGTCGGCCCCGGCCGCCGCTGCCGCGGCACCCGCGCCCGCGCCCGCAGCGGCCGCGCCTGCCGCGGCGGCCGCCGCCGCACCGGCCGCCGCGCCCGAGGCTGCCCCGGCACCCGTGCCCAACAAGGGCGACACCGCCTGGCTGCTGGTCGCGACCGCCTTCGTCATCCTGATGACGCTGCCCGGCCTGGCCCTGTTCTACGGCGGCCTGGTCCGTTCGAAGAACATGCTGTCGGTGCTGATGCAGTGCCTGGTGATCTTCTCGCTGGTGTCGCTGCTGTGGGCCATCTACGGCTACAGCTTCGCCTTCACCGAGGGCAACGCCTTCTTCGGCGGCACCGACCGGCTCTTCATGAAGGGTCTGGTCGCCGACGCCGTGACCGCGACCTTCAGCAAGGGCGTGGTGGTGCCGGAACTGGCCTTCTTCGCCTTCCAGTGCGCCTTCGCGGCGATCACCTGCGGCCTGATCATCGGCGCCTTCGCCGAGCGCGCCAAGTTCTCGGCGGTGCTGGTGTTCGTGGTGCTGTGGTTCACCTTCGCCTACATCCCGATGGCCCACATGGTCTGGTTCTGGCCGGGTCCTGACGCCTACACCGACGCGGCAGCAGGCGCGGCGGCCACGGCCAAGGGCGGCTGGCTGTTCCAGAAGGGCGCGCTCGACTACGCCGGCGGCACGGTGGTGCACATCAACGCGGCCGTGGCCGGCCTGGTGGGTGCCTTCATGTTCGGCAAGCGCATCGGCTTCGGCCGCGAGGCACTGCGTCCGCACAGCCTGACCTTCACGATGGTGGGTGCTTCGCTGCTGTGGTTCGGCTGGTTCGGCTTCAACGCCGGCTCGGGCCTGGAAGCCAACGGCGGCGCCGCGCTGGCCTTCGTCAACACGCTGCTGGCCACCTGCGCCGCGGTGCTGGCCTGGACCTTCGGCGAGTGGATCAGCAAGGGCAAGCCGTCGATGCTGGGCGGTGCCTCGGGCGCCGTGGCCGGCCTGGTGGCGATCACCCCGGCGGCCGGCTTCGTCGGCCCGATGGGCTCGATCGTGATCGGCATCGCCGCGGGCCTGCTGTGCCTGTGGGGCGTGACCGGCCTGAAGAAGCTGCTGGGCATGGACGACTCGCTGGACGTGTTCGGCGTGCACGGCGTGGGCGGCATCCTGGGTGCGCTGCTGACCGGCGTGTTCGCCGCGCCGAGCCTGGGCGGCACGGGCGTCTACGACTACGTGGCCAACAAGGTCGCCGACGACTATTCGATCGCCGGCCAGGTGTGGATCCAGTTCGAAGGCGTGCTGACCACCATCGTGTGGTCCGGCGTGGTGGCCTTCGTGGCCTACAAGCTGGTGGATATGCTGATCGGCCTGCGGGTGCCGGAAGAAGAAGAGCGCGAGGGTCTGGACATTACCTCGCACGGCGAGACCGCGTATGAGGCCTGATCGTAAAGGTGTTGTGCTGGAGAGCTGATTGGGAATCTTCTCTCAGGAGTTTCGCCCGGCCTTGTGCCGGGCTTTTTTCATTCCGGTGCCGGCATCGTGGCGGCTTTGGCGCCGAACCTGCCGGCATCGTGCGCCGCCGGCGCCCGGCGGTGCCTTACGCACACTGCCGGCATGGACTTTTCGCCAAGTGCTTAAATCCGATCTTAAAAAGCTTCAATTGTTTTAGGGGGGCGGCGCACATACAGTGCGAGTGAGGCAGTTTCCTCCACCTGCAGAACGCTCCCCGTATCTGTCAGGCCATTTGAAAGCGCGACGAACGTCGCGCTTTTTTTTGTCCCGGCGCCCCGGCGCGGCCCTCGGCCCAGGAGGCTGGCGGCTGGCGCGCGGTCCCCTTTGCGTCCCCCTTTTAATCCGGCCCGCCACCCCCATATTCTTCATCCTCTTGCCGGTGCTCGCATATGCTTATTCAGGCGGCGCCAGCAGCCAATTGGCCGTTCCTCTACAATCTGGGCGAACGATAAAGACGATCAATAGGATGTATATGGTCCCGCATCTCATCACCGCGCTGAACGGTCCGCTGCTCGAACT
>Ga0255334_1000120_pt1 | contig 84433 bp, 79 predicted proteins | sample EtOH5_35cm_T3_12_FD_202080 | JGI IMG/M metagenome (GOLD analysis project Ga0255334, IMG submission 202080) | Sandy soil microbial communities from University of British Columbia, Vancouver, Canada - EtOH5_35cm_T3_129 | ecosystem: Engineered > Artificial ecosystem > Sand microcosm > Unclassified ...
TGGACATGGGGGATGCCCGGCGTATTCATCCCCCATGTCCATGTAGCGTCCCCGGTAAGGAAGGATGAGCCGGCTGCCGAAGAAGCCGAAGTTCAAGAGCAGAGATAGCTTCTCTTCCAGCTCTTCGCTGCCGGTATTGCAGACTTCATGATGAAGCGTGGCGATGCCGTTCGCCAGCAGCTTGGCGACCGTCTTGATCTGCACGCCGGGGAAATCCTCGGATTCGTACAGGATTTCGAGCATCTGGCTGTCGCCCTCCGCATAAGTCTTCACCTCTTCGGCATGCTTCTTGGAAAATTCCTCCGAGAACGGCTTGCCGAGCTTCGGATACACCCACCAGAAACGGTGGCCGGAGCCGGGGCAGTCGATCCACAGGTTGTTGTTGAGCTTCGCGTGGTGGAGCGAGAACGCGCCGTTCGCAGCCACCCAATGCTCCCCGGCGTCGCCGCCGAAGCGGCCTTGCCTTCCCTTCAACAGCACATGCAGCCGCCGTTTGAAGGCGACTTCTTTCCCGCCGGAGGGGACGGCCGACACCTCGACTTCATGCGAGTAGAGCCCGAAGGCTTTCAGCGCAAACCGAATGGGAATCGAAGTCTTCCCCTTGGCCGGAACCGTGAAGCGCAGCTCGCGCTCCTCCCATTCTACGCTGTCATCCTCTGGCCAGGCAAAAGCGAACTCCGCCTGAGCCGCGAAATTGTTCTCCACATTCAGGTACAGCTCGTCCGACATCCCCGGATGCAGTTCCCCCCGCGGCAGCGCCAGCGTGAGCTTGGCGGGGAACTTCGGGGCGATGCCGATGCGAAACTCGGCCCGCCTGCCGCCGATGAGCCATTCGCTCATGACGACGGGATGCGTTTTCCAGTCGTTTTGTTCTTCCTGAACCGGCTCCAGCTCGAATTCGCCTTCCACCGTTTCGCTGTCTCCCGGTGCGATCGTCCCTGTGAAAGCGGCGGAGAAGCGGATGTTCTTGTCGTCCCGGCCCTTGATCTCAACCGCCAGCGGAGCGGCCGACTTGTTCACGATCCGGTAACGGACCCGGCAGCTGGAGCCGAAGACGAGGTCGTGATCGGCGATCTCCGTGGAAATCGCGTAATCGGGCGTATCCAGGCCGGTCAAACCGCGGCCGGTCTTCTCGAACTCCGCCCGGAGGGAGAGGTCCCCCTTTTGCCACGTGTAGTCGAAGAAATCGAAGCCCCGCTCGCGGCGGCCGTCCGGCTCGATCACGGGCTTGCGGGTGCTGTCGGCGTACCAGTCCAGCTCCTCGAAGTAAGGCGCGAGCGCCTCCGTCTGGAGAACCGTCGGAATGAAGTTCATCAGATGAACGGAATCGTCCTTCTTTTCCCAGAAAAAGCCGCATTTCTTGTACATCGGCACCGCCTTGGTGTTGCCCGCCCAGGTGAACAGATCGAGCCGCGGCCAGCCCATCTCGACGGTCTTGCGGACGGCGCTCTTGATCAGGTTGCGCCCGACCTTGCGCCCATGGTAGTCGGGCCGAACGTTCAGGAGAGGCACATACAGCGCTCCCTCGTCCATCCGGTAGTGTGAGAAGCTGCAGAAGCCGACGACTTCTTCCCCATCCACGGCCAGGAACAAATGAAGATTGGAGGAGCTTTCCATCTCCCGGCGCACGCTGTCTTCCGTTCTCTGGTGGGTGCCTCCTCCCCAGCTTTCGTTGCTGAGGTTCCACATGTCGGCTACCGCCTTGGCATAGGAGGGCTCGTATTCGACGATGCGGATCTGATCCGCAGCGACGCTTGATGACATGCCGATCAACTCCTTATTTCCGATTCTTGGACATCAAAATGGTAGTAATCCTGCACGGCCGTTTCCCGGAATCCGCAGGAATGGTACAGGCCGAGCGCCCCGCGGTTCTCGCATTCCACTTCGAGCCCCAGCGATTCACAGCCCTCCGAGCGGGCGAGCCGGATCGCTTCGCGCAGGATGGTCCGCCCGAAACCCTTGCCGCGATGCTCGGGAAGCACGGAAAATCCGAACAGGTAAACGGCTCCCTCTTTCGACTGAATACAGATTTTGCCTGCCGGCTCGCCGTTTTCCAGGAAGGCGGCAAAGACGCGGTCCTCCGGACCGTTCGCGAGCACCCGGTCGGCGAAAGGCTCAGCCGCGTCCCGCGGCATATCGAATCCCAACATGTCGAGCATGACGACCAGTTCCTTGTCTGCCGCGCCGCACAAGCGCAGGGATACGGACGGGATGCGCTCCTGCTCGTCTTCCCGCTCGCCCCCCTCCTGCCGGGCGGCGGACCGATCGTCCTCCTCCGACCATCTCATTACATACTCGGAGAAGCTTCTCTCGATGCCGAGCGATTTGATGTACCCTTTGCCCGACTGCGAATTCTCCGGGCAGATCAGGATGAGGCGAGTTATGCCCTGGCTGCGGGCCTCCCTCTCGGCCGTCCGGAACAGCTCGCTGAAGATGCCTTCGCACCGGCGGTCCGGATGGACCAGGCCGACGACTTCCGCCGAATCCGGCTCGAAGCTGTTCAGCCCGAGATAGCCGATCAGCCGGCCCTCTGTATTCTTCCAGAGAAAATCCCGTCTCGCCCCCGGGCTGCGGCTCTCCAGCATGCTGGCATGAAGCTTGAGCTTAAGTCCCTCATGGCGCTCGCACAGCTTGGCGAGCTCGCGAATTTGCTCCAGCGTGTCTCGGTCCAGTCTCTCGGGTATACATCCGTTTCCGGCGGCGAACGAAGCGGTAGGTTGTTCGGTCAAGCTTATCCCCCTCCTGCGGTTTGGTAAATAGCTGCCATTTGTTATCTTTCACGATACGCTATTCCGCGCTCCGCGCATAGGGCGACTTTCGCTAAACGGAATATCTCCGGGTGAGAGGCCGCGGGATCGGGTACAGGCATTTTTTCCACCCGCGCGCCATTGAGTTTCCCGCCGCTCTCCGCTTATAATCAATAGGACTATACCATGATAGGGAGTTTAAGCGAGAACCCATGAGCATTCTTACCGTCAAAAACATCAGCCACGGCTTCGGAGACCGGGCGATCTTCAAGGATGTGTCCTTCCGCCTCCTGAAGGGCGAGCATATCGGACTCGTCGGAGCGAACGGCGAGGGCAAATCGACGTTCATGAACATCATCACCGGCAAGCTGGAGCCGGATGCCGGCAAGGTCGAATGGTCGAAGAACGTCCGGGTCGGCTACCTTGACCAGCACGCCGTGCTGCAGAAAGGGCAATCCATCCGCGACGCCCTGCGCCAGGCGTTCGCCTATCTGTTCGAGCTGGAAGCGAAGATGAACCAGCTGTATGCGGACATGGGCTCCGTCTCGCCCGAAGAGATGGACGGCATGCTGGAAGAGGTGGGAACCATCCAGGATACCCTCACCAATCACGATTTCTACGTCATCGACGCCAAGGTCGAGGAAGTGGCGCGCGGCCTCGGGCTGCACGACATCGGGCTGGACCGGGACGTCCACGATCTGAGCGGCGGCCAGCGGACGAAGATTCTGCTCGCCAAGCTGCTCCTCGAGAAGCCGGACATCCTGCTCCTCGACGAACCGACCAACTACCTCGACGAGCAGCACATCGAATGGCTGAAACGGTACCTCCAGGAGTACGAGAATGCCTTCATCCTCATCTCCCACGACGTTCCGTTCCTGAACAGCGTCATCAACCTGATCTACCACATGGAAAATCAGGAGCTGAACCGCTACGTCGGCGATTACGACACGTTCACCCAGCAGCATGAAGCGAAGAAACTGCAGCTTGAATCCGCCTTCAAGCGCCAGCAGCAGGAGATCGCCGACCTGAAGGACTTCGTCGCCCGCAACAAGGCGAGAGTCTCCACCCGCAACATGGCCATGTCGCGCCAGAAGAAGCTGGACAGCATGGAGATCATCGAGCTGGCGAAGGAGAAGCCGAAGCCGGTCTTCCAGTTCAAGGAAGCCCGCGCAGCCGGTCGGACGATCTTCGAGACCCGGGACCTCGTCATCGGCTACGGCGAGCCGCTCTCCCGACCGCTGACGCTGCTCATGGAGCGCAGCCAGAAGATCGCCCTCACCGGCGCCAACGGCATCGGCAAGACGACTCTTTTGCGCAGCATCCTGGGCGAAATTCCGGAACTCTCCGGCACGGTCGAGCTGGGCGACTACCTCCATATCGGTTATTTCGAGCAGGAGATCAAGACGGTGAACGGCAACACCTGCATCGAGGAAGTCTGGAACGAATTCCCTTCCCTCAACCAGTTCGAGGTGCGTGCGGCGCTGGCCAAATGCGGGCTGACGACCAAGCATATCGAGAGCAAGATCGAGGTGCTGAGCGGCGGCGAGAAGGCCAAAGTCCGGTTGTGCAAGCTGATCAACAAGGAAACCAACCTGCTCGTCCTCGACGAACCGACCAACCATCTCGACGTCGACGCCAAGGAAGAGCTGATGCGGGCGCTCAAGGCTTACAAAGGCAGCATCCTGCTGATCAGCCACGAACCGGAATTTTACCGCGAGATCGCGACGGTCGTCTGGAACTGCGAGTCGTGGACGACGAAAGTATTTTAAACAGGTGTCCCAAAAAAGAAGACGCGCAAAAGACGGCAACGGCTGCAAAAAAGAGCTGCTTCGATGCTTCTCCTTCCCAGGGAGAGACATCAGGCAGCTCTTTGTTCATGGGGGCTCGCCGTTGAGGCAACCGTTTCGTCCACAATCCCGTCACAGCTTGCGCAGCTGTACGCATTGAAATTTCTCCCATGTCCCTCCTAAGAGCCGATCGGTAAAGCCGGTATTCTCCCATCCGAGAAGACTATCTTCGAAATTGACTTGCGGCGCCAACACAAATAAAAAACGGCCCTCCGCCTCTCCTGAGACGATCGCCCGTTCGCGCAACCCGGTTGAATTTCGTTTGCAAACATGGTACACTGAATCAGCTATTGTCTGTATAAACAAAAATAGCGATACACACTTCGTATCTGTAACTATTATAGCAGGCAAGTTCCGGTGTTGTCAAACATTTTCTTTAAGGAGTGGAGCGATATGGCCGAAGAGCGGCAGGAAGTCGGCGCCGACAAGGATTGGGAGCAGGAACGGAAGCGCGTAGAGGATGTGGAAGCGAAGCTGCGGCGGGAGATCGGGCGGCTTGGGCCGCTGGTCGGCAGCCTGCGCGAGCAGGTCGTGGACATCCGCCAGAACTTCTGGGACGGGGTCTCCATCGACCTGGGCACGGCGGATGACGTGCTGGAAACCTATGCATCCATGCGGCAACAGGCGGAGGTTCTGACCGAGCGCGAGATCGGCCACAAGAACCTGGCGGACCGGCTGAAACGGACGCAGCGCCTTCTCCCCTCTCCCTATTTCGGAAGGGTCGATTTCACGGAAGCGGGTGAACGCAGCTCCGAGCGTTTCTACATTGGCCTCGCCTCGTTTCAGGAGGAAGATACGGGGGACTTCTATGTCTACGATTGGCGGACTCCGGTCGCCAGCCTGTATTACGACCATTCTCCCGGCCCGGCCAGCTATGTGACCCCGGTCGTGACGATCGCAGGCACGATGGACCTGAAGCGGCAGTATGTGATTCAGAACGGCGAGCTCAAGATGATGTTCGACACCGGCGAGACGATCGGCGATGAACTGCTGCAGCAGGCGCTCGGACGCAGCGCCGATGCGCAGATGAAGAGCATTGTCGCCACGATCCAGAAGGAGCAGAACCGGATCATCCGCAACCTGACCAGCGATATGCTGATCGTCCAGGGCGCGGCCGGCAGCGGCAAAACCTCGGCCGCCCTCCAGCGGGTCGCCTATCTGCTCTACCGCCATCGGGATTACCTCAAGGCGGACCAGATCATCCTCTTCTCGCCCAACCCGATGTTCAACAGCTATGTGGCCTCGGTTCTGCCGGAGCTCGGCGAGGAGAACATGCTGCAGACGACCTTCCAGGAATACCTCGACCACTCCCTCCGGCCCGATTATCAGGTGGAGGATCCTTACGATCAGATGGAATATGTCCTGGGCGGCAACCGCGACGCGGATTACGAGGCCCGGCTGGAAGGAATCCGCTTCAAAGCCTCCGAGGCTTTTCTGCTCGCCCTCCGCGCCTATGTCGACCGCCTTGGCGAAGCGGGGCTCGCCTTCCGCAGCCTGGAGCTGGGCGACCGGGTGTACGTGGAGGCGTCCGAGATCGCCGGCTACTTTTACTCGCTCGACAAAGCGATCCGCGTCGCGAATCGGATGGATCTGACCCGGGAATGGCTGAAGGAGCGATTGAAGGAGCTGGAAAAGGCCGAACGGCCGGCGGACTGGGTGACGGATGAGCTGGATTACCAGGATCGCGACCGGTATCAACAGGCCTACGTACAGTTCCGCAAACGACTGAAGGACAAAGACCCTTCCTTCGAGGACGGCCTCCAGGAAGAGGACATCCTGCGGCGGATGATCGTGAAGGATCATTTCCGGCCGCTCGCTCAGGCGGCCGAGCAGCTCGCCTTCGTCGATCTGCACGGCACGTTTGCGGAGCTGTTCCGCGATCCGGCGAGGATGGCCGGCCTGACCGCTCCGCAGGAACTTCCCTCTTCCTGGCCGGAAATTTGCCGCATCACGGCGAAGAACCTGGCGGAGCGAAAATTGCTCCATGAGGATGCGACTCCCTTCCTCTTCCTTACGGAGCTGATCAAGGGGTTTCAGACCAACACCCAGATCCGCCATGTGCTGATCGACGAAGCCCAGGATTATTCGCCGTTCCAGTATGAATTTCTGCGGAGGCTGTTCCCGCGGGCGCGGATGACCGTACTGGGCGACTTCAATCAGGCGATCTTCGCCCACTCAACCACGCTGTCCGGGCGCTCTCCCCTGCTCGGCCTGTACGGCCCGGACCGCACCGAGACGATCCACCTCACCCAGAGCTACCGGTCCACCCGGCAGATCGTCGAGTTCACCCGCGGCTTGCTCAAAGATGGAGCGGAGATCGTGCCGTTCCGGCGGGACGGCGAATTGCCGCAGCTCGTCCTCGTTCAGGGCCCTGCGGAACGCGTGCAGCGGATCGTCCGGGATGTTGAGGAACTACGAGCACGGGGCTTTGAGACCGTCGCGGTGCTCTGCCGCACGGCTGCCGAAAGCCGGCAGGCTTACGCGGAGCTGAAAGGCTTGCTGCCGGTCCGGCTGATCGCCAAGGACACGCAGTCCTTTACCAAGGGCGTCCTCGTCATCCCCTCCTATTTGGCGAAGGGCGTCGAGTTCGACGCAGTCCTGCTCTATGACGCCTCCGAGGCGGCATACCGCGACGAGAGCGAGCGCAAGCTGTTCTATACCGCCTGCACCCGGGCGATGCACCGCCTCATTCTCTATTCGCCGGGTCCGGCGTGCCGGTTCATCCAGACGGCGGATCCGGCAACCTATCGCCTGACCGAGTAGCAGAGTGACAAGAAACGGCCCATTCCACCATGGAATGAGCCGTTTTTGCGTACTATCGGCAAGTATCCCGCGCAAGAATCTCCTAATCGGAATCTATTAGAGTGATCCAAATAATCTGATTTCATAAGGAGAATGTAGAATGCCCACAGTCATCGACTATCAATTCAACGAAGCCCTTATCGGAACGAACTCCCTTCCCTTCCCCTTGACCAGCGGAGTGGAGGTCGGAGTCGCAACCTTCAATCTGACCAGCTTTAGCGCAACTGACCGCCTTGCATTTTTCGCGACGGTTGGTTGGCTTCCCGACCTTGTTCTGCTCACACCGGTTTTGCCCAGGTTAACGGTTCGAATTCGCCAAGGGAGTTCCGCTCCAAACTCTCCGGTTATCTTCGAAAGCTCGGACAGCGCCTTTCTCGGAGCCGGCAACCTGATTCCGCTCTTGTCCACACCCGTTACCACCTCGATCCAGCATGCAAATGTGGCGGGAGGAATGGGAGTCGCCTCTTATTTCCTTACTTTGGAGCTCGGAGGAATCGGTTCGGCTACCCTCGTTGGTCCGGTCCACTTCAGCGGAATGGCCATTAGCCTCTGACCCGTTTTATTGCATTCGCCTCAGGGCTTCCGTCGTGCCGCCTGTACCGGTCATTCATATAGTAAGGTAACGCCTGCTCTGACCGGCGCAATCGGAAACGAGGTGATAGCCCTGAAAGTATTGCTTGCTTGCTATTGGATGATCCCTCATCTGGGAGGAGTCTGGCCGTATATGGTCCAGTTGAAGAAGCAACTGGAGGGCCGAGGACACACAGTCGACATTTTTGGCAATGGACCGGATCATATTCAAAAGTATCACATGGTGAATCAGAACCGGGATTTATTTAAGGCTCATATCCTGCCGCTCCTCAAAATCAAGCTGAATAACCGGGCTTATCCTGGATTCAGCTCACAATCATGGCTGTACACAGCCGAATTGGACCGCTACTGCATGGAATTGTCCGCTGCTTACTTCGGGCTTGACTCTTATGACGTAATCCATACGCAGGATGTCATCTCCACGTTAGCTATGAGCCGGGTGAAGTCGAAGCATACCGGCCTTGTGGCCAGCATCCACGGATCCGTCGCCCGGGAAATTATGCTCGCTTTTGAAAAAGCCAATCTCGACGAAAAAAGCAAAAACAAGTTTTTGCGGTATTACCGAACTGTCGAACATCATGGAGCCACTTCAAGCGATATCACCGTCACATCCACAGAATGGATGCGGTCGCTGCTGGAACAGAATTATGAAGTGCCTGCCGATCATATGGTCTCTTTTCCCTACGGACTCGATACGGAAAAATTTTATCGGGAGCAGGCACTCGGAACGGATATGACCAAGCCGATCGGCAAAAAAGTCATCATCTGCCCCGCTAGGCTTACCTTCATTAAAGGTATCAAATACCTCGTCGAGGCCTTGGCGCTCGTAAAACAAGTTCGGAACGACTGGGTGTGTTGGATTGTCGGAGATGGCGATCTGCGCAAAACGCTCAAGGAGCAGGCGGCTCAGCTCGGACTTGCCAATGACGTTCTTTTTCTCGGCAGGCGGGAAGACGTACCGGCTCTGCTCACACTGGCGGATATCTTGGCTCACCCCAGCATTCAGGATAATCAGCCCTTCTCCGTCATGGAGGCGCAAATGGCCGGCCTTCCGTGCGTTGTCTCCGATGCCGGCGGATTGCCCGAAGCCGTCCTCCATAACGTGAACGGCCTGGTCTCTCCGGTGGGCGACGCCGCCACCTTAGCCAGTCATTTGCAGTTGCTGTTGGCAAATGACAATATCCGCCGGCAGTTTGGGGAACAGGCCGCCATTTGGGCCAGGGAGCATTGGTCGATCCCAACCATGACTAGCCGGATGATCAATTGTTATGAGTATGCAATACAAAAAGCGGCCGGGAGGATGGCGCATGCGTAAAATCATTGCGGATTTGTACAATCGCATTTTTAAAGTCCAGTTTTCGAGCCCGGGAGCGATCATCGATTATGATGTCTGGACCCGAATCAACGAAGGATTGCCGGAGGATTATATCCTGCCCGATCCGCGGACCGCACCTGAATTGCAGCAGCCTTGAAGATGATTCCGGCAGAGGAAAGAAGGGGAGAAGGAAGACTTTCCCTTCCTCCTCCCTTATCCTTCAACCGTAAGGGTCATACGCACCGGACCCCTGATGAGCGCCCGTTCATCGAAGGAGCGGGCATGCAAGCTGTATATAATGCTTCCCTCCGTGTGGCAAGGTCCTTGATAGTCCAGGAGGCTATCCGTCCTTACGAAGCAGTTGGCATCCAATTGGGCAAGCACAACGGGTGGCTGGCTCTCCCGAACCAGAAGCAGATCGATTTGCCCGATATCGCGCCCTGCCGGTTTTTCCCACCCCACGAGAGCCATAATGGTTATGATGTCTCCTGGTGAATGTGCGGGAACCGCAAGGGATGTCAGCAGAATCGGAGTATCTCCTGCGGTTAAAGGAAGAGCATGCGTACCCGGCAGCGCCTCTTGAGCTCCATAGTATTTGATCATGTCCGATATTCTCCCGCTTCAGGCTCGATGACGAAGTGGCCGTTGGTGAATAAATTGACGATTTTCCCGTTCTTCTTGGCATAAACGAGGATGCGCAGCTTCTCCCGCGTTGCCCGATTGGTGGTGATCTGGAGTCGGAACGGTTGACCCTTCGTCTTCATTTCCTTTAATCGGATCGCATTCATGGGATAACCGGAAGGAATCCGCCTAAGAATCTGCGCCACCTTCCTCCTGCGAACAAATCCTTCGAGGAGAAGCTCAAAATTTTTATCTCCCTGATTCACGACGTCAATCAGAATGGATTGGATGCCGCGCGGCTTCACCCGCCCGGTTCCATCCGCCTTAAGATGATAAATGGACATGATTTGCCTCCTGCCCGCAAGTCTCTGCTTCACGTTATTCCTATAAGAATGGAGGAGTTCCAATGCGACTGGCTGAATTGCAAGGTTCTTACGATGCCGTGTTCAGCCTTGGAGTGAACTGCATCGTTTCAATTCAGATGGAGAATTACGGTCTCCGGAAATTCTCAGGCGTAATTGATTGGATGAGCAGCGGGAATCTGTCCGATGTCAATCGGATGCTCGAAAATCGTTTCGCCGACTTCATGCTTGCGCCAAATTTGAAAATACTCGACCCGGACGGTTCAGGCAAGAATTTTATGGTAGAGGACGAGCTTTACCGGATTGTCTCGGTTCATGATTTCCCGATTCGGCTGAATCCGGGCGGGCAGCTGTTGACCTATCCCGATTTTCGCGACAAGATCCAGCGGCGGATCGACCGATTATTGTATAAAATGGCAACGTCCTCGCGCATCCTGTTTATCCGTCTCTGGGGAACTTACCCGGAGGCTCTGCGCCTGAGAGAAATCCTTGCCGGCATGGTCGCGGGGGAATTTTCGATTTTGCTCATACAATCGGCGGATGTCCCAGCCGTGTCCGATTGTTCCTGGCCGGATGAGCGAATCTGCTGTGTGCAGTTTCCTTCCAAGGACATTGATGACTACCAAATGAATCCTCACTGGACGCAGCTGTTTCAGGGAATATCCGTTTCATCCGGTTGATGTCCCGGCAGGAGACCGGCGCTCCGCAGCGTTTCCCGCAGCCCCTGGTCCACCGAATGGCGCGGCTCGGCCATCAGCACTTGCAAAAGCCTGGAATTGTCCAGGCAGCTGTGCCGGATATCCCCGGCTTTGGCGGGAGCATAATGAATGGGCGTTGCCGCCCCCGCCTCTTCCCGCATCTTCTCCGCCAGAGCGCGGATGCGAGTCGTTCTGCCGGTGCTGACGTTGATCGTCTCTCCATCCCCTCGTTCCAGCGCGGCGAGATTCGCCGATACGATATCCTTCACATAGATGAAATCGCGAGTCTGCTCGCCATCGCCATAGATCGTGAGCGGCTCTCCTCTTTTCAATCTCTCCAGGAAAACCGCAACAACGCCCCCCTCACCCTTCGGTGTTTGGCCCGGGCCGTAGACATTTCCGTAGCGGAGAATGGTATACCGGGTGCAATAGAGCGAATGATGCAGCCGGATGTAGTCTTCCGCCGTGCGCTTGGACAGCCCATAGAAGGAGACGGCGGCTGTCGGGTCCTCTTCCCGGATTTGCTCTTTTTGCAGCATGCCGTAGACGGCCGAAGTGGAGGCAAAGACGATCTTGCCTCTTCCCGCCTGCCGCAGCCCTGCCAGCACCTGCAGGGTGCCCGCCACATTGGTTTCGCAATCCGCCAGCGGATTCTGAATCGAACGCTGGACATCCGCCTGCGCGGCCAGATGAAAGACGACGTCCGGAGCAAGCTCGGCAATTTTGTCCCGCGCCTCGGTTGAGGCGACGTCGGTTTTGAAGAACCCGGCCTCCGGCGGTATGGAGGCGGCTTTGCCGCTCGACAGGTCATCGATGACTGTGACCTGAACCCCCTGCTCAAGAAGAGCCTTGGTCAGATGGGAGCCGATGAAGCCTGCGCCGCCGGTGACCACTGCCTGTTTCATTTGGTTCCTTCGCCCCTTCGCTGTTTTTGCTATAGTACGCGAGTGAGCGACAAAGTGGCACTGCCCGCAAGGCGGACATAACGAAAACAAGCGCTTCGCCCATTCCGATCGATTCGGAAGGGGAAGCGCTTGTTTCCAGACCGCTATCAGCCGCAAACTGAATGTAACTTATTTGATCACGCGAGTTCCCTGAATGAAGTGTCTCTTCCAGTAACCGGTCGTCAGATCGCTGATGACGACGTCGCTTTTCGGGTTGACGTTGTGAATGAATTTGCCGCCCCCGATGTAAATGCCGACGTGACCGATCTTGCCGGGAGTGGCGACGCTGAACTGGACCAGATCGCCCGGCTTCAGGTTGGCGGTATTGCCGATCTTCGTCCCGTATTTGGTCTGGGCAGTGGCTCCCCAAGGAATGTAGATGCCGACTTGCTTGAACACGAACTGAGTGAAGGAAGAGCAGTCGAAGATTAATTTGCTCGGATTCCGCACGCCATGTTGATATTGAACCTTGCCCTGATAGGATTCGGCGATGGAAATGACTTTGCTTGCGGTCGTCGATGCGGAAGCTGCTTCGGCCTTGGGCGCGGTGAACATCGCGGAGGCTCCGAAGGCGAGGACAGCGGCAAGCAGCAGCGCGGTAAATTTCTTCATCTGTTTCATGGTTGTTTATCTCTCCTTTCGGTGTCTGGCACCAGACTAACAGGGATGCCGGCCGATTGGAACCGGAAATCCTTGGCACACGAAGGGAGAATTTGTTGAAAATCGAATGAAAACCAGCCCCAGAAAGGGGTTTAAAGCTTACAGGATTCTCCATGGGAACTGGTTCCGGGCCATTTGTGAACCCGAATTGCGGGGCTCCGCTTTACGCTTCCACCTCGAAATTGCAGTCCTTCAACTTGACGATCCGGGTCTTCCGGGTCCATTTGTAGCCGAGCCAGAAGGCCAGGAAAATCGGAATGCCGATATACGAGGCGATCAGAAGCTGCCAATCCACGTGACCGCCGGAGAAAGCGGACAGGCTTTGGCCGACGATCACGATCAGGCAGAGGACGAAGGCGAACAGCGGCCCGAACGGATACCATTTGGCCTTGTACGGCAGCTCGTCGAGCGGCTTTCCTTGCGCCACATAGGCTTTGCGGAAGCGGTAATGGCTGACGGCGATGCCCAGCCAGGCGATGAAGCCGGTCATGCCGGAGGCGTTGAGCAGCCAGAGGTAGACCTTCCCGTCCCCAAAAAAGGAAGCGAGAAACGCGAGCAGCCCGAACGCCGCCGTGACGAGCAGCGCGTATATCGGGACGCCGCCCTTGTTGAGCTTGGTGAGGAATTTCGGCGCTTTGCCTTCTTTGGCGAGCACCCAGAGCATTCGCGTCGAAGCGTACATCCCCGAGTTCCCGGCGGACAGAACCGAGGTCAGGATGATGGCGTTCATCACGGAGGCGGCTAATGAGAGTCCTGCTTTTTCGAACAGGATGGTAAATGGGCTCATCTGCACGGCGTCGCTCGCCAGGTTCTCGTTGGTGTACGGAATGAGCATGCCGATGATGAAGATGGCGAGAATGTAGAAGAGCAGGATTCGCCAGAAGACGGAGCGGACAGCCTTCGGGATGCTCTCGCGCGGGTTCTCGCTCTCCCCTGCGGCGATGCCGACCAGCTCCGTGCCCTGGAAGGAAAAGCCGGCCGTCATGAAGACGCCGATCGCCGCGAGGATGCCGCCGTGGAAGGGCGCGTCACCTTGGGTGAAATTTTTGAAGCCGACGGCTTCGCCGCCCAGAATGCCGAAGATCATCAGGATGCCTACGGCGATGAAGACGATCACGGTGATGATCTTGATGGTGGCGAACCAGTACTCCGATTCCCCGTATCCCTTGACGGAGAGCAGGTTCAAGCCAACCATCAGCGCAAGGAACAGGGCGCTCCAGAGAAAAGAGGAGCTGTGCGGGAGCCAGAACTTCATGATCAGCGTGGCGGCGGACAGCTCGGCGGCAATCGTAACCGCCCAGTTGTACCAGTAGTTCCAGCCGATCGCAAAACCGAAGGCCGGATCGACGAAGCGGTCCGCATAGGTGCTGAAGGAGCCGGAAACGGGCATGTAGGTGGCCATTTCCCCCAGGCTGGTGATCAGAAAATAAACCATGACGCCGATGACCGCATAAGCGAGCAGCGCTCCTCCGGGGCCGGCGGAATGGATCGCCCCGCCGCTGGCGAGGAACAGCCCCGTTCCGATGGCTCCGCCGAGAGAGATCATCGTCATATGGCGCGACTTCAGTCCGCGGCGCAGCTGATCGCCGCCGGACGGCTGCGCCGCGGCCCGGACTTTAGCAGCAGGCTGCGGCGCAAACGTTTCCACTTCTTTCGGGTTTCTCACTTGCTTGAACACTCCTTTTGGGTTTGGTCTGCTTGAATACGACCGCGCCACATCAGGAAGGAAGAATGCCGGCAAACGCACAAAGACCGCGGAAACTTAAAGTTCGTCTCGCGCGGTCGGGTCGGGTAAGCCCTGCATCCGCATCAAAAGACCTTCCATGAAGATAGCACAACACACGGGAAGCTTGGACAGCTCCGTGTGACAGTTCCGTCCCTTTCGGAGACGGCCCCAGCGTTCCCAGCCCGACGGCTGCGCCCGCTTCGGCGGTTTTTCCCTTCAACCGGATTCATCGGCATGTCGGCGCCTCTTCCGGTTTACTCATAAAAACCGCGACCTCTACCCCATCAAGAGTCCATGATGAGGGCATTGTTCAATTGTCGTACGATCACCAGTATAGATCAGGCTGATAGAAGTTGGCAATGGCTAATTTGTGGTACACTCGGGGCAGTCGATGGCGTGGAAGGGTCCCGAGTCCCGAGTTCCGGGTTCCGGGTTCCGGATTCCTTATTGGGTTATCCCTTCAAATTATCCTCCAGTTGCGTAAGGAAAGCTGCCATCCAGGCTTGGTTTGCTTTCACCCGTTCGGGCTGAGCCATAATCTCTTCCGGGGATTGGATGTATGCTCCCGGAATCAACTCCTCCCCGCTCGCGGCAATGTAGCCTGCGAGCAGCTCTTCCGTGTTTTCGAGATGGAACTGAAACCCGAAGACATGTCCCTTGTAGCAATAAGCCTGGTGCTTGCAGGCCGCGCTTGAGGCAAGCACCTCCGCCTCCGGAGGCAGCGCGGAGAAGGTATCGTAATGCCAGTGGAAGACGACCGCTTCCGGCGGAAAATGGGCAAACAGCGGATTGCTCCGTGCCTTGGCGTTCCATTCAATCGGCCACCAACCGAGCTCCGGCTGCGGGTTTGCCGTCACCCGGCCGCCGATGACGTCGGCGATCAGCTGGCTGCCCAGGCAGATGCCGAGCACCGGCTTGCCCCGGTCAATCGCATCGCTTATGAAGCGCTTCTCTTCTATGAGCCATGGATAGCGATCCTCTTCGTAGATGTTCATGGGTCCTCCCATGATCACGAGCAGATCGAACTCCCCCTGATCCGGGAGCGTCTCTCCGGCGCTGAACAGAGTCCGGCTGACGGCATGTCCCCTGGCTTCGGCCCAGACCAGAATGCTTCCCGGCGTCTCCAGCGGAATATGCTGCAAATAATGAAGCCTCATCGCTCCTCCTCCTTATCTGGCAGTTTTCGCCATACTCTAGCGGCCTTCGCCGTACTTCCCCGCTCCTGAGAGCAGGGCCATCCGTTTTATGGATGCTGGGGAAGCTGCTTCACGTATTCGTCCGACAGCTTCATCCATTCCAGAATGTAATCGTAATCGCTCCTGTACTTGGCGAAGTCGGTCACCTGCTCGTGAGTCTTGATCGAATAGGCGGTTCCGTCGTCGAAGCCCGTGCCGGGGACAAACAGGATGTCGTCGTTGAAGAAGGAGCCGGTAGGCAGGTAGTAGCGCATTCCTACCACGTTTCGCTCAGCATTGAGCAGGTCGCGCCCGAAGGGGATGAACTCGTCCTCCGACCAGGAAAGCCCGAGCAGGTTCGACACGGTCGGCAGAATATCCACCTGTCCGCCGGTCCGCTCCACCTTGGCAGGGGTTTGACCGGGCGCATGGATGATGAGCGGAATGTTGAACCGCGTGATCGTGTTGCTGTAAGGGATGCCCAGCTTGCGGGATACATCCGCCGGATCGTTGTCATTGTCCTGCAGCCCGAAATGGTCTCCATAGAGAACAAGAATCGTATTGTTCCACAGCCCCTCATCCTTCAGCCCTTGAATGAGCTCACCGAGCGCCTTGTCGGTGTAGTGGATGGCTTGCAGATAATCCCCCAGCTGGGTGCCGGCAATATCCGCCGACAGCGTAAGCTCCTGCTTGTCCACAGGAATTTGAAAGGGATGGTGGCTGGATAGCGAGATGAATTGGGCATAGAACGGCTTGCCGGTGTCCGCCGCTTGCTTAAGCTTCTGCAAGCCGACCCGGTACAGTTCTTCGTCGGAGGCGCCAAAGCTGTTGAAATGGTCGTTGTTGTAATAGGGCTTGTCGTAGTAGGTCTGAAATCCGAGCGCCGGATACAGCTTGTCGCGGTCCCAGAAGGTGATGTCGTTGGGATGCAGAGTCATGGTCGTATAGCCCAGATTGCCGAGAAGCTTGGGCAGCGAGGGCAAATCCTTGTCGGAATACCCTTTGGACATCGCCTCGGTCCCCGTCGGGTAGATCGAGGTGTTGGACATGAATTCGGCATCCGAAGTATTCCCCTGCCCGATCTGCTGGAACACCTGCGGGAAGTAGAAGCTCTCCTTCACCAGACCGTTCATCACCGGGGTGATTTCTTGGCCGGCGACACTCAGTCCGATGACGAAGTTCTGCGTCGCCTCCAGTTGAACCATGATCAAGTTCTTTCCTTTTTCGCTGGCGTAATAAGCAGGAGTCTTCACCTTGCTCGTCGAATTGGAATTGGCAGGAGCGAGGGACGGAGCAGCCTTGTTTTCGAGTGCTTGCATGGTAGCCGGGACATCCTTCAGAGCCACGTCCGGTTTCTCCCGCTTGGCGGACAGGGCGTTCCAGAGAACGGACGCCTGATAATTCGTGAATCCAATCAGCTCCGCCCGCTTCAATTCATTGAGCGTATCGGCGGATGCGCGGATCGTGAAGATCGAGAAAATGAGCGCCAGCGCAATCAGCACCGTAGCGATGGAATAGGGAAGCTTGAAGGACTTGCGGATCGGTTGGCAGGCGAGCAGCCGCCGGTTTCTCCGATTCCTCAGCTTGCGGATTCCCGCGAAGACCAGGAAGAGAAGGATATCCGCAAAATAAAGCGCCTCTCTGGGTGTGATCAAGGACCTGACCGAGCTCTTGACAGCCGGCAGCTGATTCAGTTCAAACAGGGTCGTATAGGTGGCTACGGAGCCGAAATAGCGGAAATACACGGTAGCTCCGAGCAGTGCGAGTGTGGCAACCAGCCAATAAACGCCGTAGAGCACCTGCCGGACTTTCCCCTGGGGAATCAATTCGATCATGCAGGAAATCAGAAGAACGCTGAGAAAATCAATGAGTATCCAAAGCGGGCTGATCTCCGAAAATACCGTGAGCCGGAACAGCTCCGTCTTGGCGAGAACCAGCAGCGTAATGATGCAAAAGGGGCTTTTGCGCATAAGCCGTGTGAAATCGGACACGACTTCCCCCTCCTTTTTAAGTTGGATTTAAGGAAATACCAGTGGTGCCATGATATACTAAACTAGCTTATCAACAGATAAAACAAATTGTAGCAAACTTGCTCATCGGTCGCCAGCGATTGTTAATAAATTATAAAAACGCCGCGACCGTTTAAGGAGGAATAGAAGATGCCTTCCAAAACGGCGCCCGCTCTCTTGCTTCTAACCGTCGTCACCGTTCTGGCCGTATTCGTGATCCAGGCCCAATGGGCTCCCGGCGCTCATTCGGAAGAACCCGGCGCGGACGCTGTTGCCACATTGCCGAATGAACCGTTGTCCGCCAAGAGCAACTTGGAAGTGAAAGAAGCGGTTCCCAATGCCGCTTCCCAATACGCGGCCAACCTTCCGGAGTCGGCACGCTTGGATGTACCCAGTCTTTCCCAACTTCCGGAGCTGTTTAACGGCTGCGAAGTGACCAGCCTGACGATGATTCTGCGCTTTGCCGGGATCGACACCGACAAACAGACATTGTCGAGCCTGCTTGCTAAGGATCCCGCAGAGCTGGTGCTGAATGCTGACGGCTCCATCGCCTCCTGGGGGAACCCGCACAAAGGGTTCGTCGGGGATGTGACCGGAGAACTCAAGGGATACGGCGTCTACCACGAGCCGATCGCCAATCTGATCAACACGATCGCACCGGACCAGGCTCTCGATCTGACCGGCAAGCCCTTCGAGGCAGTCCTGTCCCAGATTGCGGCGGGGAAACCTGTGCTCGTCTGGAACAATTCCACCTTCGGTCCGCTGCGCGCAAGCAATTGGGTCTCCTGGAAGACCAAGGACGGCCCGGTTCGCGCGACCTGGAAGGAGCATGCCGTCGTTCTGACGGGATATGACGCGGACACCCTCTACATCAACGATCCGCTGGACGGAAGCAAGGACAAAAAAGTAAATCGCCAGCTCTTCGTCCAGGCGTGGGAGCAGATGGGTGAACAGGCGGTTACCTATAAGTGAAAAGAAGCACAGCAAGGGCGCGAAGCATCCGGTTGGGGAGCTTCTCGCCCTTGTTTCTGAAACCGCAGGCCGGGCCGGAGACCGGACCCAAGCGGGAATTCCGCTGCCTGCCCCATTGGCCTGCCTATTTCAAGCTTGCGGAAGCGCCGTTTCCAGAGGAGCTTGCGGAAGCGCCGATCCGCCCGCGGCGATGACATTTCGGGCGATCCATGCGCCCGCCGCGCCGGCTTGCGCCAACCCGCGCGTAATCCCGGCCCCGTCTCCCCCGCAATACAGCCCGCCGATCTCCGATTCGAACGTATCCTTCAGCTTGGGGCGCGCCGAGTAAAACTTCGCCTCCACACCGTAGAACAGGGTGTGCTCCGACGCGATCCCGGGAGTGACCTTCTCCAGGGCCTGCATCATTTCCATCAGGCTGCGCATCGTGTTGTATGGAAGAACCAGCCCAAGATCGCCGGGCACCGCCTCGGGCAGCGTCGGCTCCAGGAAGCCCTCCTTGATCCGCGTTTCCGTCGAGCGGCGGTTCTTGAGAATGTCGCCGTACTTCTGCACGATCACGCCTCCGTTCGAGAGATCGTTCGCCCGCTTGCAGATCTCGCGGGCATATTCATTGGGCTTGTCGAACGGCTCCGTGAAGGTATGCGACACCAGGAGCGCAAAGTTCGTATTGCTCGAGCCGAGCGCCGGATCGCGGAAGGAATGGCCATTGGCCGCCATCACCCCGGAATGGTTCTCGACCACCACATGGCCGGAAGGATTGCTGCAGAAGGTGCGCACCCTTGTGCCAACCGACGTGTTGAAGATAAATTTGCCTTCGTACAGATGCTCGTTGATCTCGCGCATGACCACATCGGAGGTTTCCACGCGCACGCCGACGTCCACCTGATTGTTGTACATGTGCAGGCGGCGCTTCTTCAGAATCCGCGTCAGCCAGGCGCTGCCGTCCCGGCCGGGAGCCGCCATGACGGCGGCGGAATGAAGAACTTCCCCAGTCCTCAGCTTGATGCCGGTCACGCGATAGGAGTCGCCTTCCTTGACCGTCTCGATATCCTCGACTTCGGTTCTGAACTTCATTTCGACCTTGCCCTGCAGGTATTCATAAATCGATTTCAGAATGAGGAGATTATCCTCCGTTCCGAGATGCCTGACCTCCGCGCGCAGGAGCTTGAGGCCGGCGGCGTAGGCGCGCTGCTCGATGCTGCGCACGGCTTCCGTTCCCGGATCGGTCAGGACGGGAGTCGCTCCATGCTTCAGGTTGATCGCATCGACGTACTGAATGAGCTCCTTCACCTTCGCAGGGGCGAGGTAATCCGTCATCCATCCGCCGAATTCCGTGGTGATATTGAACTTGCCGTCACTGTAAGCGCCGGCGCCGCCGAATCCACTGGTGATCGAGCAGGCCGGCAGGCAGCCGGCGAACTCCTTGCGGCCGGCCGGCGGCGGGCACAGCTGAATTTTCCCCTGCAGAATCGGGCAGTTGCGTTTATTGATATCGTGGCCTTTGTCGATGAGCAGCACCTTCGCTCCCGGCGCTTTCAAGGTCATTTCATAGCAAGCGAAGATTCCGGCCGGACCTGCGCCGACCACGATCAGATCGTAAGCGTTCATATCCATCATCCTCCTGTACCTTTAGCGGCAGACAAAAATAGCGGCAGACAAAAAAATCCCAGCGGACAGCTTGCCGCAACTATCGCGGAACTCGCTGCCCGAGCGCTGGGAATCGGGATAAAGCTTTCTCTCTCTTCTCTTCCCTTGTTACTATATCCGAACAATAACCATATGTCAATTTTCAATGTTCGGATATTCGCGGAAATTTACCAAATCTCCACAGCATATTCACGATTTCGACGATGATTTTGCGTTTTCTTCACAGCTGTCGTCGCTTCTGCCTACGGTCGGTTTCGCGGTTTCCCTGCGTTTCTCCCGCTCTTGGGATCAGGCCATATTTGGAGGTATAATAAACTCAAGCGAACAGCTTGGAAAGGAAGCGGAATCCTCATGCCGATTATGGAAGTGACCATCGTTCCGATCGGAACGGCCAGCCCGAGTGTAAGCCGCTATGTGGCGGATGTCCACCGGGTTCTGGAGCAGGCGCAGGAAGAGATCAAGTTTCAGCTCACCCCCATGAGCACCATCCTCGAAGGAAGCCTCGACGACTTGTTTGCGGTTGTCCGCCGCATGCACGAGGTGCCGTTCGCGCACGGCGCCCTGAGGGTCAACACCTCGTTTCGGATCGACGAGCGCCGGGACAAAGTATCCACCATGGAGTCGAAGCTGTCCTCCGTGCGGGAAAAACAGAAGAGCGACGGCGCCGATTCGTAACCTTTTGGTCACGGCCGTCAATGTTACGGGTTCTCATCAGCGGAAAAAACCTCCGTTTTCCAGCCATGGCCGAGAACGCTGCGAGTTCTCATCGGCGGAAAAAACTCCGTTTCCGGGCGATGCCTAGAACGCTGCGAGTTCTCATCAGCGGAAAAACCTCCGTTTTCCGGCCATCTGCGGATGGTCCGGCAACGGAGGTTTTTCTTTTTCGCTGCGAGTCTCTTACGAATCATTAACGAGGTTAAGCTTCAATTGCGTGAAGGTTTTGGCGAATGCGCTCGTGGAATTCTTCCCCGAGCTTCTCGGCGGTTGGAATCCGCGGCAGGCCGGGCATGGTCATGATGTCCCCAGTGAGGGCGACGATGAAGCCCGCTCCGGCGGACAGCCGCACTTCGCGGATGGTTACGGTGAAGCCTTCGGGACGCCCGAGCAGCTTCGGATTGTCCGAGAGCGAATACTGCGTCTTCGCCATGCAGACCGGCAGGTCGCCGTAGCCGATCTCCGCAAATTTCTTCAGCGACCGCTCGGCGGCCGGGGTGAACACCGCTTCCGCCCCGCCGTAGATATCGCGGACGATCCGCCCGATCTTCTCTTTGACCGGCAGCTCGCGTTCATAGAGATAATGGAAGCCGGGGCCGCCCTCTTCGACCAGCCGGACTAGGCTGCGCGCGAGGTCCGCTCCGCCGGCCCCCCCTTTCTCCCACACCTGCGACAGCTCCGCCGGCACTCCCGCGGCCGCGCAGAGAAGCTTCAGCTCCGCCAGCTCCGCAGCCGTATCGGATTGGAACCGGTTGACGGCGACCAGCACGGGCACGCCGAACTTGCGGACGTTCTCGATATGCTTTTCCAGGTTGCGGAACCCTTTGCGGAGGGCGTCCAGGTTCTCGGTCTGCAGCTCATCCTTGGCGGCTCCGCCGTTGTACTTGAGCGCCTTGACGGTGGCGACGATGACGGCCGCCGCCGGAGTGAACCGGCCGGAGCGGCACTTGATGTCAAAGAATTTCTCCGCGCCGAGATCGGCGCCGAAGCCGGCCTCCGTCACGACGTAGTCGGTCAGCTTGAGGGCGAGCCGGGTCGCTGCCACCGAGCTGCAGCCGTGGGCGATGTTGGCGAACGGTCCGCCGTGGACGAAGACCGGGCAACCGTCGATCGTCTGCACGAGATTCGGCTTGATCGCGTCCTTGAGCAGAAGGGCCATCGCTCCGGCCGCGTTCAGCTCGCCGGCGGTGACCGGACGGCCGTCGTAGGCGTAGCCGACGACCATCCGGCTGAGCCGCTCCTCGAGATCGACGTGATCGAGGCTGAGGCAGAGAATCGCCATGATCTCGGAGGCGACGGTGATCACGAAGCCGTCCTCACGGGTCTGGCCGTTATTTTCGCCGAGTCCGATGACGATGTTCCGCAGGGAGCGGTCGTTCATGTCGACCGCCCGCTTCCAGACGATCTTGTTCGGGTTCAGCCCGAGCGCGTTGCCGTAATGGATATGATTGTCGATCATGGCCGCCAGCAGGTTGTTGGCCGCGGTAATGGCGTGCATGTCGCCGGTAAAATGCAGGTTGATGTCCTCCGCCGGGACGATCTGGGCCATCCCGCTTCCGGTTGCCCCGCCCTTCATGCCCATGCACGGGCCGAGAGACGGCTCCCGCAGGGCCGCCGCCGCACTGAGCCCGATGTGGTTAAGGGCCTGGGTCAGCCCGATCGTCGTCAGCGTCTTGCCTTCTCCGGCCGGAGTCGGGTTCATCGCCGTCACGAGAATGAGCTTGCCGTCGCGGTTCTCCTTCACCCGGTCCCATACTTCGGGAGCCACCTTTGCCTTGTATTTGCCGTACAGCTCCAAATCGTCCTCGTTCAAGCCAAGCCTTGCCGCTGCCGCCGTGATCGGTTTCATTGCTCTCTTCCCCACTCCTATGGATGAAATGACTTTCCGTCCATTATAGTAACCCCCCATCCAAAACGCAATATCCGACAAGCGCCCGACAGTGCCCGACAAGAGAGAAATTCCTTTCTACCGGTCAGCCATCTTTTCGTTCAAAACAGAAAATCCTCGTCGGCCAGCGGCTCCACATTGAGGGCGCGGACGTAGCCGTTGCCTTTCTTGGAGAAGAAGTCATGCTGCTTCGTATGCGTGCTGATGCCGTTGAAGACGATCGGGTTCACATCCTCCTCGGGGAACAGCGGATCGAAGCCGAGGTTCATCATCGCCTTGTTGGCGTTGTAGCGAAGAAACACCTTGACCTCCTCCACGAGGCCGATCCCGCTGTAGATCTGCTCCGTATACAGCTCCTCGTTGGCATGGAGGTAGCGGAGCAGCCCGACCAAGGTTTCGTAGGCATCCTTTTGTTCCTCGTCTCTCAGCTCCGCGTAGATTTCCTGGGCGAGCACGCCCACGTAGACTCCATGGATGCTCTCGTCCCGCAGGATCAGGTCGATGATCTCGCCGCTGCAGGTCATTTTGCCCTGGCCGGCCAGATAGAGCGGGTAGAAGAAGCCGCTGTAGAACAGATAGCTCTCGAGGAGAACCGAGGCGGCCATCGCCAGAAAAAGCTGCTTCGGCGCGCGAATATTCAGATAATACTGGCGGATCGTCTCGGCTTTCTTCTGCAGAAACGGGTTCTCCTCCACCCACTTGAAGACCGCGTCGATCTCCTCGGTGGAGGCGAGCGTGGTGAAAATGCTGCTGTAGGATTTGGCGTGAATCTGCTCCATCATCCCCATGAAGGCAAGCACGGCCTTGCGCTGCAGCCCGTCCACATGCTCCATGATCTGCGGCATCCCCACACCGCCCTGAATCGTGTCGAGCAGCGTCAAGCCGCCCAGCACCTTCATGTAGGCGTCCCGCTGGTCCGGGTCGAGCGTCATCCAGACCATTTTGTCGTCGGATAACGGGATCTCGTCATCGGTCCAGAATTGCATGATGTTCTGATCCCAGAACATCTTGGTGAAATCATCGTCCGGCCGGTTCCAATTCACGGCCTTCAGGGCGTTTGCGGTCATCGGTTTCGTCCTCCTGTCGGCTATTAGCTCCTGACCGGCATCCAGGCTTGGCATCCAACCTGGCATCCAAGCGGGCATCCAACCGGCTTCCCCTCAGCTTCCCATCGGCTCAGGCCGGGGGAACCGTTCCTGCCTTTACACGGAGCAGGCCAGGCATTCCTCCACCGAAAGCTTCTTGGTCCGGGTATAGTAAAGGGATTTCAGCCCCTTATGGGCGGCGTAAAGGTAATACCGGGCAAGCTGACGCGTCGTGATGTCGCTGGTGACATGGAGCACCGTCGATATGCCCTGGTCGACATGAGCCTGAATCTCCGCGATCAGGTCGAGCACCTTGAATTGGTCCATTTGGTAAGCGGATTTGTAATAAAAAAGGTTATCCGGCCGCAGATACGGCATCGGGTAATAGGTGGTCGAATTGGCGTAGGTGCGGGTCTCGATCCGTTCGACGACCGGCATCACGCTGGAGGTGGCGTTCTGGATGTAGGATATGCTCGCCGTCGGCGCAATCGCCAGCCGGTAGGCGTGGTAGAGACCGCCCTGCATCACCCGCTCCTTCAGCTCGGCCCAATCCGCCGGACCCGGCAGCGCAATTCCCTCGTAGAGGGCGCGGACCCGCTCGCTCTGCGGCCGGAAATCTGCCGCGAGATAGCGGTCGAAGTAGACGCCGCTGGCGTAATCGGAGCGCTCGAAATCGCGGAAGGCCTCACCCTTCTCGCGGGCGATCTCGCAGCTCTTCTCCAGCGAATAGAAATTCATCGCCATGAAGAAGGCGCGGGCGAACTCTCTTGCCTCCCCGCTGTCGTAGGCGATCCGGTGCTTCGCCAAATACCCGTGCAGGTTCATGGCGCCGAGACCGACGGAATGCAGCTCCCGGTTCGCCTTCACCACGCCTGGCGCGTTTTGCACCGCGGTCATGTCGCTGACAGCGGTGAGGCCGATCATGCCCTCGTGCACGGATTCGCGCAGCTTGCGGCGCTCCATCACGTTCACGATGTTCAGCGAGGCGAGGTTGCAGCTGATGTCGCGGCGGATCATGTCGGCCTGGCCGTAATTGGCGATCTCCGATGTCTCCTGCAGCTGGAAGATTTCCGTGCAGAGATTGGACATCTTGATCTGCCCGATGCCGCCGAGCGCATGACCCTTGTTGGCATTCGAGCGGTTCATGATGTACGGATAGCCGGATTCCAGCTGGACCGTGGCGATCTTCGTGAGCATGTCCCGCGCGCTCATGACCGGCTTCTTCTTGACCCGGCCGTCGGCGAGCAGGGTATCGTACATTTCGTCCAGGTCCATGTCGTCCAGATGCTGTCCGTACACCCGGTAGACACTGTAAGGCGCGAAGATGTGCAGCGGCTCATTGTCCCTCGCCAGCTCGTAGAACCGGTTCGGCACGATCAGCCCGATCGACAGCGTCTTCAGCCGCGACCTCTCGTCGGCGTTGATCTTCTTGCTGTCCAGGAACTCCATGACATCCCAGCCGAAAATGTTGTAGTACGCCGCTCCCGAGCCTTTGCGCTGCCCCATCTGGTCGGCATAGGAGAAGGCGTCCTCCATCAGCTTGAGCACCGGCATGATGCCTTTGGCCGCCCCCTCCACGCCCTTGATCGGCTCGCCGCGGCCGCGCAGCTTGGAGAGATTGACGGCGACGCCGCCGCCGATCTTGGACAGCTGCATGCAAGTATTCAGCACATAATTAATGGAGTTAAGCGTATCGTCCAGCTCCAGCAGGAAACACGATACCATCTCCCCGCGGCGGCTTTTGCCGGCGTTCAGGAAAGTCGGCGTAGCCGGCTGCAGCCGTTGTTCCATCATGGAACAGGCCAGCATGAGCGCCGTATCCACCCGCCCCCAGCCGAGATGCAGGGCGACCGCGGAGACCCGGTCCGCGTAATCCTCCAGATACAGGGAGCGGTCATTGGACTTCACCGCGTAATCCTTGTAGAATTTGGAAACCGCCATGTACGAAGGGAACTCAAAGCCATAGTCGCGGCTCGCCGCAAACACCCGCTCGATCTCCTCCATCGAATAGCAAGCGAGGTAATTCTCGTAGTAGTCATGATCGATCATGTACCGGATCTTGTCGGCGATTGTGGGGAAGGTCAGGCTCTTCGCCCGGACTTCCTCCATGAACACTCGCACAGCTTCCCGATCCTTATCCAGCTGATAGAACCCATTCAAGTCCAGCTTCATCAACATGTTGTTCAGTTCAATATGCCGCAACCTGGCTCACCTCCCGCAGAAACCTCTCGGCATCTCCCATCGTGCCGGACAACTCGAACTTGCCGATCACCGGCACCTCATACCTCAGTGCAATCAGGTCCGCGCTGCGGGCGAATCGGTCGCCCCAATTGCGGTTGCCGCTCGCCGCAACGCCGCGGAGACGACTGTGATTCTCGCACAGAAAGGCGCTCACTCGCTCCGGCACCTGGCCGAAGCCGGTAGTGTACGTCACGAGCACGAACGGCTCGTCCAGCTTCAAGGAATCGTGAATCTGCATGGCAGGAAGCCCCAGCTTCCGCACGAACCGCTTCACGTTGCCTGTCTTGGAATCATAGACCACAAGCATCGGGCCCGCCTCCATTCCGTCCTCGCTCTCGCTTCTTTATAACCTGCGAACGATTGTTCGAAACACCATATGTAGTTGGTAATCCTTAATTTAACGTCTATATATAGTGATGTCAATCACTTTATTTTTCAACGGCACGGATAAATGATGGCATGGATATCCCTGTGCCATCCAGAAAAACCAGCTCGACCGACTCCTGTTTCAAGACGATAAATCGCCACAATTCCAGTCGAATTAAGGCTTTAACAACAAGAGAGAGCGCCTCCGAGAGGCGCCCTAAATTGGCAGGAACAAATTGTGGCAATAATCACTTACCCTAGATTTGAAAATATTAATCACATTAATATTTAACTGGATCAACATCAGAAACTATTCCTCTTCCGGGGCAAAAAACTTCTTCACTTTCATCTCGCCTTCAACGAAGGCCGATGCTTGCTTGCCGAAGGCTTGAAAATGCTCCGTGACGTTATGCAGCGCGACCGCTTCTTGATCCTTCCACTCCTCGACGAAGGTGTAGCGGCTGCTGTCTCCGCACAGTTGCATCAAGGTATAGCGGACACAGCCCTTCTCCGCCTGCGAGCCCTCGACCAACGGTTTCACGGCTTGCAGGAATTCATGTTCCTTGCCCGCTTGGATCTTCAGATCCGCGTGAATGATGATCATGACTTCTCCTCCCTCCTTCCGGAATCTCTTGTTGCTTCTGATCTGCCGGCGCGTTCGTGAGTGAATAACTCTCCGAAGCTTCCGCGATCCTTCCCGCCGCCATCTCCGGAAGATGGCCCCAGTATCTCTTCGGCATGTGGTTCATCTGCGCGCGCGGATTGATCCTCTCCAGAATGGCGATGGTTTCATAGAACCGTTGCCACAGCTGGCGATAAGCTTCCTCTTCGCGGCTTGCATCCGGCAGGATCAGTTCGTCCACGTCCAGAATAACATGTTGGCCGGGCCGATGCACGAGCGCCTTCCGATGCGTCCGGTCGTGGATCAGGAACGCTTCACCGCCGAAGCGGTCGCAGAAGTGATCGGCGATGAGCGGCAGCACTTCGTTCAGGGGCTCGATTTCCGCGGCCAGAATCTGGCCATGCGCCGAAAAGCGAATGAAGCCCAACCACTTGTGGGCTTCCCGCGTCAGCCCTTGAACAGCCTTGTGCAGCTCGTAGACGGCGTCGTCGGTCAACCGTTCCAGCGCGCCGCCGCCCTCTGCAAAGCCTAGTCTGACATATCGGAGCAGCATAAGCTCCTTGTGCGGATGGCAGGTGAGGAAGCCGTGGCGGATCAGCTCCAGCGGCTCTCTGCCGAGCTTCCGGCGAATGCCCTTCTCCACCCTGCGGGCCCTGGCATCGTCGCAAGGGATATACTTCTCGTCGAACAGCGACAGCTCCTCCGAATCGTCGGGCTGGATTTCCAGCGGCAGCTCCCCTCGGGCGAAGCTCTCGAAGACGCAGCTGAGCCAGCCGTCGAAGGTACCGTCGTAACGGTAGACTACATCTGACCGGTCAGGCATTGAACCACATCCTCCCGGGTGACGGTCGAACTCCCCGGATGGCTCGGGTCAAGCTCGTCGAAGAAGGTGAGCTGCTGCGGTTCGGATCTAAGCGGGAATTTCTTGCGCATGCTGTCCGAGACGAGCGCGCGCAGAGCGGAATCGGGTGTGATCCGCAGTCCCTCCAGTGTCTTGCCCTTACAGACGACGAAATATTGGGCGCGCTTCAAGACCACCCCAAGTTTCTTCAGACCGGCAAAGTCGAGGGAGCCGGAGCGGCGGGCCTTGACAATTCTCTGGGCGCTTCTGACGCCGATCCCCGGCACCCGCAGCAGCATCTCGTAGGAAGCCGTGTTGATCTCGAGCGGGAAGAACTCCATGTGCTGGACGGCCCAGTTGCATTTTGGATCGATCAGCGGGTTGAAATTCGGGTTCTTCTCATTCAGCAATTCTTTCGCTGCGAAGCCGTAGAATCTCAGCAGCCAGTCTGCCTGATAGAGTCGGTGCTCGCGCAGAAGCGGCGGCTTCGAATCGAGCGCCGGCAGGAGGGAATGCTCCATCACGGGCGTATAGGCGGAATAGAGTACTCGCTTCAGCTTGTAGGTCCGGTACAGCCCCTCCGTCAAGCTGAGAATTCGATAATCCGTGTCGGGCGTAGCCCCCACGATCATTTGCGTGCTCTGTCCCCCCGGCACAAAACGGGGAGCATGGCGATACTTGACCAGATCCTTGCCGTTCTCGGCGATGCGGTTCTTCAGATGCCCCATCGGCCCGAGAATGGAGGCCTTGCTCTTATCGGGAGCGAGGAGCTTGAGGCTCTCCTGGGAGGGCAGTTCGATGTTCACGCTCATCCGGTCGGCCAGATGGCCGAGGCGGGTCAGAAGCTCCGGTGCGGCGCCCGGAATCGCCTTCACGTGAACATAGCCCATGAACCGGTATTCCGTGCGGAGCAGCTCCAGCGTCTGAATCAGCCGCTCCGTGGTATAATTCGCATCTCGCATAATTCCGGAGCTGAGGAACAGCCCCTCTATGTAATTGCGCCGATAGAACTGGATGGTCAAATCCGCCAGCTCCCGCGGGGTGAAGGCAGCCCGGCGCGTGTCGTTCGACTTGCGGTTGATGCAATAGGCGCAGTCGTAGATGCAGACATTGGTCATCAGCACCTTCAAGAGCGAGATGCAGCGCCCGTCCGCGCTGAAGCTGTGGCAGATGCCCATGGCTACGGCGCTGCCGACCGTTCCGGGCGAGCCCTTGCGGTCTACGCCGCTGGAGGTGCAGGCAACATCATACTTGGCGGAATCCGTCAGGATGGTCAGTTTGTCAATGACGTCCATATCCGTCCCCCTGTTCCCATTCAGTATAAATGAGAACACTCGTTCTTGTCAAGAATTTTTTTCCCATATTCTTCCTCAGCAGCCCGCGCCGCTCCGGCATAAAAGCAAAGAGCGCATCCCGGGATGCGCCCTCTCTTCCTTCCTATTTCGGCCGGCAGCCGGACAAATCAACTGCCGAGCCGCATCATCATCTTCTCTTCGACGATCTCCCCGCCCACGAAGTGCCCCTCCACAATCTCCGGAACGTCCTCCGGCGTAAGGTCGTAATACCATACCCCTTCGGGGTATACCAGCATGAACGCCCCGTTGCCACAGAGGCCGAGACAGCTGCACTTGTTGATCTTGACCTCCTTCAAGATCCCGTGCTCCGCCAGCTGCTCCTTGAACGCCTCCATCACCGGCTCGGTCTGCTGATTGGTGCAATGGTCGCTGCTGCAAAAGAACACGTGATGCTTCAGCGCTTTCATGCGCATATTCATCTCTCATTCGCCTCCTGCGTCATGTTGAATGACTCGTTTTCAGAGAAGTATAGAGGATGAGCCGAGTTCTGCTAATGATATTTGTTACAAACCAATCGGAAAGTGACAGATTGTAAGAAAAAATCCTTATTCTGCGTTAGCATTTCTGACATAAACAACCACGCAGAATCACCAGGGACGCTTGCGATCCAGCCAGCCGAGCTCGCGCCAATGGGCAGAATCGCGCGGGTTCCATTCGTTCTTTTTCTGATTCAGCCTCATCACCGCGAACATCAGCCGGGTCTGCACGCCCGGGCGTGCCTTCCCCGCCCGCCGCACGATCTTCGCGGCGATCTGATCGGCCTTGCGTTCCAATTCCTTCTTTTTCTCCGGCTGCACGGTCTCCCAATTGGCAGCGGCGACACTCACCCCCCAGCGGTACACCAGCGGAACTCCCCAAAAGAACAGATTCGAGCGCAGCGCCTTCGTCACTTTGGAGGTTCCCGCTCCCGCCGCGGTGGAGATCGCGAGACCGGTCTTGCGGAACATGGCCGGATGAGGCCGGTGCGACATCCAGCGATAGCCGAGATGATCGAGCAGCGTCTTGAGCTGACCGGTCATGCCGCCCACATAGCAGGGCGAGTCGAGAATGATCAGATCCGCTTCCTCAAGCGCTCGGGCGATCGGCTGAACCTTGTCGGCGTGGGGGCAGCTCGCTTCCCCGTCGGTGAAGCAACGATAGCAGCCCACGCATGGACCGGGGGCTTCATGTGGCATGAAAAATTCGGCCACAACCAATCCGTCCGCCGCCTCCTCACCAAGACGCTCCATCACCATTCGCGTGCAGTGATAGGTGCTGCCCCGGTGCTGCTGGCCATGCACAACGGCGACCTTCATTCCCGTCTCCCCCTTCCCGCGTACAGCCTGTGAAACTGAACGACATGCCTTCGCACATATTCCAGCGCTTCCGCTTCCCGTTCCGGCTGGCGGTCATACCGGCACAGTAGCACCCACAGCGGGGAATAAAATTGCAGAGCTGCCGTCGCGGGATCGCAATCCGCAAAGACAGCCCTGCCGGCAAGAGCCGTAAACAGATGCTCCTGATACTGCAGCGGAGCATCCAGGAATCCCTTCCGGAACGCCTCGCCCGCCCGATTGCTGCGGTATTGCTCGATCGTCAGCATGCGGCGGCATTTGGCCGCGTATTCGTCGTGCAGATAATACCGGAAGAGCGCCTGACTCGTTTCGACCAAAGTCTCTTCGGTCATCTCTTCGTACAGGCCGGCGTCCTGCCCGCCCGCGCCCCGCATGCCGAGGGCCTCCTCAATATCCCGGTAGCGCCGGCTCATCTCTTCCAGCAGCGTGTCGAAGATCTCCTGCTTGCTACCGTAATGTTTGTACAGCGAGCTTTCCTTGATCCCGACCGCTCCCGCGATCCGGCGCACCGATACCCCCTCGTAACCCTCTGTGGAAAAAAGCGTCAGCGCTGCGAGCAGAATCCGCTCTTTCATGCCCGGCGCATCTGTTCCGTCTTCCGATTGCCGCTTGCGTTCCCGCCGTTCGCTCACGCCTTATCGCTCTCCGATCCGGCTAACAATCGTTAGCTTTTGTTCCAGTATAATCGACAATCGCTGGAATGACTACCTTTTCATCGGATCGGGTATAAAAAACCGGATGAAGTCCCGCGCAGGGTTCATCCGGTTTCTGTCATGCATGGAGCTGCACCTGAGCTAAAACGGCGGAATCAGCCGCGCTCCCGGTGCAGATGGGCGAGAAATTCCTTTGCCGCGTAACTGAGGTAGCGGCCATTGCGCGTAATCACCGCAACATGGTAAGGAATTTCTGGTTCTTCCAGGCGGATCGTGCGGATACGCGCCGGGTCCAGCCGCCGGCAGAGCGATTCCGGCAAATAGGAGATGCCGAGCCCCTCCGCCACCATCTCCCCGATGAAATCCCATTGAGCGCTTTCATATACAATGTGAGGCTCGCAACCAAGCCGTTCGTATGCCTCGCGCACGCTCCCATGAATGGCGAATCCCTCGCGCAGCACGATGAGCGGCTCCTCCACCAGCTCCGGCAGGCGCACGGATTCGCGGTCGGCCAGAGCGCTGTCATGTGCCGCAATGACGGCCAGCTTCTCCTGCAAAAAGGGCTGGATGTCGAATACTCCCTCTTCCACCGGCAGCACAACCAGCCCAAGGTCGACGTCGCCGCGCTGAACGGCCGCTTCCACCCGCTTGGAGCCGCCTTCCGTCAGCCTGATCGCGATGCCCGGATACCGGCGGTGGAAATCGGCAATGATCCCGGGAAAATACAGCGTGCCGATGATCGGCGGCATGCCGAGGCGGACGGTACCTTTCTTCAGCTGCTGCAGGCCGAACAGCGAGTCCGTGAGGTTGTGCAGGGACGCCAGAATGACCTTGGCCTCCGCCAGCACGGTCTCTCCGGCATCCGTAAGCTCGATCTTGCGCGTGGAACGGTCGAACAGTTCGACTCCGAGCTCCTCCTCCAGCCCCTTCACCACTTTGCTCAGGGTGGATTGGGACAGATGGAGGGCTTGCGAGGCGCGGGTGAAGCTGCCTCGCTCCGCCACTTCCTTGAAGTAACTCAGCTGCCGGAAATCCATCGCTCTCCGTCTCCTTCATTTTAGCCATTATATCATGACGGTTCGGAATGGTTTATATGAAATCTATGAATTTTACGAATAGTAGAATTCGCGCTACAATGAAGCAGGCCTCATAAGAAAGCATCAATCCTTTCAAACGGGAAGTGAAGTATGTGCGACGCATAGCCGCGATTGTCCTGCAAGTCCTGCTCTGCTCCGGCATCGCCATCCTGGGCGATGATCTCGTCCGGCTGACTCATCTGAAGGTTTCCGGGAGCATCGTCGGCATGATCCTGCTCTTCATTCTGCTCAAGAGCGGAATCCTCAAGCTCCATTGGTTCGAAGGCGGAGCCGATTGGCTGCATTCCCACCTCGTCCTGTTCTTCGTGCCCTCGGCTGTCGGCATCAGCCAATACGAAGCCCTCATGAAGAGCGACGGCATCTTCCTGCTCCTGACCATCGTCATCAGCACCCTCGCTGTGATGGTAATCACGGGCTGGAGCGGTCAACTGCTGAACCGCTTCAACCGGAAGGCTGCTCCTTTTCCCATTCCCATCCCGGTAGAATCGCCCATCCCAGCGGAGCTGCCCCTATCCGGAAGCGCAGAGGGGGAAGAATGGAATGGCTAGTATCATTGCCGTCGCCGGCCTCATCTCCACCGTGGCGGTATATGCTGCGGTCCGCAACCTGTATCAGCGGAGTCCGCGCGTGCTGTTCACCCCGATTCTCCTCGTGCCCATCGTGCTGCTGCTGCTGCTCGCCGTGACCGGGATTTCCTACGGTGCGTACAACAAAGGCGCGAATATCCTCACCCTCCTGCTGAAGCCGGCGACCGTCGCCTTTGCGATTCCGATCTACAAGCATTTCGACCTGCTCAAGAAGCATGCGCTGGAGATCGTCGGAAGTGTGCTCATCGGCTCGCTCGCCGGTATCTCCACTTCCATGCTGGTCGGCGAGTTGTTCCGCTTGAATCCCCAGGTGGTCAGCAGCCTGGCTCCGCGTTCCGTGACCACGCCGATCGCTATGGAGATTGCCAATAGGATCGGCGCCAACGCCACCTTGACCGCCGTGTTCGTGATCATCACCGGCCTGCTCGGCTTCATCGTCGGCCCGTCCGTCATTCGCCTGCTCTCGATTGAATCCCGCGTCTCCAAAGGCATCCTGATGGGCATGAGCTCCCACGGCGTCGGAACGTCGAAAGCCTTCGAGCTCGGCGACGTTGAGGGAACAGTGTCCAGCCTGACCATGGTGCTCGCCGCCATCGCCACCTTCATGATGGCCCCGTTGATCGTGCCTCTCCTGGCATGAGCGGCGCGGCCCGTTTCGATTCCATTCAAAAAAAGCTGCTCTCCTTCTGCCTTGAGGAAGGGAAAGCAGCTTTTTTGTTATCGGACGTTTATCGGTTGTCCACCTTTTCCGGATACAGATCATGATTCTCCAGGCGGTGGCGGGCCATCTCCTCGAAACGGGTGCCCGGCTTGCCGTAGTTGCAGTACGGGTCGATCGAAATGCCGCCGCGCGGCGTGAACTTGCCCCATACCTCAATGTAGCGCGGCTCCATCAGCCGAATGAGGTCGTTCATGACGATGTTGACGCAGTCCTCGTGGAAATCGCCGTGGTTGCGGAAGCTGAATAGGTACAGCTTGAGCGACTTGCTCTCGACCATGCGGATATCCGGGATATAGCTGATGTAAAGGGTGGCAAAATCGGGCTGGCCGGTGATCGGGCACAGCGTGGTGAATTCGGGACAGTTGAATTTCACGAAGTAGTCCCGGCCGGGATGCTTGTTGACGAAGGTCTCCAGGATATCTGGATTGTAATCGCTCGGATAGCGGGTTCCCTGGTTCCCGAGCAGGGTCAGGTCGGCGGATTCGCCGGGTTTTCTGGTGGACATGGGTGCTCCTCCTTCTTGCATACCTTTCTCATTCCTCGTCCGTGCTTTATCACTGACGCCTATACGCCGCGCTTGTTTCCCCACACCAGCGTGTGCAGCTGGGGCAGCACGCGGACATCGGCCAGATCGGAGCGGGCGATTACCTGCCCGATCAATTGTTCATAAGCGGCGAGCAGCCGGACCGCCGTATCCCCGGCCGACCCGCCGGTTACCTCGCGGTTCCCGGTCTGCAGAACAAGCGGAACCTGAGGATAGCGGGCATGCAGGCCGGCAGCATAGTCCAAATCCTGCTCATCAAAGATGACGATCTTCAGGCTCACGGCCGGCTTCGGGGATGCGCATCTCTCCGCGGCAGCTTTGACACCCTCGCTCGGCGCGAGCTCGCTGATCCAGCGATCGAGCTGCGCGAGCTCGGGGTCCATGCCGGAGCTGGGCGGCTTCGGCGACAATGTGACCTCATCCGTCTCCAGGACCCAGTCCTGCCAGACCGAGCCTTGCGTCTCCACGGCGGTGCGAACCCCCTTTGCCCGCAGCAGCCGAACCAGACCGGCGAGTTGGGGCAGGAGCAGCGGATTGCCGCCCGAGAGAACAACATGGGAAACCTGTCCGTTCCCCAGTCCTGCCAGCTCTTCCCAGATCGCATCTGGAGAGAGCATGCGGATTTCCTGCTTGCCGCTGCCGTCCCAGGTAAAAGCCGAGTCGCACCAGCTGCAGCGGTAATCGCAGCCGGCGGTGCGGACGAACATCGTCTTGCGGCCGATGGACAGACCTTCTCCCTGGATGGTAGGCCCAAATATCTCCAGCACCGGAATCGGCCGAGCTATCGTCTGAACGTTCGTCATTCCATCCACTCCCGTCTTGCTTCCGCATAGCTGGTCGGGGTTTCGAACAGGCGGACGAATTCCGTTCGCCCTCCGTTGATCGCCGAGCGGTATGGCTCTTGTTGCAGCGCCGCTTCCATCCGGCGGTAAATCCATACAACCAGGTTCTCGGCCGTCGTATTCATCAGCGGCAAGGCTTCGTTCAGATACCGATGGTCGAGACAGCCCTCGATCGATTCTTTCCAGATTCGCTTGATCTCGCCGAAATCAACCGAGATGCCGCGTGCGTCCGGAATGGCGCTGATGCCGAACACCACCCGGTAGGTGTGCCCGTGCAGGTTCTTGCACTTGCCTTCATAGGCGTGCAGATGATGGGCCGCATCGAAGGTGAACTCCTTGGTCACCAGCACCCGCTGCCGGTGATATTGCAGCTGCTCCGGCGAGATGTCCTCCCCGAGCCGCTGGACACGCTGCGGAATCTCGTACGCTCCCGGCTCGTGCGGGAATTGCTCAGTCATCGCGCAGCACCTTCCCCGGCCCGCTTCCGCTCCAGATACTTCTCCAGACCGGCCCGCCGCAGCTTGCAGGCCGGGCATTCCCCGCAGCCGTCTCCGCGGATGCCGTTATAGCAGGTGAGCGTCCGCTCCCGAACATAGGAGAACGCCCCCAGCTCATCCGCCAGCTTCCAGGTATCCGCTTTGTCCAGCCACATGAGCGGCGTATGAATGACAAAGGGATAATCCATGGCCAGATTCAAGGTCACATTGAGCGATTTGATGAACGAATCCCGACAGTCCGGATAGCCGCTGAAGTCGGTTTCGCAGACGCCCGTCACCAAATGCCGGGCCCCGGCCTGTTTGGCGGCGACGGCGGCAAAGCTCAGGAACAGCAAATTGCGGCCGTCCACAAACGTGCTGGGCAGCTCGCCTTCCTGCTGGCTGATCGGAATGTCGCTGCGGGTGAGCGCGTTCGGGGCGAGCTGGTTCAAGAGCGACAGATCCAGCACGGTCTGCTTCACTCCGAGATCGCGGGCGATCTCCGCGGAGCAGCGAATCTCCTCTTTGTGCCTCTGGCCGTAATCGAAGGTGATGGCCTCCACCTCGGCAAAGACCGATCGCGCCCAGAACAGGCAGGTGGTGCTGTCTTGACCGCCGCTGAAGACGACGAACGCTTTTTCATTGGCAAGCATAAAAAAACCTCTCCTTCTTCTCCAAGATTATGCCCGTGGAAAAGTCGAGAGATTCTGAAATCCGGCAAAAAACGGCCCTTCGGACATGACCGTCCGGGGAACCGGTAGTTTTTTATAGAGGGATTTCGCGAACCTCTCCCGCGCCGAGGCGCAGACTTTTATTCGGTTAGGCAACGCTGTCGATTTGCAATGCCCATTCATTATAACACAGTGTGTCAAGAATCAACAAACCCCGTCAATAGCCCAATCGCAAGGAAAATTTGATCATAGGCGGCAAACCGGATAAGATTTAGATAGTCCAAGAATACTGTCAAATGAGGGAAGCCTGTGGAAGCCATTCTGAAGTTTTTTTCCCATCCGCTTGTGAAACGCGTAACCTTTGTCCTGCTGGCCGTCTTGCTGCTCTACGCCGTCCGCAACCTGCTCAACCTGCTTCTGCTGCTGTTCGTCGTTACCTATGTGATGGGCAGGCTCAAGGGCTTTCTCGTCAGCAAAATCAGCAAGGTCGTCCCTGTATCCTCGACCTTCATCACGGTCCTTCTATACGTGCTGCTGGTAGCGGGGCTGTTTGCCGCCGTTTTCAACTACGTTCCGCGCATCGTGAGCCAGATCGGCGACCTGATCGACAGCATCATGCGGTTTATCGATTCGTCCAATAATGTGGAAGTCGTCCATAGGCTCAACAACATCATTGGAAAAGTGAACTATGAATCGTATCTGAAGAATGCCATGACCTACATCAAGCTGCTCGGCCAGTGGTTGGAAATCATCCTGATGGTCATTATCCTCAGCTTCTTCTACCTGTTGCAGCAGCGGAAGATCGCGGAGTTTACCCGCAAATTCAGCAACAGCAAAATCAGCTGGATCTACGGTGAATTCGAGCATTACGGCCGCAAGTTCGTCTCCTCGTTCGGTAAAGTGATCGAGGTTCAGCTCTTGATCTCGGTGGTCAATACGCTTCTGACGATGATCGGCCTGATTCTGCTCGGCTTCCCTTATCTGTTCGCTCTCACGGTTCTCGTCTTTCTCCTCAGCCTGATTCCGGTAGCCGGGGTGATCATCTCATTCATTCCCATCGGCATCATCGGCTATCAGATCGGAGGCTTCACGACGGTGTTCTGGACCGTGGTGATCATCCTGATCATTCACGCGGTGGAGACCTACTTCCTGAATCCGCGGCTGTATGCGCACAAGACGAAGCTGCCGATGTTCTATACCTTTATCGTCCTCATCATCTCCCAGCATTATATGGGCATCTGGGGGCTGATCATCGGCATTCCCATCTTCGTGTTCCTGCTCGATTTGTTGGAAGTTGACAGTCCGCGAACTTCTGCGGCTGCGGCGAGTACGGATGCGCAGGACCCGGCCCGCTGCTTCGATTCCGACAAGTGATACCGTAAACGTACAAAGAAAGCCTCCCCGGTCAACTTTCAGCCGGAGAGGCTCTTTCGTTGCGTGATATTCCAAGCTCAATCGGAGACGAGGTCCAGCTTCTCCGTCAAGGGCGTACGGGCCCGTTCGGCCGGGATCTCGGCGGGATAGCCGACCTGCAGGATGCCGATGATCTTCTCCTGCCGATCGACGCCGATGCATTCCCCGAATTCGGGCAGATCGATATAAAGGCCGGTAGTCCATTTGACGCCGATGCCCCGTTCCCAGGCTGCGAGCTGAAAATTTTGCACCAGGGCGCCCGCCGCCAGCATATCTTCCTCGCGATCATGACGGTTCTCGTTCGGCTGAATCACAACCGCGATGAAGACCGGCACCGCAAGCAGGGCGGACGGATCCTTGGGCTTTTTGGCCAGCTCCGTCATGGCTCGCACCAAGCGCCGTCTGCCTTCCCCCTGAAACATGATGAATCTCCAAGGCTCCCGCATCCCATGATTAGGTGCCCAGGACGCAAGTGTCAACAGCTCCGTGAGCAGCTCTTCCGGGACGGGCTCCTGCTTGAATTTCTTGATCGTTCGCCGCTCCCGAATCACTCGGGCTGCCGGATAATCGGATTGCTCCATTTGGGTTCCTCCTCGATTCGGCTTGCACCTTACCTCAATGACCGGCATACCTCCGCGCTCGTCCGAATCCGGCCGATGTGCGGAAAGATCGTTTGGCACACATACTCATGCTCCTCCGCCTTCACAGCGGTCATCGCATCTTCGGCAAAAACCTGCTGATACCCGAGCTGAAAAGCCTCTCTTGCCGTTGTATCGACGCCGATTGCGGTGGAAATTCCGCACAGCACGATCGTGTCGATACCGCGCCGCCGCAGCTGCAGGTCAAGATCGGTCCCGTAAAACGCTCCCCAATGCCGCTTGGTAACGGTATAGGCCGGCTTCACCTTCTCCAGTTCGGGAACGATGCGGTCCCAGCCTTCCGGAAGGTTGAGGGAAAAGGCGGGCAAATCCGTCTGCGGGTGGAACATGTCCTTACCGTCCAGGTACGAGACGCGGACAAACACGATGAAAGCCCCTTTTTCCGCGAATGCCTCAGCCATTTGCGCAGCATTCTTGACAACTTCCTCCGGCGAATGAGGAGCCCGTTCCCCTTGGGCAATTCCATTTTGCAAATCGATAACCACGAGCGCCGTTTTCCTTGCATCCAATTCCAAAGCTTCCATTGACGTAAGGTTTTCCATGTTCTTCCTCTCCTTAATGAGTAATGGCAAGCTTGCGGTACACCTTCATATAGACCCAGACGGCATTGGCGAGCAATAGAGCGCTGGTTACGAAGAAGACGGCGCGGATCCCGAAGGCGGCCGCCACTTGCCCGCCCAATACCGAGCCGGCGAACACGCCCAGGTAACCGGCCGCCATGGAGAAGCCGAATACCCTGCCGGTCAAAGCGGCAGGGGTTATCTTCTTCACCAGGATATTCACTGACGGCGCCAAGCCGGCCAGGGTCAGTCCCAGCAGGAAGCGCAGCGCCATGAGCTGCCAGGGACTTCGGACAAACGCCTGCGGGATAAACAGCAGCCCCGCAGCGATCAGAGCGAACAGGATGACGAGATGCGCGCCCTTGCGGTCAGACAGCTCCCCGAGCTGGGGAGCGGCCAGGATGTTGGCCAGACCCGAAGCGGAAAAGGTCAACCCGGAGATCAAGGCGACATGGCTCGCCGCCTGCGATAAATGGCCGATATATACCGTGATGATCGGCTCGACCGTATACATCGCCACGTGCATCATGAAGAAGGTGAGGAACAGCGTGAGGGTCAGGCCTTTTTGCGGAAGCTGGCCCCACAGTTCCTTGAACCCCGCCGTCTTCCTGTCTTCCCGCGTGAACGATTCCTTAACGAAAAGAGCCGTGGTGAGAAAGGCGACGAAGAGCAGCCCTCCCGTTAAGAAGAAAACATTCTGCATCCCCAGGTTCTCGCTGATGAAGCCGCCGATCATCGGTCCCAGCAGCGATCCGGCCACATTCGCCGTGGACAGAGTGCCGAGGGCGTAGCCGGCATGCTCCTGATCCGTCTGGGTGGCGATCAGGGTCGTGCAGGCGGTGCTGTAGCCGGTGATCGTGCCCTGAAGCAGCCGGAGAGCGATGAACACATACACATTCGGCGCAAAACCCATGCAGCCGATGACGATCGCCATGCCGAGGCTCGCGCGCAGCAGCATCGGCTTTCGGCCGAAGCGATCCGCGGCCCGTCCCCAGATGGGCGAGAAGATCGCCGAGACGATATAGGTGACGCCGAAGGCGATGCCCGACAGCTCTGCGATGGCATCCTGATTCTGCACCCCCAGGTGTTTGATGTAAAGCGGCAGCACCGGCGCGATTTGGCTCATTCCGATTCCGGTGACGAACATGCCAAACCAGCAAACGAACAGGTTTCTTTTCCAAAGCGGCATTGCTGCAAGCCTTCCCTCTGTGAGTCGCGAAGTCTATTCTCGTTTCAATGAACGATTCTATCCTTATCTTAAGCGGAATAATGGCCGCAATCCATGCACAATTCTAAACCTCATGGACTTTCCTGCCGTAAAATTCGCTGGGGCTGACCCCCGCGAGTTGCCGGAACAGCCGGCTGAAGTAGAATTCGTCCTTGAAGCCGAGCTCCTGCGCCACCTCTTTGATTTTCTTGTCCCCCTCCAGAAGCATCTCTTTGGCCTGATCGATCTTCATCCGGTTGAAGAACTCAATCATCGTAAATCCGGTGTTCTCCTTGAATATTCTGGAAAAATATGTGGGCGAAAGCTGTACCAGAGCCGCTACTTCGTACACAGTGATCCGGGCGCTTCGTTTCTGCGTCATGTACGCGATAGCCTGCTCCACCTTCAGCATAGCCGAGTGCGATTGCACCTGCTTGTTGCCATTCTGATAGATCCCGATCAGCACTTGCTGCAGCATGGTTCTCGCCAGAAACTCATATCCCGGCGGCCGGGACATCCAGCCATCCACCATCCGCCTGAAGAGCTCTGCCAGCGGATGGTACTCCTTCACTTCCTGAACCAAGGGCAAGGAGAGTTTGCCCGCATCGTCTTCGACCGTCCAATGGTCGTCGGCCAGCATTACACGGGCGCACCGAAAGTGGACGGTCAAAAAGGAACCGGGGTCATCCGCGTCCAACTCCGCGATGTGAGGCGAATTCGGCGCGATATAGAGCAGCATGCCGGACCGAAGCGGATAACGCTTCTTCTCGATCGTGACCCAGCCCTTCCCTCCGGTGACCAGAATGAGCTTATGATGCGGGAGAATTCGGGCGGCAGACCGGCTTGACCGGCTGTCCCGAGTTCGATTGTTCAACTCATGGCAGTGCAGCACGTGATAATACATCTGGCTTATCCGCAAACCGTTTCCCTCCGTTGCCATTCTGGACAGTGAAAAGTTCTAGTCGAAAAATTATAGGTCAATGCCGAAATCAGGGCTTGACACTCTATTGGTTCTATACCCCGCTCGGCTCCTTGAAGAGCCGATCTAAACGGCGAGAAACCGGGTGAAATAGAGGTAAAAATTACCGCAATTCTGAGACCGACAAGCAGCTGCGACCAAACAAGAGTAGAAATTACCGCTAAATTCTCATGGCGATATAGATTTGCCGGGATTTGCGAAAATAACGGTAAAAATCTCCTCTATTTTGGTGTTCAACAGGCTGTCGGTCCAAATAGCGGGAAAAATTCCTCCTATTTCTACCGGATGGTCCGGGTGTCCGGTGAAACGGGGCGGTCCGTTCGCTATTCTGGTCAGCACCGATCTGACGCTTACAGCCATGACACCCCCCATCCGCTGGGAGATGTGAAGAACGAGCAAGACCAGCATCGCATTCAGCAGACCCTCCGAGCGATAGAGGCCTTCGTCATGTGCCAATGTATCGCAACGGGACTGCTGCAATTGATTGCCCTGCGTTTTTCGGGCCGGGTTCCCGTGTAGTCTTTTCGTTATCTGCGGACGCCCTCGCATGCCGTGGTATCGGAGGCGCCGATCCAAATCTACGATTCTATTACTACTATAACCGCATTCTGTTCCCATATCCAAAAAGTTAGCTTATTTCTTGTCTGATCATTATCGGTAAGGCGAGGGCTGATTAAAGTCACTGTCAGTCGTTACGGGCAATTTTAATGGTTTGGGATGATTCAAAACCTTATTCAGCCCGTACTAGTTTGGATCCGTCTCCGGCTTGAGCGCGGTGTGTGGTAGCGGTCAACGGAATGCGAATCAACTGAAGCTCGGGATCGAAATCAGCCGATGACGCACGTTCCGGACGAGGACACGAACCGCTTCCTCGCCAAATACCCGGTGGTAATTTATTATATTTTCGGTCAATTCATCTTCCATTAAATTCCATAACTTATTAAAAATTTTGAATCGGTTAAATCATCCAGTCATGAGCGAATTCCCCCATTTAAAAGCGTTTTCATCCAATCTCCTTCCATTTTCCCCCTTCCCGTTTTCCTTCTTTTTCAAAGATTTCTCGTCTGCCAACCAGTCGGGCAACTCGCCAACTGGACGATTACCAAGTTTTACTTCTAGTTTTGCCGGGAACTATCTTGTTAGAATTGAGATGCAGGAGTTGCCAAACTACTACCAAGTTGGAGGTGCTTCTTTGAAAAAACAACTTCTCTCTGCAACCGTCGCTCTGTCACTCGTACTCGCAGGCTCGACCCTTTCTCTCGGGCAACCGGCCTACGCGACTGCAAGCGCTTCAACCACTCTCACCGGCAAAATTACAGGGAACCCTTATTTCCACAAGACCCCTGTGAGCGGCGAAGCCACGATGGGCTTTGTCAGAAAAGGCTCCGTGGTCAAGGTACTCGATGTCTCGAACAAATCGTGGATTAAAATTGAGTATAACGGGAAAACAGGCTGGGTTTATGCCAAGTATATCGAGGTGGCGGGAACTACCAGCACAGGTGGGACTAGCACATCGCCGACCGCTCCGGCCACTCCTGCAGCATCGACTCCGTCGGCTTCAGCCGCTCCGGCCAAGGCAGCATGGGAGCAATCGGCCGACAAACTGATCTCCTACGCCAAGAGCCTGATCGGAAAAGTCCAGTACGGCTACGCCAAACGGGTGACTTCGGACCCGAATCACCTGTTGCTTGATTGCTCTTCCTATACCCAATATGTGTACAAGCAGTCGCTCGGCGTATCAATGCGATGGGGAGCCAATGCCCAACATGACGCTTTCCCGCACGTGGCAAAAGCCAATCTTCGCAAAGGGGATCTCGTCTTCTTCTCGGTCGGCACGCCCGGCAAGATCGGACACGTCGGGATCTACATCGGAAACGGTCAATTTATTCATAACGTGAACACCACATCAGACGTCACGATAAGCACGCTCAGCTCCGGCTATTGGTCCAGACACTATATTGACGGCGCCCGTCCCTTGAAATAATCGTATCCCAAACCGTACGGCAAAGAGGCTTCCCAACCACTAACATGGCGGGGAAGCCTCTTTGCTTTGTCCGATTCTGTTAGATGAATTGAACGATTGCCTGTATGGTTGCTTTCGCGTCGCCGAAGCACATAGATGTATTCTCTTTGAAAAATAGCGGGTTTTGCACGCCGGCATAACCGGTATTCATGGAACGTTTAAATACGATGGTATGCTGTGCCTTCCATACTTCAAGCACAGGCATGCCGGCAATCGGACTGGATGGGTTTTCTTGAGCGGAAGGATTCACCGTATCGTTCGCCCCTATGACAAGGACGGTGTCCGTTTCCGGGAAATCTTCATTGATCTCATCCATTTCCAAAACAATATCATAGGGTACTTTGGCTTCGGCTAACAGCACATTCATATGACCGGGCAGACGTCCCGCTACCGGGTGAATGGCAAAGCGAACCTTTATCCCCATGTCGCGAAGTTTTCGGGTCATTTCCGCTACCGGATATTGAGCCTGAGCCACAGCCATGCCGTAACCTGGGGTAATAATGACCGAACGGGATTGTTTTAATCGCTCGGCAACCTCTTCCGGACTCATTTCCCGGTAATCCCCCGTCTCTTCATCACCTTCGGCAGTTGTTCCCTCATTGCCGAAACCTCCGGCAATCACCGAGAGGAAGGACCGGTTCATCGCTTTGCACATGATGTACGACAAAATCGCACCGGATGAACCTACCAAGGCTCCGGTTATTATCAATAAGTCATTCGAAAGCATAAATCCGGCCGCCGCTGCCGCCCATCCGGAGTAAGAGTTTAACATGGAGATGACAACCGGCATATCTGCTCCGCCTATGGACGCAACCAAATGCCAACCAAACATCGCAGCGATGGCAGTCATGACGGCAAGGCAGACCAGGGAACCTCCAGTGCCTCCGTAATAGATAAAAAAGAACAAAAGTACAACAGACGCGATCAGAGCCAATAAGTTAAGCTTGTGCTTGTGCGGCAGGGAAAGTGCTTTTGCCTTGATGATTCCATGAAGTTTGCCATAAGCCACAATCGACCCGGTGAAAGTGATTGCACCTATTAAAACACCAAGGAAAATTTCAGTTAATTCAATGTTTAAGAACGCCTTGCTTACATCCGCATGACCATCTATATAGATCTTGATAAAGCTGTTGTATCCCACCAGTACTGCCGCCAAGCCTACAAAGCTGTGCAATGCCGCAACCAGTTCCGGCATCTCCGTCATTTTCACCTTTACTGCCAAACGAACCCCAATCAAGCCGCCAATCAGCATCGCGATCAAAATGTAGACCATACTTTGAACATCGGCGTTTAAAATAGTGGCAATCAAAGCAATTGCCATTCCTGCCACACCGAACTTGTTCCCGTTTCGGGCCGTCTCTTGTTTGGATAAACCGGCTAAACTCAGAATAAACATGATGGCTGCAATAATATAGGCCGCTGTGATAATACCTGTAGACATCCCGTTACACCTCCCTACTCCTTATGAAACATTTTCAACATACGCTGGGTTACCGTAAAGCCTCCGAAAATATTTATACTGGCGATTAATATGCCGATAAAGGACAAGATTTTGACTATGGATATGTCGCTGCCGATCTGCAATAATGCGCCCACCAGGATGATACCGGAGATCGCATTCGTAACAGACATCAGCGGTGTATGCAAAGCATGGGTGACGTTCCAAACGACATAATAGCCTACCACACAAGCAAGGGCAAAGACGGTAAAGTGGGATAAAAATTCCGGAGGAGATACATAACCGATCCACCCAAACAGCACGGCAGCAGCGGCCAGCATGATGTAATTTCCTTTCGCAGGCTCCTTCCGGACTTTCGCTTGTACAACAGGCGCAGGAGCTTCTTTCTTAGACGGCGCCGCAGACACGCTGATGGGAGGCGGCGGGAAAGTGACCTCTCCTTGATGGATTACACTCATGTGGCGCAAGATGACATCTTCAAAATCGATATGGATCGTGCCATCCTTGTCTTTGCAGAGCAGCTTGGTTAAATTCACCAGATTGGTGGCATACATTTCCGAGGATTGGTTCGGTAACCGCCCGGGAAGGTCACTGTAGCCGATCACCTTAACACCGGAAGCGGTAACAGACAATTCACCCGGAACCGTATATTCGCAGTTTCCGCCTGCAGCAGCTGCCATATCAACGATAACGGAGCCCGGCTTCATGCTGTCAACCATGACTTTGGTAATGAGCTTAGGTGCCGGCTTCCCGGGAATCAACGCGGTGGTAATGATGATATCCACCTCTTTTGCTTGCTCGGCAAACAATTCCATTTCCGCCCGGATAAACTCATCTGACATAACCTTCGCATAACCACCGGAAGTCGATCCGTCTTCCACGCCGCTAAAGTTCAGCTTTAAGAATTCTCCGCCCATGGATTCGATCTGTTCTTCCACTTCAAGACGGGTGTCGAATGCCCGGACGATGGCACCAAGGGATTTGCTGGTTCCTATAGCGGCTAATCCTGCCACCCCTGCGCCAATGACTAGTACCTTAGCAGGAGGTACTTTACCGGCAGCCGTAATTTGCCCAGTAAAAAAGCGTCCGAAATGATGAGCGGCCTCCACAACAGCCCGATATCCGCCTATATTGGCCATGGAGGAAAGAGCGTCCATGGACTGGGCGCGGGAAATTCGCGGCACCATATCCATCGCCAAAACATTGATATTGTTTCCGGTTAGCCGATGAACCAAGTCCGGATTCTGAGCCGGATAAAGGAAGCTGACCAAGGTCGCTCCTTCTTTGATCATTGGAATCTCCTCCTCGTTAGGAGGATTAACCTTGAAGATCACATCGGATTGCCAAACTTCGATAGCGCTTACAAAAATAGCTCCGGCCGTGGCATACAATTCATCGGTAAAGCTGGCCTGCTCACCTGCTCCGGATTCAACCGCAACTTCAAAGCCGAGTTTTCTTAATTGCCCCACGGTGTTCGGAGTTGCGGCAACGCGGGTCTCTCCAAAGCTGCTTTCTTTGGGTATACCTATTCTCATACTCATGCTCCTTTCCATTCTAGATTCATTCAGGAATGACTCCTGATAATAGAATACATTAGATGCTGGGACTTCTGTCAAACTATTTTTTTCCGAATGACGAATCTGTCTGAATAATCGGAATGCCATTCTTATTTGAAGCTGCTGGCCCCACATGACCTTGCCAAGCAGATGGGAATGATGAATATCGAATTAACCGAAAAAACGGGTCAAAGCGAAAATCAGTGCTTGACACTCTTGGTTCCATACCTCGTTCGGTGCATTGAGAAGATGCTCCGAACGGCAAGGGCCGCACGAAGACTCCTCCCAGCAGTCCCGTTTCGTGCGACTAAGGCCGAAACCGATATAGGTAAAAATACCCATTATTCTGAGACTAACAAGCTGCTACGGCCAAACAAAGGTAAAAATTACTGCTAATCTACCATGGCGATAAAGATTTGCCTGGATTTGCAAGAATAGCGGTTAAAACTCCCTCTATTTTGTTCCAAACAGGATAATGGGCCAAATAGCGGTAAAAATTCCTCCTATTTCTGCCAGGTGGTCACGAATGGGGCGGAGTTCCGGTTCCAGCCTTGCGCAAGGTCTGGCATTCTCCCCCCAGCGTGTCCGGCTAAGAAAACCTTCTTTATAGATTGATAAATATTCCCATATCGGTATTCATCTATAATCCCATCAAACTGCCATGTCGGAAATCGGCACGACATCGCTTCTTTTACAGCATCGTCTGGAACGCGTGGCGAATCACGTCTCCGCGGCTGATGATGCCGACCAGCATGCGGTTCCGCTCGACCGGAACCTTCTTGATCCGCTTCTTGCCGAGTATGGCGGCGATCTTCTCGATGTCCTCGTCCCAGGTGACGGTGATCACCTTCTTCTTGGCGATGCTCATCACATTCAGATCCAGCACCTTGCGGGCGCGTTCCTCAAACTCGTCGTCATCCCCTTTGAGAACGACCGAGTGGAAATAGAAATCGACGATCAGATCGTCATGCTTGCCCAGGTAGCGCATGATGTCTCCATCGCTTAGATAGGCGACGATTTCATTGCGTTCGCTCACAACGGGCATTCCGCTGATGCGGTACTTGATGCATTTTTCGACAAAGGACCGCACCGTGTCGGTCTGTTTCACCTTGTATACCTGCTGGATCATGATTTCGTGCGCTTTCATGCTTTCACTCCACATCATTATGATGGACCAACCAAACTCATTTCAGAAAAAGTATACGCTTTCCTCCCGCCTGCCGCAATTGCTGTTCCGAATTCCCATTCCAGGGATGACTCTGCGGAAAAAGAGCGCAGCCCGAGTCGGAGACTCGCCTGCGCTCTTAAGCTGGGCAAGCCGGAGATCCCGGCTTGCGTGAAAGTTAGGCCCGCCGGCGGCGGGTAATGACGTCGAAGATCACGGCGAAGACGAGAACGGCGCCGCGGATCATGTATTGATAGGAGATGCCGACACCGAGCAGGTTCATGCCGCTGGAAAGCGAGGCCATGACCACGGCGCCGACGATCGAGCCGGTGACCTTGCCGACGCCGCCTGCCGCGGATACCCCGCCGATATAGGCGGCCGCGATGGCATCCAGCTCGAACATGGTGCCGGCCGTCGTGGTTGCCGACTGCAAGCGGGAGGTGAACAGGATGCCCGCCAAAGCGGACAGCATGCCCATGGAACTGAATACGAAAAAGGTGATCTTCTTGACGCTGATCCCGCTCAGGTGAGCGGCTTCCGGATTGCTGCCGACCGCGTAGATATGTCGGCCAATGATCGTTGATGTGGTCAGGAAGTGATAGACGGCCACGACGATCATGACGATGACGACGGTCCAGGAGAAGCCGTTATAGCCGGCCAGAATCCAGGTGATGTAGCCGATGACGGCCGAGATCAGGATGAGCTTGACCGTAAACATGCTTTTCGAGATGACCTCGAATTTGTACTTTATTTTGTTGTTGCGCTTTTTGAACTCGGAATAAATGAAGAACACGATGATCAGCGCGCCCACGATCAGGGTCAGCAGGTTGAGGCCGCCTATCCGCGCGATCGCCGGAATGAAACCGTTGCCGATGGCATTGAATTGGTCGTTCTTGACGATGATCGTGCCGGTCTTCTCGGTTACACGCAGGAGCGCTCCGCGAAAGATCAGCATGCCGGCCAGCGAGGCGACGAACGACGGAATGCCGAGCTGCGCGACAAGGAAACCGTTGAACAAGCCGATGACCATGCCGAGCACGAGGATCACGGGAATGGTGATCCAGACGGGCACGCCGGCCTGGGTGAGCATGATGGCGGCGATGGCTCCCGTGAACCCGGCGACGAAGCCGACCGACAAGTCGATGTGGCGAATGACGATGACGAGTGTCATGCCGACGGCGAGAACCGCGATGTAGCCGGTGGCGTCGATCAGGTTGCTGATATTTCGGGAGGACATGAACAGCCCGTCCGTCAGAATCGAGAATATGGCCATGATGACGATCAAGGCGATGTACATGCCGTAATCGCGAATGTTTTCCTTGACCAATTTTTTGCTTTCATTGAGTAAATTCACGGTTCTTTGCCCCCTACTCCGTTGCGAGTTTCATGATTTTCTCTTGATCCGCTTCCGCGGCTGACAGCTCGCCCTTGATCCGGCCTTCCGCCATGACGTAGACCCGGTCGCTCATGCCGAGCACCTCGGGCAGCTCCGACGAGATCATGATGATGCTCACGCCCTCGCTGATCAGCTTGTTCATGATCGTGTAGATTTCGAACTTCGCCCCGACGTCGATCCCCCGCGTCGGTTCGTCCAGAATGAGCAGGCTCGGGCCAACGAACAGCCATTTGGCGAGCGAGACCTTCTGCTGGTTGCCGCCGCTTAAGTTGCCGACGATCTGCTCCACCGAAGGCGCTTTGATATTGAGCGAGGCTTTGTACTCGTTCGATACCTTGACTTCTTCATTCATGTTGAGAACTCCGCGCGTCGATATTCCATTAAGATTGGCAGCGGTAATGTTCTGTTTGATATCCTGAATCAGGAACAGGCCGTCTCCTTTGCGGTCTTCCGTCACGTAGGCAATGCCCGCGTCCATCGCGTCCTTCGGGCTGCGGAAATGCCGCTTCCGTCCGTCTACCCACAGCTCGCCGCGCAATCGGTAGCCCTTCGGATTGCCGAAGATGCTCTGGGCGAGCTCCGTGCGTCCGGAGCCCATGAGGCCGGCGATGCCGACGATCTCGCCTTTTTTTACCTGAAGGTTCACGCTCTTGACGATATCGCGTCCAAGCTTCGGATCAAACGCCGTCCAATCCTTGATTTCGAGTATAGGGCTGCCGAATGAATGCTCGGCTCGCTTGGGGTAGATATCGTCGATTTCCCGGCCCACCATGTTCTTGATGATGACCGATTCCGAGATTTCATTCTTGGCGGCATCCAGCGTGCAAATCGTCTTCCCGTCCCGGAGGACGGTCGCCTTGTCGGCGATGGAGATGACTTCCTTCAGCTTGTGGGAGATCATGATGCTGGTGATCCCCTGTTCCTTGAGTTCGCGCAGCAGCCGCAGCAGGTTCTCGCTGTCGTCTTCGTTGAGCGCCGCCGTCGGTTCGTCCAGGATGAGCAGCTTGACGTCTTTGCTGAGCGCCTTGGCGATTTCAACGAGCTGCTGCTTGCCCACGCTGAGGTCCTTGATCAGCGTCTCCGGATTGACGGAAAGCTTGACCTTGCGCAGCATTTCATTGGCTTTCATGATGGTTTGGTTCCAATTGATGACGGAGCCCTTCTTCACTTCGTTGCCGACAAAAATGTTCTCGTAAACCGACAAATCCGGAAACAGCGCGAGCTCCTGATAGATGATGGCAATGCCCGCTTTGACGCTGTCGTTGATCTTGGAAAAGGTCTGCACCTGTCCGTCATAGATGATGTCGCCCGTATAGGTGCCATGCGGATAAACGCCGCTCAGCACCTTCATGAGGGTGGATTTTCCGGCGCCGTTCTCCCCGATCAGGCAGTGAATCTCTCCCTTTTCCACCTTGAAGTTGACGTTCGAGAGAGCCTTTACGCTTCTAAATTCCTTGGTGATGTTCTTCATTTCCAGTATGGTTGAATTCATTATGAGTAGGCTCCTTCACAAAGCAATTGGGATAAAGAGCGGAATAGCGACGGACAAGCCCGTCACTATTCCGGTTCCTCTGCGTCCAGCGCTTATTGCAGTCCGGTGAAGTCGCTTGCTTGGTAGTAGCCGGAGTCTACAAGGGCCGCTTTTACGTTGCTCTTATCCACGACGATGACATCGGTTTGCTTGGCCTTTACATCAGTCTTGCCGTTGTTGTAAGAGCCGGTCGTTTCCGGGGTCTTGCCGTCCAGAACGCTCACGGCCATGCCCATGGCGTCCTTGACCAGGTTGCGCACATCCTTGAATACGGTCATCGATTGCTTGCCGTCGATGATGTATTGGATGGAGGCTTTCTCCGCGTCTTGGCCGGTGACCACGAAGCTCTTGATGTCCTTGTCGGTTGCGAATACGTCGGCGATGGAGCGGGAGGTTCCGTCGTTCGGAGCGAGGATGGCCACATCGCCCTTCAGGTCGGCGGCTGCCGCGGTCAAGTGGGTCTGCGCTTTGTTCTTGGCTTCATTGGAATCCCAGTTGGTCGTAACCTGGCTGATGATCTTGCTCAGCTCTTCGCGCTTCAGGTCCTTCACCTGCGAGAGGGAGATCGCTTGGCTGGAGTTGGCGATCTTGAAGGTTCCGTCGGCGATCTTCGGCTGCAGTGTTTCCCATGCGCCCTGGAAGAACAAGAAGGCGTTGTTGTCGGAAGCGGCGCCCGCGTAGAGATACAGCGGCTCGCCCTTGCCCTTGGCATGATCGATCAGGTACTGGCCTTGAGCCTTGCCCACCGCTACGCTGTCGAAGGTGACGTAGTAGTCGATGGCGTCGGTGTTCGTGATCAGGCGGTCATACGAGATGACGGTGATCCCGGCTTTCTTGGCTGCTTCCGCTGCAGCGGCCGCCGCGTCGCCGTCCTGCGGGCAGATGATGAGCACCTTGATGCCTTTGGCGACGAGAGCGTCGACATTTTCCTTTTCCTTGGCAGAGGAGCCCTGGCTGAACAGAATTTCGGCTTTGTACTTGGTGCCGCTGAGCGCGTCGGTGAAGCGTTTTTCGTCCTGCACCCACCTCGGCTCGTCCTTTGTAGGAAGCACAATCCCTACGTCCACCTTGTTCCCGCCGCTCTTGCCGCATGCCGCAACCAGGACGGTCAGCATCAGGATGACGAGCGTGGACGAAATCGCTTTCCATGTCTTTCTCATTCAGAAATCCTCCCCTTTATGGTTGATCGTTTCTTGCATAACCGATCTTACACCCGGGACTAATCTACCAGAATAGAAAATCCTCCTGCCTTTCTTCGAAATTCTCATCAAAATGTAAACGGAAACAAAAAGAAAGCCGTCCCGGCTCGCGAACGAGCTACCGGAACGGCAAAGCAGCAATTCATCGGGGTATGGCGCGTGCATCAGGGCTCAGAGGCTTTTCCTTCCCGCGAGGACAGGCAGGCGATTACAGCGGCTTCCGCTTCCTCAACGCTGCTTGCGCTGATCGTGACGAAGTCGGCGAATCCGTAGCGGCCGGCGGAAAATTCGTAACGGGGGTCGTAATAGTGCTGCAGGAGCAGCAGTGCCGCGTCTGCATATCTCTCCTTGAGCAAGCTGCGTTCAATCTCGGCGGCGATCGGGATGTGGATGCGATCCTTGATCATGCGGAAAGCGGCCAGCGATTCCTCCTTATGCTCCTCCGGCCGATAATCGGCAAGAATCTGCCGCACCCGGGCCTCCAGCGGCATTTCCAGCCGCAGCTGCACGGCATGCTCCATCCGTTCGGCGAGAAAGGGCGGCATGACCACCCGCCCGATCCGCTTGCTCTCCGCTTCGAGCAGAAGGTACGGGAAGCTCCGATACCGGAGCAGGTCCTCCAGGAGCAGGCTGTCGAAGGTCTTCTGGTTGTTCGCCGCAAGGCCGATCTGGCCAAAGACAGACCCGCGGTGGCCGGCCAGCCCCTCCAGATCGACGACGGGATAGCCCCGCTCCTTCAGGCGGATGAGCAGGGCAGTCTTGCCCGTTCCGGTGAGCCCGTGAATCACATACGGACGGTAGGCAAAAGGAAAGTTCTCCAGCTCATGGACGACCCAATTGCGGTAGGCCCGATACCCTCCTGTCAGCCGATAAATATGAATGTCCATCAGCGCTACCACGGTGGCCGCCGTTCGGCTCCGCATGCCGCCACGCCAGCAGAATACCGCCTTGTCGCCCGGTACGGCGGCGATCGCCCTAATGAAGGCCGGCAGCTTGGCGGCGGTGATCTCCAATCCGCGATCCTTGGCCGCATGCACGCCGATCTTGGTGTACAGGGTGCCGACCTCGGCCCGCTCCTCGTTGTTGAAGAGCGGGATATTGACGCTTCCGGGAATGGTCGATTCCGCAAATTCCGCCGGCGATCTCACATCGATGAAAGAGACGGGCTTCGTCTGCTGCCGCGCTCTGATTTCTTCTATGGTTATCTCATGAAACAAAGGGCTTCCTCCTTCAAGCTCCGCTCGGGCAGCCGCATTACTTAGCTCCTTAGCGGCCGGCTGCTGCCGAAGTGACCTGGATCTCCCCGGGATGATCGGCGGTGACTTCCCCGATCAGGGCGGCCTCCACTCCGGCGGCCAGCAGCTTGGCGAAGAGCTCGTCGCACTCCGCCGCCGCCACCGAGATGAGCAGGCCGCCGGACGTTACCGCATCGCAGAGAATATAGCGGTCGAGCTGGTCGAGTTCCTCCGGGAAGCGGACGCTGCCTTCCAGATGGGCGAAGTTGTTCTTCGTTCCGCCCGGGACGAAGCCCTGCTCGGCCAGCTCCCGGACGCGGGGCAGCACCGGGACCTCCTCGCGGTGGATCACGATGCCGACCCCGCTGCCCTTGGCCATCTCGGAGGCATGGCCGAGCAGCCCGAAGCCGGTGACGTCCGTGCAAGCGTGGACCTGATAAGGCGCCATGACGGCGGCTGCCGTCTTGTTGAGCGTGCACATGACCTCGGTGAGCCGGCGGGTTTCCTCCGCCGACAGTTGGTCCTGCTTGATCGAGGTGGTCAGAATGCCCACGCCGATCGGCTTGGTCAAGATCAGCCGGTCGCCCGGCTTCGCCCCCGCATTCGTGCGAACGCGGTCCGGGTGAACGAGGCCGGTGACGGCGAGGCCGAATTTCGGCTCCTTGTCGTCGATCGAGTGGCCGCCGACCAGCGTGGCCCCGGCTTCTCTCACCTTGTCCGCCGCACCGCGCAGAATGTCGGCAAGAATGCTCTTGTCCAGCGTGGAGATGGGGAATGCGACGATGTTCAGCACCGTCAGCGGCTCGCCGCCCATCGCATAGATATCGCTGAGGGCGTTGGCCGCCGCGATCTGACCGAAGGAATAAGGATCATCCACGATGGGCGTGAAGAAATCCACGGTCTGGACGAGCGCCAGTTCGTCCGAAAGGCGGTAAACGCCGGCATCGTCGCTCGTATCGAGGCCGACGAGGAGATCGGGATTGGGCTCGGTCGGCGGCAGGCTGCGGATCACCTGCATCAGATCGGCCGGGCCGATTTTGCAGCCGCAGCCGCCCTTGGAAGAAAGAGAAGTCAGTTTGATCAGTTCCGTTTGGGGCAATTTCGCTCCACTCCTTTTTGCCTATTGCAGATCGTTGCTTGCTTTCATCTTACCTCATCAAAGAGGTTTGCACAAAGCGGCACGCCGCGTCCGTTGAACGAAGGAAAGCCTGCTGTCAAACCGGAGACCGTCTCGGTAGCCACCGCCGACCCGTCCGCTATCGGACTGTTCGGCCTCGCCAGTCCGCCTATCGCATCGTGCCAAAAGCTGGAATGGACGACCGGGTTATCCGGCATAGCCTTGCGGAATCTTCAAGAAAGCGGCACCAAAAAACCCGGCTCGCTTCGCCTTCCCCTTCGGGAGAAGCGCTGCAGGCCGGGTTGTTGCTTAAGATCGGTTTGCGTAAAGGGACTGCTTAATAAGCGGACCAGCCGCCGTCCGCCGTCACGATCGCGCCGTTGATGAAGCTTGAGTCATCGGAAGCGAGGAAGACCGCTACACCGGCAATCTCGGTGGGTTGGGCATTGCGGGGGCTGAGGTTCAAGCCGGCCATCGCCCGTTCCATACCGAAGGAATCCGGCGCGGTGATGGATGCCCCGATATTGGTTACCACCGAGCCGGGAGCGATGCCGTTGCAGCGGATTCCCTGGCCGGCATATTGAAAGCCGACGTTCTTCGTAAAACCTACGGCCGCATGCTTCGCGGCTGTGTAGGCCGCTCCCGCCCGCGAGCCGAACAGGCCGCCGAGGGATACGATGTTGATGATGTTGCCCTTGCCTTTTTCCAGGAAAATGGGCAGTGCCTTGCGCGTGGTCCGCATCGGTCCGGTTGCATTGACGGCGAAGACCCGCTCCCACAGCTCGTCTGTCAGGTCTTTGGCGGAAACGAAATTGTCGAGAATTCCCGCGTTGTTGACCAGAATATCGAGCGTTCCGAAGCGGTCTACGGAAGCCCGGATCAGCTCCTCCACTTCCTGTTCGCTCGTGACGTCCGTGCGCAGGGAAACCGCTTCTCCTCCCGAACCGCGAATCTCGGAAGCCGTCTGTTCCGCCGCCCCTTCGTTGATGTCCGAGACGACCACCCTCGCTCCTTCTTCCGCGAAGCGGATGGCGATCGCTTTGCCCATGCCGGAACCCGCTCCGGTGACGATTGCCGCTTTCTCTTTTAACCTCATCCCGTTGATCCTCCTGTCGGATATAACATCCTTAATAGAGTATTCCCAACCCAATTTACAAATAACTTTTACCCAAAAGGTAAAGGCTTGAATCGTTAAGGTTGCGGTCGCGAGCAAGCCGCAGCGAATCAGACTTCAAGGCCGCGGAGCGCGGCCAGTCCAAGCGCCAGCGAACCGGCCAGGCCGGCATTGTCTCCGAGACCCGGGGGCACGATGTAATCGTCGAGTCCTTCCAGCAGCTCCTTGGCGCTGACGTACCCGTTCAAGTTTTTGCGCACCTCGGCGCGAATCAGGGGGAACAGCTGCTCCTGCTTCATGACGCCTCCACCCAGAACTACCTTTTGCGGCGACAGCATGAGGATGGTGTTGGCGATGGATTGCCCGAGGTAGAAAGCTTCGACCTCCCACGCCTGATGATCCTTGGGAATGTCGCTTCCTTTGATTCCCCACCGCTGCTCGATGGCCGGACCGGCGGCCATTCCCTCAAAGCAGTCTCCATGGTAGGGACAGGCCCCGGCGAATTCATCCTCGGGATGGCGGCGGGTCAGTACATGGCCGCCCTCGGGATGAACGAGCCCGTGGACGAGCCGTCCCTGCGAGTACACGCCTGCGCCGATGCCCGTTCCCACCGTGTAATACACGCAGCTTTGCAGCCCCTTCGCGGCCCCCCAGACAGCTTCGCCGTAGGCCGCAGCGTTCACGTCCGTATCCCAACCGAAGGGAACGGGATAGACTTCTTTCAGAGCGCCGAGAAAGTCGTAGCCGTTCCAGCCGGGCTTGGGCGTCGTCGTGACATGGCCGTAGTCGGGGCTGTTCTTGTCCACCCCGAGCGGTCCGAACGACCCGATGCCGATGGCGTCCACCTGCTTGTCCTTGAAGTATTCAATCACCTTGGGAATGGTAATCTCCGGCATTTCCGTAGGAAAGCTCACCCGGTCGGCGATGACTCCCTGCTCATTGCCGAATCCGCACACAAACTTCGTTCCTCCGGCTTCAACCGCTCCAATGCGCATACTGATTTCCTCCTCTTAATGGGTAACTCTGAGCTTACTCGTCCGCGTCCGGAATGCCGGACCAGGAAACGCCGGTTTATGTAGTTTCGCCTTTGCGGAAGGAAACCGGCAGACGGTAAACTTCTTCCTCCGGCCGCTTGCCGTCCACGGCCTGCAGGAGCAGACGCACGGCCATCCGGGCCATCTCCTCCACCGGCTGGCGGATCGTGGAAAGTTGCGGATGAAACAGCTCGTCGTTCTGAATGCCGTCGTAGCCCACGACCTTCACGTCCTCCGGAACGCGGATTCCCCGCTTGGCGGCGCGGGCGATGAACATCGCCGCGGTCAGGTCGTTGATGGCGAAGACCCCGTCCGCTTCTCCCGCTTTCTCGAAGAAGCCGTCGTAATAGGCATCCTCGTCCGCGATCGGCTCATCCGCTTCATAAGCGATCGGCGTCAGTCCCGCCCGCAGCGCTTCATCGACGAAGCCCTCTCGGCGCATGACGATCTCGCTCGGCACTTGCGGCAGGCTGCCGAGAAAGGCCGGGCGGCGCACCCCGCTCCGGGCCAGCTCCTGAAAGGCCAGCCGCCCTCCCTCGCGATTATCGGAGGTCACGCAGACGATGTTCGTCCGGAAGCGGCGGTCGATGCTGACCATCGGGATGTCGTGCTTGACGGCGTTGTCCAGATTGTTGTGCGAGATGCCGAGAAGGCCGGCGACCTTGTTCTGTTCCAGCATATCCAGATAATAGCGCTCCTTTTCCGGCTTGCCTCCGCTGTTGCAGAGCAGAAGCTTGAAGCCGGAACGGTCCAACTCGTCCTCGACATAGAACGCCAGCTCCGCGAAGAACGGGTGCCAAACCGTGGGCAGCAACAGGGCGACGAGGTTGGATTTTTGCATTTTGAAATTGCGCGCCACCTCGTTCGGGACATAGTTCAGCTCCTCGATGGCCGCCTGCACCTTGCGTCGCATCTCCGGCCTGACCGTCCCGTTGTTGTTGATGACGCGGGAGACCGTGCCCACGGCCACACCGGCCAGATGGGCTACGTCCTTGATGCTCGGCATATGAACCCCTCCGATCGGATGCCGCTTGAATGAATCTAGCAACTGGATTATACCATCGAAAATGAAACGTTTCAAAGAAATGCGATCCTCCTGTGCCGAGTCTTGCGGATTGGTCACAAAAGCTCCATATTTGCCGCCGATTTTCGCTCCCGACCTTTCCATCCCTGCGCTGCTGTGCTTTAATAATGAAAAATCCATGCAAAAGGAGTTGACGCATGTGCGAGTCTCATCCTTTCTTTTGCCGAAGGATCAAGTCGCCTATCTTCTTTCCTCCTGCACCCTGCTGGAAGCCGCCGATCAGCTGGAGCGGCATCACTATACCGCCATTCCCATTCTCGACGAAGCCGGCAAGTACATCGGCACTCTGTCCGAAGGCGATCTGCTGTGGCATATGAAGCACACTCCCGGCCTCACCTTCGCCACCATGAACGAGGTGCCGCTGTCGGAGGTCAAGAAACGGTTCCAGCTGGAAAGCGTCCGCATCGACGCTGACATGGAGGATATGCTGAACCTGGCTGCCGATCAGAATTTCGTTCCGGTCGTCGACGCGGGAGGAAGCTTCCTCGGCATCATCCGGCGCAAGGATATCATCGAATACTACAACCGCAGCATCATGGACTGATGCCCGGTTCATTCGTGAGAGGTCGGCTTTCAAAGGATAAGCTTTCCTGAACCCCCAGTCGAACTGGGGGTTTTCTTATACAAAAATGTGCAATTGTGGCCACAGTTGCCCTGCTTGCCGTTTAGCATCTTGGGTTTTGATGAAATTCATTATCAGAGCAATCGCTATTGACAATCCAACTATTGCGTATTACTATATAGTAGTAGTTAGTAGCACTGCATACAAGTCATACAAAATAGGAGGGATTGTGCTGGAGAACCTAACGGAAATGCTCAAAGGTGTGCTTGAGGGCTGCGTCCTTGAAATTATAAACCGCGGAGAAACCTACGGCTACGAAATCACGCGGCGGCTGAACGCCCTCGGCTTCACAGATGTTGTGGAGGGAACGGTGTACACCATCCTGATCCGGCTTGAAAAAAGCAAGCTGGTAGAGATCACCAAAAAGCCCTCCGACATGGGACCGCCGCGCAAGTTTTTCGTGCTCAACGACGCGGGGCGCAAGGAACTACAGAAGTTCTGGGAAAAATGGGAGTTCGTATCAACAAAAATTAACGAGTTAAAGGAGATGAAATAATGAATTTTTGGGAAAAGATCACAGGCAGCGACATGACTAAAGAAATGAAAGCTTTTGATTCGCGAGCCAAAAAGCTGCCGGCTGATTATCAAGCGGCATGGGAAAAAATTAATGCCAATCTTTGGCCGCACTCAGATTTCACCGGTCGCAACCTCATGCCAATTCTTGACGGTGTGCTTGGCCTGCTCGAAGAAACGGCGGCGGACGGTCAGAGTGTCCAAGATGTTTTGGGTGACGATATCAAAGGCTTCTGTTCAGCGCTGGCCGGCGAAGAAGGGGCAAAGTCTTTTCGCGACAAGTGGCGCGAGCAACTCAACAATAATATCGCTAAAAAATTAGGTAAATAGGAGGATAAAATGAGAATACAAGATATCATCAAAGGCAAAAAAGAGTGGCGAGCGCACGTGGCGCGTGTCAAAGCGCTCCCGCAAGATTATCAGATTGTTTATAAAGAGATTCAAAAATATCTCTTTAAGGTCGGCCCTGTTGAACTAACCGACGGGACGGGTTTGCTCTCGGGGATTGTCGACCTTTTTGAAGAGGGCGCAGCCTTGGGGAAAGGCGTGCTCGAAGTGACGAGTAGTGACGTAGCGGCTTTCTGCGACGATCTAATCAAAGATTCAAAAACTTACGCTGACATCTATCAAGAATCTGTTGGCCAAGAAGTTAACAAGGCCATGAAAAAGGTTACGGATAAAACAAAGTAAAAGGGGGACAATTCGCTGCCGTGGACGAGATTTTGACAGGGCAGGAAAATCTTATCATGATCGCCAAGCTGCGGCATCTCGCAAATCCGCGTCAGGTTGGTCGGTGGGAGTATTGTCATGGCTTGCCGTGGCCGGGATATTCTCGTTGTTTACGCTGGCCTTGACCTGGATCGCGGCGATTGCCGGACTGTCCGCAAAATCGGTGGACGGCGCAATTGATGGAGCCAACTGTACTAGAACGATTGCTCGGATACGGACGGATCGAAATCTGCAACGATCAGCATATCCATATGGCGGCCGTTTTGGAGCAAATAATGGACCGTACTTTCTTTGAAGAGGGTCTGCCAGAATGATTTTCGGGAATGACCGATGATGAGCTGCGTCGTATGCACTTCATTCATTCTGTCCAGCAAGTGTTTATGAATTTTCCTGGGGCTGTTGGTCTCAACCACATCCATCTTCCCGCCAAGCCGCTCTGTTAATTGCCGCAAAGTATCGAGCCGCTTTTGATAGTCGGCTGCCTTTGCCTTACCGCAATGAACATAATGGACATACCATTCTGCCTTTAAGCGATGGGCAATGCGGAATCCCCGGCGGATCAAACGTTCCGATCGAGGTCCCATATCCACGCACACAAAAATTACCTCGCGTCGACTCCAGGGCCCACGCAAGGAGGCGTCACGGTCCCACGCCTCCAAACGTTCGTCCACATCGTCTGCGATTTCACGGAGGGCAAGCTCTCTTAGCGCGATCAGATTGCCCACCTTAAAGAAGGATTCCAGCGCTTGATCGACTTTCTCGAACGCGTATATTTTTCCGTCGCGCATCCGCTCTTGCAGCGTCTGGGGGGTAACATCAATCAACTCGACCTGGTTGGCCAATTGCAAAACCGCATCGGGAACCGTTTCCCTGACCCGGACGCCGGTCAATTGCTCGACTGCGTCATTCAGGCTTTCCAGGTGCTGGACATTAATCGTTGTAATGACGGAAATGCCACTTTCCAGCAAGCGGATAACGTCCTCGTACCGCTTTTTGGTTTGGCTTCCCGGCACGTTCGTATGCGCCAGCTCGTCAACCAGCACGACCTCGGGACGACGCGCGATGATGGCCTCGGTATCCATTTCCTCCAGCTGGGTCGCCTGATACATCGTCTTTACCCGGGGAATGACCGGCAAACTGCCCACCTGCTCGATCGTTTCTTTCCGCCCGTGGGTCTCCAGAAGGCCAATGACCACATCGATGCCTTTATTCAGGAGGATGTTGCCTTCCTGCAGCATTTTATACGTCTTGCCCACACCCGGAGCGGAGCCGATGTATACCTTGAAGGTCCCGCGGCGGATTGTTTCGATTTTCTTTTCCATTTCTTTGCTGCTCAAGCGATGAAACGGATTAACATCCCCTCTCTTCTTGGCCTTGACGGGCAAAATGCGCTCTCCCTCCTGCTCCGCCCGGTCAGCCATAAGGAACACGTCGATATTCCGCGTCCTCCTCAGCACACGGTTACCGATGGAACCCTGCCACATTTCCTGCCAGCGGCTCTTCTTGGAATGCCCCATTACGATCCGGGTGACATTATTTTGAATCGCGTATCGGACGAGCACGGAAGGAAGCTTGCTCAGATGGGTTAGCTGAAGTTCTTCGAATCTCGCATCCACCTTCTCTACCAGCTTTTGGATCGAACGCTTGAATGCTTGCTGTTCCTTTGTCAACGATTTTTTCGATAAAACAAAAGTCACTACATGCAAGTCCCCGTTCAGCCGTTTCGCGATCTGCTGCCCTCTGCGCACATAAAGCGAGCCATTCCAATGATATTGCGCCGATACTAGAATCCGTTCCGCAGCGCCCGAAGGCCCGATGAGTCCGTTCTCTTCCCTGTACTTTTCGAGGGTATCGTTTACGCCTTCCGCCACCAGCCTTAGCGAAATTTCGCGAAGCACCGCCAGATTGCCGCGGCGGGACATCGCAGGATGGGTATTCTCCCCGAGCACTCCCTCGTCGATCCGGTTCAATATCGTTTCCGGGGACACATCGATTAAGCGGATTTCATCCGCCAATTCAAGCGTGTGCAACGGCACCGTCTCCTCGGTGTGAATTCCAGTCATTTTATAGAAGATTTCCTCCACCCCGGCCAGTTCGTAAACGTTGATGGTAGTGATTACACTGATCCCCTGATCCATTAGATACCGGATATCTTCCAGCCTGGTTCGAAAACGCGCGCCTGGGCGATTGCGATGAGCGAGACCATCCACCAGAAGAACCTCGGGATTCCGCGCCAACAGCACATCCAATGGGAGATCCTTCTGCTCCTTGTCGCCTCGCCACCAATGAATGCTTGGGACACGTTCCAAATCCGACGATTGCCGAATCGTTTCCGACCTCTGCATGGTCGACACCGCGCTGATGACGACGTCAATTCCTCGTTGCTTCAAAAGCTTGCCTTCTTGCAGCATATGATAGGTTTTGCCCGATCCGCTTACCGAGCCGATGATGATTTTCAGCCTGCCCCGATGCAGCCGATAGATCGAGTACAAAATCTCTTCCGGAGTTTTGCGTTTATAAGGCGGCACAAGTTATCCCTCCTCTGTCCGTTTGTCCGCTCTCTACTGGCTTCCCTGCAAGCGCAAAACGACCCCATCCGCCGATCGCTCGCGGACAGGGTAAGAAAATTGCTTATTGAGCCAGCTTTTCCGATAAAGCCAGGTTGAGCTTCAGCACGTTCACTCTCTTCTCGCCGAACAGCCCCAAATCCCGGCCTTCGGTATACCGTTTCACCAAGGACTTCAATTCCTCGCTTGATATGCCGGTCTGTTTGCTGATCCGCGGAATTTGTACCTCGGCTGATTCCGGTGTGATATGCGGATCCAGGCCGGAACCGGAGTTCGTCACCAGATCAATGGGCAGGCGCCCGAGCGCTACGCCGGGATTATCCGCTTGCCATTGAGCGATGGAGTCCTTTGTTCTCTGCAGCATAGCCGGATTGGATGGAGCATAGTTGTTCGAGCCGGACGCCTCCGCCTTATAGTCAATGCTGGACACTCGACCGTGAAAATAGCGCGGATCGGTGAAATTCTGACCGATCAGCTCAGATCCGACAACCGTGCCCGCTGCATTTTTCAGCAAGCTGCCGTTGGCTTGGGACGGCATCAGCACCTGGGCGAGTCCCGTACTGGCCAGAGGATACACTATGCCGCACAGTACAATGAATACCAGGCTGAGTCGCACGATGCCGAAGATAAAAGAGCTTTTTGATTCCTTCTGGCTTTCCGCCACAGTCTCGGAGGAATTTTTCATTTCTTTTTCACCTTCCCGTAATATATGGTGTGGCTGCCGGTCTACGTTCTATAACCAGATGTTGATAAGGAGATCGATGATTTTGATTCCCACAAAGGGAACGACGACCCCGCCAAGACCATAGACAAAGATATTGCGGCGAAGCAACCGCGTGGAGCTCATCGGCTTGTAGGAAACTCCTCTCATGGCGAGAGGGATCAACAGCGGGATAATGATCGCGTTGAACACCAAGGCCGACAATATCGCGGAATTTGGCGACCCTAATCCCATCACGTTCAGAGCTTTCATTTCCGGAACAGCCAGCATGAACATAGCGGGGATGATCGCAAAATATTTGGCGATGTCGTTGGCGATGCTGAAGGTGGTCAATGCGCCCCGAGTCATCAGCAGCTGCTTGCCGATGGCAACCACCTCGATAATCTTCGATGGATCCGAATCGAGATCTACCATGTTGGCCGCTTCCTTCGCGGCTGCCGTTCCGCTATTCATCGCCAGCCCCACATCGGCTTGCGCCAAAGCGGGCGCGTCATTGGTTCCATCACCGGTCATCGCCACCAGCTTTCCCTCCGCCTGCTCGCGGCGAATGACGGCGATCTTATCCTCCGGCGTGCTCTCGGCGATGAAGTCATCGACTCCGGCTTCACGGGCGATGGTAGCCGCGGTCAACGGGTTATCCCCAGTACACATAATCGTTTTGATGCCCATCTTGCGCAGCTCGTCAAACCGCTCCTTCATGCCGGGCTTGACCGTATCCTTCAAGTAAATCAAGCCGTAAATCCGGTCATCCACGGCAACCGCCAGCGGCGTTCCTCCCTGCCGGGCAATCGCCTCGGCACTTGAGTCGAGATTATCCGGTATCGCTCCGCCTTTGGCGGTCACCCATCTCTTCACCGCGTCCACGGCCCCTTTACGCACCTGGCGCCCATCGGACAGGTTGATTCCGCTCATCCGCGTTTCCGCTTTGAATTCGATGGCTTCTCCGCCTTCCGCAATCCCGGCATCGTAAGGATGCCCCAGCTTTTTGGCCAGTTCGATAACGGACCGTCCCTCCGGCGTTTCGTCCTTAAGAGAGCTGATCGCGGCCCATGCGGTGAGCTCGCTCGCCGATTCCCGGCTTGCCGGTATGAATTCGCTGGCCATCCGATTGCCGTAAGTAATCGTACCGGTTTTATCCAGGATCATGGTGTTGATGTCCCCGGCTGCTTCGACAGCTTTGCCGGACATGGCGAGCACATTGAACTGGGTGACACGGTCCATCCCGGCAATGCCGATGGCCGACAGCAAACCGCCAATGGTGGTGGGAATCAGGCATACAAGCAAAGCAATCAGAACCGGAACCTCCAGATCAATGTTCAGGTAGCCGGCGATGGGCTTCAGAGTGACAACCACGATCAAGAAGATGATCGTCAAACTGATCAACAACGTGCTCAGAGCAATCTCGTTGGGCGTCTTCTGTCGCTTGGCGCCTTCTACCAGGGAGATCATCCGGTCCAAAAACGACTCTCCGGGATCGCTGGTGATGCGCACCTTGATCTGATCGCTGACGACCCGGGTTCCTCCGGTTACGGAATTAAAGTCGCCGCCCGCTTCCTTGATAACCGGGGCGGATTCGCCCGTGATGGCTGATTCGTCGATGGAAGCCAAGCCTTCGATGACCTCTCCATCCCCGGGGATTAATTCCCCCTGGGATACGACGACAATATCCCCCCTGCGCAGTTCCGACGAAGAGACCCCCATCACGGTTGAACCTACCAGTTTGTTCGCCTTGCTATCCTGCTTGGTCTTCTTGAGGGAATCCGCCTGCGCCTTCCCTCTTCCCTCCGCCAACGCTTCGGCAAAATTGGCAAACAAAACAGTAAAGAGCAGGATCAGAAATACGGCGATATTGAAGCCTATGGTGTCCTCCGTATGGAAATAACCTGGAGCAATCACCATCAACAGCACGATAATCGCACCCAATTCCACAACGAACATGACCGGATTTTTCATCAATGTAACCGGATTAAGCTTAACGAAGCTTTCCTTTATCGCTTGGCGGACGATCGGTCCGCTCAGGAGCTTTTGCCGTTGTTCCGTGTTCATCTTATTCTCCCTCTCCTCAATAGAACTTCGAACAGTCACAGGCTACCGCAAGGTCAAATATTCGGCGATGGGCCCTAACACGACGACCGGCAAAAAGGTCAAGGCGCCGATAATCACCACAGTGCTGATCAGAATACCCGTGAACAAGCCATTATCCGTCCTGAAGGTGCCGATGGATTCCGGTACGGGCTTCTTTTTCAGCAAGGAACCGGCCACCGCGAGCATGGCGATGATCGATACATAGCGGCCCAACAGCATGACGATGCCGGTTGTGATGTTCCAGAAGGAGGTATTATCCGCCAGCCCCTCGAAACCGGAGCCATTGTTGGCGGCTGAGGATGTATATTCGTAGAGCACCTGCGACATCCCGTGGAAGCCGGGATTGGTGATAGCCCCTTTCCCCAAATCCGTCAGAAAGGCTGCTGCGGTTGGAGCTAGAATAATAAACGGGTGAATGAGAATGGCAATGGCGATCAGCTTCATCTCCCGGGCCTCTATTTTTCGACCGAGAAATTCCGGCGTGCGCCCTACCATCAGCCCGCATAAGAATACTCCAAGCATAGCGTACATGAGCATATTGACCAAGCCGACGCCCTTGCCGCCAAATACATTATTCAGCATCATCAGAGCCAGCGGCGTTACCTGCCCCAAAGGTGTCAAGGTATCGTGCATGTTGTTTACGCTGCCCGTTGTCGCCGCGGTTGTCACCGTTGTGAACAGGGAAGATTGCGGAATCCCGAAACGAACCTCCTTGCCCTCCATGCTGCCCTGGGAAGCGTCGATGCCCAATTTGTTTATGGCAGGATTCCCTTGCGTTTCGGCATAGTAATTCAAGGACAGCAGCAAGACAAACAGCGTCATCATCGCAGTGAAGATAACCCAGCCTTGACGTTTGCTTTTGGCAAACAGCCCGTACGTATAGGGAAGCGCCGCAGGCAAGGTCCACATGAGCAGAATCTCGAACACGTTGGAGAGCGGACTGGGATTTTCAAAGGGATGGGCTGAATTGGCCCCAAAGAACCCCCCGCCGTTAGTTCCAAGATGCTTAATGACCTCAAGCGAGGCCACCGGACCGATGGCGATCTGTTGGGTTTGGCCCTCCAGGGTAGTCACAGCAAGCGTGGGTTTCAGCGTTTGCGGAACATGCATAGCAACCAGCACAAGCATGCCGATCAAAGCGGCCGGGATGAAAATCCGAGTTTGGGCCTTGACGAAATCCTGAAAGAAGTTGCCAACGGACTTTCTTCCGGTAATCCCTCTGACGAAGGCTATGGCCACGGCAAACCCGCTGGCGGCGGAAGTGAACATCATCATATTGATGACGGCCATCTGCGAGAAATACGAAAGTCCCGTCTCGCCGCTGTAATGCTGCAGGTTGGTGTTGGTAATAAAGCTGATAACCGTATTGAACGTGAGCGTCTGCTCCATCTTGCCGATACCGTTTGGATTGACCGGCAGCCCTCCCTGCAAACGGAGAACAAGATACCCGAACGCAACGAGTACAATGTTGGTGGACAGCAGGCTGATGGCGTACTTCTTCCAGGACATGCCGCCACGCACATCTACACCGCCCAGCTTGAAGATCCCCCGCTCGATCCCCCCAAAGATCCGGTCGGTCCGGTTAGGCTCATTAGAAAAGACACAGTACAGATAAGTACCGACCGGCTTGACGAGCAGCAGCAGGATAAGAATGATTACGACAATTTGCACAATACCCACAAATGACCCTCCTTGTTTTAGGCAAGCGGTCGCCTTATGTTTTTCCCTTTACCGCTACTCTCTTGCGATGCTTCAGAATTTCTCCGGATGAATCAAGGCGTAGACCAAATAAAGAAACAACAGCAATGTCGCCGCAATCACCACCGTCATCGCTCTTCCCTCCCTTTGTTGTCAATCACATGGTCGCACCACTGAGCAAAAGCGTAGAATAGACCGAAGATTACAGCGAGCGAGATTACCATATACACATCCATCATTCGTTTTCTCTCCTCTCCAGGAACGTGCCTTCAAGCCCGCCCTTCCCGTTCAATCAAGAAGGACAAATCAGTTGTATACCTCTTCTCCAATCACCTGATTCACGGCTTTTAAAAAGGCTTGATAGCCTCCATCGCTATCGTTTCGATGAGGCAAGGCCAAGGCCAGCGTCTGCTCGACTCGCATAGAATCAAACTCATAGCTCCTTGACAGCCTCTCCTTAATGACATCGACGGGCGCTCCCTTTGCAAATGCTCGGGCAGCTTTATAGATGTCGCAGTCTTCACAGTAACCCGTCGTATCCATCATCCGCAGATCCCGATAATCGTAAAACTTTTTGAGGCAATAAAGCACTGCCGCCACCAGCGAGATCATACCCAAAACTGCCAACATCTCATCACCTCCTCCATCTTCTTCACCAAGCTCTTATCCTCTTCTCTGTCGAGAACCAGAGTAACACTTCCGCTGTTAATTTAGGGTTAGAGTTTGCCCGGAAGAGATAAAGATCATCTTAAGATTCCTTCACGACAAAAAAGGGGCTGTGCCAAAGTAGGTTTTTACTACTTTGGGCACAGCCCCTCATTTCCACGAAGGGGGAAAGATCAGGTGAACAGGATGTCGAAGATGGCATCGCCCCTCCGGTTAACCATCATCGCCGACTTGCAGCATCCGGTAGCCGATCCCGATATACCGTTGTTAAGACGCTTACGTAAAGAAAGAATAAGAATGTTTTCACGGTCGATTAACCGGCTTCGATTTGGATATGCCCTCTCTGGTGGACAAGTCCGCTGCATACTTCTTTCTGCTATAAAGCGCAGATTGCAATTCCAGCCAAACGAAACAGCCATTCGCCCAGTGATTATCGGCGTCTGGCTGTTTCGTCGTTTATGTTAACTCCCAACCTAAGGCTCAGATGAATATCCGGGTATCGTCGTTGCGGCTGAAGCGGTAGACCGCAATGAGGCTGAACACCAGAGCGAAGGCGAGCAAGATCAGCGCGTTCATGCCGAGGCTCGTGAAGGCGTCTCCGGCCTGCAGGCGGGTGATGGCGTCGAGCAGCCAGCGTTGCGGCATGAATTCGGCGACCCTCTTGACCGCTTCCGGCATGAGCTCTATCGGGAAGAAGCAGCCGGCGAGCAGGCAGGTCGGCACGATCACCAGATTTTGCATGGCTCCGAGGCTGCCGCTCGATTTCGAGAACGAGACCAGCATCAGCGAGAGGGCGATGGCGACGAGCCCGAACAGCAGCAATACCGCGATGAGCTCCGGATAGGGAACGCCGGAGTCGATGCCGAGGGCGGTCTTCATCACGAACAAGGTCACGATGATCTGAAGGAGCAAGAAGATCGCGCTGACGATCGCGTTGGAGATGACATAAGCCCGGGCGGTGAGCGGCGAGGACATCAACCGAAGGTAAGTGCGGTTTTCTTTCTCGGCCAAGATCAGCTGCGCCATGTTGCTGGCCGAGAAGAGCATGAACATGATGAGAAAGCCGATGCCCTGATAGGTGACGTTGCTCGCCGTATAGTTGTCTTTCACCGATTCGAATGCTACCGCAAAGCTTCCCTCGCGGTAGTTTTCATAGAGCTTGTCGAAGGCAGCGGGATCGCCGGCATACGCCTGACCGATCGCGGCCAGATTGCCGGTATATTGCACTAGCATCGCCTTGATGAAGGCCGTCGACTGCGCTCCCTTCATGGAACGCAGCTCAAGCCCTTGCGAGGAGCCCTGATGCAGGCTATCCGAATACCCCGGCTTCAGCAGGAGCCCGGCATCGAGTTGGCCGGCCGCGATCTCTTTGTTCAACTCAGTCTCCGACAACTCCTTCACCTTCACCTGATGGAGCCCTTTGATGAAGTGCAGCGTGTCCGCCGCGAGAGGCTGCCGTCCGTCCCCGTTCACGACGCCGATGCGCAGCGGGACGCTGGCCCCGCCCGAGTACAGCATCATGGAGAGCAGGATTCCCACGATCGGCATCAGGAAGAAAGTGATCCAGTTCCCTTTTTTGCGAAAGGAATTGCGGAACGTCTTGCCGACCATCCACAGAATGTTCTGCATCTTTAGAGCCCCTCCCTTCGTTTCATGAACAGCGCCGAGACCGCCAGGAGCAGGACGGCGAAGCCGATGTTGAGCAGCACCGGCAACGCGGCGGCGCCGACATTCCCGTTGTAGATTACATCGATCAGCCCGTCGTTCGCCCATTTCAGCGGAGAGATCAAGGTCATCGCTCCCAAGAAGCCGTTCATGAGCGGGACCGGAAAATAGGCCCCGCCGAGGAAGGAGGCGATCTGGGTAAAGATCATGAGGGCGGGCCGCCCTCCTTCTCCCTTGATCAGATAGCTGGCGCCAAGCCCTACGCTGACCGCGACCAGCACCTCGGTGAAGAGCACTGCCAGAACGGCTGCGGGGTGGCTCCCCCATTCGGCGTGAAAGACCAGCTTGCTGAACAGGACGACGATGACGACCATGAGAAAATTAACCGCCGTCGAACCGAGAACCTTGCCGGCAAACAGCTCCCCTTTGCGTAGCGGGGAAGAGACGAGCCGGATATCGGTATGCCTTTGCCGTTCCCCGCGGATCAATTGGCTGCTCGGCAAGCAGGCGTAGAATGCGATCATCGTCGACATCACCAGCGCATAATAATCCATGGAGCCGGGAATCCGGTCGGGATTCAGCGACGTTTCCTTGATGGCGGCCTCCTGCGGATTCGCCAACGCGGCGGCCAGCTTCATCCCCGTCTGCGGAGACTGCTTGAAGGCGGCGGACGCCAGGTTATACCGGTCGGCGAAGGCGGTCAGCATGCCCTCCACGATATTCTCCTCCACGCCGGCGCCATCCCGAATATGGGCGCGGATCCCCGAGTCGCTCACTTCCAGATAAGCCGTGACGCGGTTCTGGGAGACCTCCTTCGCGGCGTCCACTCCCGGCTTCAGCTCAGTCCAGACGGCCCCTCTCTCCTCCAGTCCCTTCCGGAAGCTCTCCCACCCTTGCTTCAGCTCGGGCGACTGGATCGTGTCCGTATACAGCAGCTTGATCTCGCCCATGGACGGCTCGGCGGAGAAGGCGTTGGTCAGGGCGAAGCCGAGAACCGCCATCAGCACGATGGGAAAAGCGACCATCAGCGCGAAGCTCTGCTTGTGCCGCACATAGGTTTTGATTTCTTTGAGCGCGACCTGAAATACATTCCTCATCGGTTTTCCCTCCTAATCCCGCAGATTGCGTCCCGTCAAGGTGAGAAACACAGCTTCCAGATTGGGCGCCTTCTCGTCCACCGATCGAATTTCCGCTCCGCTGTGAATCAGCTCCTGGATGATCCGGTTCAGGTTGCCCACCTCCGCCTTGGAGATGATCTTCAGCGTCTGGTCCTCCAACTGGATGGCCGTAACGCCGGGGAGCTTGCCCAGCGCCGCCAGATCGACCTTTTCCTCCAGCTTGAGGCCGATCCAGATCTCCTTGGAATCGGTGATGGTCGCTTTCAGCTGCTCGGAGGTTCCTTCGGCGATGATCTTGCCGTGCTCGACGATGGCAATCCGGGTGCAGAGCTCCTCGGCCTCTTCCATGTAGTGGGTAGTGTAGATGATCGTGCAGCCCGTCTCGTTCAGCTTGCGGACCGAGCCGAGAATGTAATTGCGCGATTGGGGGTCGATGCCCACCGTCGGTTCGTCCATGATGATCAGCTGCGGCCGGTGGGCGATGGCGCAGGCGATGTTGAGCCGCCGCTTCATCCCGCCGGAGAAATTATTCGGCATGCTCTTCATCCGGTCGCCGAGCCCGACGAACTCCAGCGCCTCCTCCGTCCGCTCTTTCAGCAGCTTGCCTCTTAAGCCATAGAGCCCGGCGAAAAAGCTCACGTTCTCGTAAGCGGTCATGTCTTCGTAAATCGCCAAATCCTGCGGTACGATGCCGGTGTTCATTTTGACATAGCGCCGGTCCTTGTCGATGCTCCTGCCGTTCAGCAGAATCTCTCCCCGGGTCGCGCGAAGCAAGGACGCCACCATGTTGATCGTGGTGCTCTTGCCTGCTCCGTTGGGCCCGAGGAGACCGAAGATTTCCCCCTGTTGTACATTCAGATTCATATTGTCCACCGCGACGAAATCGTCGAATTTCTTGGTCAACCCGCGCAGCTCCAGAATGTTCATCCGTTTCTCCTCCCAAGCGTCTTCGTCATGGCTTCATTGTAAAAAAAAGGGATGGCCTCCGCCAGTGCAGAAGTTCATCCCTTTGCCCGTGAATCGTGATGGAGCCCCCATGAGATTCTTCATATTCCGCCGCCGGCGCTCTCCGGCTTGCCGGTCCGCGGCAGCAAGGTAGTAACCGTGAAGCCGTTCGTTCCGTCGACCGTCACCGTACCGCCGAGAGCGGCCGCCCGCTCCTCCATGCCGAGGATGCCGAGGCCCTTCACCACCTTGTCTGCGCCGCGCCCATTGTCGCTTACGGTCGCTTTGACGAAGCGATTCAGCACCTGCACCTCCAGATGGACGGTGCTGCCCTGGCTGTACCGGACGGCGTTGGTCAAGGCCTCCGCGGCGTTCTGCTGAATGACCTTCCACTGCAAGGCCGTCACCTCGCCAGCATCTCCCGTGCAGGCGAGGGTTGCCTGAATCAAGTGCTCCGCCGCCATTCTCTCCACGAGCATCCGCAGCCGCTGAACCCCGAGCTCCTCCGACTTCGGCTTGACGTCCTTCAGGGTCAGCCGGATGCGGTCGAGCCCTTCCCGGGAAATGGAGATCGCGTTGGCCAAGAGCTCATTCGCCCGCTCGCGGTCTTGCCCCATCAGCCGCTGCGCCGCTTCCATCTGGATCAAGGCCCCCGCCATGGAGTGGCCGAGATCGTCGTGAATTTGCTGCGACAGCCGGTTCCTCTCCTCCAGCTTGATGGTGTAAGAGGATTGGCGTAGGAATTCATGATTTTCCCGAAGCGAGCGGCTGAGAAGGGCCAGCTTCTCCTTCATCTGCTCGCCTTTCTCCTCCTGCTTGTCCAGCCGGCGGGCGCTCCGCTTCATCCCCAACTGCAGAAGGCTGGTGAAAGCCGCCGCCAGGAGATAAACCGGCTGCATCGGGTACAGCAGGAAGAAGCAAGGAACGACGGCGATCGGTAGGAGCACCTCCCACCTGTCTTCCGCCAAGGAGCCTAGTTCCCATACGGCCACGGGCAGGAGAAGAAGGAACAGCTCATCGATGCGAAGCGCGCATATGAGCACATAGAGGACCGAGACAGCCGCCAGGATGCGGCTCGGGAGGCCCCGCCGGTGCAGGATCGCAGCCGTGACGGCGAATGCTCCGTACATAAGTATTGTAAAAATAAACCAGGACGGGGACGAAGCATGACGCCCGTACTGCTCCAGGAGGAGATAAGCGACAATGGCGGCTTTATTGCCGAGCGTCCACAGCTCTGAACCGGGCATACCTATTCCTCCGCCAGGCCGGCATCTCCGGTCAGGTAATAGATAGCAATCTGCGTGCGGTGGGAGAGCCCCGTCTTACCGAGAATGGAGGTGATGTGATTGGCGACCGTCCCCTCGGACAGGAACAGCTTGCGGGCGATGCCTTTATTGGACAGCCCCCTGGCGATCTGTTTCATGATCTCCAGCTCCCGTTCCGTGAACTGGGAGCGATCGATCGCTCCTCCGGTCTGTTCCGTGTCGTTCGGTTCCGTACCGGTCGGTTCCGTGCCGGCGGGCGGCATGCCTTCCTCCCTCCTGCCGGGCGAGGCAGCCGGCACCGAAGCCGGGGCGGCAATGGCCAGGTTCGCGCGGATTTTCTCCACCACGACATCCTGCAATACGATTTGGTCGTGGTGCACGGACTTGATCGCATCGCGAATGCGCTCGGGATCGTTGTTCTTGAGCAGGTAGCCCTTTGCCCCCGCCTTGATCGCTTCCAGGATGTATTCGTCATCGTCGAAGGTGGTCAGCATCAGCGGCTTCGCCGCAGTTTCCGCCGCGATGAACCGGGCCGCCTCCACCCCCGTCATGTTCGGCATGCGGATATCGAGCAGAGCGACATCCACGCGGTTCGTCCGGCAATAGCCGACGGCTTCCCGCCCGTCCTCCACCGCGGCGACCACCTCAAATTCCTCGAAGCTGGTCAGAATGATGCGCATGCCCTCGCGGATAAACGAATTGTCATCGGCGATCAGCACCTTGATTTTCACAGACCGTTCCCCCTCGCTTTAACGGCTTTATTAGACAATAAACCCATCGAGAAAGCAAGAAAAAACTGCCGGAGCCGATGGACACAGGAGCCGAATAGTTCGATAGGTTGAGGTTACTATTTATGCGGCCGCCGCAGCAAAGGGAAGTGGGCAGCCTGATCAGGGAATGTTCAATGCTTCCTTGCTGGAAGCGGTCACGCAGGAGAATTCCCCGTGCAAGCCGTACGATCCGGAGGTCAGGTTCAAATAATACAAACCCTTTGGCCATTTGCCCGTCCGGTAGATGATCCATTCGGATTTGCCGGATACCCTCACGATGCTGCCTTTGACAACGGCTCCGGTGGGCGAATCCGCGGTGATCGTCATGACAAGGCTGCCCGGGCTGTCGTTGCGAATTCGCAGCTTGGCGTACCGGTAATCCCCGGATAAGTCGAAGGCTCTTATGTCGTTCGTATTGCCGGCCAGCGTCACCTCAAAAGCGCGTTGAGCCTCCGCTCCGAGTGCGGTGCTCGATACCTCGTCCACGGATGAATCTACTCGTTCATAGATCAGGTCGCCGCTGTGTATGATCGTGCCCGGCTCTCCCTTCAAGACGGGAAAATCCAGGGTGTCCGGCGCTACCCATGTCCCGGAGACCGCGGCCGAAGGAGCCGGTTGGGCCGGATTCCCGCCCGATGCGGGGACAGCCGTGGCCGAGGGCGCTGTTCCGGAGGACGCCGCCTTTGCTCCGCCGTCGCCCAAAGCCGCATAGGCCGCGACTGCTCCGCCAAGTGCGAGCGCAAGCGTCAGAGACGTAGCCGCCAACCGAATCCGCTTCCTTCCTTTAACTCCTCCGCTGTTCAGAATCATATCCATTCTCCTCTCCAATTCTCTCCTCTTGCCGCTGAACATCGAGAACAGCTTGGCGTTCCGGTCCGCCGAGTTCCAGAGGACGCTCAGCAGCAGCTTGCAGTACCGTCTTTTCTCGTCCGGCAGCAGGGCTTTGACCACGGCTTCCTTGAACCGACACTTCCTTTATATCAGAAAGCGTCCAGCCAAGATAACGAAATACGCATAGCTGCACGGCAAAGCCGAGTCGATTATAATCTCTTCGCCGCTGCTGGAGGATTTCAAGGTCAGCCGTTCCTCCGGAGTCAGCAGTTCCCTTACTCTCGCGTACATCGTACTTCATCCCCCTATTGCCAAGCTATTTTTTCGACTTCCGCTTGCAGATCCGCACGGGTTGCCTTGACGTAAATCATCGTTGTGTCCAGACTATCGTGTCCCATAATTTGCGCCAAGCGATGCAACGGCGTGTTTTCGGCCATCACATAGCCGAACCGGTGCCGTAGATCATGGGCGCTCAATCCTTCGAGCCGAGCTGCTTTCATATATTTTTGAAACAAATGTCGTAAAGCGCGTTCGGTTAATCGATCACCGGTCTTCTCCGACGGAAACAGATAAGGACTGTCCGAGAGGAGTTCTGCCAGATATTTTTCTAAAGCAGCTCTACACGTAGCGTTCAAAGGAACTTCCCGCTTTTTATTCCTTTTTCTGGATCGAACTGTAAGCTGACCGCTGCGTTTACCGATTTGAATATCTCCGGGAGCCAGGTCACATACTTCCATTGTTCGTAAGCCCGTGTGAAACATAACGATTAGAATCGTCTGATCCCGAAGAGAGCCGCTATGTTCGGCCGCAGCAACCAAAGCAGCTTCTTCTTTGTCTGTCATCTGCCTAGGGCTTACCTTTTCTTCTGGAACCAATTTAACCGGCTTCGAAGGGTCACGGCGAATCCTGGATTCCGACACGGCCCACTCAAAAAAACGTTTCAGGGTAATAAGCCGTCGGTTAATGGTCGCCGGTTAATGGTCGCCGGTTTCAATTCCATTATTATTTTTTGCGCTGCTTCCCGGTATAGCGTTAATGTTGGAGTAGCCACATCTTCAATTCGAAATATAATCTCTTCCTCTTGGTGGTCGGCGTTCTCAAACCAGCCGATGAAATGTTTTTAGGTCGCTTGCATATTCTTTTAGTGTTTTGGGATTCAAATCTTCTTGGGTCGTCAGAGCATGAATGAAGTCTTGAATCGTCTGCTCGCCCCGTTCTGAAATCCCGGTCGCCTCTCTCATTAGCAAAGCCTCCAAATCTTGACTTACATTAGCGGACATGGTATTTTATCTTAACCGAAACATTAGCGGACATCAAGTATATGCTCTGAAAACACTCAATGATCGCTAATCTTAATTAGCGGTCATTAGAATTTAAGGAGGTTCGTTCCCTCATGGTAGTTCGTAAAGATGATCTGCACAACTTGATTGAACGGCTACAAGAACCGGATCAGAAAACAGCTTTTGACTTTCTTTAATATTTGATCGAGCGTTCAGAAAGAAAGCCCCTTAGTTGGGAAGAGATAGATCGGCAGGAACCCGACGATGAACCGTTAAGTGAAGAAGAGCTTCGCCAGTTAAAAAGCGATGCGGGATATGTGTCGGGGGAGGCTGCAAAACATGATTATCGCGGCGGAATCTACAAATGACCCGTACATGACATCGATCAATTTTCCAAGCCCTCCCTGATAGAGCCCGCGCATAAAAATACCCCGCGGACCGGCGCTTTATGGCCGATTCGCAGGGAGGCATGCTGAGACAACCCAGCTTGTTCGTTTACGAAACGTCGATTGGTGCGGAACAAGGGAGTTAGGCATGAACCGGTTATTCATGGGAAGTGGCATGGTTCTTTTGCGAGAGTACGCCGCTTCCTTTCATTTTTGCTGGAGATTGTCATGCGCTTACCCGAAAAGGAAACAGCCAGATCAAACGGGATGCCGGTAGTTGCGGAAAATTTTAATGATCTAGGATATCGCTATTCCGGCGCAGAAGGTAGTTAGGATAGAAATAGTGATATCTCATATCGTTGTTTCCTGAAAATGGACCATTCCCCATCTTAGCAGACCCATTTAGTGATTTGCGAAATCGCTATTCCGGCGCGAAGGGCAACTTTTCGGAATATAATGATTTCCCAGATCGTTATTAGGACGCCCCTCGCGCAACCCGCGATCTTCCCTGATTCCTGGAATCCCCAAATCAAATCCGGTGGCGACGGATCAGCCTGAACCCCTGTTTAACTAAGGTACCGATCGGCTGGTTTCTGAATGTTGCCCAACGGACGGATTACACCCTCCTGAAAGCTGTCGGGCAGATTCGGATCGCCGCCGACATATTCGGGAAGCTTCGGATAAGGGAAGATAGGGCGTTGAAAGCTGATGCCGTTCGCGGCAAATCCGCCATGGAACGCAGTTCCGATGAGCTTGTCGGGCGCTTTGCCTTGTTCCACCCACTCCATCAGCGCCGTCAGGAGATCATGCTCGCCATCTTGCGGTACATTCGGGGCACCGCTTTGGCCGATATCGTTTATTCCTGGTCCGCCTCCGCAGTGTCCCATACCCGGGACCAAGTACAAAGGAAGCGCAGGCGCCTATACCCTCACCCGTTACGATACCAGAACTTTGCCCGAGCCATATGACAAGCATTTCCGGCGATGACGCGGCCAATTTCTCGGAACGGACGATCAAGTCGGCCAAAATCTTTATCGGCGCGCTGCCGATTTTGGCCATCTACCCGTTCCTGCAACGTTTTTTTATCAAAGGGATCGCATTGGGAGCCGTAAAAGAGTGAGTGCGGCAGACGGCTGAGCCTGAGGACTGCCGTTGAATTTTCAATTGATAAGAGGGGTGTTTTGGGGTGAGCGGGACCGGAAGAACACAAGAAGAACACAAGAAGAACGCACATCAAGCAGGCAGTCAGCGGGAACTGCCTTGATGTGCGTCCATCCTATCAAACCGGCCGGCAGACCGGAATTTTACGGTTTCGGTCTGCCGGCCGACATGATAGATTAAAGTTCGAGAACGCCCGCTTTCGGGGTCACGCCGAAGGCTTTCGCCAAATCGTTCAGCTCTCGGTCGGTGATCACCTGCTTGATTTCTCTGCCGCCAATGAGGTTATAGACGGCTGCCGCTTTCTCCACGGTTTCAATCAGACCGAAGGCCGCATCCATCGTCGAGCCGGTGCCGAAGATACCGTGATGCGGCCAAATCACCACACGATGGCCCTTCATTTTCTTGGCCGTCTCCCGGCCGATTTCGTTGCTGCCCGGTACGATCCAAGGGAGAATGCTGATTCCGTCAGGGAAGACAACCAGACATTCCGTGCACATCTGCCACAGCGTCTTGGTGAACTTCCCTTCCTCCAGATCATGCGTGAAAGTCATGGCAATGACATTGGTGGCATGGGTGTGCAGAACAATCCGATGCGTCGGATCCACCTTCAAACGCTCGATATGGCTCATAAAATGAGAGGCGAGCTCGCTGGTCGGTCTTGCGCCGTCGCGCAGTCCCCACAGAATCTCTACCTGTTCCCCGCTGCCGGTAACGCGCACAACGCCCAGGTTGGCTTCGGGATCCTTGATCACGTTTCTGAAATACTTGCCCGAGCCGGTAACGATAAAGTATTTGCCGGCCAGCTCCTTCACCGGAAAAGCCAAATCCAGCGAGCGCAGGGATTGTCTGATATCAATGTATTTGGCTACCTCTTCTTCATCCAGCAGATAGCTGATATTGCCGCCGTTCAGTTCATCCCAGCCCAGCGTCCACATGTGATGGGTAATTTCCGCCATCTCCTGGATAAACGGGGCTTCCGTACTGGCGATATAACCCGGTGTTTCAATCACGGATGCATTCATGCTATGATCTCACTCCATAATCTTTTATTTTGGCATAATCGATGGGCCGGCCGTTAGTCAGCTGCGCACCGCTTCCAGAATGGAGCCTTCGCGCTTCAGCAGCACTTCCTGCTCATGTTTCTTGACTTCGGCCAGCCACTGCTCGCGCACCGGCACGCCCTGCGACGCGCAGTAGTAATCCCATACCGCGCCGAACGGATACGATTTGAATTCTTCCACCAGCGCCAGGCGGGACGTGAAATCTCTGCCCGCTTCGATCTTCCGCAGCTCATCCACCGGCTCCAGCAGCGCCCGCAGCAGCGCTTTGATCGTATTCCGCGCTCCGATGACCCACGCCGCCAGATGGTTGATGCTGCCATCGAAGAAGTCCAGCCCGATGCTGGTGCGCGGCAGCAGTTCCCCGCGGACCAGCTCCCGAGCGATCTCCAGCAGCTCGTCGTCCAGCGTGACCACGTGGTCGCTGTCCCAGCGTACCGGGCGGCTGACGTGCAGCAGCAGGTGGTTGCTGAAGAGCAGGATCGACGACAGCTTGTTGCTGATCACTTCTGTCGGATGGAAGTGCCCCGCGTCCAGCGTGATCGCTTTGCCCCGCGAGAAGCCGTAGCCCATGTAGAATTCATGCGAGCCTACCACAAAGCTCTCCGAACCGATGCCGAACAGCTTGCTCTCCACCGCGTCAATGTTGTACCGCTCGTCGATTGCCTCGCTGAAGATTTCATCCAGCGAAGCCGCCAGCCGCTGTCTCGGCGCCAGGCGGTCTACCGGCGTATCCTTGTAGCCGTCGGGAATCCAGACGTTCGTGACGCATGTCTGGCCCAGCTCGCGGCCGAAATGCTCGGCGATCTTCCGTGAGGCTTTGCCGTGGCGGATCCAGAAATTGCGGATCTCTTCGTTCGCGTGGCTCAGCGTAAAGCCGTCCGCCGCCTTCGGGTGAGAGAAATAGGTCGGGTTGAAGTCCAGGCCCAGTCCCTGTTCCTTCGCCCAATCCACCCATTTCTGGAAGTGGCGGGGCTCCAGTTCATCCAGATCGACCTGCTCGTCCGTGTCGGCATAGATGGCGTGAAGGTTCACCTTGTGTTTGCCCGGAATCAGCGACAGCGCTTTTTCCAGGTCGTCGCGCAGCTCCTGCGGCGTGCGGGCGCGGCCCGGGTAGCTGCCCGTTACCGCGATGCCGCCGCCAAGCTCCTTGTCCCGGAACAGGAAGCCGCGGACGTCGTCTCCTTGCCAGCAATGCAGCGAGATTTTAATCTCCGCCAGCTTCTTCAAGACTTCATCCACGTTGATGCCGTGTGCTGCGTACAGCTTTTTTGCTTCGTTATAGCTTGTGATAACACTCTGGTCCATGTCCAATCCTCCTAAATCTTCAATTCGTTCCGGCCCTCGGCCACGCCGTGAATGCTCTTCCATCGTTCAAGAATGCGGGCCAGCTCCGGCATCGGCTCCGGCTTGTAGTGCCGGATTTCAAACGACTTCCTGATGACTTCTCTGGCTTCCGCGATATCCGGCAGAAGGCCGCTCGTGATCATCTGCACGGCCAGATTTCCCAGCGCTGTCGATTCCGTAGGACCTGCCGCAACTTCCCGGCTAAGCACATTTGCAGTAAGCCTGCACAGCAAGACGTTGTTCGCTCCGCCGCCGACGATTTGGACAATTTCCACCGATTTGCCGGTCAGTTCTTCCAGCTCCTCCAGATAGGTGCGGTAAGAAAGGGCAAGGCTGTCGAAGATGCAACGGGCCGCCTGTCCGATCGTCTCGGGAACAGGCTCGCCATGCTCTGCGCAAGCCTTGCGAATTTCCTCGATCATATTCTCGGGATTAAGGAAGCGGTCGTCGTTGCAGGGGATCAGACTCCTGAAGGGTTCCGCCTTGGCGGCGAGATCCGCCAGCTCCCCGAAGCTGTACCGGTTCCCGTCCAGCCGGCGGACTTCCTGGATCAGCCACATTCCCATGATGTTTTTGAGGAAGCGGTAAGTCCCGTATGCTCCCCATTCGTTTGTGTAGTTCGCCGCCATCGCTTCGGCGGAGTTCAGCGGATCGGTCAATTCCACGCCCAAGAGCGACCATGTGCCGCTGCTCAGATAGGCCGTGCTGCGTCTTTTGACCGCGGGAACGCCGAGAACGGCCGATGCGGTATCGTGCGTTGCGACCAGGATGACCCGGCAATCCGGCAATCCGTATCGCTCCACCAGTTCCGGAACGACCGGGCCAAGCTCGGTTCCGGGCTCGGCCAGGCCCGGGAACTGCTCCTTGCGCAGCCCCAGCAGAGCCAGCAGATCGGAGTCAAAGTCCCGGGTGCCCAGGTTGAGCAGCTGCGTGGTCGAAGCGTTCGTCGCCTCGTTTGCTTTCTTGCCGGTCAAGCGGTAATACAGGTAATCCGGCACCAAGAGGATGCTGCTCGTACGGGACAGCTCCTCGCGGTCATGGACGAACAGCTGGTACAGCGTATTAAACGTCAGCTGCTGAATTCCGGTCTTGCCGTAAACCGTTTCAGGCGAAATGATTTTGGCCAAGTCCTCAACAGCATGGTCTGTCCGGCGGTCCCGATAGGCATAGACGTCCTGAATTCGGCCGCCCGCTTCGTCCAGCAGCACATAATCCACCGCCCAGGTGTCGATGCCCAGCGTACACTGCTCGATTCCTTGGGATTTCGCCTTTTGCAGCCCGGCGATAATTTCACCAAACAGATAGTCGATATCCCAGAAGCAGGAGCCGTTCCGCTCGGTAAATCCGTTGGTGAAGCGATGAATTTCACTCAGACTGAGCTTCCCGTCCTGAAGCGTGCCCAGAACCAGCCTGCCGCTGGAGGCGCCGATGTCAACGGCTATATGGTTGATCATCAAGAATACTCCTAAACGATTTTTTTGAACATGGCGATGACTTCTTCTTTGGTCGGAATGAACGGATTGCCGGGCGCGCAGGCGTCCTTCATCGAATTTTCCGCGAGAAGATCGAGATCGGGATCGCTTACGCCAAGCTCGGACAGCTTGGTCGGAATGCCGACTTCCGCCGCCAGTTCTTTAATCCGCCCGATGACATAATCCGCGCATGCTTTATCGCTTTTGCCCTGCACGTCGTATCCGATTGCCTTGGCGATCTTGCGGAATTTCCCCGGCACGACCTTGGCGTTCTCTTCTTCCACGATCGGCAGGAGCATGGCGTTGCAGACGCCGTGAGGCAGGTCGTACACTCCGCCAAGCTGGTGCGCCATGGCGTGGACATAGCCGAGACCCGCGTTGTTGAAAGCGAGCCCGCCGAGGAAAACGGCGTAGACCATCTGCTCTCTCGCTTCGATATCGCGGCCGTTCTTCACCGCGCGGGCAAGGTTGTTGAAGATCAGTTCGACGGCAGCCAGCGCCGTTGCGTCCGTGACCGGATAAGAGCCGGGGGTAACGAGCGCTTCGATCGCGTGCGTCAGCGCGTCCATGCCGGTTGCGGCGGTAAGCGCAGCTGGCTTGTCGACCATCAGCTCGGGATCGTTGACGGAAATGGCCGCCAGGCTGTTTTTGTCGACCATGACCATTTTTATTTTGCGTTCTTCGTCCGTAATGACATAGTTGATCGTTACTTCGGCCGAGGTGCCGGCGGTTGTGTTGACCGCAACGATCGGAAGCGCTTTATTGTGGGACTTGTGCACGCCTTCGTATTGCGTAATATACCCGCCGTTGGTGGCGATGATGCCGATAGCTTTGGCCGTATCCTGCGGCGAGCCGCCGCCGATGGAGATCAGAAAGTCGCAGCCGTTCGCTTGCAGGAACTCGCAGCCGTCATGCACATTTTTGCTGGTCGGGTTCGGTTTCACTTCATCATAAAGAGCATAGTCCATACCGATCTCTTCAAGAACAGCGGTTACTTTGCCGGCGATTCCGCTTTTGACAAGGAATTTGTCGGTTACGACAAGCGCTTTCTTCAGGTTCAGCTCCTGAATGTAAGGACCGATATCCTTCAAGCAGCCTTTCCCCATAAGGTTCACCGGTGGAACGTAAAACACATGTGTGCTCATTAATCGACCAGCCTCCTGATAAATCTGACGAATTTGGATGGTGCGTCCGCAAGGTCTGCATTTACATCCCTATCCTAGCTTTATGAATCTTTGTTGTCAACAATGCAAATATATTTTGTGTTGTTTTTATTTGTTTTTTTCGTATTTTCTGTGACCTTTTCAGTCCAAACGTTTGAAGTCCATCGTTGGCGATGAACGATGAATGATTTTGTCGATTTTCGGGAAAGAATAGCAGGTGCGCCAATACTCAACCAAGCACCCATTCAAAGGAGGAATTCCCATGCCAAACGAAGAGAAAGCCCGCAACAAGCTGAACGAAGAAGGCGATTCCCTCGCGGAAAAAAAGAAGATCGAAAGCGGCGTCGACATTGAGCCGGAAGCCGATGAATGGGTAGCCAAGCCCGCTGCCGGCCTCGAAGCGGAAGATCTGGTCGAAGACGAACCGTAAGGAACTGCGCTGTTGTCAAAAAATCCCCTTTGCCGTCCTCCCGAGCGAGGATGACAAAGGGGATTTTCTTGTGTATGGAGCAATGGCTTCCCACAGCATTTTCGGTAGTGCGGGCAGCGGCTCCTGATGAATGCGCTAAACGGAACCGATTGCTTGCAAGGAGCCGTCCTGCAGATAGAGGACGCGGTCGCAATAACGCAGCACCCGGTCATCATGAGTAACCATAATCGCGGAGTTGCCCTCCCGCTTCACCTGTTCGGCGATCAGCCGCACAACCTCCTGGCCTCTCGCGGCGTCCAGGCTTGCCGTCGGTTCATCGGCAAAAAGGATGTCCGGCTTGTTCATCAGAGCCCGGGCGATGGCCGCCCGCTGTTTCTCTCCGCCGGACAGTCGGTCGGGATATGCCTTCCGCCTTCCTTCCAAGCCCAATTGGCCGAGCAGCTCCTTGGCGCGAGCCTCCGCCTCCCGCCGGCCCATGCCGGCAAGCTTGCCGACGAGCAGCAGCTGCTCCTCTGCCTTGAGGTACGGAACCAGATGCGCGCTCTGGAAGATAAAGCCGAATTTGCGCAAGCGGAGATCGGCCAGCTCCTTGCCGGTTTTGTCCGACAGTGATTCTCCGTCAATGCGCACCTCGCCGCTTGTGGGGGTCAATAGCGCGGCGGCTATCGAGAGCAAGGTGCTCTTGCCCGAGCCCGAGGGACCCATGATGGCAACGAACTCGCCCTGCTTGACTTCAAGCGACAAATCGCGGAGGATCGCAATTTCCCCCGTTCCGTCATGGAACTTGTGCGATACCCGATCAAGAACCAGCTTCGCGCTCATCCTGCCACCCTCCCGATTGCGTCAAGCGCATCTGTTCGTGCGACTTTGCCGACGGACAGCAGCGATCCCAACAGAGCCATCACCACGAAGGCGGCGGCGGTGAGAGCCAGCGTCGACGAACTGAGCCGAAACGGCATAGTGTCCGGCAGAGCCTGCATCATCAGGCGGACCAGCAGGAAGCTGACGGCCATACTGCCGGCCGACAACAGCAGCACCTGGATAACGAGACCCGCGGCAAGATGCTGCGTGCGGGCTCCGATGGCTTTCAGAATGCCGAACTCACTCGTCTTCTGAATCGTCATCACGTAGAAGAATACAGCCAGCACGAAGGCGGCAATCACATACAAGAAGGCGATCATCATGTTGAGCGAGCCCTGCTCTTCGCTGTACCCGGGAATCGCCGAGATGGCCTGCGCCTTCGTAATGACTTCCGTGCCGGGTACTTTCCCGGTCAGACCGGCTGCCTGCCCATCCGTCGCCTGAACGGCAATGACGTTATAGCCGGCCTCCCCCCGTTCTCCGGCCGGCCGGGTTCCGGAAGCCGCCTGCAGCTTCGCGCCGTCTTTTTGATTCAAGAACACGACCGGCGCATGACTGTAGGAGGCTTGATCGACGAAGCCGCCGACCGTCCAGCTGAGCCCGGAAGCCTGATCCGTCAGAACGCTGCCGAGCGCGACCCCGACATGCTTCAGCTTGACGTCCACCAGAACCTGCCCGGCAGTCTCCTCGTCCAGCGGCTTGCCCTCGATAACCTGGGGAACCAGCCAGCTGCCGGGATCGACCGCGAATAAGGCAACGTCTTTCTTCTGCGCTTCTCCTTGAATGCTGATCGTGGTCATTTTGACGGCAAGCGGCGTGGCTTTGTCTTCGCCTACAGCTTGCTTGGCCTCGTCCAACTGCTTCACGGTCAAAAAGGAACGTCCGAAGCGCTGCTCGGAGCCTTTTTCCAGAATGAAATGGCTGGCCTTCATCGTCTCCAAAGCGGAGGTTGTATCATACGCCAAACCGCGCGCAAGCCCGGTCACAAAGAGGACCAGGAACGAGACCAGCAGCGTGATCGTCCCGATCAGCGCGAAGCGCAGCTTGGCATGACGCATTTCCCGCAAAGCCAAATACATGATGCGTCCCTCCTCGTCTGATATGAGATCAGTATAGGAGAGCATTGTGAACGTGGTATGAACAGCAAATTACAATGCGGCTGCCGCCGGAAGCCGGACTGTGAATTCCGTTCCTTCCCCCAAGGCGCTTGTCGCCTCCAGTGTGCCGCCGTGCAGTTGGACGATCTTCATGGCGATGCTGAGGCCGAGGCCGGTGTTGCCCGACTCCCGCTCGCGAGCTTCGTCAATCCGGTAGAAGCGGTCGAACAGGAACGGAACATGCTCCGATGCGATTCCGTCTCCGGTGTCGCGGATGCGAACGACGCAGCGGTCCTGCTCGCGGCTCGCCTTCACCCGGATGGAGCGGCCGGGCGGGATGTGCTGGACGGCATTGCCCAAGAGGTTCATCCACACCTGCATGAGAAGGACGTCGTCTCCCGTGAGCTCAAGCGAATCCGGGACCGAGAGGGAGACCGCCAGCTCCTTGCGCTCCAGCTGCCATTCAAGCACCTGCAGAGCCTCGCGCAGCTGCGCCTTCAGGCTGAACCGCTTCACGTGCAGCCCTTCCTTGCCCTGCTCGATCGCGGAGAGCGTCAAGAGCTCCTTGCCGAGCTTGGACAAGCGCCGGCTTTCCTGGGCGATCACTTCCGCGTAATGCCTCCGCTCCTCCGGCGGCAGGTCGCTGCCGCCGTCCGCGAGCACCTGGGCAAAGCCCTGGATCGATGTCAGCGGCGACTGGATCTCGTGTGACACATTGGCCACGAATTGCTGCCGCGCTGTCTCCTCCCGCTCCAGCTCGCTGCTCATCTTGGCGAAGTGGACGGCGAGCTGGCCGATCTCATCCTTGCGCCGCAGCGGCAGCTTGTGGCGGAACTGTCCCGCCGCCATCTCTTTCGTCGCCTCGGTCAGCCGGGTGATCGGCTGGACGATATACCGCGTGCTGACGAGGAAAAAGATCAGGCTGCAGAACACCGTCAGGGCGCCGATCATGGCGAAGAAGATGCGCAGCTCCCCGAATTGCAGCAGCACGTCCGGGTGCAGGAAAAGCGCGTAGGTTGTCCCCGCGGCCCGGATCGGCACGCCGATGGTATTGGTCAGGCTATTGTCGAAGAAGCCGGTGATGAACGGCTTATTCGGA
>Ga0255334_1000122_pt1 | contig 82918 bp, 63 predicted proteins | sample EtOH5_35cm_T3_12_FD_202080 | JGI IMG/M metagenome (GOLD analysis project Ga0255334, IMG submission 202080) | Sandy soil microbial communities from University of British Columbia, Vancouver, Canada - EtOH5_35cm_T3_129 | ecosystem: Engineered > Artificial ecosystem > Sand microcosm > Unclassified ...
TCCGCGAGGACGGCCGGGCGAATGTGACCATGCGAGAATCGAAGGAAAAGGGCCGCGAAGAGGATTCGGCCAAGGTGCTGGACTTCCTGAAGGCGCGGCCGGGCGGGGCCATGCCCTATTCGGACGAGACGCCGGCGGATATCGTCATGACGAAGTTCGGCATCAGCAAGGGAGCCTTCAAGCGGGCGCTCGGCAAGCTGATGAAGGAAGGCCTGATCGAGCAGCGCGAGAATTGGACGCAATTGACCGAAGCCGGCAAAAGGCAGGTCGGGCAAGCGGATCGAAGCGGAGAATAGAGCGGTGACATGGCGGCGGGCAAAATCGACAGCCTGCGCGCATCGCATCGCATCGCGCCGTGCCGGAACAGGCTGGACGGAATGACGGAGGGAATCCGAGTGGCTTACGAACATTTTGCAGCGGTCTACGACCGGTTGATGGAGGACATGCCTTACGAGGATTGGCTGGCTTTTGTGGAGGAATGCTGGCAGCTGTATCAGGTTCGCCCCTCCCGCGTGGTCGATCTCGGCTGCGGAACGGGGGCGATCGCCATGCCGCTGGCGGAACGCGGCTACCGGGTGACCGGCATCGACTTATCCGCCGACATGCTGGCGGCAGCCCGCCGTAAAGGCGAGGAACTGGGGCTGCCTGCGGTTGAGTGGCTAGAGCAGGACATGCGCGAATGGAAGCTGGCGGCTCCGGCGGACGCCGTGATCTCGCTCTGCGACTGCCTGAACTACCTGACGGATGAGAAAGACATCGCCGCCGCCTTCCGCGCGACCTGGGAAGGGCTTGCGCCGGGCGGCCTTTTTGTGTTCGACGTCAACACGGAGCACCGCTACCGCATCTATGCGGCTGAGCAGCCGTTCGTCCTGAACGAGGAGGATGTGGCGTACATCTGGTACTGCGACCTTGAGGACGAGACGATGACAATCACCCACGACTTGACGATCTTCGCCCGGGAGGACGGCGGTGAGCGCTTCCATCGCATCGAGGAGGTTCACGTGCAACGCGCCTATTCGCTCGAATGGCTGCGGAAGGAGCTTCTCGCCGCTGGCTTCGGCCGCGTCGATCTCTACGGCGATTTCACCTGGAATCCGGCGGGGAAAGAAACCGAACGGGCTTTTTTTGTTGCGGTGAAGGATGAGCGATAGAAGGCGAGGTTGCGGCTCAGAGCCGAAGACAGCGCCGGGTCGTGAGCGCATGAATCGGCGGATGAGGCATTCAAGCCTCATACGGAAAGGGATCATCGGCGGCAATTCGCATCCGGTTGGGGCGTCACGCAGTGCTCCATCTGCGCCATGAAATCAGACGGACCATAGGAAGTAACGCAAGGTTGGCAGATTGAATGATGCAATAACGGACATGAGCGACCGTTAGAGGCCGATTTTAACCAATTCGGTGATCTAACGGACTTCAGCGACGCTTACCCTTGATTTTCTTCTTCTTCCTACAAAATTCTGCTTCTAAGCGGCTCGTATGTCCGTTACAGACAAGATGGGCCGGTCTTGGTCGGATAAGCGTCGCAAATGTCCGTTACACTCACAGATCAGGGCGGCATCCTTTTCAAAGCGCCTTTGTCTTTCCTTTTGCGAATTTTCAGCTTCCGAGGATTCGGGAAGAACTGCCCGTTGGCCCGGCTGAGTGAAACTCCTTAGTTTTCGCAGAATTTTTTATTTGAAAATACTATTCACTTAACGAAAGATGGAGAACCGAATGGAATCGAAAGAAGGGCGGCGCGAGCGGCATCGGATGCCTTGCGCGGTCCATTTGTTTCTTGAGCGGGGAGAGGAAGTGCTGCTCCTGAGGAGATATCAAACCGGTTACGAGGACGGAAAATACAGTGTTGTCGCCGGACATCTCGACGGCGGCGAAGAGGTGAAGGCGGCGATGATCCGCGAAGCCCGCGAGGAAGCCGGGATCGGCCTTGATCCGGATGACTTGCAGATCGTGCAGGTGATGCACCGCCGGTCGGAGGAGGAGCGGATCGATTTTTTCTTGAGCTGCTCGCGCTGGAGCGGCGATATCCGCAATTGCGAGCCGGAAAAATGCGACGAGCTGCGCTGGGTGCGCCGGGACGAGCTTCCCGGGAATGTGATTCCCTATATCCGGCAGGCGCTGGCCAATTACCGCGACGGGGTGCGGTTTGCCAGCTTCGGCTGGGATTCCGCGACGGTTGAGTCCCCTGAGGGGGAAACGGGAGGGAGCGGAATTCATGGCTAGCCCGGCCATATCCGGACTCCTCGCAAGCTGCAGCCATCGGGCCGCCGCCCGTTGGGCCGGCGAATAACCGAAGCGGCTAAAAAGATTTGACATTACATTAAATTTAATCTAAAGTATAATTACAAATGACAGCAAGCACTTGCATTAAATTGAGGTAAATTCATGAGCGCTAATCCAATTACAAGCGAAAAAATTTTGCTGGCAGCCATCGACCTTATGGCCGAAAAAGGATATGACGGTACAACCACCAAGGAAATCGCCCTTGCTGCCGGAGTGAACGAAGTAACCTTATTTCGGCATTTCGGAACGAAAGAAAAACTGCTTGAGGCCGCATTCAACCGATTTCACTATGGCGATGAGATGACAAAGCTATTTAACGAAAGTCTTAAAGGGAATCTACATGAGGACCTTCTTGCTCTCAGCCGAATGTACCATAAAATCATGAGCCGGAACAGAAAATTAATTTCAATTGCGCTAAAAGGAAGCAGCATTCTTCCTGATTCCGTTCTTCAGGAAGCTTCCCGCAGCCCTAAGCACTTGAAAAATCTGCTCGCTGATTATCTGACTTCCATGTCATCACAAGGCAAAGCTGTCACTTCAAATCCTGAAATCCAGGCATTGTCGTTCATGTGGATGAATTACGGAGCGTTTATAAGCAGACTAAACGCCAAAGAAGCAGATTCGGAACAGACGCTGAACGAATTTATTGAAGAAAGCGTACGTTTATTTACTAAGGCGCTAAGTCCCTAGTAATATTGATGATTCTTGTGGAGCAGCTCCGAATGGGGCTTTTCTTTATAAAAGTATGCAAGTATGCACACGCACGCATAATTGCAGATAGATGGAAAGATGGTCGAGGCGAAGCAAGACGAATACGAATAAGCGGGCAAGCAAGGCATCCGCGCAAGGAGGTTTATATGGAACGAATATGGACGAAGCCGTTTATTGGGATGACGCTTGCAATGCTGCTGCTGTTTACGGGTTTTTATATGACTTTACCTACGCTGCCGCTATTTGTTAAAGAAATTGGCGGCACCGAAGCGCAGGTCGGACTTGTGGCGGGTGTATTTACATTAACCGCCGTTATCTTCCGTCCGGTTGTCGGGGGATTGCTGGACCGTTACGGCAGAAGACCTTTTATGATTTGGGGGCTACTATATTTTGTATTATCGATGTATCTGTACGACTGGGTCGGCACGTTCGCGGCGTTGCTTGCGCTGCGCGTGCTTCATGGTACCAGTTGGGCGTTCTCTACGACGGCCGTCAGCACGACAATTACCGATATTATCCCGGCTTCGCGCCGCGGCGAAGGCATGGGCTGGTTCGGCATGGCGATGACGGTCGCTATGGCGATCGGCCCGATGCTGGGGATATGGGTGCTGGATAATGGGTCGTTTCACCGCTTGTTTCTGTTCGCAACCATTTTTAGCTTGGCGGCTTTAATGCTTGTTTTGCCAACACGTGTTCCTTTCCAAGCCATAACAGGCTCGAGGAAAATTGTATTATTCGAGAAATCCGTAGTGCCCCTTGCCGTCTCGCTTTTCTTCGCAGCCGTCTCATACGGCGGCATTACAACTTTTCTGCCGTTGTTCGGAGCTTCGATTAAGGTAAATCCCGGCACCTTCTTCCTGGTATACGCCGTGGCGCTGACGCTCGTAAGGCCGATTGCGGGCAAGCTATCCGACCGGTTCGGCGAAGCTTATGTGATCGTGCCTGCACTTGCCATTACCGCATTATCACTTGTCGTATTAAGCTTGGCGAACGGGCTTGCCGGAGTTATAGCCGCAGCTATCCTTTACGGCATCGGCTTCGGGTCGGCGCAGCCGGCTCTGCAGTCGGCTAATTTGAGACTCGCTCCGCCGGAAAAACGGGGTGTCGCCAGCGCTTTCTATATGACCGCGTTTGATCTCGGCATTGGACTAGGCTCGATCATTCTCGGTTGGGTTTCCCAATATGCCGGGTACGAGGTGTTGTTCATCGTTTGCGCGGTGTCAGTAGCTGTCTCCGCATTCATATTCCTGACATTCGTCAGCAAACGACTATCCTAAATGGGTAAATAAACCAAACTTATACGCCGATGAACGGCGGATCGCCTGACCCGTACCCGTTGGCCTCACGAGTCACCTGAAGACGGCGGAAATGATGGTGTGGAGTTCAAATACTTGAAGGAGTTAGTGGAATACTGGCACACCTCGTACGACTGGCGTAAGCACGAGAAGGAATTGAACGGGTATCCTCAGTTTACCACTACGATTGACGGGGTAAATGTACATTTCTTACATGCTCGGTCGCCTGTACCGGATGCGTTTCCCTTGATCCTCACCCATGGCTGGCCCGGCTCTATTGTAGAATTCTTTGACATCATCGGTCTACTGAGCGACCCACGGTCCTATGGCGGTAATCCGGCTGATGCTTTCCATTTGGTCATCCCGTCGATCCCCGGTTTCGGATTTTCCGGTCCGTCTCCCGATACCCATTCCCTGCAACGTACCTTTGGGAGTGGTTGTTTTCCCGTACGATCTTGTTCTGCCTGTTCGCCGCCTCGTTGAAGGTCAGTATAACATCGTACACTGGAGTGAATGGGATCGAGGCGGACATTTTGCCGCAATGGAGGTTCCTGACTTATAATCTGAAGAAGATTTAAGAACATTCTTCCGCCGTTTCAGGCAAATCTAGTAGCGACGTTCGTCCGTAAACCAGATATCGCGAAACCGGACCCGTCGGTAGGGGCCCGTTCCGCTCGGCCGCAGGCCGAACGATTCGCCCTGTTCGGTTTGCCAGCTTCGGCTGGGATTCCGCGACGGTTGAGTCCCCTGAGGGGGAAACGGGAGGGAGCGGAATTCATGGCTAGCCCGGCCATATCCGGGCTCCTCGCAAGCTGCAGCCATCGGGCCGCCGCACGTTGGGCCATCCGGCTGTGCCGAGTGGGTGCTCGGCGCTGCGAGACGACGGCGGCGGAGGACCGCCGGTCCCGTCAGGCGATAGAAGCCGGCCGCTCAAGGGCGCGCGGCGAGCTCACTGTAGGCTTGGCGCGCGCAGCCGGCGAGCGGGAGCGGCAGCTCGCTCGGCTCTCCGCCCTGATCTTGCTCCTCTGCCGGCGAATAATCCTTTACAACGACACGCGTGTCATTTATTATAATGACATTAGTGTCATTTTTAATTTGCGGAGGTTGCAGCAGATGTCGCCGAAAATAACGCAGCAGCAGCGTGAGGAAAAGCGCCGGCAAATCCTGATCGCCGCGCGCCGGGTTTTCGATCGAATGGGGTACAAAGCCGCCACGATGAAGGATGTCGTGGAAGAATCGGGACTTAGCCGGGGAGGGGTGTATTTGTACTACGGCAGCACGGAAGAGATGATACTGGCCATTCTGGATGAGATCGACGAGCGGGATGAGCACTTTTTCGAGCAGGCGATCGCGTCAGGCGGATCGGCTTGGCAGGCGATCGAGCAGCTGCTTGCCCAGATGGGCACTTCCCAGGAAGAGGATTCGCTCACCGTGGCGCTCTTGGAGTATTACCTGGAGAACGGCCGGGATGAGGAGAAGCGGCGACTGCAAGCCCGAAGATATGAGCGGGTCGTCGCCTTCGTCGAAGCGTTCCTGAAAAAGGGCACGGAGCGGGGGGAGTTCGCCCCCCTGCTATCCACGGAGCTCATCGCCCGCATGCTCGTCAGCATCAACGAAGGGGTGCATATCGATAGCCTGATCATCGGCACGGAAGCGCTCCGCGTTCCCGAGCAGGCCGCCGGGTTCAGCCTGATGCTGCGCCACCTGCTCCAAGTCCAGAATGAAGAGGAGAGGTCATCCGATGAAGGAACTGTTTAAGAATCGACTGTTCGTCCGCTTGTTTGCCGCATCCTTCGCTTCCCAGCTCGGCACGACCATCGGCAATATGGCCTTTGCCTTTTACCTGCTCGACCGCTTTGCCGGCAGGCCCGCCTACGCATCGGCGGCGGAGCTGATGTACTCTCTGCCCACTCTGTTCGTGTTCTTCCTCGTCGGGGTGCTGGCCGACCGCTTCGACCGCCGGCGGATTGCGGCGAACAGCAGCTGGATTCGCCTCGGGTTGACCGGCCTCTTGCTCAGCTCTCTCTTCATCGGCCAGCTGCCGCTGGTCTTCGCTATCCTGTTCCTGTGCAGCGCCGTCGCCAAATTCTACGCTCCCGCAGAGACGGCGCTGCTCCAGGGAACCCTCGACGAAGACCACTATGTGGCGGCTTCCGGTCTCAATCAGATGCTGTTCGGGGTGTTCACGATGTTCGGGCTCGGCATGGGCGCCATCGCCTATTCGACGCTCGGCATCTACGGAGCGGTCTGCGTTGACGCCGCCGGTTTTCTCGTCTCGGCCCTGCTGCTCCAGAATTGCCCGTTCCCGGCGGAGGTCCGGCGGCCCGGCGGGCCTTCCGCCTGGCACAGCATGCAGCTTCGGAGCGCATTCGGCGATTTCCGCGAGGGGCTGGTCTATGTGCTCCGGAACCGGCTGCTGCTCGCGCTCATCGGCGGATTCTTCCTGTTCGGATTCCTGAATGGCGGCTTTGCCGTCCTGCTGATGTTCACGATGCGCTACAAGCTCGCCGCTGCCGACTACAAAACCTTCTCCTCGCTGTTCGCCGTCTTCCTCGGAATCGGTATCCTCATCGGGAGCGCGCTTGCGCCGCTGTTGGTGAACAGGCTGAAGCCGCATGTTGTGATCATCGGCGCGCTGTTCCTGGTAGGCGGGTTTGTCATCCTGCTCGGCTTCGTCGGCGATCCCTGGGTGTACCTAAGCCTCGTGCTGGTGCTCGGTCTGATCATCGCTCCGCTCAATGTCGCCATCGGCGGCTGGATTCCGCGGATCGTCGAACCGGCGATGATGGTGCTCGTCAGCGCCTGGAACGATCCTGTGCTGATGCTCGGCCAGTCGATCACGCTCGGCCTCATCTCGCTTCTGTATCCGGGAGTCATCTCCTTGCAATTCATCTATCTGGCCCTGGCCGGCTTCATTCTCGCGGCGTTCGTCCTCTTCTCGCTGACGCTGCCGAAGCTGTCCGGACAAGGCGCGCAGCCCGTTCAAGCTCCCGCGGCCAAATGAGGATGCCGCAACCGGGATGCTGCGGCTTTCCTGCGGTGCGCTTTTGAGAGGGCGACGACCTTAGCCCCCAGCTCTCAGTTTCTCAGTTCTTGATCAACTCGCAAGCCTCAAATCCGCCGCTCTCCGTAAACCAGATATCGCGAAACCGGACCCATCCGAGGGATTCCAGGGATACACCGCGAACGGATGGGTGAAAGGCGGTCTTGAGGCTTTTTCGATACAGAAAAAGCAGGCTGCGGCTGCGGTCTAGAAGCTCCTCAATCTCCAGGAAAAGATCGACTCGCCGTCCCGGTTCGGCTTCTCTGCGGATTTTCTCCATGAGGGCCGTCAGCTCCCGGGCGAGCCCGGGGTCGGCATGCTGGCAAATGCTCGCAAACAGGTCGATCAGCCGCAGCTCGCGCTGTTCGTCGAGGGTCACGGCAAACAGCAGCAGGTCGGCGGCAAGTCGCTTGTCGCTGTTGAATTCCTCAGCCGGGATCAGCTCGATCTCGATCGCCGCGCCCCCAGCGGCGCAAACCTCGCGGACCAGCTCCGCATCCCGCTCATACTCGGGGATCGTGATCAGCTTGAGCGGGGGCAGCTCGCCATTTCCGATCCGGGGGATTGTGGATGGGACCGGCCAGCCGCAATCCTTCACACCGGTCGCATCCACCGCGTCCACCATGCTTGCCGTGTCCATCACATCCCCCAAACCCGCCACGTTCGCCGCACCTGCCGTACCCGCCACACCCGGCACGTCTTTTTCCGCTGTGTTTCCCACGCCTGCCAAGTCCGCCGCGGTCGACTCCTCCGCTCCATCCTCCAAGGTTCGGACCGGCCAAAAGCTGTCGATGCCGTCGGCCACGTCTCCTGACAGCCGCTCCAGCAGGAGCCGTCGGCTCAGCATCCGGTCGAAGGCTTCCCGGGAGGACGGATCGGATAGAGCGCCACCCGGCTTGTGCGGAATGGTGAGAAACTTGCAAGTCATGCCCGACTGGCGGATCTCCTGCCAGCTCCCGGCTTCGCGCTCGGGGATCCGGACATTGTGCATAAGCTGAAAGGGGAGGGCGGCCGCCGTCCGCTCGGGCAGCTTCGGCTCAGCGGAGGTCCACACCTCGATGCGGTCGAGAAATCCCCTTCCTTGAAAATAGTCCCCGAACGCCTCCAGAATCAAGACATCCCCCGCTCGTTGGGCGAGCCGGTAGGGGCCCGTTCCGCTCGGCCGCAGGCCGAACGATTCGCCCAGCTCTTCGCAGAGATCGCGGGGAACGAGCGAAGCCCGGCTGCTGGCGAGAAAGGCGGGGAACAACTCATTGGGCTCCGCCAGCCGAATCAGCACCGTGTATTCGTTCGCCAGCTCGATCCGCTCGATCCCCCGGTACACCCAGTTATACAGGCCGTGCGGGGCCAGGCTGCGCAGCCTCTCCAGGGTATAGCGGACATCGTCCGACGTCAGCTCCCGGCCGTGATGGAAGCGGATGCCCTTGCGCAGATGGAAGGTCCAGCCGGTGCGGGCGGCGTCCGCCTCCCAGGCATGCGCGGCGTGGGGGAATAAGCGGCCCTGCGCATCGCAGCGGACGAGTCCGTCGAACAGCTGCTGGACGAGATGCGATTCCCCGGAATAATGAATTTTGGCCGGGTCGAGCGTGCGGATGGTCTGCGACAGGGGAAAGCGCAGCACATCGGACCGTCGCTGGCCGACGCGCACGGTCTGAACGCCAAAGTGGCTCATGATCCACTCGCGGGCGAGCGCATCGGGATCGTCGGCCACTGCACGGATCAGCTCGATGGCCGCGGGAAGGTCCTTGCGGCCGGCCAGTACCTCGGCCTCCTCCAGCGCCACGCGGTCGAGCGGCGTCAGGAAGACCAGCTCCGAGCGGTTGGCCCGTCCCCGCCTGGCCGTCCAGCGGATCCAGCCCCGCTCCTGCATCCGCTGCAGGAGGGTGATCATCGTGCGCGGAGTGCATTCCAGCATCTCCGCCAGCTCGGAGGTGACCGCCGCCACCGGCGCATGCTCCGGCACCGCCGGAAAGTGGCTCCTCAGCTCCAGGTATTGCTTGCGCAGCTTCATCGCCGCCCCTCGCTTCCAACAGCTTGATAAAATGTGAAACTTCAATATCACAACTTGCACTTTTTCTTCTTATTTTACAGGTTACAATAAATAGGGTAAGGATACAATTTCTTGTCCGGAAAAGGAGAGTGCCGGTTATGAACAAGGCGGAATCCGTCAAGGAGGAGGCGCCGCTCCTCAGCCTGATGGCCCTGCTATTCGGGGGTCTGGCGCAATATCTGTTCGTCGATCAGATGCCTGGTGCATCGGTCCCCGTTATGGTTGCCGCTTTCTATGGAGTATTCTTCTACATAAGCAAAGGGAAGAGCGAAGCAGGGGTCTCGCTGGCGAAACAGCCGTTTGTGCTCCACGGCTTGTTTGCCGCAGTGATTCTGCTGTCCATGTCTTATCTTCTGTTCGACAACGGGCTGTTCCGCTTTCTCAATGTGCCTGTGCTCGCCGTGCTGCTGGTACTTCATCCCCTTCTTCTGCGGCAGGGCACCGGACGGCGCAAGGAAATCGGGGGCTGGTTCGGGGCCTGGATATATGCCGCGGTAGGGGCTCCCTTGGAACGACTACCGGTTCCTTTTCGGCTGATTGCCGGGCGGCTCAGGAGCGGCAGGCAGGACAATCCGGCTGCCCGAAAGCTGCGCAGCGTGGGGTTGGGCATACTGCTCGCCTTGCCGGTTCTCGCCGTGGCACTGGTCCTGCTGATGTCGGCGGATTCCATCTTCTCCTCGTGGCTGGACTGGATTCCCCAGACTCTCTCGCGGGTTACCTTCGGAGAGGGAGTGTTCCGAACCATCTTCGCCCTGGTGGCCGCTCTCTATCTGTTCTGCTTTCTCTGGGCACTTGTCGTGGAGCGCCTCACGAATCCGTTCCGCCGGCGGCCGGAGCTGCACCCCGAGCTGATCGACCGGCCGTCTGGCGGCTGGGGAGAGGCGGCCCGGTTCGGTGAAGCCTTGCGGCTCGATCCGCTCGCGGCGGCGACCTTCCTGTTCCTGATCAACGCTCTCTATGTCCTGTTCGCGGCAGTCCAGTTCGCTTATTTGTTCGGAGCGGCGCGAGGCCTCTTGCCGGATGGGGTCAATTATGCCGATTACACCCATCAGGGCTTCGCGCAGCTGGTGCTGGTCGCCCTGATCAATCTCGGCCTGCTGCTCCTCGGCCTCCGGGTCATCCGTCCGGGCTCGCCCGGCATGGAGCGGCTGCGCAAGATTTTGCTCAGCCTGCTCATCGGCTGCACGCTCGTCATGCTGATCTCCGCCTTCAGTCGGCTTTCTCTCTATGAGGACGCTTATGGGTATACGGTGCTCCGGCTGCTCGTGCACGGCTTCATGTTCTACGTGGGAGCCCTGTTCCTAGCCGCGCTTGTCCGCATCTGGCGCGAGGGCTTGCCGCTCGCCAAGCTGTTCCTGGCCATCTCAGCCATCGCTTACCTGGCGATGAATTACGTCAATCTGGACGCCCGCATAGCCGCCAACAACCTGGATCGCTATGAGCGGACCGGAAAAATCGACTTCGTCTACCTGGGCACCCTGTCCGCCGATGCCTATCCGGCTCTGCACCGCTTTCAGATGAGCCATCACGCGGGCGGGGGCCCCGCCGAACTGCAAGACATTCTCGATTCCATGCGCGAGGAAGCGCGGAACACCCTGCGGCATGGCTGGCCATCCTGGAACCTGGCAAGCTGGCGGACGCAAGCGGGTCATCCCCGCCCCGGCGGCGCGTGAGGATTTTCAGGATTATCCGATGTGGCGGGAGATCACGTATTCCACCCTCGCCTATCTGGAGCGCAATCACGGTGGCATCATTCTCGTGCCGATGACCGTCACGGAGCCGCTCTATTACTGGGAGACGGTCGGCCGCCTCCGCAAGGAGGGGATGGAGGGCATACCTTTACCCTGCTCGCGTCCAAAGAAACCTTGCAGAAAAGGTTGCGGAGAAGAGGGGACGGCCCCGGCTCCTGGCCGTACCGCCAGATTGGCCGCTGCGTGGAAGCGCTGGCGGGCGAGCTGTTCGCGCGACATCTGGAGACAGATGGGCTGAGCGTGGCGGAGACGGCGGAGCGGATCGCGGCGGCGCTTCAGCTGCGCCTGGACGAGGACAGGCGGGGACCCGTGCGCAGGCAACTGGGCCGCTGGCTGGTGCAGTTGAGGCATATCCGCTTCTGAAGAGGACCGAGAATTTCAAGGGGAGGAAACCTATCGCTGGCTGCCCGATCGACGGCTCGTGCAGCAATAGTCAAGGAGGTGAGGGGGGATACGTCAGTTCTTTAGCTCCTTTTGGATATTATCCCCTCCAAGCAGGAAGCTCGAATCTCTTCCAAATACTATATTCATTCAATTCTGTAATCCTTTGGTTCATACCACCCTAAACCTCTGCTTCCTACAGGTTTTTGGAACTCTCAGGTTCCACAGCTCTATGGTTCCATCTATCCTCCGATTCCTGCACCATCTGATTTCGAAATCCTTCGATTCTCGCAATCTCGGTTTTTGCATTCATATTGTTTCGGTTATTTACTATTCCTGATTAACAATTTCACAAACTAAAAGCCCTATTTTTGGAGATTATCCATTTTCCGAAATTCTCAAAGTAATTGGTAGCTCTCAATGAAGCTGCCTTTTTTGTTGGCGCGTGTTTATTCCTTTTGAAACCATTGATAAAGAATAAAAAAAAGTTGAACCGAAAACGCTTGAAATAGGAACACATGTTTGCTAAAATGAATACGAAACATACGTTCTCGATCGATATTTCGTTGCTGATTTCTCTCTATTGCTGGTTCGCAAGGAGGTCTTGCGTTGACTCTCACACATTTGTCCACTCATTCTGATCTGCCCCTGATCGATTGGCCCATGGTGGGAGCTCTGAATACCGAAGAAAGCTGCGCCGACTACCTTTTTCACCTCAAATGGCCGTCCGGATTCGACTGCTCTAGCTGCGGACATCGCCATGCTTACATCATCTCTACACGTCGGCTTCCGCTATTTGAATGTGCTGGCTGCGGTCATCAGACTTCGCTTACGGCCGGCACGGTCATGGAGGGTTCGCGCACTCCCTTGACCAAATGGTTCAACGCCATTCGACTTCTATCCGACACCGAACGCGGCATCAGCGCGCTTGCCCTGAGCCGCATTCTATCCGTCACGTACAAAACCGCCTGGAGCCTGCTGCATAAAATTCGTTTCGCCATGGGAAAGGTGGAGAACGGCTCTCCTCTATCGGGGCAGGTGATCCTCCATGACGCCAGCTACGCGCGTCCGCCTTTCTACTCGTCACTTGCTCACCATCCCAAGGAAACTCCGCTATTGGTGGGCGCTTCCTTATCCGCCGAGGGGCAGCCTTCTCGTGTCATCATCCAGGTGGCCGATCCTGGGCATCTTTCGGACGAGGGGATATCGCCTGCGGCCACAACCGTCTTTTGCCGGGATCATGTCGCGGTTGACGCCCAGGTGGTGGATTGCCAGGTCAAGCGGTATGCGCCCCGCCGGGGTAAAAAAGCGCTACCGCTGGTGCAGCAGGCGCGCGATTGGCTTCGGAACACCTTCCACGGAATCGGGAAGAAGTATCTGCAAGTCTATCTCCATGAATTTTGCTATCGCACCAACCTGCGGATGGCCTCGATTCCGATCTTTGCGGACATCAGCCGGATTTGTGTCAAGACGGCTATTCAGTGGGTGAACAGGCCGAAAGGGAGAGCACCCGTCAAGTGAGCGGGCAGGTTTGATAAAAGGGGCATTACCCTCTAGGCGATAGAAAATTGGTAATACAACGCTGCAGCAGAAGTCTAGAGGAATCCTTTGGATGGGAGCGTGTTTGCCCAACCGTTGGCTTGACGATGGCTCATGCTATGGTTCAGATCTATTTGGGCCATCGGGCGTTTGGCTCACTGGGTCTATTGCTTTAGGTAGATAGAATTTGACGTTTAAGTCTGTTCAAACTTCAGACGGGACATCGCTTATTTAGCATCACGAGTCCGCTCGGTTCGTAATGTTGATCCTGAGTCAAGGGGAGAGTATCCAAAAAGTATGAAGACCTCCTCAGGTTCGGAATCAAAAGGCGGCTTACAGGCGGCTCACGGAGAAATCTTGACATTGCCTCCGGGAATTCCTATAATGTCAGCAACAAGGCTTTGATTAGGAACAGTAATTCGACAGGCGTTTTCCCAGAGAGCCGGAAGGGTGGAACCCGGCAGGCGCGGCGAATGAACTCCCCTAAGAGCCGGAAGGTGAACCGATGGAGGAACGGCGGCAAGACGGGCTTGCGCGATGGGCGGCCCGAGAAGAGCGCCTGACTCGTGCTCCTGGCTTAGCCCGACCGTTTCGCCCGCGTTAAGGGCGCGAAGAGTGAGCCGGCGCGGATTGGCCGGTTAACTAGGGTGGTACCGCGGGAATTCAACCTCTCGTCCCTAGCGTTATGCTGGGGCGGGAGGTTTTTGGTATTTTCCGAACGATCTAGAGGAGGACTCGATATGACGCAGGAGATCAAGACGGAGGCGCAGGAAGCCGGCTCGCGGGAAGAAGCGAAGGCCGTCGCCTACTACGCCCAGACGCTGGAGCCCAAATGGCAGCGGTATTGGGAAGAGAAGAAAACCTTTAAAGTAGAAGAAACCGGCGATAAGCTTAAATTCTATGCCCTCGACATGTTCCCGTATCCGTCGGGAGCGGGGCTTCACGTCGGCCACCCGGAAGGGTATACGGCGACGGACATCGTCTCCCGCTACAAGCGGATGCGCGGCTACAATGTGCTGCACCCGATGGGCTGGGACGCTTTCGGCCTTCCGGCCGAGCAGTACGCCATCGACACGGGCAACGACCCGCGCGACTTCACGAAGAAGAACATCGACAACTTCCGCCGCCAGATCAAATCGCTCGGCTTCTCCTACGATTGGGACCGCGAGATCAGCACGACGGACCCCGAGTATTACAAGTGGACGCAGTGGATTTTCATCCAGCTCTACAACAAGGGACTGGCGTATGTGGATGAGGTGCCGGTGAACTGGTGTCCGGCGCTCGGCACGGTGCTGGCGAACGAGGAAGTCATCGACGGCAAAAGCGAGCGGGGAGGCCATCCGGTCATCCGCAAGCCGATGCGCCAATGGGTGCTGCGCATCACGGAATACGCCGAGCGGCTGCTCGCGGACCTGGAGGAGCTGGACTGGTCGGAGAGCATCAAGGACATGCAGCGCAACTGGATCGGCAAGTCCAAGGGAGCGGAGGTGCGCTTTGCGGTCGAAGGCCATACGGAGATGATGCTGACCGTCTTTACCACGCGGCCGGATACGCTGTTCGGCGCCACCTACTGCGTGCTCGCGCCCGAGCATGAATACGTCGACGCGATCACGGCGCCGGAGCAGCGGGCTTCCGTCGACCTGTACCGCGAGAACGCGGCGCGCAAAAGCGATCTGGAGCGCACCGATCTCGCCAAGGTGAAGACCGGCGTCTTTACCGGCGCCTATGCGATCAATCCGGTGAGCGGCGAGCGGACGCCGATCTGGATTGCCGACTACGTCCTCGCCGGATACGGTACCGGCGCGATCATGGCCGTTCCCGGCCACGACGAGCGCGACTATGAGTTCGCCGTGAACTTCAACCTGCCGATCAAGGAGGTCGTGAAGGGCGGCGATTTGTCCAAGGAAGTCTATGCCGGAGACGGGGAGCATGTGAATTCGGGATTTCTCGACGGACTGAAGAACGAGGAAGCCATCGCCAAGATGATCGGCTGGCTCGAAGAGAGCGGCAAGGGCCGGGGCAAGACGACGTACCGCCTGCGCGACTGGCTGTTCAGCCGCCAGCGGTACTGGGGCGAGCCGATCCCGATCCTTCATCTGGAGGACGGCACGATGAAGACCGTTCCGGTGGAGGAACTGCCGCTCATGCTGCCGAATGTGGATTCCGTCAAGCCATCCGGCACCGGCGAGTCGCCGCTGGCAAACGTGGCCGACTGGGTGAACACGGTCGACCTCGAGACGGGCATGAAGGCTCGCCGCGAGACCAATACGATGCCGCAGTGGGCGGGAAGCTGCTGGTACTATCTGCGCTTCATCGACCCGCGCAACGACAAGGAATTCTGCTCGCCGGAGCTGCAGAAGAAGTGGCTGCCGGTCGACCTCTATATCGGCGGTGTCGAGCATGCCGTACTTCACCTCCTGTACGCCCGCTTCTGGCACAAGGTGCTGTATGATCTCGGGTATGTGACCACCAAGGAGCCGTTCCAGAAGCTGGTCAACCAGGGAATGATCCTCGGCGGCAACAACGAGAAGATGAGCAAGTCGCGCGGAAATGTCATCAACCCCGACGACATCGTGAACAAGTACGGAGCCGACACGCTGCGCATTTATGAGATGTTCATGGGACCGCTGGAAGCGACGAAGCCGTGGAGCGAGACGGGTGTGGAAGGCGCACACCGCTTCCTGAACCGCATCTGGCGGCTGTTCATCCAGGAGGACGGCAGCCTGAACCCGAAGATCGCGGCCGACGAAGCGGCGGCAACCGCCGAATTCAAGCGCGTCTGGCATCGCACGATCAAGAAGATCACAGAGGATTACGAGGCCTTGCGCTTCAACACGGCGATCAGCCAATTGATGATCTTCGTGAACGAAGCCTACAAGGCCGATTCGCTGCCTCGCCGGGCGATGGAGAATTTCGTTCAGTTGATCTCACCGCTCGCTCCACACATCGCGGAGGAGCTGTGGGAGCGTCTTGGCTACAGCGGCACGATCACCTATGTGTCGTGGCCGGAGTACAACGAAGCGCTCACCGTGGACGACGAGGTCGAGATCGTCGTGCAGGTGAACGGCAAGATCGCCGAGCGCGTTAAGATCGCCGCCGATCTCCCGCAGGAGGGCATGCAGGAAGCGGCTCTGGCGCTGCCCCGCATCCAGGAGCTGACCGTCGGCAAGACGCTCGTCAAGGTGATCGCCGTCAAGGGCAAGCTGGTTAATATCGTCGTGAAATAGACACCGTTTCATGGAACAGGGAAGAGCGCCCTTCGGGGCTTGCTCTTCCCTGTTTTTTCTTGAAGCAGGATGATCGTACCCAGATTGGGAGAAGCCTAATTTCAAGGGGTGATTGTGCCCGGATAGGGAGAAGCCAAGTTTCAATGATGCTGTTCCTCCTGTTGCTCTCCGTGTTGTACTCCGTGTTGTTCCTCCTGTTGCTCTCCGTGTTGTACTCCGTGTTGTTCCCCATGTTGCTCTCCGTGTTGTTCCCCCCGGAACAGCTCCGCCACCTTCTCGGCGTCTTCGCGGAACTTCGCGTGGGTGGTGCCGATGAGGCGGGTGAAGGTGTTGCCGAACTCTCGGTCCAGCAGCTTCAGCCCCTTCTCGGTGATCCCGCCGGGCACCGCCACGCGCGTGATGATGTCCTGCGGACTCATGCCTCCGGCGGTGAGCAGCATTCCGGTGCCGAGCAGCATTTCGCTCGCCATCCGCTCCGCTTCCCCGCGGTTGATGCCCGCCACATCCACCGCCGCATCGATGAGCCGGCTGAGCAGGTAAGCCATGAAGGCCGGACCGCAGCTGGAGATGTCCGAGCTGATCCGGGTATAGTCCTCGGCCACCTCCAGCGGCCGGCTGATGGGAGCGAGCAGCCATTCCAGCCGTCTTTTATCTTCCGGCTCCATCCGGCTGCCGTAGATGCAGAGCGCGGCTCCGCTCAACACATAGTTGGTTACGCTCGGAATCACCTTGACGATCTTGCCGGGCAGCCGCTCCTCCAGCTGGTTCAGCATGACCGGACTGGTGATCGAGACGATGATCTGCTCCGGCCGGCAGCATGGAGCGATTGCTTTAAGCAAATCCGGATAATCCCCCGGCTTGACGCACAGGAAAAGAATATCGCTTGCGCCCGCCGCCTCCGCGACGCTGCCTGCCGTCTTGAGGCCCGGAAACTGCCTGGCGAGCCGCTCGGCCTTCGCGGGGGTGCGGTTGGCGGCCACCATCTCCTCCGGACGCAGGGCACCCGAACGGATGAAAGCTTCGATCAGGATGCTCCCCATGCTCCCGGTCCCGATAAAGCCTGTCAACACGTGAATCCCTCCTTTTCCGAACAAGAGGCCCGAAAGGATGCATAAAGGTTCCCTTCACTATATGCAAGCATTAAGAAGGAAATTCATAGGGAAAAGCGGATAAAGCGATTCATAATTAATTAGCGGAAATCGACAAAACTCAACATATTATGATAATTGACATAAGTACCATATAATAGTAATATACTAATTGTTATGATATATTAGTAGGGAGGTGGATATAGTTATGAATTATGTCGTTATGCCGATTTTCAAGACCATTCACGGCTACTGCTACAGTTGCAGCAAGAAGGCCTGCGCGACGGTCTGCCATGTTAATTGTACCATTGTCTGTGCGATCGACTGCGCCGTGAATGAGACGCAATAACGGAAGAGAGGTGAAAAGGATGGTTTTCCTTGTCAAACCGGTTCAGAAATGCGGGCATGGCTATTGCTATTGTGCGAAATGCACGGATTGCCACGACAACTGCGGAACTCAGTGCGCGGTCAAGACCAGGATCTAACAGAGGGAGGCGCGGCACCGTGAAATTCATCGTTCAACCTAAGGGCAACTGGGTGCAAGGATATTGCTTTTGCCGAAATTGCGACAATTGCACCTCTCGTTGTTCGAACAAGTGTGATCCGTACTATTACGCTTAATCGGAGTTTCCCCAACCGGGGGTGATCGGATCGCTTCAAGGAGGTGCAATTGTGAAATATCTTGTCAAGCCCGCAGCCCGAATCGACGGTTATTGCTACTGCAGCAGATGCGACAAATGCGACTATTGCACGAGATGCAGCCCCAAAATCAACATCTAGGCATCGTTCGGCTAATCCGAACGCGAAAGGAAGATGGCGATGCGTTATCTGATGAAGCCCTGTTCCTCCTTTGTTCCCGGCTATTGCTACTCGACCAAGTGCAATGAATGCCACCATTGCAATGTTTGCAGTCCCCAATTTGTCTGATTTTTTTGAATCGTGATTGTTCTTTCACTTGATAGATTACGTAAAGGAGGTGATAGAAGATGAAGTTTGTTGTGAATCCTGCAAACCGTTTTGAGCTGGGGTTCTGCAATGCTTGCAACACGAATTGCCATAATGATTGCGGCAAGCAAACCGGATGTGGCTATGATCCCAACTCTTGCGGCGGCAAGAGGTAAAAGGAGATCCGAAGTGCGCTCAAACCAGGAGGAGGTGGGAACGATGACGTTTGTCATTCAGCCGAATAACAAGTTCGTCGTAGGATTCTGCATCGCATGTAAATCCAATTGCGACAATCGCTGCAACGACCAGTGCCTGGTGCTGAAATAAGAGGATGCATTCGAACGGCGAGAGAGGTTGATCTGCGATGAAATACATAATACGGCCTCATCCCAAAGCAGTCAGCGGCTTTTGCCTGATTTGCCATGGCCAGTGCCACAACGACTGTGACAAGCAGTGCGGTGTTCACTGATTCCTTTTCCAGGGAATGATCTTCATATGTATCTGCCGTCACGATGCGGAGCGGGCATTACTCCCGCTCCGCAAGTCCGGTCCGGAGCGATTCAAACGAAAATATCTTATGCTGCCCTACTATATGGAAAAGGAGAATAACGGCAATGAAAGCGTCGAAATATAACATGTTCTGGACTTTGGACAACGGGACCACCATCGCGTTCAACAGCATGACCTGTGCTCTTGCGGAAATCAACGAGGATTTCATGGACATTTTGAACGATATCGACAATTTGGTCTATGAAGAGCTGACGGGCGACCGGAAAGCGCTGGCGGATCAGATGCTCCTTGGAAATTATATCCTGAAAGATAGCTTCGACGAGCTGAAGGTGATCAAATACCGTCATTTTGCCGGGAAGTTTAACTCCGACAGCCTCGGGTTGACCATCGCCCCGACCCTGAGCTGCAATTTTGGCTGTCCCTATTGTTATGAGAATCCGAAAAATGGAACGATGGCCTCAGAGGTGCAGGACGGAATTGTCGAGCTGGTAACGGAAGCCGCCAAGCAGCGCAAGGAAATCAGCATCACCTGGTATGGAGGCGAACCGCTCCTGGCCAAATCGATTATTTCTGATATGTCGGAACGCATGATTCGAGTATGCGAAGAGAACGGAGCAAGCTACGGCGCCTTCATCGTAACCAACGGCTACTTGCTCGACGACGAGATGATCGAACAATTCAAGCGGCTGAAGATCAGTGGGGCGCAAATCACCTTGGACGGCCCGCCGCGGATTCACAACACCCGCAGAATGCTCAAGACAAGCGACAAGGGCACGTTCGACACCATTCTCAACCATATCCGCAAGCTTAAGGAAAGCGGCATCAACAACATCAGCATTCGCATCAACATAGACAAAACTAACGTGGATTACATAGAAGAATTGCTGGACATTCTTATTGAAAACGGGCTGAACGACGTTGGAATCGGTCTTGGCCATGTCAATGCCTATACGGACGCGTGCACCTCTGTAGCGGAGGCCTGCATGAACACGGAGGAATATGCCCGCAATAACGTTAAATATCAGGATATTCTTCACCGGAAGGGATTCTCCGCCGGCGGGTATCCCTATTACCCGGGTATTAAGGCCAACTACTGCTGCGCCGATTCGTCCAGCGCCTTTGTTCTGGACCCAGAGGGGTATATGTACAAGTGCTGGAACGATGTCGGAACGGTGGATAAGGCGGTGGGGAATGTTCTGAAAAGAAGCGAGGCTCCTGAGGAAGACATGTACATGCGCAATGTCAACTATATTTTCTGGTCTCCCTTCGATTATGAGGAATGTGTCGCGTGCAGCCTGCTTCCGGTCTGTATGGGAGGCTGTCCGTACAATGGAACCCGCAACGGCTCCAAACCGGAATGCGAGAAATGGAAGTACAACTTGGAGGATGTGCTCAAGCTCACCTATCTGCAAAAGAAGGACAATCCGGAACCCGTGTGTACGGGAGAAGCCTGCGGCTGTGAGTGAGAATCTCCATCTGAGCTTCTCCGACCGCCGTCTGCTCGGCTGCCTGCGCGGCCAGGAGCGGTGGATGGAACGGGTCCGGGCGCTGCGTGCGAACTTCGGATTCCAGCGCGGGATCGAACTCGTCCTGTTCGACGGAACGGAGGAGCTATCAAGCTGCCTGGGGATACACGTCCCGGATTGGGTGACCGGAACCTATTGGGGGAACCGGATCCTCCTTGTTCATCCCGCCTCCTGGATCAATCCGCACATAGCCGAATTCGGCCAGATTCTTGTTCACGAATTGACCCATATCATCGTTACGGACAAGACGGATGGGCTGTGTCCGATGTGGCTGAACGAGGCCTTCGCTCTGTACTATGCCAACCAGATTCAAGGAATGTATCTCGACGAAGCTTGCTTTCGCAAAGAAGATGTGTACGATCTCTGCTATGCCGATGACGGTCTCTACAACATCTGTGCGAGCCTGATGACTGCGCTCGTCGAAGCCCATGGGATTGATGCGATCGTGCGGCGACTGACATCTTGTATCTCCTATTCCGACGATCCGGTGCTGGGCAGAGAGGCGATGAAACGGGTGATGCGCGGACTGAGAGATTCAGTGATGAGAGGAGCGATTGCCATATGAGCTTTCGGATCAGGGAAGCGGCTGCCGAAGATTTGGATGTTGTCGTGGAATTATGGAAGAAGCTCTCTGTCGATCAGATGAGCAAGGACCCTTATTATCACGGAAGCATGGAGTTTCAAGGAGGGCGGGAGCAGTTTGCGGAATCTCTGAGCAGCCACGATTGCCGCATCTTCTTGGCGGAAGAAGATGGCTGCGTGATCGGCTTCATTGAGGTGTGGCTCTACCCGAGCGATTTCTATTTCTTTGTCGACGATTATGCCTATATCCTCCACCTCTATGTGGAAGAATCGGCAAGGTCGTATAAAACGGCTTATCGGCTCTATCGCACGGCGGAGGAGTGGGCTGCAGGGCAGGGCAGGGCTTACCTGGCAGCGGATGTCTTCAGCCATAACCAGAAGGTCATCAAGCTGCTGGAGCATGCCGGACTTGGCGTCTATCGGACAAGAATGGTCAAATCCATCAAACATAGAGACGGTGAAACCCATGAACCTGCTGATCAAGCGGATTATCAAATTAATTAGAGCCTATACGGTCTGGGAGATCGTCGGCTTTTTTCTGACGGTCTTCTACGCTCTTGCGACCTTCGGCTCCCCGATCGTATCGAAATACCTGATCGACGAAGTCATTCCGACCGCGTCCACGCATAAACTCTATTGGGGTTTAGCCATCTTTTTCCTCGTCTGCGTAGCCCAGCCGGTTGTCGGTTACTTCAAGGATCAGGTCTTCCTTAACATCACCGAAAAGGTGACATACGATATCCGGGAACGGATGTTTTCGAAGATCGTTCACGCTCCTATGGGCTTCTTCGACCGTACCAACAAGGGCGACATCATCTCCCGGCTGCTGAATGACGGGCGTTCCGCCAGCCAATTCATCACCAATTTTTTTGTCATCTTTATCAAAAATGTGCTCATGATCGTCACAATCGCAATCGGCATGCTTTATTTGTCGGCCAGATTGACCGCCTTTGTCGCCGGCTTGTTCCTGTTGTTCTTCCTGATCAATTGGGCGATGAGCAAGAAGTTCAGCAAGCTCTCCCTGGAGCAGCAGCAGAATTATGATCTGATGTGCACCGGCATCAATCAGATGGCCGAATCGATCCTCACCATCAAATCCTTTTCTTTCGAAGAATCGGTGAAGGACAAGTTCCGGACCGTGCTGACCCGCTGCTACAAGGCCAACAAGAAAATCATGTCGTTGAATATCCTTCTCAACAACCTGACCAATGTGCTCGTTGTGCTGTCCCTGTGCGTGATTTACGGCCTGGGCTCCTTATCGGTCATGCAAGGCAAAATGACCCTCGGTACGGTGATCGCTATGGGATTGTATTTTCAACTGCTGGTTCAGCCTGTTTACGAGCTGTTGGACAATAACATAGAGCTCAATCGGACGGTGCCGATCTTCGATCGCGTTTTCGAGTATTTTGAGATGGAAAATGAACAGATTAAGTCAGGCTCCGCGCCGCAAGCGGGAGGAGACATCCGGGTCGAAAACGTCTCGTTCTCCTATAAGGAGGATGGCGTCAATGCGTTGCACGACTTGACTTTGACCATTCCGGGAAGAGGGCTCAGCGCCTTTGTCGGGCATTCCGGGGCGGGGAAAAGTACTCTGGTAAAGCTTCTGCTGAAGCTCTACATGCCGGACTCAGGGAGAATTATGATCGGGGAAGAGGATTTGTCGGGCATTGAAACCGACCGTCTGCGGAGAAGCATCAGCTTTGTGTCCCAGGATATCGATTTGCTCAACACAAGCATCCGGGACAACATCCGCTGCGGCAAAGCCGATGTTACGAACGAGGAAATCACCGGTGTCTGCAAGCGCCTGAGGCTGCATGACAAGGTGGCGGCTTTACCTGAAGGGTACGATAGCGTCATAACGGAGCGAATCAATTTGTCGGGAGGTGAAAAGCAGCGGCTTGCCATTGCCAGAGCTCTGGTTAAGAAGCCTTCTCTGTTTATATTCGATGAACCGACCTCGGCCCTCGATCCGGAGAATGAGATGATCATCCGCGATATCATGGAAGAACTCGCTCGCGAGCATGCCGTCATCGCCATCGCGCATAAAATGACGACCATCTTGAACGCGGATACGATCTTTGTCTTCGAGAAGGGCCGGGTGGTGGAGACGGGAAGGCATGAGGGGCTTTTGCAGACAAGCGGCATATATGCGGACTTTTTGCAGAGTCCCGATCTATCCAGGGAAAGCCATATCGCGTAGACGCCTCGGGGAGGCGCGGAGTTTGAACGGGAGGAAACTATGCGCATTTTCGTGAGACTAGCTTGGCGTAACATCAAGATCAAGAAACTCCGCTATTTGCTGTTGTTCATCACCTTTTTCTTGTCGGCGCTCACCTTGTTGGCTGCAGTCTTCTTTAAGGATGCCGCCATTGGTTCTCGGTTGGAGAGCCTGAGGAACCAAACCTTGAACAGTCAGCTGTCCGTCTTTTCCAAGGATAAGGACAATCCCTTTTTTGACGCGGAACAGCCTCTTCAAGCCCTCCGCGGCATAGAAGGAATCCGGCAGATTTCCGTCCGACTGGGAGCGGGGGCAACACTTTCGGGGCAGGATCGTGACCTTCTGTCAGTGATCGGAGTCGATTACGGCGAACAGAAACGGGTCTATCCCTTCGAACTCAAGAAGAGCCTACAACTGGAGCCCTTTCAAAAAAAGGCCATCATCAGCGAAAGCACGGCCGCTAAATACAAGCTGACGCTTGGCGCGGCCATGGAACTGGTCTACAACGGCAAGACGGCCTCTTTTCAAGTGACGGGAATCGCTTACGATAAAGGGATATTCCAATACGACGGAATGGTCTTCATCCCTTTGTCCGACGCTCGTGCTTTCTTTGGAAAAGAGGGGCAGGCGACCTCAATGGGAATCACTCTCACCCGCTTGGAGGACATCAACGAAGTGAAGGATGTAATCTCCGCCCGGCTCGGGCCGTCTCTCAAGATTGAGCAGAATTATGATCTCGATTACTACCGGTCTTTTGTCGGAACGCTCAGTATGGCGATTACCGTGTTTGCGTTATTCGCGATTTTCATTACGTTGTTTCTGAGCTACTCCACCTTCAAAACGCTTATTATGGAAAGAATCGCGCAAATCGGGACGCTGAAGAGCGTGGGAGCTTCCCGGTCGCAGATCATCGGCGGGTTGCTGCTGGAAAATCTGCTGATTGTGACGGTATCCTCGCTGCTCGGCATTCTGTCTGGCATTCCGTTGACCCGGTGGTTTCTCCAACTGGCGACAGGAGAAGACGGGACGATGTATCTTCAATACTGGAAGATTGCGCTGCTGTTCATCGGGCTCATCGGAGCCGGGCTGCTCAGCATTCTCTCTTCCATTCGCCGGGCCATAGCTTTATCGGTGGTAGATATCCTGAAAGGGAATATTCAGCCAAGACGCCGGACATCGGGACTTGCAAGACCGGTTTGCGGCTTGCTGCTCTTGATCCTGTCGCTCGCCGGGCTTTTGTTTCACGATAGGACGCGCTGGGGTGTTCCCGTGCTATCTGCCGGTTTGACGGGATTTGTCAGCTCCTTCGTCTTGCTGCTGGAATGGCTGCATCGGGGAACGCTCGCTTTGCTAAGTCCGCTGCTCTCCCGGCTCGGTTCCAGCTTTCGGTTGGTCGTGAAGGGTTTTAAGCGGGATTTTGCCCGTTCGGCCGAATCCCTCGTTCTTGTCGCGCTCGTGATTGGCATGGCGTATGTCAGCTTCGTGACCTCGCTCTTGGTCAAGCAATCGGCAGGCGGGGTGTATGACACCATGGATGTCTACTTGACAAGCGCCGGAGGAAGCGGTGAGCTCAGCGAGCGGCTGCATCATGTGACCGGGGTAGCAAACGTCGTCTCCGAGCTCAGAACAACGCGCAGCTTGAACGGTGTTCAGGCGGAGATTGCCGGGGTGGATCCGGCGGCATATGGGGCGATATCCTTTGAAAGCTTCCGGCAGATGGATAGCGCTGAAGCCTTCGGCAAATTGAACGAAGGACGCGCCATCATCGTCACAACGACTTTTACGAAGGCGGCGCATAAAAAGCTGGGGGATGAGCTTATTTTAAAGACCGGACCCCGTTCGTTCTCTTACCGGATTGTCGGAGTATGCAGAAGCTTTGAGAACATGGGCAAGGTGTTGTTCATATCCAAAGAAAACTATCTTCGCGATATTCAGGGCAGCGGCTTTGAGCTTTATCTGTTGAAGGCGGCAAGCGGGTATTCGGCGGATCAGGTGGCGGAGCAGGTCAAGGGCAGCCTTCAGGAAGAGGAGTACAACAGCCTGACGACCGTGAGCGAGATGATGAAGGAGAACACGGCGCAAAACAACAAGCTCTTCCTGATCGTCAACTTGCTGTTCGCCTTGTCCGCCGTTGTGAGCGTGGTCAGCTTGAACAATAATCTGATCCTGTCCTTTCTGACGCGTAAGCGATCCTTCGCCATTCAAAAGTCGGTGGGACTTTCGCATCGGCAGATGTTTGGAATCACGCTGGAGGAGGGCGTTCTGCTCAGTCTGGAGGGAGGGTTGTTCGGCATTCTGCTCGGATTTATCATGACCCTATATTTGGTGAAGATCCTCTCTTATTACATCGGTGAGCTTTCTTTGTTCTTCCACGCTCCGCTTGCGGCGCTCCTGCTGGCGGCTGCCGTTACCTTAGGCATGCTGAGCGCGCTCTATCCGTTTCGTAGCTTAAGCCGGATGGATGTCGCTCAATCGATCAAGGGAATCGAGTAGGAGGTATTCATGATTATTCTCGAAGCAAAGCAATTGGAAAAAGAATTTCCGCTGGATGGCGAGACGGTGCCGGTACTGCGCGGCATCGATGTGGAAATCGAGCAAGGCACTTTCGTGTCCATTGTCGGGCAGTCCGGTTCCGGCAAAAGCACGCTGCTCTATACACTCAGCGGCTTGGAGCGGCCGACAAGGGGAACTGTGAAGTTTGGCGAAACAGACCTTCCATCTATTCCCGATGCTGAGATGAGCAGGCTGAGACGCAGGCAATTCGGATTTATCTTTCAATTCTACAATCTCATTCCCACGCTCACGGTAGAGGAGAACGTCGCGCTGCCGCTGGAACTGGACGGGATGCGTTCCAAGCAATACCGGAACCGGGTTAGGGCTGTGTTGGAGCAGGTAGGCATGGCGGAGAAAAGCAAGCACCTTCCTTATCAGCTCTCCGGCGGGCAGCAGCAGCGGGTCGCCATCGCGCGCGCCTTGGTTATCGAGCCGGCCATCCTCTTCGCGGACGAACCGACCGGCAACCTGGATTCCCAGACCGGCGAGGGAATTCTGAATTTGCTGCGGGACCTGTGCCGGCGTTACAACAAAACCGTGGTCATGGTTACCCACGACAGGCAGGCCGCGGCATCCAGTGACCAATTGATCTGTCTGAAAGATGGCGCCATTGTCTGACTTGCCGGAAGCTCGGGCTTCCGGTATAGTAGAGAGAGAGAAAGAATGATCGACGGCGGAAGCACCGCCTCTTGTCCATCCCGGATGGAGAGAGGCGGTGCTTTCTTTTTTGTACGTTGTCTTGACAGGAATCATAAGGAGGAAAAGAACGATGTGGATGATCATTCTGCAATACCGCAAACGGATTCTGATCGGCGCGGCGGCGCTTGCGCTGGCTGGCAGCGGCTTCCTCGCAGGGCGAGAGACCGCGCGGGAGCCGGAGCTGGCAAGCGGCTTCTACCGGATGGACGGCCAGCTGGAAGCGGCGCTCCCGGCCGAATCGAATGCCGCGGCATCGGCCGCAGAGTCCAAGCCGGCGGAAGCGAAGGCGGCGAAGGAGCCCGCGGCGAAGAGCGCGGCGGCGGAAAGCGCCGCTTCGCCCGCAGGCAGCGCGCAGCCGCAGCAGACGGACGCAGCGACGGCTGCTGCTGCGTCCGCCACGGCGGAACAGGCGGCGCCTGCCGCCACGCGCGCGCCTTCTGCCGCGCCGACACCGGCGGCTTCCGCCGTTCCAACCGGCGCGGGCCGGCCTTCGGGCGCGGAAGCCCGGGCTTCCGCCGAATCGGGCCAGGCCGGCGGCCTCATTGATCTGAACGCTGCCAGCCTGGAGGAACTCATGAAGCTGCCCCGCATCGGCGAAGCCAAGGCGCAGGCGATCATCGCCTATCGCGAGCAGCACGGCGGCTTTCGCACCGCCTACGAGATCACCGAAGTGAAGGGCATCGGGCAGAAAACCTACGAATCCTTCAAGGATCGGATTACTGTGACCCAGTGAGCCGGAGTAGCCGGAAATCGGATAGCAGGCGGAAGGTGGTACGGCTTTCCTTTTGCCGGAAGGTGTGAGAAAATAGGCACAAATCGAGCACGCCCCGGGGGGAACAAGCCAATGGCAAGGAAGAAAGACTGGGATACCTACTTTATGGACATTGCCTTCATGGCGTCCACCCGTTCGCAATGCCCCCGCCGGCATGTGGGCGCGGTTCTGGTGCAGGGGAAGAAGCTGCTCGGCTCCGCCTACAACGGGGCGCCCATGGGAGTGCCGGATTGCAACGAAGCGGGCTGCATGCTGACGGAAGAATATGAAATTCAAGTGGTCGACGGGGCGGAAAAGGTGGTCAAAAAGCAGCGCTGCATCCGCACCATCCACGCGGAGCAGAATCTGCTGCTGTTCACAGACCGCATCGACCGGGAAGGTTCGACCGTGTACGTGACCGATCAGCCCTGCTGGACCTGCGCCAATATGCTGGCCAACAGCGGCATTCGGGAAATCGTCTATCACCGGCCTTACCCCAAGGACACCGACAAGGTGACGCATCTGATGACGACAAGAGGAATCATCTTCCGCCAGTTGAGCGCGTATGAGCCTCCGGAGAATACGCTGTCGGAGACGGTGAACTGAAGCAAAGCGGAAGCACGCTTTAGGAAACGATATATAGGAACGATATAAACGAAATAGATGAAAACGGAGGAAGAACCCCGCCAACAACTCAGGCGGGGTTCTTCGTCTTCTTGGGCGCGCCAGCGCAAACGGAAGGGAGAATGCGGGATGAACAGCCTGCTTGTCAAAGGGACGATTGCCTGGGTGTTCGGATATGCCCTTGCCGTCATGCTCGGGCCGGTTCCGGCGGCGGGATGGCTGCTGCTTCTGGCGGGACCGGCGGCGCTTGCCGCGGCGATCTATGCAGGCCGCGTTCCCCGGACTACCGCCAGAAGGCGCCAGGCCGCGATCCTGCTAATGATCGAGCTTGTCTCCTGCCTCTATTACAGCTGGAACGATTCCCGCAACCGGACCGCGCTGCCCGCCGCCTGGACGGAAAGCGCGACTAAGCTTGAACTCAAGGCGACCGGCACCGTGCTCGCCCCCGCCCAAGTGGATGGTGACCGAGCCACCCTAATCCTGCGGACTGCCGAGGTATCCATCGGCGGCAAGCCGCCGGCAGCGGTGCGCGAGAAGCTGCGGGTGACGGTGCGGCTGCAGCGTCAGGAAGAGCAGGCGATCGCGGCGGCGTGGCGGCGCGGAGATGTCCTGCGCCTCTCCGGCGAGCTGCTTCAGCCGGAGCCGGCGCGCAATTTCGGCGGCTTCGACTACCGGGCTTACCTCCGGCGCCAGCATATTCATTTCCTGCTCAGCGTGAAGGGAACCGCCGGCGTCGAGCGGACGCCCGCTTCGCGCACGTTCTCTCTGATCTCCCTCGAACGCGGCCTGGACGGGCTGCGCGCCGAGCTCAGCGCGAAGCTCGCGGCGGCTTTTCCCGAAGATCAGGCAGGCTATATGAACGGACTCGTCCTTGGCATTACGGACGGAATCGATCCGGATCAATACGATCAGTTCTCCGGGCTGGGGCTGACCCATCTTCTCGCCATATCGGGCTTGCACGTCGCCGTATTTACCGGCGTTTTGCTGTGGCTCTTCCGCTGCTTGCGCCTGCCGAGGGAAACGGCGATCTTGATCGTTATGCTTCTGCTGCCTCTGTATGTGCTGCTGACCGGAGCAGCGCCGTCGATCGTCCGGGCCGGACTCATGGCCATGCTGGGGCTCCATGCCGTCCGCCGCAACCGGATGAAGGACGCTCTCCATCTGGTGTGTCTGGCGGGGCTGGCCATGCTCGCATGGAATCCTTATTATGTGCTCGACGTCGGCTTCCAGCTGTCCTTTTTGGTGACGGCCGGTCTCATTCTCGGCGTTCCTCCCATGTCCCGCCTGCTTCCGGTCCGGCAGCCCCGGATGAACGGCGCTCTGTCGGTTGCTCTGACGGCTCAATTGGTATCCTTCCCGCTTACAGTCTTCTATTTCAATCAAATCTCTTTTTTGTCACTAGCTGCAAACCTTTTGCTCGTCTCCATCGTCAGTTTTATAGTGACACCCGGCGGCGCCCTGGCCATGCTGGCGGCTCTCGTCCATCCTGGGACGGCGAAGCTGCTGGCCTGGCCTGTCGCTGTCCTGAACCGGGTTACGTTCGGACTCGTCTCCTGGATGAACGCCATTCCCAGGATGAAGCTCGTCTGGCCGTCTCCGCCCGTCTGGTGGATTCCCCTCTACTATGTTTGCGGCGGCATCCTGCTCATCGCCGCCGTTCAGGCAAAGGAAGCCCGGACGCTTGAGAGGAACGGCATCCGGTTGCCGGAGAGGTCGGGGCCGAGGCCGCTTGTCCGCGGCGCATGGCTTACGGCTTCCCGCAGGCGGAATCTGGCGGCTTGCCTGTTCCTCGCGCTGCTCGTATCCGGCTGTGTTCCACCGGACGGCCGGCAAGCGGGTACCGGAACGGTATCTTATCTGGATGTCGGGCAAGGCGACTCCATCCTCATCCGCACCCCCGGCAACCGGATCCTGCTTGTCGACGGCGGCGGAACCGTCCGCTTCCGCAAGCCTGGCGAGGAATGGAAGGAGCGGCGCGATCCCTATGAGATCGGCAAAAAGCTGCTCGTCCCGCTGCTGAAGAAGCGGGGAATCGGCGCGATCGACGCCCTCATCGTCAGCCATCTCGACGAGGACCATCTCGGCGGGCTTCAAGCGGTGGTGGAAGAACTAACCGTGCATCGCATTCTATTTAATGGTACCCTTAAGGAAAGCGAGAGCGCGGAGCGTTTTTTTCGCACTGCTCTACAGAAAGCGATTCCCGTGGAGCAGGCGCTGGCGGGAAGCCGGTACAGGCCAGACGGGGAAACCGAGCTGACCTTCCTGAATCAGGCTTCCCCTGCAGGCATACTGGTCGATGCGCCGGATCAGAACGAAGAATCCCTCGTCTTTGTCATGGACATGCTGAACCGCCGCTTTCTCTTTCCCGGAGATGCCGGGCAGGAGACGGAGCGCTCGCTCATCGCCGGCCCGATGTCGCTTCCCGACGGCCGCCGCGTCGACGTGCTGAAGGTCGGCCATCACGGCAGCCGGACCGCGACGAGCGCGGCGTGGCTCGCCTATTGGCAGCCCGTGAGCGCCGTTATCTCCGCAGGCAAGAACAACATCTACGGCCATCCTTCCGGCGAGACGCTCGCGCGGCTGAAGACGGCGGATGTGCGGGTTTTCCGCACGGATCTGGACGGGGAAATCCGTATGAAGGTGACGCGGCGAGGGCTAACGATCGATCGGAAGATCGGCGGAACGAACGAATAAAACAAAAGCTTCCCAGGAAAAGGAGCCGTCCAGGCAGGGAATCGTCCCGCGGCGGAGAAATAGAAGTAGGGCTTTCAGCCAATCGACAATTTTTACGAACCTGCAACCTTTTGACCCCTTGCTCCGTCAGAGAGGTTGCAAGAGAGGGGGACCTCCGTGGTAGCGCCTGAATTGATCAAGGCGGCACAAGCGGGAGACCGCGATGCACTCATCACTCTTTTGCGGGAAATCGAACCGCATGTCTATAAGACTGCCTTTTATACCCTGAACAATGAACAGGATGCCATGGACGCCTCCCAGGAAGCCCTCATCCGCGTCTACCAGAAGATCGGAACGTATGAGGAGCGGGCCCAATTCAAGACCTGGGTGCAGCGGATCGTCACGAATATTTGCATCGATACCTTCCGGCGGACCAAACCGGCCGTGTCCATCGACGAGCATGAGATGGTGTTCCCGTCCGGGCGATTCGTCGAGATCGAGGTGCTGACGGCTTTCGCTTCCAAGGATATCGTGGCGGCCATCGACAAGCTGCCGATGCAGCACCGCACGGTGGTCGTGCTTCGCTATCTGCAGGATTTCAGCTACGCGGAGATTGCGGAATCCCTCAATTTGCCGATCAATACGGTCAAATCCTACTTATTCCGGGCACGGCAGCAATTGCAAGTCCTACTCCAAGATTATCAGAAGGGTGGTGTTCGGGGATGAGTTGTCCGGAAGTGACGGAACTTATGCAGAGATACTTGGATCATGACCTCAGTGAAATGGAGCAGCAGACCATGGTTACGCATTTCGGCCGCTGCCCCGAATGCGCAGCCATGTTCGAGCGCCTGCAGCAGGTGTCCGAGGGACTCGAAGCGCTGCCGGATGTTCGCCCGCCTCGCAGCATCGTCGACTCCATTCTGCCGCTGCTGAACGAGATTCAGCCCGAGAAGGCGGACAGACCGATGCCGATGCCGGTCTCGGGCGGCAAGACGGCCGGTTCCCGCAAGGATCGCCGCCGGTTCGTATCCCGCCTGGTCTATGGAGGAACGGCTGCCGCCGTTCTGGTCTTGTGCGTGTTCCTGTTCCAGTCCATGAATCATGGCACAAGCTCGGTAGCGAAAAACGCATCAATGGACGCCTCCGAGGCTTCGGCTGCCGGGCAAGATTCGCATGCAGTCACGCAGGACCAGATGAAACAAAATATGGCCGACAGCGCCGTCACTCCGGCCCAGACACCCAATCTCGCACCTGCCGCGCAGGCCGGGAAAGCCGAGGCTCTTCCCCAGCTGGCGACGCCGGGGAAGATGGAAGAATTCACTTCATCGAATCAATATGGGACGATGAAGACGGAGGATAAAGCAAAAATGGACAAATCGACGGCAAGCTCCGGGAAATCCGCCGTTCAGCCGGAGCATGACCTCCGCACCGACTTGACCTCGTCCATCGCATCCACCCCCAAGACGAGCGGAACGGCATCCTCCGGCAGCAGGGAACCGGCGGCAGACCTTGCGCCGGGCACCAAGCAGCCGGAGAATCCATCTGCCGGAAGCGGAGCCTTCGTGCAGCCCGCCGAAATTTCCAATGACGATTCCTTGGGCGGGACAGCCAAATCCTCGCTGGCCAACAATAGCAAGGGGCTGCTGCTTGGGGCCAACGTCGACCTGTCCAGTCTCGCCTCTCCGGGAAACAAGTACCTGGCCGCGGTTGAGAACCAGCATGTCGTCATTCGCAACAGTGCCGGAAGCGTCGTCTTCGAGTCGCCCGTTCAGTGGGAGGACGGCGATGCGGTGCAACTGACCCAATGGGCTAACAGCTACCAGCTGCTCTATGTGGTCAAGCGCAGCAACGGAGACCTGTACGAATACATGATCGATCTCGCGCTCCAGCAAGAACTGAAAAAATAACGAAGAGCCCGCATAGCGGATAACCCATCCGCATAAGCTATAGCAACGGATAACGGCTATAGCAAAGCAAGAACGCACGTATAACCGCCTGCGCGAAGGTTTCTAGAGCCTTTGCTCCGGTGTTTATATAAAGGGACGGCGTACCGCCAGCGGCGGGCGCCGTTTCTTTGTTCCGGGATCGGTTGTTCCGGGAAAGGAACTGAGGACAGGCGAAGCCAATGCCTTCCTTGTGGTATAATAGCGGGAGATGATGGGGGTGCGCGTATGGCGGTGGAAAGCGCCGTGCTCGTCTGCTACGGGACGGAACGGTTTTTGCGGGAGGAATTTATCAACGGACAGATTGAAAAATGGGTCGATCCCGAGCTGCGCGATTTCGCGCTGATCCGGTATGATTTAGCGGAGACGCCGCTCGGCGTCGTTCTGGAGGAGGCGGAGACGATTCCCTTCATGGCCGAGCGCAAGCTGGTGATCGCCGCGAACGCGGTGTTCTTGACCGGCGCCAAGGACCCTTCCAAGGTGGAGCATCGCACCGAGCTATTGCTGCCGTATCTTCAGGCGCCGGCTCCGCATACGCTCTTGATCTTCACGGTAGACGCCGAGAAGCTGGATGAGCGCAAGAAGCTGGTCAAGGCGCTGAAGGAGCGGAAGGCGCTCAAAGCCTTCGCCCCGCTGGCGGCGGAAGAGCTGCCCGGATGGGTGGAGCGAAGAGCCGCGAAGCACGGAATTCGCCTGGAGCGCGCAGCGCTGGACCGTTTCCTGCTGTATACGGGCGGGCAATTGCAAGCGATGGACGCGGAGTTGGCCAAGCTCGCCTTGTTTGCCGGGACCGAGGCGGCTATCCGCCTGGAGACGGTGGAGAGCCTCGTTGCGAGAAGCGTGGAACAGAATGTGTTCCTGCTCATGGAGGACATCGTGGGCCGCCGGTTCGACAAGGCGATGAATCAGCTCCATGAGCTGCTGAAGCAAAAGGAGGAGCCGATCAAGCTGGTCATGCTGATGGCTCGCCAGTTCCGTTTGATCATGCAAGTGAAGGATCTGTACGCCCAAGGCTATTCCCAGCAGCAGGCCGCAGCCCAGCTCGGCTCGCATCCGTATCCAGTCAAGCTGGCCGCAGATCAGGCGAAAGCCTACAGCGTCGAGCAGCTGAAAACAATTCTGACAGAGCTCGCGAATCTGGATTATGCGATGAAGAGCGGACAAACCGACAAAGTGCTGGGGCTGGAGCTTCTGCTCCTGAAGCTGGCGGCGTAAGTGAGCGAGGAAGCCTTTCCCGCTTTCTTGCTGAGATGGGCGCACGCAAGATTCATCGGAACGCATAGCAAAACGGACCGTCCGGATGGACGGTCCGCAGCCTGTTCGCGGGAATCTTACGCCTGGGTGCTCAGGGCGTTCAGTTTCTTGGCGAGGCGGGATTTCTTGCGGTTGGCGGTGTTCTTATGGATCAAGCCCTTCGTAGCGGCTTTATCGATCTTTCTCGTCGCCTGTACCAAAGCTTCCTTGGCGGTTTCCACATTACCGGTGCTGGCGGTGTTCTCAAAAGTCTTGATGGCCGTACGCAGGGCGGACTTTTGGGAAGCGTTGCGCAGACGGCGGGATTCGTTCGTCTTTACACGTTTGATAGCGGATTTAATGTTCGGCATCACGTTCACCTCCTACTCAAAAACCATGCCATTCCATATGGCTGACAACTTTACATATTCTATCATGGCCCATTTTAAAAAGCAAGACCTGGAATGGGATTCGTCCACCTTCCAGACGTCCGGCGACCGGCTCCGGCCGCTGTCAAGAACCTGCCGCCGCAGGTATGAACTCCCCGGCTGTTCCGCAAACTAACGCCATGTACAGGAGGGAGGACGCCTGATGGAAAACGAACCGATCTACTCGGGCAGCACAGACCTTGCCCTGGAGGCCAACGAGCTGGCTTCGCGCAAGCGGGGCGATGCCATCCCCGGGGTGGAGAAGGAAGTGCGGGAAGAGGATGGGATCAAGACGACCATCCTCGACATCAAGACGGATGAGGCCGGGCGACTGGTCGGCAAGCTTCCGGGCCATTATGTCACCATGGAGGTGCCGGGGCTGCGCCGCAAGGACTCGGCGCTGCAGGATCAGGTGGCGACCCGGTTTGCCGGGGAATTCGCCGATTTCCTGAAGCGGATCGGCGTCGACCCCGATGCCAAAGTGCTGATCATCGGCCTCGGCAACTGGAATGTAACGGCGGACGCGCTCGGACCTATCGTGGTGGAGAACGTGCTGGTCACCCGCCATTATTTCGAGCTGATGCCGGGCCAGGTGGAATACGGCTACCGCGAGGTGAGCGCCATCGCGCCCGGGGTTCTCGGCACGACCGGCATCGAGAGCAGCGAGATCGTCTCGGGCATCGTGGAGAAAACGAAGCCCGATCTCATCATCGCCATCGACGCCCTGGCTTCGCGCTCGCTCGATCGCGTGAACACGACGATCCAGATCGCCGATACCGGCGTGCATCCGGGTTCGGGCATCGGCAACAAGCGCAAAGGGTTGACCAAAGCGATTCTCGGCGTCCCGGTCATTGCCATCGGTGTTCCAACTGTGGTATATGCTTCCACAATCGTCGATAACAGCATCGATTTCATGGCCGCGCATTTCCGCAAGGAGACGCGGAACGCGGACAAGATCCTCGGGCTCTTGGACAAGCTGACGGATCAGGAGCGCCTGCAGCTCGTCAAGGAGGTGCTCGACCCGATCGGCCAGGATCTGCTCGTCACTCCGAAGGAAATCGACCAGTTCATCGAGGACATCGCCAACATCATCGCGAGCGGGCTGAACGCGGCGCTGCATGCCGCCGTGGATTCCGACAACGTCGCTGCTTACACCCATTAGCGGACTTGGTGGGGGAGAGCGCCGGTTCCGAACGCAGGGAGCGGCGTCCGGCCCGTCCGGCGGACGCTGCCCGCTCTTTTTTTTTCACCAGGATTTTGCTATAGTCAGAAGAAATACTGTCTTATTCTTAGAAGCTTGGGATAGAGAGGGGGCGCGGACATGAAACCGCAGCTCATCCTGTTTGACATGGATGATACGCTCAGCCACTGCAACATCTACTTTGACATGGTGATCGACCAGTTCAGCGATCAGCTGACCACCTGGTTCGCCGCCCACAAGCTGACGGCGGAAGCCGTAAAAGACAAGCAGTACGAGATCGACTCCCAGGGGGTTACCCAGCAGGGCTTCACGGAGGAGCATTTTCCGCTGTCGCTGGTGGATACCTATCGATACTTCTCCCAGATGACCGGGCGTTCGGAGGACGAACGGGAGATCGCAGACCTGTTCCAGCTCGGCCGGTCGGTGTACGACCGCAATGTGGAGCCTTACCCCGATATGGCGGAGACGCTCACGCGGCTGCACGAGGAAGGGCACCAACTGTTCCTCTACACCGGCGGCGTGGAAGCCATTCAGAAGCGCAAAGTGGAGTCGCTTAAGCTGGGGGACTTTTTCGGAGACCGCATCTTCATCCGCCGGCACAAGAACTCGGAAGCGCTAGAAGCGATCCTGAACGAACACCGGTTTGACCGCACGCGCACCTGGATGATCGGCAATTCTCTGCGCACCGACATCGTTCCCGCTCTGGAGCGGGGGATCAAGGCGATCTATGTGCCGGCGATCGCCGAATGGGACTACAACATCGTGGAGCTGCCGGTCAAGCCGGAGGGTGCTTATTTCACGGCGCCGACCTTGAAGGAGGTTCCCGACACCATTGGCAACTATTTAACCGGCAGGGCGGAAGGACGTCGCGGAGAGCGGAGAGTCCAATAGACCTGCAACCTGCAACTTGTAACCATCCGGCCGCAGAGCGTTCTCCCGGATCGGCCACTTCCCCCCTTGTACGGGGCGGCCGATCGGGAGGGCGCTTATTTGTTCATTCACGCGAAAGCCGATTGTCTATCCGGTTGTTCTATTCGATAGAAGAGATTCATAGAGTCTAGTAAATGGGAATCTGGACTCTCCCTGAAACTCGCGATCGGAGGACAACCCAAATGAAATGGCATTCCTTCACCCTCGACCTAAGCAAACTCCGCAAGCTGATGCAGCATTCCGCCGCCATGCTGAGAACGATGGGAACCCTCGTCCTGTGCACGTTCCTGTTTTTTCTCCTGATTGGACTCGCCACCTTTGCCAACAGCAAGCTCGACCGCGCTCCCGCCTCTCCCATGAAGGGCTGGGCCGCTGCGATCTCGAACGCCTTTTTTATAGATGCCATGGGACTCGAGATTCCGCATCTGCAAAATGACCCGGCCTCCTCTTCCTTCAGCGAGTCGAGCATGTTTCATTTCGCCTTCCGCCTGCTCACCGACGTCAATCTGAAGGACCCGCGGACCTTCCTGGCCCGGGAGGTGCCGGGGCTCGGCGCGGACAAGGCGATCCTCTTGCGCAAGCCGGCCGGTAGCAGCGACGATCTCGTCGGTCCCGAGGATTATACGCCGTCGGAGAAAACGGGCAAAGGAACCGGCGGAGACCCCGCAGCCTCTCCAGACCCGAATGGCGCGGGAGCCGGCCCTGTTGCCTCCAGCCATCCGAGTCCAGCCTCCACCCCGCAGCCTTCCGGACAAAAGGCCTCGCCAAATCCGACTTCAACGCCGGCGCCGGGACATTCCACCGACGAGAAGGTCGTCCTGATCTACTCTTCGCACAACCGCGAATCCTACTTGCCCGATCTGACCGGCGTCACGGACCCGGATAAAGCCTACAGCGCGAAAACGAATGTGACGCTAGTCGGCGCCCGGCTGGCGGCTGATTTGGAAAAGCTGGGAGTCGGCGCGATGAGCTTCAATACGGATTACACGAGCGTGGTCAAAAACTTCAATTACCTCTATTCCTACAAATATTCGAACAAGACGGTCAAGGAGGCTTTTGCCACCCATCCGGAGATCAAATTCGTCTTCGACATCCACCGCGATTCCCTCAAGCGAAGCAAGACCACGGCGGTGATCGACGGCAAGGCTTACGCGCAAATCTACTTCATCATCGGACAGCGCAATCCCCATTGGCAAAAGAACGAAGCCTTCGCCGCCCAAATCCATGAGCTGCTGGAAAAGCGGATGCCGGGACTCTCCCGCGGAATATGGGGCAAGACGCCGAATGAAGGGAATGCGGAGTATAACCAGTCTCTCGCCGACAACAGCGTGCTGATCGAGATCGGCGGGCCGTACAACTCGCTCGAAGAATGCTACCGTACGGCGGACTTGCTGGCGGAAGCGATCGCCGAGCTGACGCACAGTGCGGTGAAGGCCGATGCCGCGAAGACGCCGGATGGCAAGGAGGGGTAAGCGATGCGGCGGATGTGGAAAGCGGGCTGGATTCTGCTCTTGATCGGCTTCGGAATCTTCTTCGGCATCGATCAGGCCGCTAAGCAGCAGGGCCAGAGCCCTTGGGCGGTGCATCCGTCCTATTGGGCGCAGACGGGCGGGGCAGAGGGACGGGCGGCGGCCGGGGGAAGCGAGAGCCGTTTGGCGGCAACCGGTGGCGTTGCCCCTGTCGGAGTGGGAACACCGGCTGAGACCGGAACGAGTGCCGGAGCGAACGGCGGGGCTCGGGCCGAGACGCTCGGTCAAAGCGCGGCTGCGGCCGCCGCACGGCCGACTGCAATCGGCGTCGGAACGGACGAAGCCGCCTGGGGCGAGCCGACGAGCCGGATTGTCCGCTCCTCCGATTCCTTCCTGAACCGCCTCGGCAACAAGCTGGGCGAGGCGGTGCGCGGCTTGTTCTCGGCGGTGATCGGCTGGATCGTGGACATGTTCAACCAGTTGCTTCGTTAAGAGGCGCTGTTATTCCGGGCAAAAAAGTCCGTGCTCGATTTATTCCGGAAGTTATCCTTGCTAAGCTGATTACCGGCCGGTCGCTCTCTCGATCAAGCTCCGGAGCTTCGCCTTGCCGGAGGCGGAGGCCGCTCTTCCATTGCTGTCCCTTCTCCGAACTGGTATACTTATTCTACTTGTGATCTTTTCGGAGGCTTGAGAATGGCAGACATTCGGCAACGACAGCAAAAAATCAGAAATTTTTCGATCATCGCCCATATCGACCACGGCAAGTCCACGTTGGCCGACCGCATTCTGGAATACACGGGGGCGCTGTCCTCACGCGAGATGCAGGATCAGGTACTCGACCAGATGGAACTGGAGCGGGAGAGGGGCATCACGATCAAGCTGCAGGCGGTCCGCCTGACCTATAAAGCCGATGACGGCGAAGAGTACATTCTCAATCTCATCGACACTCCGGGGCATGTCGACTTTACGTATGAGGTGTCGCGCAGTTTGGCGGCTTGCGAGGGAGCGCTGCTCGTCGTCGACGCCGCCCAAGGCATTGAAGCGCAAACTTTGGCGAACGTCTACCTGGCGCTCGACAACAACCTGGAGATCCTGCCGGTAATCAACAAGATCGACCTGCCGAGCGCCGAGCCTGAGCGAGTGAAGACCGAGATCGAGGAGATCATCGGACTCGACGCCAGCGAAGCGGTGCTCGCTTCGGCCAAGGCCGGGATCGGCATCAAAGAAATTCTCGAGCAAGTCGTGGCCAAGGTTCCCCCGCCAACCGGCGATCCGGACAAACCGCTCAAGGCGCTCATCTTCGACTCCCATTACGACCCGTACAAGGGCGTCATCGTATACGTGCGCGTGATCGACGGATCGATCCGCTCCGGTTCCAGGATCAAGTTCATGGCGACGAACAAAACCTTCGAGGTCATCGAGGTCGGGGCCTTCAAGCCGCGGATGACGGTCGTCGACGAACTGGCGGTGGGTGACGTCGGCTTCATCGTCGCTTCCATCAAGAACGTCAAGGACACCCGCGTGGGCGACACGGTGACGGACGCGAGCCACCCGGCCGCCGAGGCCCTGCCCGGCTACCGCCGGATCAACCCGATGGTATTCTGCGGGCTGTATCCGATCGAATCGACCGACTACAACGACCTGCGCGACGCGCTGGAGAAGCTGGAGCTGAACGATGCTTCCCTCCGCTACGAGCCTGAGACCTCGACGGCGCTCGGCTTCGGGTTCCGCTGCGGCTTTCTCGGTCTCCTGCACATGGAGATCATCCAGGAGCGGATCGAGCGGGAGTTCAACATTCCGCTCATCACCACGGCCCCCAGCGTCATCTACAAGGTCACGCTGACCAACGGGGACGTCATCGAGATCGACAACCCGTCCAATTATCCCGATGTGGGCCGGATCGATCACGTCGAAGAGCCGTATGTGAAGGCGTCGATCATCGTCCCGAACGATTATGTCGGAGCCATCATGGAGCTGTGCCAGAACAAGCGCGGCGAGTTCATGAACATGGAGTACCTGGATACGAACCGCGTCACCCTGACCTATCACATGCCGCTGTCGGAGATCGTGTACGATTTCTTCGACCAGCTGAAGTCGAGCACGAAGGGCTACGCTTCCTTCGACTACGAAGTGTCGGATTACAAGGCCTCCAATCTCGTCAAAATGGACATTCTGCTCAACAACGAGCAGGTGGACGCCCTGTCCTTCATCGTCCACCGCGACCGCGCCTACAACCGCGGCCGAGTCATCTGCGAGAAGCTGCGGACGCTCATCCCGCGGCAGATGTTCGAGGTGCCGATTCAGGCGGCCATCGGGCAGAAGATCATCGCCCGCGAGACCGTCAAGGCGATGCGCAAGAACGTGCTCGCCAAGTGCTATGGCGGCGATATCTCGCGGAAGCGGAAGCTCCTCGAGAAGCAAAAGGAAGGCAAAAAGCGCATGAAGCAGGTCGGCAGCGTGGAAGTTCCGCAGGAGGCTTTCATGGCCGTGCTGAAGATCGACGAATAGAAGCGAGGAATGTAGGAGCGCGCCTCCTGAGGCCCTCAGAGCAGCCGGCCCTCCCGAGCCGGAAGCCGGGGCCGATGGACGGTGCGCTGCTATTTTTGCACATCGGCGGACATCGCCAACAATGGATGAGGAGGAGAAGACGATGGCATGGCCGGAAATGACGCCGGAATCGGTGTATTTGCATATCCCTTTTTGCACGAACAAATGCCACTACTGCGACTTCAACTCCTACGTGCTCAAGGGACAGCCGGTGATGGACTACCTCGACGCCATGGAGCGGGAGATGGAGCGGACGGTGCGGGATATTCCGCCGGGGCGCATCCGCACGTTCTTCGTTGGCGGCGGGACGCCGACAGTGCTGACGCCGGAGCAGATGGAAAGCTTCCTCAAGCGGGTGAACGCCTATTTTCCGGACAAGACGACGGATTACGAGTTCACGATGGAAGCGAACCCGGGAACCGTGGACCCGGACAAGCTCGCCGCTATGAAGGAAGGCGGGGTGAACCGCGTTAGCTTCGGGGCGCAATCCTTTGATAACGGCCTCCTGGAGCGAATCGGTCGCATTCACGCGGCGGAGGATGTCTTCCGCAGCCTGGAGGACGCCCGCAAGGCCGGATTCGACAACCTGTCCATCGATCTGATGTTCGGGCTTCCCGAGCAGACGCTCGCCATTCTCGAGCAAACGCTCGATACGGCGCTGACGCTCGGCCTTAAGCATTATTCCATCTATGGCCTCAAGGTCGAGGAGAACACGCTGTTCCATACGCTCTACCTGCGCGACAAGCTGCCCCTGCCCGCCGAGGAGGAGGAAGCGGCGATGTTCGCCCGCATCATGGAACGGCTCGCCACAGCCGGATACGAGCAATACGAGATCAGCAACTTTGCGCAGTCCGGCTATGAGAGCCGTCACAACTGCGCGTACTGGGAAAACCGGGCGTATTACGGCATCGGGGCGGGAGCGCACGGCTACGCCCGGGGGGAACGACACATGAATATCAAAGGCGTGAATCCGTACATCGAAGCGGCAAAAGAGCGCCTGCCGCGTCTGGAGATGAATCCGGTGACGAGGCGGGAGGCGATGGAGGACTTCATGATGGTCGGCCTGCGCAAGCTGAGCGGCGTGCGCGACGAGGATTTCCGCGCACAGTTCGGCGAGTCGATGTGGGAGGTTTTTGGCAAAGAGATCGCTAAGGAAGAGAAGCTGGGCATGATCGCCCGCAGCGAAGACGGCTTCCGGCTGTCGGAGCAGGGCATTTTCCTCGGCAACGAGGTGTTCGCGGAGTTTGTGGGGGGATAGGACGCCGCCGCCGCATTTCTTGCCCGGTTGCGCTCCTTCGTTTTGAAATCCAACTTCCCCAAACGTCACATCCAGGCTCCAGTGCATGCTCTCCACTCTCCAGTGGCTCGCCACTCTCCAGTGGCTCTCCACTCCCGGGCGCCTGCGCACCGCCTGCGCAACCTTTTTTACCTCCGTTATGCTCCCCAAGGTGTACCGATAAACCCGTTTCTCGATCCGTCCACGCCCTTTCTCCGTCGTCGCATAGACCTCGCAGGCTTGTCCCTCTTCTTCTTTTCCTCCTCGCCGTTCATCGTCGAAATAGCCTTTCCCGTTCCGGAAAGATGGAATGACTGCATAAACAACTTTTGCCAAGGTGATAATAGGATCACCGGTGTGGCGTCGTTCCTATTCCATGATCAAGTTGCGATGCAGCTGCAAAAGTTGAGGTTATTATTCGTTCCGTTTGGAGGACTCTTCATGTCCCTGATCTCCTTTTTGCTGCGAGCTATACATAGACGAGGCCCTGTCGCGACAAAACAATCTCCGCCCGCGAATAACCCTGCTCAGGCCCCGACCCCGGCCCCGACCCCGGCCCCGACCCCGGCCCCGACCCCGGCTCCTGAGCTCGCAAGCAGGCTCAACTGGTATCGTTCGCGACTTACCAACAGCTCGGATATTACATTATTGCAATTTCAGGCCAATGACGGGCGCAGCTGTGCGACGATTTACTTTAAGGGGCTCATTAATAAGAGCATGCTGCAAAGCCGGATTCTTGATCCGCTCATTTCCTCCGAGTCCCATATAGGGATGACGATTGAGGATGTATTGGAACGGCACCAGCTTGCGATCTTTGACGTCGCCATAATCCATGATCTGGAGGAGGGGCTGAACAAGCTGCTTGAGGGGAACATCCTGCTGCTATTTGACGGGGATGCTCGAACCGTCGCCATACCGTTGCAAAAGATCGAAAAGCGCGCAGTCACCGAACCGAAAAACGAGAGCGTCGTACTAGGCCCTAGAGAAGCCTTTATCGAAGACATGGATACTAATGTGACCATGATTCGCCGCCGAATCAAGAGCTCGTCCTTGAAAATGGAGCAATTCCACATCGGTACGGTGTCTCATACCTCTTTATCGATCGCTTATGTTGAAGGCATTTGCGAGCAGAAGCTGCTTGGCGAAGTGAAAAAGCGGTTGTCCCGAATGGATGTGGAAAGTCTTAGCACCAGCAATATGGTCGAGGAATTTATCGAGGATAATCCCTACTCCATCTTTCCTCAAGTTCAATATACGGAAAGACCGGATACCTTTGCAGCCTCTTTAATGGAGGGTAGGGTAGGTATCTTGGTGGATGGCACCCCCGTGACGCTGATGGTTCCGACCACATTTTTCATGCTGATGCAATCTGCGGAGGATTATAATCAGCGATACCTGTTTGCTTCCTGGATCCGCTGGATCCGCATGCTCTTTTTGCTGATATCGTTCCTGCTTCCTTCCTTGTACGTTGCCGTCACCACCTTTCATCCGGAGATGATTCCGACAAATCTCTTGATTTCGGTTGCCGCATCGCGTGAAATCGTCCCTTTTCCGGCAATTGTGGAGGCCTTAATTATGGAGATTACGTTTGAAGCTTTGCGCGAGGCAAGCATTCGCACCCCCCAGCCGATTGGGATGACGCTATCCATTATCGGCGCCCTGGTCATCGGACAAGCGGCCGTGCAGGCGGGGATCGTTTCCGCGCCGATGGTCATTATCGTCTCGCTTACGGGAGTGGCTTCGTTCATGTTTCCAAACTACAGCCTCGGAATCAGCTTCCGGGTGCTTCGATTTCCGGTCATGCTGCTGGCAGGCACGCTTGGCCTCCTGGGCATCCTGATAAGCCTATACCTGATCTGTATGCATGCGATCTCGCTGCGTTCCTTCGGCACTCCATACCTCACGCCCTTGGCTCCGCTCAAGCTCAATGATCTAAAGGACAGTATAATCCGGACTCCTTGGTGGCGCATGCAAAAGAAACCTGATCTTTACGGAACAAACAGCTCGAGCCGAATGGCCAAGCAAACCCGACCTCAAATTCCGCAGGAGGACGACGGAGATTGAACAGACCATTAAAACGTCGTAAGCTAGCGATTCTTGCGCTTGTCACGCTCAGCCCCCTATTCATATCCGGCTGCTGGTCCAAAGTCGAAGTGAATGACCGTACCTTTGTGACAGGCGTTTTTGTGGATCTGGCAGAAAATAACCAATTGCGGCTAGGACTCGGGTTTCCCCTGCCTAATCGGTTGGAAGCCACCCAGAAAGGAGGAGGGGGCAGAAATCCTTACGCTATGGTAGAAAAAACCGGCGTTGACATGCCTTCGGCGATACACAAGATTCAGACCGATCTGACAAGGCGAATCACCTGGGGACATGTTCAGATTATTGTGGTGGGAGAGGAGATGGCCCGTTCCGGAATCGGCAGGATCATGGAGCATGCCATCCGGCTTCCTTCCTTTGATATGAAAACCTATTTCTTTATTGCGCCCAAAGCGCTGCCGACGGCGTATTTAACGACCGTTTTCGAGCGTTTTCCATCCGAGGTAATAAGGAAGTTCATGAGTCAGGGCAGTACACTAAAGTGCCGGGTGAAGGATCTATTGGTTTTTATGAGTTCGGATGGAGATAGCTTGGTTCCCATGCTGACAATCGGGAAAGCAAAGCTTGTCAGCGAAGAAGGCAAGCTGAGCGAGTGGGTCGGGGTCAGCGGCGCTGCTCTCTTTCGGAACGATCAAATGGTAGGTAAACTGAACCAAGAAGAGATGCAGGCTGCCATGTGGGTGAAAGGCGAGCTTAAAAAAGCTTATATCACCTTTCTCTCCCCTGACGACGACAAACCCATTACCGTGTTAGTCGTCCGTTCGGATGCGAAGGCAACGCCAAAAATTGGCAGAAAGCATCCTGCCATTGAAATAGCCGTTAAAGCTGATGTTGAGCTTCGGGCAAGCGAATCCTCAATGGATTTGTCGGACCCCGGCAACGTCCGCCGGTTGGAGCAAGCTTTCGAACACCAGCTTGTCAGGCAAATTGAGAAGATGCTGGATAAAACGCAAAGCTATGGCGTAGATCCATTTCAGTTCGGACAGCTCATCAGGTGGCGGCATCCGGACGAATGGAACAAGTTGAAGCAGCGGTGGCGCCAATATTATCAAGATGAGCTTACGTTTGACGTGAAGGCTTCGATGACAATTAAAAGCAACGGCAAGGAGAAAGACTCATTCTCCCAGACGGAACGTTACAGAACGGAGCGCTGACCGATGACAATGCGTAAAATTACCCAGCTGCAGTTGTTTTTCCTTACTCTGAACTATGTGTACATGTCAACAGTGGATGATATTACCAAAATACTCCTTCGCGAAGCGGAATACAGCGGTTGGGTTTCTCTTATAGGAGGCGTCCTGTTGGGCATGCCGCTGATTTACGCGGCCTACCGGCTTGCCCGGATGCTTCCGAACGAATCGCTTGCCGAATACGGCAAACGAATACTGCCGCGGTTTCTTCATCTTCCGCTCATGCTGTTCATCTTGATCTACCTGCTGTATAACTGCGCAGTGCAAATGCGTCACTTGTCCGATTTGATTATGCTAAATTATCTCTCGCTCACACCCGATTGGGTGATCGTCTTTATCCTCGGCTTTTGCATTTGGTACAGCGTCAGAGCAGGGATTGAGAATATGATGCGCCTCATCGTTTGGGCCGCAATCTTAGCCTGCCTTACTTTTTTCGTTTACCCTCCCTTGATTTGGAGGGAGTTTGAACTGCAGGAGTTCTCCGCTTTTATAACGAACCTTCAACTGAAGCCGGCATACGCCGGGAGCTTGAAAGCTGCCGGCTATTTCGGTCAGTTGGCGTTGATCCCGCTTCTGGCTCCTTATGTCAAGGACTATGCCCGGAGCTTTCGTACAATGGCTTGGGGTACCGCATGTGCAGGCCTGATTATGCTGATGGCTCTTCTCTCGTATCTCTGTATCTTCGGACCCGATCTTGGAGCCAAGCTCTCATCTCCGGGTCTGGAGGCGTTTCGCTTGATCAACCTGGGCGATTTTATCCAAAATATCGATTTCTTCCTGATGGGCATATGGACGGGAAGCGTGCTGCTGAATATTAGTCTGCCTCTGTTTTTGGCAACGGACCTCGCCGCCAAATTGCTCCGCTTGAAGGATGCCATGCCGCTGTATTCCGGCCTCACCTGGTTTATGTGCGTCTTATCGCTCGGGATGGCCCGAAGCGTCGCGGAGTTCGATCTGTTCTTGTCCCGTTCTTGGGGCGCTTTCTCGCTAACGGCCGAATCCATCCCGCTTCTTTATTTTGTGGTTTACTGGATTAAGCTTAGGAGGCGCGACGTTGCCCTTAAGCCCGCTAATGCTTCGTGACAGGTTCAACTTCATTCTTCCGGACGGAACATTACAGAAAGGAGCGCTTATCTTGCTATCGCAGTTTGTTGTTTTTGTTGTATTGGCAAGCTTCGAGTGGAAATACCTGCATGACCGGGGACGAAAAAAGCGAACCTTTATAATCGTCTTCTCTGTTCTGGGAGTTGTCTACGTTTATGCTGCAATAGGAAGATACGACAGTACAAGCTTCATTAACCCAACCTGGTGGGTTGAGGCGGTTTTTCGTCCGATTGAGGATTTCATTACACTTGCGGGAAAATAATTTAAAGGAAATTGGGCTCAAAACAAAAATCGGTGCTTGACCATGAACCGCATAAGGAAACTAACGTGTTTGCCGGAAATGGCTCAAAATAACATTATGAGATAGCACTATTTCCAGAGAACCAGCCTCTACAAGAAAATTAACGTTACGTCAAATCACTAAATCCGGTCTCACAGGTGAAAAAGGGTTCGATATCACGAAATAACGATATGGGAAAGCACTGTTTCCGCATAAATCACCCTTCTCGCAAGAATAGCGTTATCCGATAACGTTAAAATTTTCCGTAACGAAGTTGAATCCCCTTTGCGATGATCCCCAGGCGAGTCAAGCACCGATTAGGGCCTATTCTCCAGATATAATCGCGCGAATGGTATTGGGTGGTATTTTCGGAATCGCTATGCAATAGGTAATAGACCCGGATGACGGAGAAGCATTAGAGGGGATAAATATTATAATAATTCTCGTGTGACCTAATCAATCATTACATGTTCAGTCACACAATGTCATGAGGGATTTATGGGGGTTCAATCATTGGATACATATTCGGCATATCGTCCGAATATTCCTCGAGCAGTTTGGATAAACTGGATAAAAAGGGAATATATGTTCTGGATATGAGTAAGAAAGGAGCAAGCATGGGAAAAGTCGGTTTGGTTTTGGGCGGCGGCGCGGTCAGAGGACTTGCTCACGTTGGTGTGCTGAAGGCGTTTGAAAGACACCGAATCCATGTTGATTGCCTCACGGGCGCGAGTATGGGCGGCGCCGTCGGGGGATTATATGCCGCCGGAATTCCTCTGGAAGCGTTGGAGCATTTTATACAGAAGACACCGAAATACCGCCTGATCGATGTCGGGTTCCGGAAACGGGGATTGATTGCCGGCAATAGCATATATATGGCAGTGAAAGATTTGCTGAAAGAGCATGGGAAAAAAGATCTTCTGATCGAGGATTTACCCGTAAGCTTTAAAACCGTCTCCGTCGATTTGCTCGAAGGCAAGCAGGTCGTTTTCGACAAAGGCGATCTTCTGACAGCCCTTCGGGCTACAACGGCATTTCCAGGGATATTCTCTCCCCTAATGCACAATGGAATGATGCTGGTTGATGGAGGCGTATTGAACAATCTGCCGGTGGAGGAACTGGGTCGGGAAGAGGGCCAATTGATCATTGCTGTCGATGTAGCTCGGGAACACGAGAAGAAGCCGCCGCGCAATCTTGTTGAAGTCTTGTATCGATCCTACAGTTTGATGAACACAGAAAGAAAGCATGGCAGTCTTCGGCTTACCGATGTTATCATTCGACCTGACATCGGACATATTCCGGCATTTGATTTTACAAAAAGTCAGGAATGCATTGAAGCAGGCGAGGAAGCAGCGGAACGCATCATCGATGAGTTGAAGGCGCGAGTAACGTCTATCGAGCAATAACCAAACATGCCATTTTTCCTAAACTTAACGAACGTTTGGTAAGTTTCAGGAGTGCTTCCATCGTTGTCAATGGTCAGTATTCTTGGTTCATCACGCAAATGGGTGGAGTTATTACGTTTATAAGTTCAACAATTGCTGTTGCTTTAAGCATGAAATTGCTTCTAAATAGAAACCGTGTAAGGGTAAGGGATTAATTTACAAGGTGAATATTTATCCTGAATGAAGGATGATTTTGCATGGTGGTGAAGCGCTTGCCGAGATTTGCCGATGTCAGCAATAAAGTCGGATCATGACAGGTTTTTTTGCGCGAAAATATTTCTGGAAGGCGGGAAATAGGCATTGCGCAACCATTCGCTCTGTTGTATATTTATTCATATCCTTCAGAAGCGGTGGTGATAGCCATGACGACAAGTACGGTAGCGTGCAGACAGGCATCGGAGCAGGACATCGATCAATTGGCAGAGATTATCGAGGGGTACGCCCGCCAGGGGATCATGCTGCCGCGCACGAAAGAGATGCTGCGCGCTTCGATCGACTCGTTCGTCGTGGCGGAGGCCGATGGCAAGCTGATCGGCTGCGGCTCGCTGTGCAAGCTGGGGCAGGATCTCGTCGAGATTCGCTCGCTCGGCATTTCGAACGGGTTCAAGGGGCAGGGCATCGGGCGCAAGCTGGTCGATACGCTTGTGGCGCAGGCGAAGTCGGCGGGCATTCCCCGGGTCATGGCGCTTACCTACGAAGTGGCGTTTTTTCAGAGAGTCGGGTTCACGGTGGTGCCGAAGGAGATCTTTCCCGAGAAGGTGTGGAAGGATTGCGTCAACTGCCGCAAGCAGCATTGCTGCGACGAAATCGCTGTATGGAAGGAGCTCGCTTAAGGCCGGAGAATGGAAGGAAAGACTGCCCGGCAGAATATCCCTTTGACTTGACAACCGCCCTTTCCGGGTGGTATTTTTGTAATAAGGTTTAGCACTCAATACATGCGAGTGCTAACGATTCGGACGGCAGCCGTCCGACTTTCCATTGGAGGAGGGAACCCGAATGTTGACGGAACGCCAGCGGTTGATTTTGCATGCGATTATCGACGATTACATCGGTACGGCGGAGCCGGTCGGGTCCCGCAGCCTATCCAAGAGGGGCGATATCAAGTTCAGCCCGGCGACCATCCGCAACGAGATGGCCGATCTGGAGGAGCTGGGCTTTTTGGAGCAGCCCCACACCTCGGCTGGGCGCGTTCCTTCTAATAAAGGATATCGCTATTACGTCGACCATCTGATCAAATACGGGGCTCTGTCGAGCCATGAGCTTTCGGTCATGAAGTCGTTCTTCGCCGAGAGGATGTCCCAGATGGAGCAGGTCATCCAGCATGTCGCCTCGATTCTCTCCGGTCTGACCAACTATACGTCCATCGTACTCGGCCCCGAGGTGTTCAGCACGACGCTGAGGCACCTGCAGGTGGTGCCGCTGAACGACCGGAAGGCGGTGGCGATCATCGTCACCAACACCGGCCAGGTGGAGAACCGCGCGGTAGACATTCCAGAGGGCATTCCGATCGCCGAGATCGAGAAGGTCGTGAACATCCTGAACGAGAAGCTGCGCGATGTGCCGCTCCTGCATCTCCGCTCCCGGCTGTACAGCGAGATCGGAGCCGAGCTCGGCCGGTACGTGGACGGCTGTGAGGAACTGTTTCGCATCCTGGAAGAGCTGTTCGAAGCCAAGGATGAGCAGGACCGCGTGTTCCTGAGCGGCGCGACGAACATGCTCAACCAGCCGGAGTTCAAGGATGTCGACAAGGTGAAGCACATTCTCGATCTGCTCGCCGAGACGCCCATTCTCATGCGGATGATCTCCTCGCAAGCGGAGGGCATTCAGGTCAGGATCGGCGCGGAGAACAAGGTGGCGGCGATCCAGGATTGCAGCCTCATAACGGCGACGTATTCGCTCGAAGGACGCAACATCGGAACGATCGGCATTCTCGGACCGACTCGAATGGAATACGCCAAGGTGCTGGGCATTCTGGACCACCTGTCCAAGGAGCTGCCGGTGATTCTCGGGCGCTGGTACGCCTGAAGCCGGCTTGCGATCGGAAAGGAAGCGAGCTTTCATGGAAGCGACGAAAGCGGGCGGACGCGACGGCGATGAACGCCACGCCGCCCTGATGAATAACGCTTCGGCGATCCGGGCCGTGTGCTCGGCCGTCGAGGGAACGCTCGGCCCCAAAGGGCTCGATACGATGCTGGTCGGCGCGGGAGGGGATGTGCTGATCACCAATGACGGCGTCACCATCCTGGAAAAGATGGACGTCTCCCATCCCGCCGCCCGGCTGCTCGTCCAGGTTGCCCGCTCCCAGCAGGCGGAGATCGGCGACGGGACGACGACCGCCACGGTGCTGGCGGGCGCAATGGTCGCTGAAGGCTCCGCGCAGGTGCTGAAGGGCGTGCCGGTTGCCAAGGTGGTGGCGGGCATCGAGGAAGGCGCGCGGCTCGCCGCGGAATTCATCGCGGCGAGCGCCGTGTCGATTGAAAGCCTCGACGATCCGATGCTGTACCGGATCGCTTACATAGCCGGCCGGGAGCATGCCGATCTGGCCGGCCTCGTGCTGGAAGCTGCGCAGCGGGTCGGCCGCGAGCGGCTGTGCGATGAGCGTTACCGCTTCGCCTCTGCGGTGACGCCGCTCGCGAAGGGCAGGAGCGAGGTCGTGCCGGGGCTCCTGCTCGCGAAGACTCCCGCCGGTTTCTATGAGCGGGAGGAAGCGCAGGGAGAAGGCGTCCTCGTGCTGATGGACGCCCTGGAGCCGGCGAAGCCCGCCGAAGAGGCGCTCGCCACGGAGGCGGGCTTCCGCGAGTACGCGGCGAGCCGCGAGAGCTTCCGGGCGGAGCTCGTCCGCCTGGCGGAGCTCGGCGTCGGCCTGATCGCGCTCGACCGCGGCGTCGATGCCGAGGCCGAGCAGTTCTGCGCCGACCGCGGCATCATGGTGCTGCCGCGGCTGCCGCGCGCCGACCTCGCGCGCCTGCGCGAGTACGCCGGCGCCGTGCCGGTGCGCCGCGCCGCGCTGGCGAAGCCGGCGGCTGAGCTCGCCCGCGCGCTCGGCCGAGCGCGCGCCGCGTACGACCCGGCGCGCGGCCGCGTGCGCGTGACCGGCGGCGCCGGCCTCGCCGCGGTGGCCGTCGCCGTCGGCGCGAGCACCCGCGAGCTCGCCGGCGAGCGGGCGCGCATCGCCGGCGACGCCGCCGCGGCCGTGCAGGCCGCGGTGCGCGGCGGCTACGTCGCCGGCGGCGGCGCGGCCGAGCTGGCGGCGGCGCGCGAGCTGGAGCGGCGGCGCGAGACGATGCGCGGGCTCGAGGGCTTCGGCCTCGCCGCGGTGGCGGAAGCGCTCAGGCGGCCGCTCGCGCAGATCGCCGTCAATGCGGGCTTAAGCCCCCTCGAGAAGGTCGAGGAGGCGAAGGCCGCTCAGGCGCTCGCGGATTCCGCCGCGCTCGCCATCGACTGCGACACCGGCGAGGTGGCGGATATGCTCCGCCTGGAGATCGTCGATCCCGCGCCGGTGAAGCTGCACGCCATCCGCGCCGCCGGCGAGGTGGCGGCCGCCGTGCTGCGCATCCGCACGGTCATCAAGATGCGGTCCGCGGCGGATGGCGAGTCCGGAGGCTCCGATTCGACATAAACGGCCGCTGAAAATTGAGGAATTTGTCGAATATATGCACAAATTGAAACCTCTGTAAAGTCGCCTCGTATGGATAGGTTGTGCCGCAAAAGGCGCGAGTTCAGCAGATTCAGATTAGCTAAGGAGCTGCACTGAACGAACATGTGGGAAGAACACAAGAAGAACGTACCCAAATCGGGCAGTCAGCGAGAAAATCGAGAACCGTTAGTCAGGCGCGGCTCCGAAGCGGGAATCGGCAGATTAATGAATCCGCAGATGCAGATCGCGCGAGCAGATCGAACGTAAGGATAGGCAAAGGAAGCCGTCCGGGGCAGCAGGGCAGACTAAAAGAAGCCGTCTGCCAGGTCCGGACTGATTGAATCAAGGAGGTGAACCACAAGTGAGTCAGCAAGATACACAGGACAACAAGCAGCAGGACAGCAGGGAGCAAGCCGAGGCGGTTCAAACGCAGGAGGCGCCCGAAACGGTGGACAAAACCGACGAAGCGGCCGAGGCAGGCAGGGACGAAGCGGCCGAGAAGATCGCCAAGCTGGAGAAGGAGCTTCAGGAAACGCTGGAGCGCAATCTGCGCGCCCAGGCCGACTTCGACAACTTCCGCCGCCGCACCCGCCAGGAGAAGGAAGAGTTCGCCAAGTACGCCTCTTCCAAGATCATCGGCAGCCTGCTGCCCGTTATCGATAATTTCGAGCGCGCCCTGGAGTCGAGCCGGGAAACCCGCGATTTTGACGCCTTGCTGAAAGGCCTCGACATGACCTACCGTCAGCTCGGGCAGCTGCTTGAGCAGGAGGGCGTGAAGAACATGGAGACGATCGGCCAGCCGTTCAATCCGGAGCTTCACCAAGCCGTCATGCAGGTCGATTCCGATGAACATGAGGAAGGGATCATCGTCGAGGAAGTGATGAAGGGCTACGTCCAGGGCGACAAAGTGCTTCGTCCGGCCATGGTGAAGGTCAGCTCCTGACCCCTCTGGCCAGCCTCTTTCCTGCCGCATGATCGGTAATGCCGATCCATAAGACAATCGACAGTACAACCGCGGGCTCGATCCGCACGGAGGCAGAAAAGGCAGAAACCAGTCTGCCGCTATTCGCGAACTTCAATAAGGAGGAACATCAAATCATGGGCAAAGTCATTGGCATTGACCTGGGAACCACGAACTCTTGCGTGGCGGTGATGGAAGGCGGCGAAGCTGTCGTCATCCCCAACCCGGAAGGAAACCGCACGACCCCTTCGGTGGTCGGCTTCAAGAAGGACGGCGAACGGATCGTCGGTGAAAGCGCGAAGCGCCAAGCCATCACTAATCCGGACCGCACCGTGAGCTCAATCAAGCGGCACATGGGCACGAACCACAAGGAAACGATCGGCGACAAATCCTACACCCCACCGGAAATTTCGGCCATGATCCTGCAAAAGCTGAAAGCCGACGCCGAAGCCTACCTCGGCTCAACGGTAACCCAGGCGGTCATCACCGTTCCGGCATATTTCAACGACAGTCAGCGCCAGGCGACCAAGGATGCCGGCAAGATCGCCGGTCTCGACGTTCTCCGCATCGTCAATGAACCGACGGCGGCCGCTCTCGCCTACGGCCTCGACAAGGACAAGGAAGAAACCATTCTCGTATTCGACCTCGGCGGCGGCACGTTCGACGTCTCGATTCTGGAGCTGGACAGCGGTACCTTCGAAGTTCGTGCCACGAGCGGCGACAATCGCTTGGGCGGCGACGACTTCGACCAGAAGATTATCGACTACCTGGCAGCCGAATTTAAGAAGGACCAGGGCATTGATCTGACCAAGGACAAGGCGGCCGTTCAACGTCTGAAGGACGCAGCCGAAAAAGCGAAGAAAGAGCTCTCCGGGATGCTGACCTCGGCGATCTCCCTGCCGTTCATCACGATGGTAGACGGAGTTCCGCAGCACTTGGAAATGTCCCTCACCCGCGCCAAATTCGATGAATTGACTGCCGATCTTGTGGAACGCACCATGGGGCCGACCCGTCAGGCCCTCTCCGACGCCGGCCTGTCCGCCAGCCAGATCGACAAGGTCGTCCTCGTCGGCGGTTCCACCCGTATTCCGGCCGTACAGGAAGCCGTCAAGCGCCTGATCGGCAAGGAACCGCACAAGGGGGTCAACCCCGATGAAGTCGTGGCGCTCGGCGCTGCCATTCAGGCGGGCGTTCTGACCGGCGATGTGAAGGACGTTCTGCTCCTGGACGTTACTCCGCTGTCCCTCGGGATTGAAACCGCCGGCGGCGTGTTCACCAAGATGATCGAACGCAACACGACGATCCCGACGAGCAAATCCCAGGTCTTCAGCACCTTCGCGGACAACCAGACGAGCGTGGAAATCCATGTTCTGCAAGGGGAGCGCTCGATGGCTTCCGGCAACAAGACGCTCGGCAAATTCATGCTGGGCGACATTCCTCCGGCTCCGCGCGGTGTGCCGCAGATTGAAGTCACCTTCAACATCGACTCCAACGGCATCGTGAACGTATCCGCTCAGGACAAGGGAACCGGCAAGAGCCAAAACATCACGATCACCTCTTCGGGCGGCCTGAGCGACGAAGAGATCGATCGGATGATGAAGGATGCCGAAGCGCACGCGGAAGAAGACCGCAATCGCAAGGAAGATGTTGAAATCCGCAACTCCGCCGATCAGCTCGTCTATACCGTCGACAAGACGATCAAGGATCTCGGCGACAAGGTGGATTCGAGCGAAATCGCCAAGGCCGAAGCGGCCAAGGATAAGCTCAAGAAGGCGCTCGAAGGCACCGATTCTGATGCCATCAAGAAGGCTTCCGACGAGCTGACCGAGATTGTTCAGCAGCTGTCCGTGAAGCTGTATGAGCAGGCCGCAGCCGCCCAGCAGGCGGGCGGAGCCGCAGGCGGCCCGGAAGCGGGCGGCGCCAAGGGCAAGGACAACGTGGTCGACGCCGACTACACCGTCGTCGACGAAGACAAATAATCCGGCGGAGGGAGGCGTGGGGCCGCCCCCAGCCTCAGCTTGAATAGGCATACCGGGCACAAGTCAAAGCCGCTCCCGCGGCTTTGACTTTGCTTGAGTTTGGCAGGGGTGACCGCGCGTCACATGAGATTCGGACAATTAGGTGGTGAGGCTTTGAGCAAGCGGGATTATTACGAGGTGCTCGGCGTGGCGAAGGACGCGTCCGCCGATGAAATCAAGAAGGCGTACCGAAAGCTGGCCCGCCAATACCATCCGGACGTCAACAAGGAGCCGGATGCGGAGGACAAATTCAAGGAAATCAACGCCGCTAACGAGGTGCTGAGCGACGATCAGAAGCGTGCTTCCTACGACCGCTTCGGCCATGCTGATCCGACGGGCGGCATGGGCGGCGGAGCCGAGGGAATGGACTTCGGCGGGTTCGGCGACATCTTCGACATGTTCTTCGGCGGCGGGGGGCAGCGGCGCAATCCGAACGCCCCCCAGCGCGGCAATGATCTTCAATATACGATGACTATCGAATTCAAGGAAGCGGTCTTCGGGAAGGAAACGGAAATCACCATTCCCCGCACCGAAACCTGCTCGCGCTGCCACGGCTCGGGCGCGAAGCCGGGAACCAAGCCGGAGACCTGTACGGTCTGCAAGGGCACCGGCCAGCAGGAGGTCATCCAGAACACGGCCTTCGGGCGGATCGTCAACCGCCGCGTCTGCCAGAACTGCAACGGCCAGGGTCAGATCATCAAGGAGAAATGCGGCGATTGCCACGGCTCCGGCAAGGTGCGGACGCAGCGCAAGATCCAGATCAAGATCCCGGCAGGCGTGGACGACGGAGCGCAGCTGCGCGTGAGCGGAGAAGGTGAGGCCGGATCGAAGGGTGGTCCTCCCGGCGATCTCTTCATCGTCATCCGCGTCAAGGCGCATGATTTCTTTGAGCGCGAGGGCGACGATATCTACTGCGAGGTTCCCCTCACCTTCGCCCAGGCGGCGCTCGGCGATGAGATCGAAATCCCGACGCTGACGGAGAAGGTCAAGCTGAAGGTTCCTCCCGGAACCCAGACGGACACGTACTTCCGGCTGAAGGGCAAAGGCGTTCCGCGCATGCGCGGGTACGGTCAGGGCGACCAGCACGTCAAGGTCGTCGTGGTCACGCCGACCAGCCTGAACGACCAGCAGAGGGACCTGCTGCGCGAATTCTCCTCGCTGAGCGGCGAGCAGACGCACGAGCAGTCCAAGAACATTTTCGAGCGGATGCGCAAGGCGTTCCTCGGCGATTGATCGAGCGGATGCGCAAGGCGTTCCTCGGCGATTGATTGAGGCGGCTGCGTGCGGGAAAACCCGTGAGGCCGCTTAAGCAAAGCACGCGAAAGAACCTTCCGTTCCTTCTAGAAATGGGACGACGGAAGGTTCTTTTTTGCCTTTTTCAGCCGGAGCCCTCAGCGCTTGGTATAATCGGCGAAATTCTCCTGCAGGTACTGCGTGTTGATATCCTCATGCAGATGATGCTCCACGAGCTCGTCGATCCGTTCCGGCTGCCGGTTCGTCATGCAGTCGAGAAGGAGCCGGTGCTCCTTCCAGATGGCCACGAGCTTCTCCTTCTTCAGCATATGAAGGCGGCGGTAGCGGACATAATGCACATTTGCTTGCTGGATCAGGTTCCACAAGAGCTCGCGTCCCGCCAGGGTGAACAGGGCTTTGTGAAAGGCATCGTCCAGCGCCAGGAATTCCTCTCGTGCGTTCTCCCGTTGGATGGCCTTCTCCTGCTTGTCGAGAATGTCCTTCAGCTCGAGGGCGCCCTTCAGCGGGAGCGGGCCGGCGAGGCTTTTGATGATCTCTTTTTCCAGAGTGCTTCTGAGGAAGATGATCTGCTCGACGGAATCCAGATCGATGTAAGACACCAGATTGCCCTTCTTCGGATAAACGTCGATATAGCTTTCCAAGGCCAGCTGCTTCAACACGTCGCGCAGTGGGGTTCGCGAGATGCGGAAGCGCTCCGACAAGACCGTTTCGCTGAGGATGGCTCCCGGCTTCAAGGCCAGTGTGAGGATTTCGTTCTTCAACTGCTGCATGATCTCCGCTTTGGTGGACATTACGTTCCTGCTTCCCTGGTGAAGTGATGGTTCGTCTTCTTTCTCTAGTATACAACAGTTGAAAAAATAATGAGGGATTGACAGGCGGAAAGCGCTCATTTATGATCGAATTAAACTTGTATACAAGATACTTCGAGCAGAATGAAGATCAAACGGGAGGCGACTTTTATGAAGATGACCTGGCGATGGTACGGAGAAGGGAACGACACCATTACTCTGGATCACATCCGGCAAATTCCCGGCGTAGAGGGCATCGTGTGGTCCTTGCACGACAAGGCGGCGGGTGAGATTTGGGAGATGGAGCGAATCAAGGCAGAAGCGGAGCGGATTACGGGCAAGGGGTTCAGCACGTCGGTGGTGGAGAGCGTCAACGTTCACGATGACATCAAGATCGGCCTGCCGTCCCGCGACAAATATATCGACATCTATATCGATACCATCCGCAAGCTGGCTGAGGTCGGCGTGAAGGTGATCTGCTACAATTTCATGCCGGTCTTCGATTGGTCGCGGACGGAGTTGTACAAGGCGCTGCCGGACGGCTCGAACGCCCTCTTTTATGAAAGGACGGCCATAACCGACAACCCTCGGGAAATGGTGGACCGCATCCTGCAGGGGGCCGGCGAATTTACGATGCCGGGCTGGGAACCGGAGCGGCTGGCCCGGCTTGACGAGCTGTTCGCGGCTTACGCCGGGGTGACGGAAGAGCAGCTGTTCGAGAATCTGGTGTATTTCCTGAAACGCATCATGCCGGTGTGCGCGGAAACGGATATCAAGATGGCGATCCATCCCGACGATCCCGCTTGGCCGATCTTCGGCCTGCCGCGCATCGTCCGCAGCCGGGAGACGATCCGCCGCCTTCTCGACGCGGTAGACAGCCCCTATAACGGCTTGACCTTCTGCACCGGCTCGCTTGGCACGAATCCGGCCAACGACCTGCCGGCGATGGTTCGCGAGTTTCACGACCGGATTTATTTTGCCCACCTGCGCAATGTGAAGGTGTTCGGGAACGGTGATTTCATCGAGGTCTCGCATCGCGGACGGGACGGCAGCGTCGATTTGCCGGAAATCGTCAAGGCACTGCACGAGAACGGCTACACCGGCTATGTCCGGCCGGATCACGGCAGGCATCTGTGGGGGGAAGAGAAGAACTGCCGCCCCGGATACGGCCTGTACGACAGAGCCCTCGGCGTCATGTATCTGCTCGGCGTCTGGGACAGTCTGGAAAATGCCAGGGAGGCGAAGTGAATGCTGCAGCTGAATCAGAACGGCCTCGCCGATCGGGAAGCGTGGAAGGCGGCGGGTGTGGAGCTGCCCCGCTTTGATCGCGCGCGGGTGGCGGAGAATACCTGGCAGAGGCCGCAATGGGTGCATTTCGGAGCGGGGAACATCTTCCGCGGCTTCGTGGCGAACGCTCACCAGAAGCTGCTGGACAGCGGCAGGGCGGACACCGGCATCATCGCCGCGGACACGTTCGATTTCGAGATGATCGACCGGATCTATAAGCCTTATGACAACCTGACGCTGCTGGTGCTGATGAACGCGCGCGGCGAGTTTCAAAAGAAGGTGGTCGCCAGCGTCGTCGAGGCTGTCGCGGCGGACCGGAGCCGTGAAGAGGACTACGGCCGCCTGATTCAAGCGTTCGCGAGTCCGAGCCTGCAGCTGGCCAGCTTCACCATCACGGAAAAGGGTTATGCCCTGATCGGTTCCGACGGCAGCTATCTGAGCGCGGTGGCGCAGGATATCGAGGCCGGTCCGGAACGGCCGACGCACGCGATGAGCATCGCCGCGGCGCTCGCTTATCACCGCTACCGGGCAGGCGGCCATCCGCTCGCCTTCGTGAGCATGGACAACTGCTCGCACAACGGCGATAAGCTGAAGAACGGCGTCGTCACCGTGGCCCGCGAGTGGCAAAGCCGCGGGCTGGTGGAAGAAGGCTTTCTCGCGTACCTGCAAGACGGGAACCGCATCTCGTTTCCGCTCACCATGATCGACAAGATCACGCCCCGCCCTGCGGAAAAGGTTCGCGAGGAGCTCGGCAGGCTGGGCATCGCAAGTATGGAGACGGTCGTCACATCCCGAAATACCTATACCGCTCCGTTCGTCAACGCGGAGATCAGCGAGTACCTGGTCGTCGAGGATTGGTTTCCGGGCGGCCGGCCGGCTTTGGAGGAGGCGGGCATCCTCTTCACGGACCGGGAGACGGTCAACAAGGTGGAGACGATGAAGGTGACCACTTGTCTCAATCCGCTGCACACGGCGCTTGCCGTCACGGGCTGCCTCCTCGGCTACACCTTGATTGCCGACGAGATGAAGGACCCGACCTTGCGCAAGCTGGTCGAGGCGATCGGGTACCGGGAAGGCCTGCCGGTCGTGGTCGATCCCGGCATTCTTCATCCGCAGCCTTTTCTGGATGAAGTGCTGAACGAGCGGTTCGCCAATCCGTTTATCCCGGATACGCCGCAGCGGATTGCCACCGATACTTCGCAGAAGGTGGGCATTCGGTTCGGCGAGACGATCAAGTCGTATCTGCGCCGGGACGACCTCGATTCCGCCCGGCTGACGGCGATTCCGCTGGCCATCGCCGCCTGGTGCCGCTACCTGATCGGCGTGGATGACGAGGGCCGGTCGTTCACGCCCAGTCCCGATCCGCTGCTGGAGACGCTGCAGAACCATCTGCAGGGAACATCCCTGGGAGACACCGCTTCGAACGTGCGGGCGATCCTTGCCGACAGCGCCATCTTCGGCGTCGATCTGTACGCGGCGGGCTTGGGCGAGAGGATCGAGGGGATGTTTTACGAAATGCTGACCGGGCCGGGGGCGGTGCGGAAGACGCTGGACCGCGAGCTCGGCCGAATCGAAGCGACGAAGGGGAGCGAACAGCGCTGATGAAAGCTTTTCTGGACGACGATTTTCTGCTGGACAACGATACGGCCCGCCGGCTCTATCACGAGCATGCCAAGGCGCTGCCGATCCTCGATTACCACTGCCACTTGAGCCCGCAGGAGATCTATGAGAACAAAACCTGGCTCAACCTGACCGAAGCCTGGCTCGGCGGCGACCACTACAAATGGCGGGCGATGCGCGCTTGCGGCATCGAGGAGAAGAACATAACCGGCGACGGAGCGGATTACGACAAATTCCTGGCATACGCGCAGACGATGCCTGCCGCCATCGGCAATCCGCTGTATCATTGGTCGCATATGGAGCTGCGCCGCTATTTCGGCATCGAGGAGATTCTGAACGAGAAAAACGCTCCCGCGATCTGGGAAAAGGCTAACGCGGCTCTGCGGAGCGAAGGCTTCGGGGCGCGAGATCTGATCGTGAAATCGGGCGTAACGGTCATCTGCACGACGGACGATCCGGTGGACTCGCTGGAGTATCATCTGAAGCTGCAGCGGGACAAGGACTTCGGCGTGCGCGTGCTCCCTTCCTTCCGGCCCGACAAGGCGCTGGAGCTGAACCGCGCAGGGTTCGCCGGATGGCTCGGCAAGCTGGGCGAGCGCTGCGGCCGGGAAATCGCCGATTACGATTCCCTGCTCGCGGCTTTGCGGGATCGGGTGCAGTTCTTCCATCAGGCCGGCTGCCGCGTCAGCGACCATGGGCTGGATGAGGTGCCGTATGCGGAAGCGAGCCGGGAGGAAGCGGCGGCCATCTTCGCCCGAGCCCTGCGCGGGGAGCGGGTGAGCGGCGAGGAGGAGCGGCGATACAAAACACATCTGCTGATCGAGCTCGGCAAGCTGTACGCCTCCGCCGGCTGGGCGGTGCAATATCACATGAGCGCGATCCGCAACAACAATACCGCGATGTTCGACCGCATCGGACCGGATACCGGCTATGACGCGATGGGGGACAGCCCGGTTGCCGGGCCGCTATCCCGCCTGCTCGACGCGATGGAGCGGCAGGGGGCCTTGTCGCGGACGATCCTGTATTCGCTGAATCCCGCCGATACGCCTGTGCTCGGCTCGTTGGCCGGTGCCTTCCAGGGCGGAGGCGTTCCGGGAAAAATCCAGTTGGGCGCCGCCTGGTGGTTCAACGATACGAAGGAAGGCATGATTCATCAGCTGAAGGCGCTGGCGGAGCTGGGCGTCTTCGGCCGGTTCGTCGGGATGCTGACGGATTCGCGCAGCTTTCTGTCCTATACCCGCCATGAGTATTTCCGCCGCATCCTCTGCAGCCTGATCGGCGGGTGGGTCGAGAACGGCGAATATCCCGACGACGAGGAACAGCTGGCTGCCCTTGTTGCGGATATTAGCGGGGGCAACGCCATGCGGTTCTTCGGCTTCTAGGGCAACTCACGGCCATTTTCGACTCCTTCCCTGGATATCCAATGTTTGCCTGTTTAACGGTGCTGCTCCGGCAAATATTACATCGGACGAAGCGTAAACCTGGAACAAAACGGGCAAGCTATCGATGAGCTGTGATCTCATCGACAGGAGGGAACGAGCATCGAAGACCATGAACTGCAGGACGACCGCAACATCAAGCAGTCCGCCTGGCATCTGGACGATGTGGAAGCGGCTTTAAGCGCAGAGCAGGCTGCGGCTGCGGATACCTTGGAAGCTCAAGATGGCCGCGCGGAGGATATCGTGAGAAATGAAGCGGTGCAAGACGAAGACGACCGTGAAGCCGATGAACGGGCGGCAGCGGCGGACGCTCGCGCGCTGTCGGGAGAATCCCATGGCTGAGAAGAGCGTGATCGCCTACTTTAAGACCCGCGAGGAGGCCGAGGAAGCGGCGCATAAGCTGCAGGCTCTGCGGGCGCTCGATACGAGCGTGGACACGTTCAGCCGCTTTCCCGGCGCAGCGGTTACGGGCTCCGTTGCGCCCGTCTCGGGAGACATTTCGAGCCTTGCCAGTCTCACCTTGAACGCGAATGCGGACACCCGGGATGCCGGAATGCTGCTTGCCGCCGATCCCGGGGCAAGCGGGCTTGCCGGCGGCTCTCCGACCGTAACCGGCCGCAACTATGTGCTGGCGGCGGTCGTGCCGGAGGAAGCCCACCATCAGGCATTGCGGGTGGTGGAGCAGTCCGGCGGGTACTTCTGATCAGCCAAGCGAGGAGAACTGCCCCGATCTTTCGGGTGGTTCTTCTCTTTTTGCCCATCCTTCTTCTCTATAGTACAATGAGATAGGTTCCGCACGCGGCGCCGAGCCGAAGAGATTGCTGCGGTTTGAAGGAGGATGCGCGATGCGCTGGCATGAGATCACCATACATACGACCGAAGAGGCCATTGAAATGATAAGCAATCGCCTGCATGAGCTGGGGGCGGGCGGGGTGTCCATCGAGGAATCGGGGACGCTGAACAAGGTGAGGGATACCTCGTTCGGGCAGTGGTACGAGAAGCCCTTGAACGATATTCCCGAGGGGCGGGCCGAGATCAAGGGGTACTTTACCGAGGGGGAGGCCGATGTGGAGCAGCTGCTCGCCGGCCTGAATCGCTTTTATCAAGAGCTGGAGAGCTACGGGATCGACACCGGCAGCCCGGCCATGGAGACGAAGCTCGTGGATGAGGAGGACTGGGCGCACGCCTGGAAAGCCTATTTCAAGCCGCTGCGCGTCTCCGACCGGCTGACGATCAAGCCGACCTGGGAGGAATACGAGCCCGCCTCGCCGGACGAGCTGATCCTGGAGATGGACCCGGGCATGGCGTTCGGCACCGGCACCCATGCGACGACCGCTCTCTGCCTGCGCACGCTGGAAAAGGCGATTCGACCGGGCGACGACGTCATCGACGTCGGGACGGGCTCGGGCATTCTCTCGGTTGCGGCCGCGAAGCTGGGGGCGCGCCATGTGCTGGCGCTGGACCTCGATCCGGTCGCCGTCTCCAGCGCGGCGGAGAACGCCGAGCTGAACGGGTTGACCGGCCGCATCACCATCCGGCTGAGCGATCTGCTCGGCGTCCTGGGCGGAACGACGGTGGAAGAGATCCGCGAGAGCGGGCTGACGGAAGAAGAGGCAGCCCGGCGCCATGCGGAACCGGCGCTTCACGCGGAGAACCTCGGCGTCCGGCTGCCGGTGCGGGTGATCGTGGCCAATATCCTGGCGGAGATCATCATGTCCTTCACCGACGATGTCTATCAGGCGCTGCAGCCGGGAGGCCTCTATATCGCCTCCGGGATCATCGAGGCCAAGGAGGAGGCGGTGAAGGAGGCGCTCCGCCGCTCCGGCTTCACCATTCGCGAGACAAACCGGGAAGAAGATTGGGTGGCGATCGTGGCCGAGAAGGGAGCCTGACGGATGGGACTCTCCGAGATAGCGGCCCATCCCGAACAGGTGCCCTTTACCCTGCTCGTGCTGATGCTGGCCTTCGCCTTTCATGAGTTTGCCCATGCCTATACGGCGGACCGGTTCGGCGATCCGACTCCCCGCTCGATGGGTCGGGTTACGCTGAACCCGCGCGTCCATCTCGATCCGCTCGGGATGCTCCTGATTTTTCTCGTCGGCTTCGGCTGGGCCAAGCCGGTTCTGATCAACCCGAACCATTTCCGCCGGCCGCGCCTGATGAACTTGATCGTCTCCGTGGCCGGTCCGCTCGCCAATCTGCTGCTGGCAGCGCTCGGAATGCTCAGCCTGTACATTCTGCAGGCGGCGAATGCTTTTGACGGCATGTCGCACGGCCTGCTGGTGGCGGTCTCGCTGTTCTTCCCCACTATGATCAACCTCAACCTGGTGCTGTTCCAGTTCAATCTGCTGCCCTTGCCGCCGCTGGACGGCTACCGCATTCTGGAATCGCTCCTGCCCGTGCGGCTGCGCGTCAAGCTGGCAGGGGTCTCGCAATGGTTTGTCTTCGTGTTCCTGCTGTTCGTCTTCGTTCCTTCGTTGTCGAGCGCGAGGCTGGGCAGGCTGTTCGGGCTGGAGGGACCGATTTTCAAAGGAATCGATGCCGGCTTGGCCATGCTGTTCGGATTCCCTTTCGATTGGAGCATCCTGAACATTCTGACCTGATGCCTGCTGCGGGCGGCTTGCGGCTTGCCGGTGCCTCTCTTTGGCGCTGGCTTTTCGGCATCGTTCGGGGTATATTGGAATTTGGCGCGAAGAGGCGGCGAAGAGGCGGCGCCCTTTGCAATCCGCCATCGTTATCGCTTCACCATCATTCGTTTTCATCATCATTCGCATACAAAGGCAGGTTCGTTCATGCAGCGCTACTTTTTGCCTCCGGAAGGCTTTCTTCCGGATCGGGTTCACTTAACGGGCGACGATGCCCACCACCTCATTCGCGTCATGCGCGCGGAGCCGGGCGACGAGGTCATCTGCTGCGACGGCCGCGGCAGGTCCGTCCGGGTGCGGCTGACCGACATCGGCAAGAACGAGGTCTCGGGAGTCGTCGTCGAGGAGCTGCCTGCGGGCGGCGAACCGGCGGTCGAGGTCTGGATCGCCCAGAGTCTCCCGAAGGGGGACAAGCTGGAGACCGTTCTGCAAAAATGCACCGAGCTGGGAGCAGCCGGATTTCTTCCGTTCCTGTCCGAACGCACCGTGGTTCACTATGACGCGAAAAAGGAAGAGAAGCGGCTCGACCGCTGGCGCAAAATCGTCAAGGAAGCCGCCGAGCAGTCGCACCGCAGCGCCGTGCCGGAGGTCGCCGCGCCGCTGTCCTGGCAGGAGCTGTTGGCGCGCGTTCCCCATGCGGACTTGGCCATCCTCTGCTATGAGAAAGAATCCGGCTTGCAGTTGAGAACTCTTCTCAGAGAAGCAGAAGGGTTGAGGGTCGTTCCGGCGGACGGAGAACAGGCCGCGGGCGGAACCGGTGGGGCAAGCACGCCACCGGCGAAGCCGCGCCTCCTGGTCGTCATCGGACCGGAGGGCGGCTTCACGGAACGGGAAGCGGAGGAAGCGGAGCGCGCGGGCGCCCGCCCGACCGGGCTCGGCCCCCGCATCCTGCGCACCGAGACGGCGGGGCTTGCGGCGACCGCCTGCATTATGTACGAATACGGGGAGATGGGAGGTTGAGTGACGGATGCCGAGCGTAGCTTTTCATACCTTGGGCTGCAAAGTGAATTACTATGAGACCGAGGGCATCTGGCAGCTGTTCAAGAGCGAAGGATACGAGCAGACCGATTTCGAATCTCCCGCCGATGTGTATGTGATAAACACCTGCACCGTGACCAATTCCGGCGACAAGAAGAGCCGCCAGATCATCCGCCGCGCCGTTCGCCGCAATCCCGACGCGATCGTCTGCGTCACCGGCTGCTACGCGCAGACGGCGCCGGCGGAGATCGCGGCCATGCCCGGCGTAGACATCGTCATCGGCACGCAGGACCGCGACCGGATGCTCCCGCTCGTCAACCGCTTCCGGCGGGAGCGGCAGCCGATCAACATCGTGCGAAACATCATGAAGACGCGGGAATTCGAGGAGCTGGACGTTCCCGATTTTGCGGACCGGACGCGCGGCTTCCTGAAGATTCAGGAGGGCTGCAACAATTTCTGCACCTTCTGCATCATTCCCTGGTCGCGCGGCCTCCTGCGCAGCCGCAAGCAGGAAAATGTGCTGCAGCAAGCCCGGCAACTGGTCGAGGGAGGCTATCAGGAGATCGTGCTGACCGGCATCCACACCGGCGGCTACGGAGAGGATCTGGAAGGCTATTCGCTCGCGGACCTGCTCCGCGAGCTCGACAAGATCGACGGCCTGGAGCGCATCCGCATCAGCTCGATCGAAGCGAGCCAGATCACCTACGGCGTGCTGGAGGTGCTGGGCGGCTCGGCGAAGCTGTGCCGCCATTTCCACATCCCGCTGCAGGCCGGCGAGGATTCGGTCCTCCGGTGGATGCGCCGCAAGTACACCGCCGCCGAGTACGGCGAGAAGATCGCCCGCATCCGGGAGATCTTCCCCGACGTCGGCATCACCACCGACGTCATCGTCGGCTTCCCGGGCGAGACGGAGGAGAGCTTCGCGGCCGGGTACCGCTTCATGAAGGAGATGGCCTTCTCCGAAATGCATGTTTTCCCCTACTCCAAGCGCACCGGAACTCCGGCCGCCCGGATGGAGGATCAGATCGACGAGGAGGTCAAGGCGGAGCGGGTGCACCGGCTGATCGACCTCTCGGAAGAGATGCAGCTCGCGTATGCCCGGAGGTTCGTCGGCCGCACGCTCGACGTCATTCCCGACCGCGTCGTCAAGGAGGGACCGCGGGCCGGCTGGTTCGCCGGCCACGCGGACAATTACATGCAGGTGGCTTTCCCCGGCGCTCCGGGGCAGCTGCGCAAGCTCACCCGCGTGCTCATCGCGGAAGCAGGCGTGAACGAGAGCGCCGGCCGCGTGGAGGGGCAGCCGGCCGGGCAACCGGCCGGGCAGTCGGCTGCCGCCCGCTGACGGCGGCCGAGCTTCGGCCCGGCCCGTATAGGCGGGCAAACGATTAGGAGCTGCGCTGAACGAACATGCCGGGCGCAGCTCCTAAGCCGGCGAATGCCGGTTGGCGATTCGTTCATCATCAGCGCAAGCGAAAGGAGATGCTGCCATGAAGGTGATATCGGCGGGAGGAGTCGTATTCCGCAAAGGCGACAAGGGGCTGGAGATCCAGCTCATCCGGGACCGCTTTGGCAAGATCACGCTGGCCAAGGGAAAGCTGGAAGCTGGAGAGACAGTGGAGCAAGCGGCGCTACGGGAGATTGAAGAGGAGACCGGGACGGTCGGACGCATCGTCGACAAGCTCTCCGTCGTCGAATACGAGGACAAGGTTCACGGCGCGGACAAGGAGGTCCACTATTTCCTGGTGGAAGCCGAGGGCGGACGGGACCGGGTTCAAGTGGAGGAGATCGACGGGCTCGGCTGGCATGCACCGGCGGAAGCCTGGTCCCTGCAGACCGCTTCCGGTTACCGCAACAACGATGAGGTATTGCAGCAAGCTTTTGCTTTACTACAATATGGAGGGACAAACCGATGACCAACCTGGACAGTAAGACCATCGCATCCTATATCGACCACACGCTGCTCAAGCCGGATACGACCGAACAAGCGATTGAACGGCTCTGCTTTGAAGCGCTCACCCACAAATTCCACAGCGTCTGCGTCAACGGCCGCTGGACCCCGCTCTGCAAGGAGATTCTCGGGGAATCCGGCGTCAGCATCGCCGTGGTCGTCGGCTTCCCGCTCGGCGCGAGCCACACGTCGGTAAAATGCTTCGAAGCGGCGGTGGCAGCGGCGGGAGGAGCCACCGAGATCGACATGGTGCTGCAGATCGGACAGCTCCTGGAAGGCAACTACAAGGCGGTCGAGGACGATATCCGCGAGGTGGTGCAGGCGGTATCCGGCCAGGCGATCGTCAAGGTCATTTTCGAGACCGGCTTCCTGAATGAGGAGCAGAAGATCACGGCCTGCAAGCTGTCGGAGGCGGCCGGCGCCCGCTTCGTGAAGACTTCGACCGGGTTCGGTCCCGGCGGAGCGACCGTCGAGGACATTCGCCTGATGCGCGCGAACGTGTCGTCCGCCATGGAAGTGAAAGCGTCAGGCGGCATCCGCGACCTGGAAACGGCCGTGCGGATGATCGAGGCCGGCGCGACGCGCCTTGGCACCAGCTCGGGAGTGGCCATCGTCAAAGGGCTGGCGGATCAGGATTCCACGTATTGATGCATTGATGCAAGTTTCATACCGCTCCCGAGCGAATGCCGGACGGTGGATAAGAAGGGCTGCAGTCCGGGCGGAGGCGATCCTCTGCCAGGACGCGGCCTTTTTTGAACGATCAGAAAGGATAAATTTACTCCTGACCTTTCGCCCGGCGTCAAAAGGACGCAGAGAGGCGTTTATCCTTGCATAGTCAGAAGATAAATCAGATCAGCTCGGCATAGTCCTGGAAGCGAGAGGCGACAGCGGGAAGTATGCGAAGTATGCCTCTATTTTCTGCCGAAGCCAGCATGGGTGGAGATAAAGGGATTTTTGCCAGCTAATTCTCGAAAATCACCCTTAATGAGAAGAATCCGTGAGAATAGCAGTTCTCATTTGGGGAATCGCAAGGAAATTTCGGACGCCCAGGTCCGTCGAAAGTTCGTCCATTACCCGAGAAGTCGAGCGGAGAATGCCCGATCCCGCGAAGAATGGAGGCCCCTCCCGTTCAAAGCATAGGGAAAAGGGCCCGGGAGCCGGAGGGTGTTCCGACCTGGGAAGGGGAATGAAGCCTTCCGTTCACGGAAGCAGTCCCATTCGGCTCGGACAAACGCGGAAAAAAGCGCAAACCGCACCTTTTCCGACGATAAAGTTATGACAAAATAGCGAAGACCGCAACAATCTGTGTGATTAATCCTAACATGACGCCGAATGGGGCTAGTCTATTTGCCCTACATGAGCTAAAATAAATTTATTTATTGGGTCAATGCCGAAATCAATGCTTGACACTCTATTGGTCCTATACTCCGCTCGGCACCTTGAAGAGACGATCTAAACGGGGAGGGCAGCACGAAGACCCCTGTAAAAAGCAGTCCTGTTTCGCGAATTCCCAGGAATAGGCGTCTGAGGCCGAAACCGAGTGAAACCGGGTGAAGTCGGTGAAACCGGGTGAAGTCGGGTGAAGCCGGGTGAAATAGAGGTAAAAATTACCGCAATTCTGAGACCGACAAGCTACTGCGGCCAAACAAGGGTAGAAATTACCGCTAAATTCCCATGGCGATATAGATTTGCCGGGATTTGCAAAAATAACGGTAAAAATCTCCTCTATATTTATGCTCAACAGGTTGCTGGGCTAAATTGCGGTAGAAATTCCTCCTATTTCTATCGGGCGACCCGGGTGTTCCACAAATGGGGCGGAGTTTCGGTACTGTTGCAGCAGCAAGCCTTGCGCAAGGTCCGGCAAGCCCCAAAACTTAATTTTGTGCCGCACCAGGTCTGTTGCGGCAGAGCCGAGAGTCTGTCATGAGGCTGGAGCAGAACGAATACTGGGTGGCCTGCGTATCCGGCTTTTCTTTTGCCGATTTCGTGAAGAATGGTGGTGGGGCAGAAGGGAGCCGTAAGCACTGATTTTGCGGTTGAGCCTATTTATTTAGGTTGTATATGATGGGCTTAGAACCCTCTTGAGTTCATCAGATCCAGCAGATGGCGCGAAAGGGATGAAAACAAGCAGATAGAGAGTACATAGGAGTCGAAGACCATATCTGGAGGTAATCGTTTATGAAGCTAGGGTTAAAAGAAAAGCTCATGATCATGCTTGGCATCATCATCATTATCGGCAGTTCCGGCATCACCGCCTTCGCGGCTGTCAGCATGAAGAACTCCACCGACCAGCAGCTGAGGAATTTCGTGGAAACGACCTTCACGGCTGGCATGGCGCTGATGGAGGAGAAGAACCCAGGGTATTGGCTGATCGAGAAGGGGAAGCTTTACAAGGGCATGCAGCCGATCAATGACAATCACTCCTTTATCGATAACCTCGTTCCCCGGCTCGGGAACAAGGATATCCGCATGTCGATCAGCCAGGGCGAGAAGCTCGTCGCCACCAACATCAAGATCGGCGACAAGTACGCCGTCGGGGAAGAGATCGCCGCCAACGTCCAGAAGACCACTCTAGAGCAGGGCAAGACGTTCAAGGGGTATACCACCGTATCGGGGATTCGCTATTACGCCGTGTACGAGCCGATCAAGTCGGAGTCCGGTGAGTCAATCGGGGTGCTCAGCTTCCTCTTTCCGACCAAGGAGACGGACGATCATATTTCCCGCTTTATCACCATGCTGATCGTCATCGCTCTCTGCATCTTGGCCGCGAGCATGGTTCTCACTTACTTTTTCACAGACCGGCTGATTCGACTCCTGAAAAAGGTGGGGCAGATGTCCAACCGCATTGCGACGGGCGATCTGCAGGTCGAAGCCGTCCGGATCAGATCGAACGACGAAATCGGCATGGTATCGGAATCCATCAACCGGATGATCGAAAACCTGCGCACGATCGTCGGCAAGGTCGATTCGGCGGCCGGCCATGTCAGCGGGTCGTCCAGCAGCTTGGCGGAAAGCGCTGAGCAGACGAAGGCGGTCACGAACGAGATTGCCGAGACCATGTCGATGCTGGCCGCTTCTTCAGATAGCCAGGTGAGGAGCTCGGAGGAAAGCTCCCACGCGGTAGCCGCCATGGCGGAGGATATTCAGAACGCGGCGGCATCGTCGGCATCGGTCTACGAGGATTCCCGGCAGATGACGGAACAGGCCGTAGAAGGCATCGCATCGATTGAAGCCGCCGTCAGCCAGATGAACATTCTCAACGATACTGTACATAAAACCTCCACTTCCATCGAGCATCTGAACCACATGTCCGTACAGATCGAACAGATCGCCGGCGTGATCGAAGGCATCGCTTCGCAGACGAATCTGCTTGCCCTGAACGCGGCGATTGAAGCCGCGCGGGCCGGCGAATACGGCCGCGGCTTCGCCGTCGTCGCCGACGAAATCCGCAAGCTGTCCTATCAGACTGAGCAATCGGCCAAGCAGATCGCCGGCCTCGTCGCCGAGGTGTTGACCGCCGCGGGGGATGCGGATGTGTCCATGCAGAAGAGCAAAAAGGAGTTCGCCGAAGGCTTCGACCGGGTCGATCGGGCCAGCTCCACCTTCCGGCAGATCGCCGACAGCGCGCGCGGCATCACCGGCCGGATGGAGGAGATGGCGGCCTTCTCGGAACGGATGTCGGCGAGCACGGAAGAGGTGGCCGCTTCCGTCGAGGAAATCTCCGGCTCCGCCCGCCAGGCGGCGATCGGCGTCCATGGGGCGGCGGCGATGGCCGAAGAGCAATCCGCCACGGTGGAAGAGGTGGCCCATGCCGCCTCCCTGCTCCGCGAGCTGGCCGAGGACTTGAAGCAAGCGATCTCGCAGTTTAAACTGTAGAGGATCGGCGCTTCCACCGGAGGATCGGGCTTTCCGGTGCTGGAGCCCGCCTCTCGTTCTGGAAGAAACGGACGCCGTCTGTTTACGGACGGGCGCTCCGTTTCTTTTTGCTTAAGCGGGGCAGCACATAGCAGAAGGGCAGGGCGAAGAGCGAGCTGAGCACGTTGAACAGCGTCTGCGCCCGGGCCATCTGCACCGCCGCATCGCCGCTCATGTGCGAGACGAGCTGAGCTATGGCCGGGATGAAAGGATAGAAGAGCGCCGCTCCCCCGACGTTGAGCAGCGTATGGGTCCAGGCGACGTAGGCCCCGTACCGGTTGCCGCCGATGGAAGCGAGCAGAGCCGTCGCGCAAGTGCCGACGTTGGCGCCGAAGATGACGGCGATACCGAGCTCCGGCGGAAAGGCTCCCGAGCCGACGAGGGTCATGGTCATGGCGATCACCGCGGCGCTGCTGTGAATGACGGCGGTGACCGCCGCTCCGGCCAGCACTCCCCAGAGGCGGCTCTCTTGCGACCGGTGGACGAGCCAGGTGAACAGCCCTCTCGCTTCCAGCTCGGGGGTGAGCCCCTGCATCATCCCGACGCCGAGCAGGATGCAGGCGAACCCGGCCGCCGCGAGCGCGGTGAAGCCGATCTTGCGCGCCCGCGGCCGACGGTCCGCTCCGGCCATGGCGATCAGCCAGACCAGAGCGGACAGAAGAAGCAGGGGCAGCGCCGCCGACCCCAGGCTGAGGCCGATCAGCTCGGTCGTGAGGCATGTCCCGATGTTAGTGCCGAGGATGATGCCGAGCGTCTGGCTGAAGCGCATGAGCCCGGCATTGACCAGGCCGATGGTAACCACGGTGACCGCCGTGCTGCTCTGCATGAGCGCCGTGAGCAGGGACGAAGCCGCCATTCCCCGCAAGGGTGTACCGGTGAACCGGGAGAGCAGTTCCGGCAAGCGGGGGCCCGCCGCTTTCTCCAGGGAGAATTCCATGAGCTTCATGCCGTAGAGGAGAAGGGCGAGTCCCGCCATCAGCGGGATGAGGATGGAGTGGAGCATGGGAGCCTCCTTGAAGCCGGCGCGCGGGACGCGGGTGTCCGGGATTTTACCGACGGGGCTTGGGCAGACTTGTCCCGAGGGATACTAGTACCATATGATGAACTCAAACGAGTTAGGATAGGAGACTTGAGATGGCTACGGTAATCTTGCAAAAAGCCCGCAAAAAGCGAATAGAGGAAGGGCATCCGTGGGTATACCGGAACGAAGTGGAACGGATCGAGGGGGAAGCGCAGCCGGGGGACATCGTTGCGGTGGCCAACCATCAGGGACGGCTTCTCGGGAGCGGATACTATAACCCGCAATCGCAGATTGTTGTGAGAATCCTTGATTTCGACAAAGTTGCGGCGATGGATCGGGAATTTTTCGCGGAGCGGTTCCGCCGCTGCCTCAGCTATCGCGAACGATTCGCACCGGGAGCGGATTCTTGCCGGATGGTGTACGGAGAGGCGGACTTCCTCCCCGGTCTCATCGTCGACAAGTTCGCCGACGTTCTCGTCGTGCAGATTCTGACGCTGGGCATGGACCTGCGCCGCGGGGAACTGACCGAGGCCTTGGTCGAGGTATTCCGCCCGGCCGGGATTTTCGAGCGTAGCGATGTGCCGGTGCGCGAGCTGGAGGGATTGGAGCAGCGTACCGGCCTGCTCTACGGAGAGTGCCCGGATGCGGTCAGCATCACGGAGAACGGGCTGATGATCGAGGTGGACATCAAGCGCGGCCAGAAGACCGGGTATTTCTTCGACCAGCGGGAGAACCGCGCTTCCATCCAGCCGCTGATGCGGGGCTGGGGAGCGAGGAGCGGCATTCGCCTGGAGGAGCGAGAAGAGGCCGCGCCGGAAGCGGGCGGCGGCGCGGGCGACGGGAATCGAGCTGGCGCCAGGAATGGCAGCGAGATCGGCGCCAGGGACGGCGGCGAAATCGGCGGCAGAAGCGGCAGCGAGATCGGCGCCAGGAGCGGCAACGAGACCGGCGCCAGGAGCGGCAGCGAGATCGGCGCGGGCAAGCGGCTCGTTCCCGTCAACGCGGGCGGCAAGGAAGTGACGTTCCCTTATTGGGACGGCGCGACGGTTCTGGAGTGCTTCGCGCATACCGGAAGCTTCACGCTCCATGCCTGCAAGTACGGGGCGAAGAAGGTCACCTGCCTCGACGTGTCCGAGCACGCCATCGCGAGCGCCCGACGCAATGTGGAGCTGAACGGCTTCGGCGACCGGGTCGAATTCGTCACGGCGGACGCCTTCGAGTACCTGCGCACGCAGGTTCAAGGACTCGCCGAACGCAAGGAGCGCGCGCTTGCCGCCGACAAGAAGCTCGACACCTCGAAAAAGCTCACCGCCGGCGCCGGCCGGACCTGGGATGTCGTCATCCTCGACCCCCCGGCCTTCGCCAAGAACCGGAGATCGGTCGAGGGGGCTTGCCGCGGTTACAAGGACATCAACCTGCACGGCATGAAGCTGGTCAACGAAGGCGGCTACCTCGTCACGGCAAGCTGCAGCTACCACATCTCCGCCGAATTGTTTTTGCAGACGGTGCACGAAGCGGCCGTCGATGCCGGGAAGGCGCTGCGGCTGGTCGAATTCCGCGCCGCCGGCAAGGACCACCCGCGCATCCTCGGCGTCGACGAGGGCGATTATCTGAAGTTCGCGGTGTTCGAAGTGACTTCGCGATAGCGCCGTTACGCAAGAATAGCAAGCGGGCGGACCGAACGTTCCCACCGGCCGCAACCAATGAGCAGACCGGCCCCCAACCGCTCGTGCCGGGCTGCAGGCCAAGAAAAAACGCTTCCCAACCGCTGCTGCCGGGACAGTTAACCAGGCAAAACCATACCCCACCCGCTGCCGACGGGCGGCTAACCAGGCAAAACCGTACCCCAACCGCTGCTGCAGCTGCTGGCCAAGAAAAACGCTTCCAACCGCTGCTGCCGGGCAGTTAACCAGGCAAAACCGCCTCCCAACTGCTGCCGCCGGGCTGAAGGCCAAGAAAAACCCGCTTTCCAACCGCTGTTGCCGGACGGTAAGAAGGCGGGTTTCTTTTTACATTGCCCGACAGATCACGCCAAGCTCGCGCCCGGTTTACGGATACGGCTTCGCTTCCTTGCCGTCGAGTGTCAAGACCCGATAATCCGAACCGGGAGGACGGAACCCCGGGATATCGAATCGACTTGCGCCGTAGTAGAGCTCGCCTTTCTTTTCGATCAGGTAGATGTCCTGGACTTTGCCCTGAAGGAGCAGATGAAACCCGGCATCCGCGTAAATTTTCAGGATCGTTTCGAACGTAACGGGCAGGGGGACTTGACGATGCGTTCCATCCTTATGAAAGACAATGAGCGTTTCCTTGTCCCCGGAATCTTTCGCCACGACGCCAAAGGGCTCCGTAAAATAGGGAAGTGCGGCCAGCTCGGTGACGTTGAGCTTCTTCAGTACGGCTTGGTAATGCTCCGGAATGAACAGTTTGTCTCCACTCTTCGGCCCTCCGCAGCCTCCCGCCAGCAGCAGGACGATCAGAAGCGGGAACAAGCGACAGGCCGTTCTTTTCATGGTCGAGAACAAACACTTGGGCTTTCTTTTCATGGTCGGGAACAAGCACTTGGGCTTTCTTTTCATGATCGGCACCCCCTCTGGTTGATTGATCGATTGTGGCGGAAACGCAGGCGTCCTCTTGGCATAAGAAACGTTTTCCAGGGGAAAAGGTTGCGGGGATAGGTTGGTTTTGAGCCGGCACTTGCCGGAACTTAACCTCCGGCAAGCTGCTGGCAAGCCGCGAACGGATGATAAGAGGTGCAGGTAAAATTAACGATACGGCAGATCGCTATAGGGGAAAACGGCTGAGGGTTTGAACCGATAGCGATTTGGGATATCGCAATTTTTGCTTCTGGGGCCGGATTGGACTCATTCTGGCCGAAATAGCGATGCAGCAAGGTACTGTTTGGCCGGGAGCCGAGAAATCCGCAGAAATAATGATATGGCAAGGCGTTATTGCAAAAGGGACCAGATATTCCGGGCCCTTTTGTCCAATAAGAACACCTGATCTCTTTTTGCAAGCTTCGGGGAGCATTATGTGATAGAATAGAGAAACATAACATACGGCTCGGTCAGGAGATGGAACGGATGGCATTGCAGATCGTAATCGGACGGGCGGGCAGCGGCAAGACGACCCACTGTCTGAGTGAGATAGGAGAACGGCTCGCGGGCGACCCGGAAGGCGGGCCGCTGCTGCTGCTGGTTCCGGAGCAGGCGACGTTTCAGGCCGAGCAATCGCTCTTGGCCCTTCCCGGGATCACAGGATACATACGGGCGCAGGTGTTCAGCTTCCGCCGGCTCGCCTGGAAGGCGATGCAGGAGCTGGGCGGAACGGCCGGGGTGCCGGTGAGCGACCTCGGCAAGGCCATGCTGCTGGAACGGCTGCTCCACCGGCATGAGGAAGAGCTTCGCGTCTTCCGGCAGCCGCCGGGGAAGCTCGGCGTCGCCCAGGAGCTGAATGCGCTGTTCAAGGACTTGCAGCACAGTCTGATCGGAGCCGATGCGCTGCGCGAAGCGGCGCGGCGGCTTCTGGGCGACGGGACGGACGCCGTGCCTGATGAATGGAACGGGGCGGTTGAGGGGGCGGAGCCGCAGGAGCGGTTCGGGCTCGCCGTGGAGAGCGGTCGACCTGGCGCGGAGGGGTCTCCGCTGCCGCCGGCAAGCAAAGACCGCTTGACCGACAAGCTGGGAGAGCTCTCGCTGCTCTATGGGGAGTACCGCGAGACTTTGTCCGGGCGCTTCCTGGACAGCGAATCGTTCCTCGACCGGCTGGCCGAAGGCGCGGGGCAGATCGCCTGGCTGAAGGATGCCGAGATTTGGGTGGACGGCTTCTTCGGGTTTACGCCGCAGGAGCGGCGGGTGCTGACGCGGCTTGCCGTTCACTCACGCCGGGTTACGGTGACGCTGACCTTGGACAGGCCGTACCGGGCGGGCGACGAGCCGGATGAATTCAACCTGTTTCATTCCCCGGCCAGGGCGATGGCCCAGCTGCTGCAAAAAGCCGATGCAGCGGGGGCGGAGATTCTCGAGCCGGTCGTCCTGCCTGCCGAGGGGGGAGCGCTGCCGCGCTTTCGCCTCAGCCCGATGCTGGCGTATCTGGAGAAATCCTTTGAGAACCGCGCCGCCGCCCGCCGCATCGTCTATCCGGAAAGCGCGGGCAGCGCGGACATCGTCTTCGCGGCGGCAGTGAACCGCCGGGCGGAGGTGGAGGGCTGCGCGCGGGAGATGCTGCGGCTGGCGCGCGATGAAGGCCGCCGCTACCGGGAGATGGCCGTCCGCGTCCGGCGGCTGGACGATTACTCGGATTTGATCGGACAGGTGTTTCCCGCCTATGGGATTCCCTTCTTCCTGGATCAGCGGCGTCCGGTGCTGCACCATCCGCTGATGGAATTCATCCGCTCCGCCCAGGAGGTCGTCACCCGCGATTGGCCGTATGAAGCGGTGTTCCGCTGCATCAAGACCGATTTTTTGCTAGATGGGGAAGAAGGAAGCGAGCCTGACGGACGGAAAGGTGCGGCTCCGGGAATACGGGGCGGAGGTCCCAGGGACGGTGAGGGTCAGCTGGCTTTTTTCGCGGAGGAGGAAGCGGCGGCGGCGCTTGAGGGAAGGGCGGTTCCCGCTCTGGACCGCCAGGGGATGGACCTGCTGGAAAATTACGTTCTGGCGCGAGGGATCGCCGGCAGCCGCTGGAAGGACGACCGCTATTGGGAGCTCTACGTTCCCCTGCCGCTCGACGAAGAGGAAGCGGCGGCTCCCCACGAGGCTACCGCCGAGGAGCGGTCGCGCCATGCCCTGATCAAGGCGAGCCGGGACCGGGTGATCGGCCGCTTTGCCGGGTTTGAGCGGCAGATGAAGGAAGCGAGGACCGTGCGCGACCGCGCCGCGGCCCTCTATTCCCTGCTGACGGAGTGCGGCGTGCCGCAGAAGCTGCAGGGCGCGGCGGATGCCGATCTGCTGGAGGGCCATCCGGAGAAGGCGCAGGAGCATGTCCAGCTCTGGGACAAGGTCATGGAGCTGCTCGATGAAATGGTCGAGCTGATGGGCGGCGAGGAGATCGATGCCGAGCTGTTTGCCCGGCTGATCGACACGGGCTTGACCAGCCTGTGCCTCGGTCTCGTTCCGCCCGCGCTCGATCAGGTGCTGGTCGGTTCGATGGATCGCACGCGGACGAACCAGAAGGCGTTCGTCTTCGTATTGGGAGCGAATGAAGGCGTCCTGCCGGCGAAGCCGGAGGAGGACGGCATCTGGAGCGACGCCGAGCGGCTGCGGCTCGCGGCGGCGGGGCTGGAGCTGCCCGGGGGAGCGCGCCGGCGGCTGCTCGATGAGCAGCTTCTACTATACGCCGCGCTTAGCTCGCCCGCCGAGCGGCTGTGGATCAGCTATCCGCTGGCGGATGACGAGGGGAAGGCGCTGCTGCCCTCGGAGATCATCCGCCAGCTCGGCGCCGTGTTCCCGCTCGTCCGCGAGCGGGAGCGGCTGTTGCCTGCGGGCCCGCCTCCGGGAGCTGCGGACGAGGAGGTTTTCTCTTATATCGTCCATCCCGACCGCGCGCTCACGGATCTCGGCAGCTTCCTCCAGGGAGGGCTGGAAGGCCGGGCGGTGCCGCAGGTCTGGCAGGAAGCCTATCGGTGGTTGGCGGCTTCTTCCGGCAGGCAAGCGGAGCTCGCTTTTATCGGGAGCTCGCTGACCTGCGCGATCGGCCGGGAGGAGTTGGCGCCGGCTACGGCGCGGGAGCTGTACGGGGAGGTGCTCCGGGCGAGCGTTTCGCGAATGGAGCGGTTTGTCGCCTGCCCGTTCTCGCATTTCGCCTCCCACGGTCTCCGGCTGAAGGAGCGCCGGCTGTTCCGGCTGGAAGCTCCGGATATCGGCCAGCTGTTCCACGCCGCCCTCAGCCAGGTGGTGCGCGAGCTGATCGCGGAGGGACTCAATTGGTCCGATCTGCCCGCTGAGCGGGTCCGGGAAAAGGCTTACCAGACCGTGGACCGGATCATCCCCCGGCTACAGGGAGAGATTCTGCTCAGCAACAACCGCTACCGCTACATCGCCCGCAAGCTGAAGGAGATCGTCGCCCGGGCTTCGGCCGTGGTGGCGGCGCAAGCGCGCGGCAACGGCTTCTATCCGGTGGCGCTGGAGCTCGGCTTCGGGCCGGGCGAGACGCTGCCGCCGCTCGTTTTCCCGCTGCCGAACGGCGGCAGCATGGAGATCGCCGGACGGATCGACCGCGTGGACCGGGCCGACGGCGAGAAGGGCATGTATCTGCGAGTCATCGACTACAAATCGAGCGCCCGCACGCTCGACCTGACCGAGCTGTACAGCGGGTTGTCGCTGCAGATGCTCACCTATATCGATGTGGTGGTGAGCCATTCCGAGCGCTGGCTCGGACAGCAGGCGATCCCGGCCGGGGTTCTTTATTTTCATGTGCATAATCCGCTGCTAACCGTTCCGGGCAAGCTCAGCCCGGAGGAAGCGGATGCCGAGCTGCGCCGGCGCTTCAAGATGAAGGGCCTGCTCCTCGCCGACAAAGAGTCGCTCGGGCTGATGGACGCGGCGCTCCAGGCGGACAGCGGGAGCTCGGACATCATTCCGGTGGCGATCAAGAAGGACGGCACGTTCCGCAAGGGGGCCCCGATCGCGGACGAAAACCAGTGGTCCCTGCTGCAAAAGCACGTGCGCGGCACGGTTCAGGACATCGGCTCGCGCATTGCGGCAGGTGTCGCCCGGGTCGAGCCCTACCGGCTCGGCAAGAAGACCGCCTGCGACTTCTGCCCGTATCTGGCGGTCTGCCACATGGATACGGCGTTGCCGGGCGGAGATTTCCGCACGCTTCCGGCTTACGGTAGCGATTCGGTATGGCCGGCCATCGAGCGGTCGGCTGGCGGGGCGGGGAATGAGGCGGAGCCGACGAGGAGGGATAAGCCATGGGAAAAAGCATGACGGGACTCGGCGCGAAGCCGGTCGGTTCAACTTGGACGGATGAGCAGTGGCAAGCCATCGCCTGCCGCGGGAGCAACACGCTGGTCGCCGCGGCGGCGGGCTCCGGCAAGACGGCGGTGCTCGTCGAGCGGATCATCCGCCGGGTCTGCGACGAAGACCATCCGCTCGACGTGGACCGGCTGCTCGTGGCCACCTTCACGAATGCGGCGGCGGCCGAGATGCGCGAGCGGATTCGCACCGCTCTGGAGAACGAGCTGGCGCAGAATCCCTCGTCGCGCCATTTGCGCTCGCAGCTTGCGCTTTTGCCGCGGGCTTCGATTACGACGCTGCATTCTTTTTGCCTGGAAGTCATCCGCCGGCACTACCGCGCGATCGGCCTCGATCCGGGCTTCCGCATCGCCAACGGGACAGAGGCCGAGCTGATCAAGCAGGAGCTGATGGAGCAGCTCGTGGACAGCCGTTTCGCCGCCGCTGAGGAAGGCGACGGCTTCTGGCTGCTCGCCGACGGTTTCGGCGGCGAGAAGGGGGACGGCCAGCTGTTCCGCTTGATCGGAACGCTGTATGAGGCTTCGCGCAGCCATCCCGCCCCGGAGGCGTGGCTCGCAGAGATGGCGGCCCGCTTCCGGTGCGGAAGGGAAGCGGATGGAAGCGCGCGCTCCGCGGCGGCCGGCCGCCCGGACGGCGGCGGGAACGGCGCGGACGTCTGGTTCGCCAGCCTGGCGGCGGATATCCGGCTGGAGCTGTCGGGGATCGCCGGGCTGCTCGATCAGGCGGACCGGATCGCGGCGCAGCCCGCCGGCCCTGCGCCGTACCGCAGCGGGCTGGCAGAGGAAGCCGCGGCGCTCCGCCGGCTGATCGGACTGGCCGGCGGAGAATGGGACGAGCTGCAGCAGGCCGCCCAGCTGCCGGTCTTCGGCAGGCTGAAGCCATGCCGCGGCGACGGCTACGACAAGGCCCTGGTCAAAGCGGCCCAGGAGCTGCGCGACGCGGCCAAAAAGCGCTGGGCCAAGATGACGGCGGAGCTGTTCGACCGCAGCCGCGCGGATTACGAAGCGGAGCTGCTTCACATGGCTCCGGTGATGGAGGCGCTGGCGCGGTTGATCTCCGATTTTGCCGTCCTGTTCCGGGATGCGAAGCGGGACAAGGGGCTGGTGGATTTTTCTGACCTGGAGCACTATGCCCTGCAGATTCTGAGCGCCGGAACGGCGGAGGACGGGACGCCGCTGCCGTCGGAGGCCGCGCTGGACTACCGCGATCAGTTCGCGGAAGTGCTGCTTGACGAATACCAGGATACCAACCTGGTTCAGGAGACGATCGTGGCGCTGGTCGCGCAGCCGGGAGCGGGCAACCGCTTCCTGGTGGGAGACGTCAAGCAGAGTATCTACCGGTTCCGGCTGGCCGAACCGGGTTTGTTCCTGGCCAAGTACAAGACATACCGGGCGGACGGAGATAGCGGCGGAGCTTGCAGCGGTAGGACCGGCGGCGGGGCTGGTGGGGTTAGCGAGATTGGCGGGGCTAGCAGTGCCGGTGGGGCTGGCAGTGCTGGTGGGGTTGGCGAGATTGGCGGGGCTGGCAGTACCGGTGGGGCTGGCAGTGCTGGTGGGTCCGGCGAGACTAGCAGTGCCGGTGGGGCTGGCAGTGCTGGTGGGTCCGGCGAGATTGGCGGAATTAGCGCGATCAGCAGGATTGGCGGCGAAAATGGAAGCGGTGACGTACCCGGCGATGAAACCAGCGGCGAAGGGGGCGGCCGAGGGAACAGCGCATTCGGCGCGTTCGGCACGGGCGCTGGTGCGGACGCAGATGTGCACGAGTGGGAACATGCCCGGCGGCCAACCCGCGCGGATGCCGCGGCCGGCGGGCTGCGCATCGATCTGGCGCGCAATTTTCGCAGCCGTTCCGAGGTGGTGGACGGAGTCAACTATCTGTTCCGGCAGATCATGGAGGAGCGGGTCGGCGAAATTCGCTATGACCGGAGCGCCGAGCTGGTGGCCGGGGCGAGCTATCCCGAGGTGGACACCGATCTTGCTGTGGAGGCCATCATTCTCGACAAGGCCGGGCAGACCGAGCGGGCTGCGGCGGCCGGCAGCGGATCGGCGGCGGGAGATGCGCGCGCGGACCATGCGGTCGGGGACGAAGGCGGAAGTGGAAACGGAAGCGGGAGCGGCGCGGAGCGGGGTGAGGCGGCGGAAACCTCCGGAGAAGCTGAAGGCGATGCTCTGGAAGAAACGGATGCTCTTCCGGATAAGGGGGACCCACTGTCCAGGCAGGAGCAGGAAACGGCCCGCCTGGAGGCCCGCCTGATCGCGGAACGGATTCACCGGCTGATGGGTCAACAGGGGAGCGTCCCTTTTCCGGTATCAGGGAAAGGCTCGAATCAGCCAAGGCCGCTCGCCTATCGTGATATCGTCATTCTCCTGCGCTCGACGGCGGGCTGGGCGGCTCTTTTTACGGAGGAGCTCGGGCGGGCGGATATTCCGGTCTATGCGGAGCTCGGCACCGGTTTCTTTTCGGCTGTGGAGGTAGAGGTCATGCTGTCGCTCCTCCAGGTGATCGACAATCCGTACCAGGATATTCCTCTTGCTGGCGTGCTGCATTCACCCCTGGTCGGGCTGAGCGCGGACGAGCTAGCGCAGCTGCGGGTGTGCAACCGGAGCGGCTCCTTCTATGACGCGGTCTTGGCGTATGCAGGCATGGTCGGCAGCGGCGGCGGAAGCGGAACAAGCGGAGTAAGCGGCAGAAGCGGAGGAAGCGGCAGAAGTGGAGCAAGCGAAGTAAGCGGTGGAAACGAAGCAAGCGGTGGAAGCGGACGAGGGGAAGGCGACGGAATCGGTGTGGCAGTGAGCGGAACGCGGGAGAGTGGCGCACCGGTTAATCCCGAATTGGCGGAAAAAGCAGCCCGCTTCCTGCAGCGCCTGGAAAGCTGGCGGAGAGCGGCGCGGCAGACTCCCGTGGCGGAGCTGATCTGGAGGCTGTACCGGGAGACGCGGTATTACGACTACGTCGGCGGGCTTCCCGGCGGCATTCAGCGGCAGGCGAACCTGCGCGCCTTGCACGACCGGGCGAAGCAGTATGAGGAAACCTCGTTCCGCGGGCTGTTCCGGTTCCTGCGCTTTCTCGGCCGGATGAGGGAGAGCGGCGGCGATCTGGGAGCGGCCCGGTCGCTCGGCGAGCAGGAAGACGTGGTCAAGATCATGACCATTCACAAGAGCAAAGGGCTGGAATTCCCTGTCGTCTTCGTGGCGGGACTGTCCAAGCCCTTCAACCGGCAGGATCTGAACGGCTCGTTCCTGCTGCACAAGGACCTCGGCTTTGGACCGAAGTTTATCGACCTCGACCTGCGGGTGTCGTACCCGAGCCTCGCCTCACTCGCCATTCGCCATCGGTTGCGGCTGGAGGCTCTGGCCGAGGAGATGCGGGTGCTCTACGTCGCCCTGACGCGGGCGAGAGAGAAGCTGATCCTCGTCGGCACCGTCAAGGACGCGGCGAAAGCAGCGGCGGGCTGGCTGCGCGCCGCCGCCGGCGAGGGGGAGACGCTGCCCGATTACGAGCTGGCAGCGGCTTCCTGTTACCTCGACTGGATCGGTCCGGCGCTCATTCGCCATCCCGATGCCGAGGAACTGCTGCGGGCAGCTGGGACGGCCCTGGCGCGGCCGGGCGCGGCTGATCCTTCCCGCTGGCGAATCTCCGTGCTGCCGGCCGGCCGCTACGCGGGGGCGGAGAGCGGAGATGAGCAAGCTTCCGAAGCGGAAATGACTTGGCTGGACCGCTTGAGCCGGGGGTCCTTGCCTGTTCTGGACGCGGGACTGGCAGCGGAAGTGGACCGGCGGCTGTCCTGGGCTTATCCGCACGCGGCGGTTTCGCGGCTGATCTCCAAGACGACGGTCAGCGAGCTGAAGCGGCTGGCGGAACGCTTGCCGGCGGCCGCAGAGAGCGGCGAACCGGAGGCGGATGGCCCGCGGGCGGTGCCGGTGACCGCGGAGGCGTCCCGGTTTGCCGGCGCCGGCGCGAATGCGGGGGGCAGCGCCGCTGCCGGAGGAGCCGCTAGAGGCGGCAGCGCATCCGCGGCGGCGGCTGTTTTCCGGCGGCCGCGGTTTGCCGAGAGCCGCGGTTTGAACGCGGCGGAGCGGGGGACGGTGTACCACGCCGTCATGCAGCGGCTTGAGCTGCACCCGAATCTGGCGGCTGCGGATATCGCCAGTACGGTGCAGCGGATGACCGCCCGGCGGCTGCTCACTCCCGAGCAGGCGGCCGCGGTGGACCCTGCCGAGCTGTTCCGCTTCTTCGCAACGGAGGTCGGCCGGCGGCTGCTGTTCGCCGCAAAGGTGCGGCGGGAGCTTCCCTTCAGCCTGAAGCTGCCGGCTGCTGAGCTCTCTCCCGGCCTGCGCGGACAGGATGCCGGAGAGCCGGTGCTCGTGCAAGGCATTCTCGATTGCCTGTTCGAGGACGCGGGCGGCCTGGTGCTGCTGGATTATAAGACCGACGCGCTGTGGCAGGAGAGCGCTTCGGCGCGGGCGGAGCGGTACCGGCTGCAGCTTGCGCTGTACGCCCAGGCGGTGAAGGAGATTTTCCGCAGGGAGCCGGATGAGATTTTCGTTTATTTCTTCGATGGGGCGGAGGCCGTAAATCTCGGCCGTCTTGGGTGACGCATTTGCTTCCGCTTTCGTCGGGTTCGATAACTGCAGGGAAGGAGCGGGAGTTTGATTATGACGTTGGGAATCTCCGGTGCCGCATGAAATTCTACTTAGGAACTGCGCTGAACTAAGGCACGCTCAAATAAATAACTGACCATTCCGATACATCATGTATCTGTAAATTCAAGAGCATTACTTTTTGTTGTCTCATTCTGGTGATCGATTCCTTTTCTGGGGCTATGAGATGGAGGCGGC